>ERZ1673746.112-NODE-112-length-114220-cov-19.788867_pt1 | contig 114220 bp, 107 predicted proteins | sample MGYA00580205_ERZ1673746 | MGnify/ENA primary metagenome ERZ1673746 (study PRJEB41218, sample SAMN15661771) | gut metagenome | host: Homo sapiens | place: Canada: London | collected 2015-08-20/2019-03-30 | study: EMG produced TPA metagenomics assembly of...
CTTATTTTCAACTTTTTTCAACGCTTTGTAATCCCTGTCAAAATCTGGGCTTATATCTCCCCTGCCATCGTACACTTTTCCTTCCCTTGACATTTATGATACACTATTCCTATATTGGACGAATGTTGGACAGGGTTCGGCATGGGGTGGACAGTCCAAAAGCGTTCTGTTTCTGTCCGATTCCCTCCACCCCGCAGAAGTTTCTCTCACCAGCGTTTTCAGCCGGAGTGTGCGCCATAGGTGGACACGATATCTATTTCGTTTTGACCGATTCATCCTCCTCCTGCGGATCCACGATGCCCTATCATGATATCTCTATGATATCCTTATTCCATGTAGCTTACCCGCTGCTTTGTTTGCATCCCTTTTTTGTTCTCCATTCATCCTGACACCTATTTCCCATCCCCCATTATAATAATGTGAGGTATCCTATGAACGATTCTTTTGCCGGCGTGCTGCCATGGCTCCTCTGGGGCGGGCGCATCGCTCTGTCCGCCGTGGCGGTTCTGCTTTTGATCCGCTGCGGGCGTGCCTTACTCTCCGGAGGGAAACAGGAGAGCTGGGGCTTTCTCAGCCTCTCCAACGGCGCACGCTATCCGCTGTACCACTGGGAGAACATGATCGGCCGGGCCAGGCAGGCGGATATTCGCATCAATTTTCCATCCGTCTCCCGCAGCCACGCCGCCCTGTGCCGGGACAGCGAGGGCATCTGGCGCATCTACCCCATCCGCACCGGCGGCACGCTGCTCAACGGCACGGTGGTGGAGCACCCCACCGCCCTGAATCCCGGCGACGCCCTCTCCATGGGCGGGGTGGATATCTACTTCTTCCCCGACCAGAAGCAGGCCCGTCGGCCGGTCCGCACCGCCGCCTCCCGTGGGACGCTGTGGCTGCTGACCCTGTTTCAGGTGCTGATGTTCCTGCAATTCCTTCCCGGTCTGACGGCCGGAGCCTCGCTGCCGGTGTGCATCGGCTTCGGTGGGCTGGTGCTGCTGTCGTGGGTCTTTTGCTCCCTGCGCCGCACCGGCTCCCGTGGGCTGGAGGTTCTGGCGCTGCTGCTGACCACCGTGGGCTTCGCCGTCACCGCCGCCTACGACTCCCACTCCTTATATAAACAGCTGGTCGCCGTGGTGCTGGGTATGGGGATATATCTGCTGATGGATCGGGTCTTGCAGAGTCTGCCGCTGGCGTTGAAGCTCCGGTGGCCGCTGGTAGCCGCCGCATCAGCGCTGCTGGCCTTCAACGTACTGTTTGGGCAGCGCATCTTCGGCGCCAAAAACTGGATCGCCATAGGCCCCATTACCTTCCAGCCCTCGGAGCTGGTGAAAATCGTATTCATTCTGGCAGGGGCCGCCACGTTAGACCGCCTGTTTGCCAAGCGGAACCTGATCTTCACCATCCTCTTCTCCGCCTACTGCGTGGGGTGTCTGGCCCTGATGAGCGACTTCGGCACGGCGCTGATCTTCTTCGTGGCATTTCTGTGCATTGCCTTTCTCCGCACCGGCGACCTGCCCTCCATCGTGATGATCACCGCCGCCGCAGGCTTTGCCGGGGGCATCGTCCTGCGCTTCAAGCCCTATGTGCTGGCCCGATTCGCCGTGTGGCGGCACGCTTGGGAGTATGCCCAAGAGGAGGGCTATCAGCAGACCCGCACCATGTCCGCCGTGGCCTCCGGCGGCCTTTTCGGCGCAGGGCCGGAGGAGGCGTGGCTGAAATATGTGGGCGCCGCCAACACGGATCTGGTGTTCGGCGTGGTGTCCGAGGAGTTCGGCCTGCTGCTGGCCCTGTGTGCTGCAGCCGCCGTGATCCTGCTGGGCATTTACGCCCTGCGGGCCGCCGGGCGCTCCCGCTCCAGCTTTTACGCCATCGCCGCCTGCGCCACCGCCGCCATGCTGGTGTTCCAGACCACCCTCAACGTGCTGGGTTCCGTGGACCTGCTGCCCCTGACCGGTGTCACCTTCCCCTTCGTCTCCATGGGCGGCTCCAGTATGCTGTCCTGCTGGGGGCTGCTGGCCTATTTGCAGGCGGCAGCGCCGCCGCCCGTATCCGTCAAGGCGGCCCCCAAGGCTCCGGCTCCCGCCGTCAAGCCGCCGCAGGCCACCGGTTTTCTGGATGAACTGGGAGTCGCCACGGACGACATCTTCGGAAAGGAGGATGCCCGATGAAGCAAGTGAAATTCCGCTCCGTCCTGCTCCTGCTGCTGATCGTACTGCTGGGGCTGGGGCTGGCGCTGTTCTGCCTGCGCTACACCTTCCGGGGGGAGGCGTGGGCCTCCTTCTCCGCCAACGGTCATGCCTACACCGACGGCGTGGTCCGCACCGGTCAGGTGCTGGACCGCAACGGCACCGTCCTCTATGACGGCCCCTCCGGCGTCTATCACGAGGACAGCGCCCTGCGGCAGGCCACCCTCCACGCCGTGGGGGATCAGCTGGGGAACATCTCCACCTCGGCGCTGGAGGCGTTCCAGTCCCGGCTCATCGGCTTTGACCCCCTCACCGGCACCCTCTCCGGCGGTCACAAGGTGTATCTCACCATAGATGCCGACCTCAGCCGAACGGCGTGGGAGGCGCTGGACGGCCGCAAGGGCGTGGCCGCCGTGTACAACTATCAGACCGGCGATATCCTCTGCATGGTCTCCAACCCCTCCTTCGACCCCGCCGACCCGCCGGAGATCAGCGACGACGACAGCGACTATGAGGGTGTGTATCTGAACCGGCTCCTGTCCGGTCTGTACACCCCCGGCTCCGTGTTCAAGGTGGTCACCACCGCTGCGGCGCTGGAGCAGCTGCCCGGTGTGGAGGAGCGCACCTTCACCTGCGACGGCAGCGTCACCATCGGGGATCAGGTCATCACCTGCCCCTACGCCCACGGGGAGATGGATCTCTCCGACGCATTTGCCCGCTCCTGCAACGGGGTGTATGCCCAGCTGGCGGTGGAGCTGGGGGCTGACGTTTTACAGGATTACGCCCGGCAGGCGGGGCTGCTGGAGGGCTTCTCCGTCAGCGGCATCCCCACGGTCTCCGGGCTGTTCACCGCCGGGAGCGGCGGCGATCTGGGCTGGTCCGGCGTTGGACAGTATGAGGACATGGTGAACCCCTGCGCCATGCTGGCGCTGATGGGCTCCATTGCCTCTGACGACAGGGCCGCCACGCCCCGGCTCCTGTACCGGGAGACCGGCGTACTGGGGCTGCCCGCCGCCATTCCCGCCAAGGAAAAGCGGGCCGCCGTTTTCACCGCCGAGACCCGCCAGACCCTGCGGGACATGATGGCCCACAACGTACAGGAGACCTACGGGCAGTCCCGGTTCGGGGATCTGGCGGTCTGCGCCAAGTCCGGCACGGCGGAGGTCAGCGACGGTGCTCCTCATGCGTGGTTCGTGGGTTTTGTGGACGACAGCACCCTGCCGCTGGCCTTTGTGGTGGTGGTGGAGCACGGCGGCAGCGGCTCCGACGTGGCCGGCTCCGTCGCCGCTCAGCTGCTGGAGCAGGCACAGAGTTAAAAAATATCCGCTTCCGGTGTAGTGGAAGCGGATATTTTTTACAGGTATTTCACCAGCTGCTCCATGGACTTGCGGTCCGTGTGCAGTCGGGCGGGATGGGCTCCCTCGGCGGGATAGCCCAGCGGCAGCATGGCGATGGGGACAAGGCCCGCCATCTCCGGGAAGGCCGCCGTCAGCTTCTCCGGGTCGAACATCCCCACGTAGGTGGTGCCAAGGCCCAGATCCGCCGCCTGCAGCATCATCTGGGTCACGGCAATGGTGGCGTCGATCTCACCGTGGTTCTTCCCGTCGCACTCCCGGTCCCAAGCCGCTGCCGGGTCATAGGCCACCGCCAGCAGCACCGGCGGATGGAAGTGGCAGCCCATGCAGGCGTCCGCCTTCGCCATGGCCTCCGGGCTTTGCAGCACGAAGATGCGCTGGGGCTGGTTGTTATGGGCGGTGGGGGCGTTGCGTCCCGCCTCCAGCACCTGCTGCAGCAGGGCATCCTCCACCGGCCGGTCACTGAACTTACGCAGGGCGTACCGCTGCGCCGACAGCTCCGCAAAATTCATATTCATTCCTGCCTTTCTTCTGATAGTGGCTTTATTATACCATGTCCCGCCGGCGGTTGCCAGAAAAATTTTCTGCCGGGGCTTGACAAGTGTGTGCCGGACGCATATAATACTCCACAACAAGTACACAGCACAAACCTGTGAGAAAGAGAAGTAGTCGGTGCGGCAATTCCTTCAGAGAGTCCCGGATGGTGGGATCGGGGCGGTGAGCGGCCGGTGAATGGACTTTCGAGGGCGGACCGAACGGCGCAGGCCAAGTAGGGACCGACGGGAGCCCCACCCGTTACCCACCGGGGTGCGTATGATGGTACGCAGAAGCGAGCGGACACCGTTTGGTGTCAATTTGGGTGGTATCGCAGAAGCAATGGCTTTTGTCCCATGTGGGACGAAGGCCGTTTTTTTATTTTCCGCAGGCCCCGGCACGGCCACGGGATCATCTGCCGCCTGAGATCATTTTTAGGAGGATACCCGTATGAAAAAGAAGAATCTGATGAAGTCCCTGACGGCGCTGGTACTGTCCGTGCTGATGGTGCTGAGCCTGGCCGCCTGCGGTGCCAAGCCCTCCGATGGCGGTAAGGATGAGGATAAGGACGGCTATACCGTGGCCATCATCAAGCAGATGGATCATGCCTCGCTGGACGAGATCGCCGATGCCATCGCCGCCCGGCTGGATGCCATCGCTCAGGAGCAGAACGTCTCCATTCGCTATACCATCACCTCCGGGCAGGGGGATCAGTCGGTGCTGAAGCAGCTGGCGGATCAGGCCGTGGCCGATCAGGTGGATGCCATTATTCCCATCGCCACCACCGCCGCTCAGGTGTCCGCCGTGGCGGCTGAGGACAGCCGGACGCCGGTGGTGTATGCCGCCATCTCCGATCCCGATACCGCCAAGCTCACCGGCATCGACTATGTTACCGGCACCAGCGATGCGCTGAATACCGAGTACATTCTGGACATGATGCTGGCACAGGATCCCGGCGTCTCCAAGGTGGGGCTGCTGTACTCCCTGTCCGAGCCCAACTCCACCAAGCCCATTGCCGAGGCCAAGGCGTATCTGGAGCAGCACGGCATTACCTGTGTGGAGCAGACCGCCAACACCAACGATGAGGTGGTGGCCGCTGCCGCCGCCCTGATCTCCGCCAAGGTGGACGCCGTGTTCACCCCCACCGACAATGTCATCATGGCCGCCGAGCTGGCCATTGCCGACGATCTGGCCAAGGCCGGCATCCCCCACTATACCGGGGCTGACTCCTTTGTCCGCAACGGTGCCTTCGCCACCTGCGGCGTCAACTACACCGAGCTGGGCGCACGCACCGCCACACTGGCCTATCAGGCCATGACGCAGGGCATGACCGATATGCAGGACTATTACCGGATGGATGGCGGTATCATCACCGTCAACACCGACACCGCCGCCGTGCTGAAGGCCGACTACTCTGTGTTTTCTCAGATGGCCCAGCTGGTGGAGGTCACCACCACCAAGGACTGATGCTTCCCGACTGACTTTCCAAAAGGAGCCGAATCATGCTGCTTGTCGTACAAACTGCACTGGAGCTGGGCTTTCTCTATGCGCCGGTGGCGCTGGCGCTGTTCCTGAGCTTCCGGGTGCTGGACATTGCCGATCTCACCACCGACGGCTGCTTCGTGCTGGGGGCCGCCGTGTCCGTGACCCTTACCGCCGCCGGGCATCCTCTGCTGGCCGTTCCGGCGGCCATGCTGGCGGGGGCGTGCGCCGGGTTCATCACCGCCTTCCTCCAGACCCGGCTGTCGGTGCCTTCCATTCTGGCGGGCATCGTCACCAATACAGGGCTTTACACCATCAACCTCATGGCCATGGGCTGGCGCTCCAACGAGAGCCTGTTGGGCAGCGACACCGTTTTTACCCTGCTGCGCTCCACCGGGTTGGGCGGTGACTGGTATGAACTGGTGCTGGCCGCAGCAGTGACGCTCCTGTGCGCCGGTCTGCTGGCCCTGTTTCTGGGGACCCGGCTGGGACTCTCCATCCGAGCCACCGGTGACAACCCCGATATGGTCCGGGCCTCGTCACTGGACCCCACCTTTACCGTCACCGTGGGGCTGTGCCTGTCCAATGCGCTGACGGCTCTGTCCGGCGCCATGGTGGGACAGTATCAGAAAACCGTAGACATCAACTCCGGCACCGGCATCGTGGTCATCGGGCTTGCGTGTCTCATCATCGGCGAGACCGTGCTGGGCCGCCGCACGGTGTATAAGGGTATTCTGGCGGCGCTGGTGGGCTCCGTGGTCTATCGTTTTATCTATGCCGTGGTGTTTTACACCAAAGTGGTGCCGGTGGAGTGCCTGAAGCTGCTCACCGCCGTCATTGTGGCGCTGGCCATTGCCGCCCCCGGTCTGCGGCGCTGGGCCGCTTTTCAGAAGCAGAAGCACAGCCGAAAGGAGGCCGCCTGATATGCTGGACATCACTGCCATTTCCAAGACCTTCCACCCCGGCACGCCCAATGCCCGGCAGGCTCTGCGGCAGCTCTCCCTGCATCTGGAGGACGGAGAGTTCGCCACCATCGTAGGCTCCAACGGCGCTGGGAAGTCCACCCTGTTTGGAGCCATCGCCGGAAGCTTTTACACCGACGAAGGACGCATCCTGCTGGACGGTACGGATCTGACCTTCCAGCCGGAGCACCGGCGCAGCCGGGTCATTGGGCGGCTGTTTCAGGACCCCATGCGGGGGACCGCCCCTCACATGACCATCGAGGAGAATCTGGCGCTGGCCTATCTGCGGGCCTCTCACGGAAGTCCCTTCCGCCGCATCACAGCCAAGGACCGGGAGCGGTTCCGCAGCCAGCTGGCCCAGCTGGACATGGGGCTGGAGGAGCGGATGCGCCAGCCGGTAGGGCTGCTGTCCGGCGGTCAGCGGCAGGCGCTGACGCTGCTGATGGCCACCATGGTGCCGCCGAAGCTGCTGCTGCTGGACGAGCACACGGCGGCACTGGACCCCGCCACGGCGGACAAGGTGCTGGAGCTGACCCGGCGCATCGTGGCGGAGCACCGCATCACCTGTCTGATGGTGACCCACAACATGGCACAGGCCCTGTCTCTGGGCAACCGCACCCTGATGATGGCGGAGGGCTCCATTGTACTGGATGTCTCCGGGGCAGAGCGGGAGGGGCTCACGGTCAGCGACCTGCTGGAGCGCTTCCGCAGCGGCGCAGGCCATGCGCTGGATAATGACCGGATCCTGCTTGCGTGAGGGGATGTTTTGATTTGTCTGCGGGGGTGCTTTCGATGGAATGTGCCTCCGGCGGGTAGCTTTTCCCACCAGCTGGAAAAGTGGGCAAAAGAGCCGTTTGAAACCGATGGTTTCAAAACTTCCTTTGCTCTCAAGAGTTGCGTTCGCTATGGGCTGTAAAGGGAATTGACTCTGCAACAGACCCGCTGCCGCTCCCACTCAGGTGAAGGGGCGTGTGGGTCTATCGCTGGGAAATGACAGGCTATCTCTATGGTGATAGCCTTCAGCTGTCATGATACGTCTCGCTTTTGTTGTCTCCGGCGGGTAACTTTCTGCCAATAGCGGCAGAAAGTTACCAAAGAACGCCACTTGAAACCTAAGGTTTCAAGGCTTCCTCTATCGTGTGTAAGAGTTGCATCATAGGCCCCGCCGAAGCAAGGAATCGGCTTCCGTCTACTCTCGCTGCCGCTTTATTGGGTGGTTGAAGAAGTCTGCCGTTCTACCGAAGGGGGCGGATTGCCACAGCTAGTGTGGGTACTGGCTATGGCAATGACAGGCTATATTTGTGGCGATAGCCTTTAACGGCCTGGGATGCTCTTTGTCTTTGTTGGCTCCGACGGGTGACTTCGGTGAGAACGTGCCTCCGGCGGCCCACTTTTCCCACCAGCTGGAAAAGTGGGCAAAAGAGCCGTTTGAAACCGATGGTTTCAAAACTTCCTTTGCTCTCAAGAGTTGCGTTCGCTATGGGCTGTAAAGGGAATTGACTCTGCAACAGACCCGCTGCCGCTCCCACTCAGGTGAAGGGGCGTGTGGGTCTACCGCTGGGAAATGACAGGCTATCTCTATGGTGATAGCCTTCAGCTGTCATGATATGTCTCGATTTTGTTGTCTCCGGCGGGTAACTTTCTGCCAATAGCGGCAGAAAGTCACCCGCCGGAGGCAAAACAATGCACATAAAAGATTGAAAGTCAGCACAAGGCCCCCGGACGGGAGGAATTTTCACTCCTTCTGTCCGGGGGTCTTTTGGGCAAGCGATCCAAGGCTGCCGCACTTAAAACCGCCTCTTACAGCTGCCCCTTATGACGGCCGCCATATATCATACACATATAATTATAATGCTCTCCGCACGGCAGCTGATCTCCGACTTATGCTTCACTGCTCCAGACGGTGCATGGCCCCGGCAGTCAGCAGCGCTGCGCCCAGGGGCAGGACGTCCTCGTTGAACACCACCTTCGGATTGTGCATGGGCTGGCCGTAGCGGGGGTTCTCCTGAGGTACCCCCGCCCCCAGCAGCAGGTAGGCGCAGGGCAATTCGTAGGTGTAGGAGGCGAAATCCTCGGAACCCATACCACCCTCCTTCAGCCGGTAGACCTTTTCCCGGCCCAGCAGTGTTTCCGCCAGCGTCGCCATATCCTCCACCAGAGCCGGATCGTTTTGCAGCGGCGGGGCCGAGGCCAGCTCCTCCATCTGCGCGCTGCCCCGGAAGGCCGAGGCGATCCCCTCCGACAGCTGGCGGATGCGCTCCATGATCCGGGCCGTCACCGCCCGGTCAAAGGTACGGACCGTCCCCTCCAGCACCGCCTCATCGGGGATGATGTTGGGAGCCTGTCCCGCCTGAAACCGACCCACCGTCACCACTGCCGGGGTCTTGGCGGGAAGCTCCCGGCCGGTGATCTCCTGCAGGGCCAGCCAGATCTGGGCGGCGATGCCGATGGGGTCCACGCCCGTCTCCGGCATGGCCCCGTGGCACCCCTTTCCCCGCACCGTGATGCGGAACAGGGTGCAGCCCGCCATGAAGGTCCCGCTGCCGCACAGCACCGTCCCGGAGGGGGTGCCGGAGTGGACGTGGAGGGCCAGCGCCTCGCTGGGGGCCGGATCTTGCAGGACTCCCGCCGCCAGCATGGACTTGGCGCCGGTGAAGCCCTCCTCGTCCGGCTGGAACACCAGCTTCACCGTGCCGGAGAGCTCCTGCCGGCGCTGCATCAGCAGCTGGGCCGCACCCAGCAGCATGGCAGTGTGCATATCGTGGCCGCAGGCGTGCATACAGCCGTTTTCCGACCGGAAGGACAGGCCCGACTGCTCCTGTCCCCGGAGGGCGTCCATATCCGCCCGCAGCAGGATGCAGCGTCCGGTGTCAGTTCCGGTGACGGTGGCGGTCAGGCCGCCGCCCAGCTCCTGCGGATGGTATCCCATCTCCGTCAGCCGCCCCTTGACATAGGCCACCGTCTCCGGCAGAACCGCCCCGGCCTCCGGGTTCCGGTGCAGGCGGCGACGATCCGCCGTCAGCTGAGGCTGCATGGTCTGCGCCTCCCGGCGTAGTTCCTGAATATCCATGGTATTCGCTCCTTTTGTTGTTTTGATTTTCTATGATTATACACGCTGCGGCAGGGAAAATCTCGCATATTTTGAAAACAACCGTGCCGGAAGCAAATATTTTTTCCGGAGTCCCTTGACATCTTCTTCCGCCGGTGGTATAGTACTACCAACCTACCGAATTAGTAGTACTATCAAAAACGATCATCGGCCCTTGCCGTATGGAAAGGAAGCGCTGTTATGTCCCGCATTTATACCTCTGCCGATCAGCTCATCGGCCACACTCCCCTGCTGGAGCTGACCCATCTGGAGAAGAAGTACGGTCTGAAGGCTCGTCTGCTGGGCAAGCTGGAGTATCTCAACCCCGCCGGCTCCGTGAAGGATCGTATCGCCCGTGCCATGATCGATGACGCAGAGGCGAAGGGCCTGCTGAAGCCCGGCAGCGTTATCATCGAGCCTACTTCCGGTAATACCGGCATCGGTCTGGCCTCCGTGGCCGCCGCCCGTGGCTATCGGGTCATCATCGTCATGCCGGAGACCATGAGCGTGGAGCGCCGCCAACTGATGAAGGCCTACGGCGCCGAGCTGGTGCTGACGGAGGGCTCCAAGGGCATGAGCGGCGCCATTGCCAAGGCGGAGGAGCTGGCCCGTGAGATCCCCGGCGGCTTTGTCCCCGGTCAATTTGTCAATGCCGCCAATCCCAAGGCGCACTTCGAGACCACCGGCCCGGAGATCTATGAGGATACCGACGGCAAGGTGGACTACTTCGTGGCCGGTGTCGGCACCGGCGGCACCATCACCGGTGTGGGGCAGTATCTGAAGTCCCGGAATCCGGAGGTGAAGGTGGTAGCCGTGGAGCCCAAGAGCTCCGCTGTTCTCTCCACCGGCGTGGCCGGCGCCCACAAGATCCAGGGCATCGGCGCAGGCTTCGTGCCGCAGGTACTGGATACCAAGGTTTATGATGAGATCATCCCTGTGGAGAACGATGACGCCTTTGCGCTGGGTAAGGAAATGGGCCGCAGCGAAGGCGTGCTGGTGGGCATCTCCTCCGGCGCTGCGCTGTGGGCCGCCATTGAGATCGCCAAGCGGCCCGGCAGCGAGGGCAAGACCATCGTGGTGCTGCTGCCGGATACCGGCGACCGTTATCTCTCCACACCGCTGTTTGCCGACTGAGGCTCTTCCTTTGCTATCTTCTTTTTCCTTTTACTCCTTTTTTACCCCTCTCTGCCCGAAAGGGCAAGGGGCAAAGACCCGGTATCCTGCGGATACCGGGTCTTTGCTCCGTTCTTTTCCGGTGGTGCTTACAGGCCCAGCAGCTTCGCCTTCAGCACGGCGGCCACGGTCTTGCCGTCCTCGATCTCGCCGGAGAGGCACCGTGCCAGCAGCGTATCGAAGGGGAGGCGCCGCACCTGCAAAAATTCGTCGGCGTCGGGGTGAGTCTCCCCAAAGGTCAGGTCACGGGCCAGATACAGGTGCAGCACCTCGCCGTAGCAGCCGGGAGAAGGCAGAACGGCCCCCAGCGGCTGCCAGTGAGTGGCCTCGGCGCCGGTCTCCTCCCTCAGTTCCCGCCGGGCCGTAGTCAGCGGGTCCTCGCCGGGCTCCCGCTTTCCGGCGGGGATCTCCAGCAGCGTCCGGCCAAACACATAGCGGTACTGCTCCACCAGCACGGCGCAGTCCTCGTCATCCAGCGCCAAGATCCCCACGCCGCCGGGGTGGCGTACCACCTCCCGTGTGGAGGTATTGCCATTGGGCAGGGACACGGTATCCACCTGCACGTCGATGATGCGGCCATGGTAGATCTCCCGGCGGGAGAGCAGCTGTTCGGTCAGGTTCATAGCGATATCCTCCTTGCGTTCTTTCTGCAGTATACCACGACAGAGGCTGTGTGCCAAGAGGGCTTCTCTATCAGCAGTGTGGCGCATATTTCGGGCTTGTAATCAGCGGCGGAACGTGGTATACTATATGCCACACTTCAGGAAAGGAGCGCTTCCCATGGAAAAGCGTGGCATTAAGATCGCTGCACAGAACCGCAAGGCGTACCACGACTACTTCGTGGAGGAGCGCTATGAGGCGGGCATCGAGCTGGCCGGAACGGAGGTCAAGTCCATCCGGGGCGGGCGGGTGAATCTGAAGGATTCCTACTGCGTGGCCAAGGACGGTGAGCTGTTCGCCCTGAGTATGCACATCTCCCCCTATGAGCAGGGCAACATCTTCAACAAGGATCCGGATCGGCCCAAGCGGCTGCTGATGCACAAGCGGGAGATCCGCAAGCTCCACGATCTGCAAAAGCAGGACGGGTATGCCCTGATCCCTCTGAGCCTGTATTTCAAGGACAGTCGGGTAAAGGTGGAACTGGGGCTGTGCAAGGGTAAGAAAAACTACGATAAGCGAGACGCCATCGCCAAGCGGGATGCAAAGCGGGAGATGGACCGTGCCATGCGGGAAAAGAACCGCTGACGCCTGATAAGAGAAGGAGAACGGATATGAGCAATCCTATTGTGACCATCGAAATGGAAAATGGCAAGAAGATCGTGGCGGAGCTATACCCCGACATCGCTCCTCAGAGCGTGCGGAATTTCATCTCTCTCGCCAACGCCGGTTTTTATAACGGCCTGATCTTCCACCGCTGCATCTACGGCTTCATGATTCAGGGCGGCTGCCCCGACGGCACCGGCATGGGCGGCCCCGGCTACTGCATCAAGGGCGAGTTCGAGGCCAACGGCATCCGCAACGACCTGCGTCACACCCGTGGTGTGCTGAGCATGGCCCGTGCGCAGGATATGGACTCCGCCGGCAGCCAGTTCTTCATCATGCACAAGGACTCCCCCCATCTGGATGGACAGTACGCCGCCTTCGGCATGGTCATCGACGGCATGGACGTGGTAGATGAGATCGCCTCCCAGCCCCGGAATATGCTGACCAACAAGCCCAAGAAGCCGCAGGTGATGAAGTCCGTCACCGTGGATACCCAAGGTGTGGAGTACCCGGAGCCGGAGAAGCTGCCGGACCCCTTCCACAGCTAAGGAAATAACCGTCCGGGTGGGGGCGACCTCACCCGGAACGGTAGAAATATACAGTCTTTTCCCATACTTCGATACGGGGCTGCACCGGTTTCGACGGGGGTGTGGAGGCTGGATAAGCGGGCGGCGGCGCCTGACCGCCATAAAACGGGCAACTTAAAAATTAACTGACAACAATCGTATTGCTGTCGCTGCCTAACTAAAGGCAGCCGTCTGAACCGGAGAGGCCACAGGCCGGGGAAGGCGTCGTTGATGTGGCGGACGTGCGGCGGGTAAGAGTTGCCCCGCCCATGCATCATGACTCTACCAAGCCGTGCAGTCTGGGCAGTGCCTGCACGGGGCGGGAATCCTGAATCTGTCCTGCGCCCGGAGAAGGTCTTGTTAAAGCGCTTTCGGACAGGGGTTCGACTCCCCTCAGCTCCACCATAAGTCCACCGTAATTTTGATAGAATTACGGTGGACTTTTTCTATGCCCGAAAACCGCTTGAAATCAAGGCTTTCAGCATTCCAGAGCACAAATGTACCCCGCCACAGAGCGATTCTGCGTCGGGGTTTTGTGCTTTACATGGGTTTTGTGGTTTTTTTTCGTTGTAATCGTTAAACAGCTGGGGTAATCGTTAAACAGCTGGGGTAATCGTTAAACAGCTGGGGTAATCGTTAAACAGCTGGGGTAATCGTTGAACTGCTGGAGTATTCGTTAAACTACCGAGATAATCGTTAAACAGCCGAGTTCTGATAATACTCCTTATGAGAAAATCGGCGATGAAGTGCGGTCGCTGGCGGATTTAGCGCCTTTTGAGATACCTTCGTCATGGGAGTGGTGCCGGGTAGGCGACCTTTTCTCAAATATGTCTGGGCTTGCGTACAAAAAGGATACCCTCGCTATAAAGGCGGACAAAATGATAAGGATACTGCGTGGCGGAAACATCGGTGAAGAGCAGTTCTATTTTAAAGGCGACGATGTTTTTATCTCAAGTGAGCTCGTAAAGCCGGAGCTGTATTTACGGTGTGGAGCGCTGTATTGACGATGAACTGCCCTTTGAGATACCGGAAAATTGGTGTTGGACACGGCTCGGAAGCATCTCTTCTTATGCAGAAACCAAGCAAAAAGTAAACGCTGCGAATGCTGATCCTGCTATATGGGGGCTTGACCTTGAGGAGATTGAGAAAGATGGCAGATCGATTGTACGCAAAACTGTCGGTGAACGAAAAGCTATAGGCCATAAGAAGCGCAGCACGACAGAGTCATTCCCGTGATCGTCCACGGCAGGGCGCTGATCGAGAACTGCTGCGATAATGTTGCAGGTCGAAAACAATCGCCATGAAACAGCCAAGGGTCATTATGATATATCCGCACCGGAGGGCTCGGTTTCCGTCCCTGCCGGCAGCTCCACCGCAATGGTGGTTCCCTTATCTGAGCTCTCCTCTACCCGGACGCAGCCGCCGTGGAGATTGGTGATCTCCCACACCAGCGAAAGCCCCAACCCTACGCCGCCGTACTCCCGGCTGCGGGACTTATCCACCCGGAAGAAGGGCTGGAAGATGCTCCGCCGATACTCCTCCGGAATGCCGTAGCCGGTGTCGGAAACGCAGATCAGGAGCTTTTCCGTCTTCTGCATGACGCGGACCCACACCGAACCGCCGGGTCGGTTGTACTTGACGGCATTCTCCGTCAGGTTGAAGATCAGCCGGTAGATCAGTGCATCGCTGCCGGTCATAATACCGTCGCCCTCCGCCGTCAGCGTGACGCCCAGCTTATCTGAGAGCGGCGCAAGATCTGTGAAGATCTCCTCGATCATGGGAGCGAGCTGGATCCGCTCGTTCCGCGCCACCTGCTGCAAATTGCTCATCTCCAGCAGTGTCCTGGTCATCTGTATCAGCCGTTCCGTCTGCTCACGCAAAAGTGTGAGGAACTCCGCCGTCTCCGGTCGCATATCCGGATGCTCTGCGGAAAACAGCTCCAGCTGCGCCTGCATCAGCGCCAGCGGCGTGCGCAGCTCGTGGGCGGCGTTGCCGGTGAACTGCCGCTGGGCGGCAAAGGCGTTGTTCAGCCGCTCCAGCATCTGGTTGAACGAGCGGCTCAGCTGCCGGAACTCCGAAATGGCGTCTTCATCGATCCTCATATCGGCAAGATTGTTCAGCTGCACCTGCTCCACCTGCGAGGCAAAGCTGCGCAGGGGCTTGAGGGCGCGTCCGCTGACGAAATAGGCGAGGATGCCGCTGAGCAGCGTTACCGCCGCTGTGATGTACCAGTTGGTGGTGCGGAAGCGCCCCTGCGCCCCATCGACGACGATGGTCAACTCCTCGTTGGGCGCTATGAGCTGCGGGTCAAAGCTCGCCGCTCCGCCATCATTCAGGATCACCGTGCCGCCGCCCTGTAAGCTGTCCGCAATGGTGTCCATATAGTACACACCGGAGGAGCACAGCAGCAAATTCATGGCCACGCAGGTGATGCCGATGAGCAGGACGGACATCAGTGTGATGCGCCACTGCAGGGAAAGACGCTTCATACTTCCTCGCCTCCCATCAGATAGCCCTCGCCGATGCGGTTGCGGATGGGGTCATAGCCCAGCACGGCGCGGAGCTTTTTGCGCAGGGCGGAGATGTGGACGCGAATGGAATTGCTGAAGCTGTCCACGCTGTTGTCCCAAACGTGATCCATCAGCTCCTCCTGACTCACGGGCCGCCCCTGATGCACCATCAGGTATTCGAGTATCCCCGTTTCCTTACGGGTCAGCGTCAGCGTCTGCCCGTTGACGGCGGCGGTGCGGGAGCGGGTGTCGAAGCTCAGGCCTCCGCAGCTTAGCAGCACATCCTGCTGGGTGAACTGCCGCAAGGTCAGGCTGCGGATGCGGGCCTCCAGCTCCGCCAAGTGGAAGGGCTTTGCCAGATAGTCGTTTGCCCCGGCGTCCAGCCCCTGCACCTTGTCCTCCACCTCGCTGCGGGCGGAGAGGATCAGCACCCGCGTCTCCCGGTCGGTCTGCCGCAGGGTGCGCAGCACCGTCATGCCGTCCTTTTTCGGCAGATTCAGATCCAGCAGCACCAGATCGTAGCGCTCCACGCCCAGCAACTCCAGAGCCTTCTCCCCGTCGTAGCAGTAGTCCACGCTGTAGGCCAGCCGCCGCAGGCTGCGGACGATTGTTTCACACAGAGCGCGTTCGTCTTCAATTACTAAAAGGTGCATGAGAGCCCTCCTTTTTATTTCTCCGTTTTTGTGTTGTTTTCATTATAGCAAAAATAGATAAGATTTGCGTTAAGTTTTCGTTCTTAACAGAGACTTTAACTCTCCCGCGCTATGATGGGGGCACAAAATCGGAAAGGGTGATGAAAAATGAGCTGCGGAAAAAAGGCCGCGGCGCAGATCGCGCTGCTGATGGCCGGAGCCTCCATGCTGTGCTTTGGTGTCTGGCGGGGCGAGGCGGCGACGGTGCTGAGCAAAGCCATCAAACTATGTCTGGAGTGTGTGGGCATTGGATAAAAAGTTTTCAGGCGTTTCGCAGACCATGTCCCGCTTCCGGGGCTGGATTCAGGCGGGGGCGACGCTGCTGACCAACCTGCACCTGCCGAACTTCCTCAAGGGCGGACTGTATCAGGGCGCTGGGAAAACCGTCTGCGTGCCGGGGCTGAACTGCTACTCCTGTCCGGCGGCCTCCGGAGCCTGCCCCATCGGGGCGTTTCAGGCAGTGGTGGGCTCATCCAAGTTCAGCTTCTCCTATTATATCACAGGCTTTCTCATTCTGCTGGGCGTGCTGCTGGGGCGCTTTATCTGCGGCTTCCTCTGTCCCTTCGGCTGGTTTCAGGAGCTGCTGCATAAGATCCCGACAAAGAAGCTCTCCACAAAGAAGCTCAAGCCCCTGACATACCTCAAGTACGCTGTCCTGCTGGTGATGGTTTTCCTGCTGCCGGCGTTCCTTGTGAACGACGTGGGCATGGGCGACCCTTTCTTCTGCAAATACCTCTGCCCCCAAGGCGTGCTGGAGGGAGCCATCCCGCTGTCCCTTGCCAATTCCGGCATCCGGGCGGCGCTGGGAAAGCTGTTTACATGGAAATTCAGCATCCTGCTGTCGGTGATTACGCTGAGCGTGATATTCTACCGCCCCTTCTGCAAGTGGCTCTGTCCGCTGGGAGCGTTTTACGCACTGTTCAACCGGGTGTCCCTCTTCCAGATGAAGGTGGATCGGAACAAATGCGTCTCCTGCGGGAAATGCGCCAAGGCCTGCAAAATGGATGTGGACGTGACAAAAACGCCCAACCACACCGAGTGCATCCGCTGCGGGATGTGCATCCGCGCCTGTCCTACCAACGCCGTCAGCTTCCGCTACGGCTTTGGAGACGGCAAAAAAGAACCTGTAAAACCTGCAGATAAATTAAAAACGGAGGAAACAAAATGAACGTAAAGAAAATCATCACACTGCTGCTGGCAGCACTGCTGGTGCTGTCCCTGGCCGCCTGCGGCAAACAGGGCAGCGACGACACGACAAAGCCCGACGGCGAGCCCAAGAACGCCCAGGAGGCGGCCGCTATGTACAAGGACCTGATGGATCAGGAGAATGCCATTCTGACGGAAAACCAGTCCCTTTGGGAGAAGGTGTTCCAGTCCGCCGACAAGGGCATGACCACGCAGGAGGACGGCAAGAACTACGGTGATTTCCTGCTGGACACCATTGAATCCGCCAAGGACAAGTTTACCGCCGACGAGCTGAAGCTCCTGCGCCAGGGCGGCGAGAAGATCCGGGAGATCGAGCGCACCCTGGCCGCCATTGAGGCCAAGTTCCCCGATGCGGCTCCCAAGGCCCCGGACAACGGTGACAGCATCCCTGCCGACAGCCCCACGACACCCGGCGACAGCGGCAAGACGCAGAAGTTCCCCGCCTTCGAGGGCAAGGATCTCAACGGCAACACCGTCAAGAGCGATGACCTGTTCTCCAAGAACGCCGTCACCGTGATGAACTTCTGGTTCACCACCTGCAATCCCTGCGTGGGAGAGCTTGCCGAGCTGGACGCGCTGAATAAGGAACTCGCGGAGAAGGGCGGCGCACTCATCGGTGTCAACACCTTCACGCTGGGCGGCGACGAGGCAGCGATTTCTGAGGCGAAGGACGTGCTGGCCAAGAAGGGCGTCACCTATCAGAATGTGTATTTTGACTCAGATGGTGAGGCGGGAAAGTTTGCTGCCAACATCTTTGCTTATCCCACTACCTATGTGGTCGACCGCAACGGCAATATCGTGGGCGACCCCATCGTAGGTGCTATTACGGAACCGAAGCAGGCGGAGGCACTGCAAGCCCAGATCGACAAGGCACTGTCCGCCGATAAGGGCTGACCCAAGATTTTTAGAAAGTGTCTATGATGAAGAAAAAAACATCGTAAGCCGGCACATTCTGCGCGCCATTGCATCGCCTCTGGCAAGCAAGCGCCTATCCTATCGAAATGGCCTTTGAGGGTGAAACCGGAGCATCAGAGGGGTGTTCATCCTTGGAGACCCCTGCTCCATCAAACAGGGATTGGACGAACACCTATTTCTTCAGCGGCGGTTTCGCCGTAAAGTGTTCGCTCTGATCCGCAGCAGAAAAGCGCCGTCTTGGAAGTGATTCCGGGACGGCGCTTTTTACTATCCGCACATTCGATTTCCGCTATTCCTCCTGCTGCTGTGATTACAGAAAGGAACGGGAGGTTATGCGAATGGAGAGATTCGTCGCAGATGAACGATGCCGTTACCTGCGGACATTCCTTTGCGTAATACAATAACCACAGAATCAAATGAAAACTAAACGGCCTGAGCCCTGTGCAGTACAGGATTCAGACCGTTCAGATCGCTTAATTCTTATTTTGTCTAACTTTTGGGGGGCACTTCACACTGGCGCGCCGCTCTTTTTATCACATTTCGCTAAATTCCCGGATGGGGCTTACTTCTTCAGCTTCTGATCCACCACCTCGTGGAGCATGGCGGTGAAGTCCGCCACGGTCATGGCACCCAGATCCTCGCCGGTACGGGTACGGACGGAGACGGTACCCGCCTCCATATCCCGGTCGCCCACCACCAGCATATAGGGGATCTTCTCCAGTGTGGCCTCACGGATCTTCTTGCCGATCTTCTCGTTGCGGCTGTCCACCTCCACCCGGAAGCCCTCTTGCCGCAGCTGCTGGGCCTGCTGGGCGCAGTAGTCGGCGGCCCGGTCGGTGATGGGCAGCAGGCGCACCTGCTCCGGCATCATCCAGGTGGGCAGCGCACCGGCGTACTCCTCGATGAGGTAAGCCAGCGTCCGCTCGTAGCAGCCCAGAGAGGTACGGTGGATGATATACGGCAGGGCCTTGTTGCCGTTTTCGTCGATGTAGTACATCCCGAAGCGCTCGGCCAGCAGCATATCGATCTGGATGGTGACCAGCGTATCCTCCTTGCCGTACACGTTCTTATACTGGATATCCAGCTTGGGGCCATAGAAGGCGGCCTCGTCGATGCCGATGGAGTAGTGAACGTCCAGATCCTTCAAAATCTTCTCCATGGTGCTCTGGGCATGATCCCACTGCTCCGCCGTACCCTCGTACTTGTTGTTGGGGTTGGCGGGATCCCACTGGGAGAACCGGAAGGTACACTTATCCAGCAGTCCCACGGTGCCGAGGCAATACTTGGCCAGCGCCAAGCAGCCCTTGAACTCCTCCTCCAGCTGGTCGGGGCGCAGCACCAGATGGCCCTCGGAGATGGTGAACTGGCGCACACGGATCAGGCCGTGCATCTCGCCGGAATCCTCGTTGCGGAACAGGGTGGACGTCTCGCCCAGCCGCATGGGCAGGTCACGGTAGGAGCGCTGGCGGTTCAGATACACCTGATACTGGAAGGGGCAGGTCATGGGCCGTAGGGCAAAGCACTCCTTCGTCTCGTCATAGGGGTCGCCCAGCACGAACATACCGTCCAGATAGTGATCCCAGTGGCCGGAAATTTTATACAGGTCCCGCTTGGCCATCAGGGGGGTCTTGGTCAGCAGGTAGCCGGCCTTCTCCTCGGTGTCCTCCACCCAGCGCTGCAGCTGCTGGATGACCCGTGCGCCCTTGGGCAGCAGGATGGGCAGACCCTGACCGATGCAGTCCACGGTGGTGAAGTACTCCAGCTCACGGCCCAGCTTGTTGTGATCCCGCTTCAGAGCCTCCTCCCGCTCCTTCAGGTAGGCGTCCAGCTCCTCCTTCTTGGGGAAGGCCACGCCGTAGATGCGCTGGAGGGTCTGGCGGCTGCTGTCGCCCCTCCAATAGGCGGCGTTGCAGGCCGTCAGCTTGATGCCGTTGCTCTTGATGCGGCCGGTGGAATCCAGATGGGGGCCGGCGCACAGATCGGTGAACTCGCCCTGCTTATAAAAGGAGATGTGGGCGTCGGCGGGCAGGTCGTTGATGAGCTCCACCTTGTAGGGCTCCTCCCGCTCCTCCATGAACTTCAATGCCTCCTCACGGGGCAGCTCGAAGCGCTCCAGCTTCAGCTTCTCCTTGCAGATCTTCCGCATCTCCGCCTCGATCTGGGCCAGATTCTCCTGTGTGAAGGCAAAGGGTGCGTCCAGATCGTAGTAAAAACCGCCGTCGATGGACGGGCCGATGGCCAGCTTCACCTCCGGCCACAGGCGCTTGACGGCCTGAGCCAGCACGTGGGAGCAGGTGTGCCAATAGGTCTTGCGATACTCCTCGTTTTCAAACGTGTACTTGTTTTCTTCGCTCATGATAGCTTCCTCCTTACTTGGTCGGGGCGGGCAACAAAAAAACCCCGCCCCTGATACGGTTCAGGGGTGAGGTAAAATAGCTTTACTCCACGGTTCCACCCTGCTTACGGAAATTTTTCCGTCGCTCGTGATCTCTGTAACGGGAGAACCCGGCCCGGCCTACTGGTTTCCGTTCGGCGAGCGGCTCGGAGGGGGTACCGTTCCGCTTCCCGTCAGATCCCTTGCACCACGGGGGGACCCTCTCTGTGACCTTCTGCGGACAGCTTCCTCGTCTATGCCTTTTTTATACCCCAGAATATAGCACCCCCGGCGGCGGTTGTCAACGGCCTTTTTGAAGTTTTCCCCGGATAAAACAAAAAAAACTACCCTTTTCACAGGAACTGTGCTATGATATAAGAGTATGATTGTCGTTTGATAAGGAGGGGACCTATGCGACATCTGAAACGCCCGGCCCTGTTGGGGCTGTTGCTGCTGGCCTGCCTGCTGCTGGCCGGATGCCAGATGGACAGCACCGTGGAGGAGCTGTTCACCCTGCCCCGCTTGCCCACGGAATACACCACCCTCTCCCGCCAGCTGGATCAGCTGCTGTCGGAGGGCTATGAATACATGGCTCCCACCTCCGGGCGGAACATCCAGTCCCTCCAGATGGTGGACATCGACGGCGACGGGCGGGACGAGGCGCTGGCCTTTTTCCGCCTCAGCAACGGTGAAAAGCCCCTGAAAATTTACGTGTTCCACTCCCGTGAGGACAGCTATGAGCTGGCCTCCATCATCGAGAGCAGCGGCACCGCCATCGACTCCATCTACTATGAGGATCTCACCGGCGACGGTCGGAAGGAGCTGATCGTAGGATGGAAGATCAGCTCCGACGTCCAGACCGTCACCGTCTACGATATGCGGCCCGGCCCGGTGCAGCTGATGCAGAGCAACTACACCCGCCTGTCCTTTCAGGAGCTCAACGGCGACGGCATCCCCAGCCTTCTGCTGCTGCGAACCAACAGCGACAACCAGCCGGTGGCGGAGTTTTGCAGCTGGCAGGAGGGGGCGCTGTCCGTCTCCCACCGCTGCACCCTATCCAGCACCATGGCGGAGCTGAATCAGGGCAGCGTGGTCACCGGCAAGCTGGATCAGGACACCCCGGCGGTGTTCATCACCGGCATCAACAGCCAAGGCATCGCCGTGACGGATATCCTCGTCTGGCAGGAAGACGCCGGGCTCGTCAACGCTGCGCTGGACCGCAGCACGGGGCTCTCCACCGCCACGGTTCCCTATCGTCAGCTGACGCCGCAGGACATCAACGGCGACGGCATCACGGAGCTTCCCCGGCCCGACAGCTCTGTCTCCGACACCAAGCAGGCCGACGGCATGGTCTTTTGGGAGCAGTACCGGCCCGACGGCCTTGCCACCGTGGAGCGCACCTATCACTGCCTGTCCGGCGGCTGGTACTTTATCCTGCCGGAGGATTGGACGGGCGATGTCACCGCTCTCGCCTCGGACGCCGGTATCGGTGAGACGCAGGTAACGTTGTCGGTGCAGGGGGAGAAGGCCCTGAGTATCTGCGCCCTTACCGGCGAAAACCGGGAGCGGCGGGCCCTCCGGGGCAATCGGGTGGTACTCAGGCGCCGCACCGGCACCATTTACGCCGCCGAGACCCTCAGTGAGATCTATTCGCTGGATGAGGAAGCGCTGCGTCATAATTTCAACCTGATCGTCCACTCTTGGGACGCCAACTAACGACATAGAAGGAGTAGCTTATGAAAAAAGTTCTGGTTCTGGAGGATGAATCCAGCATCCGCAGCTTTATCGTCATCAATCTGCGCCGTGCCGGTTATGAGGTCATCGAGGCAGGCACCGGCGAGGAGGCGCTGGAGATGCTGCAGCAGCACAGCGATATCCGTGTGGCGCTGCTGGATGTGATGCTCCCCGGCATCGACGGCTTCGAGGTATGCCGCCGCATCCGGGCCACCAACTCCCGCATCGGCATCATCATGCTCACCGCCCGCTCACAGGAGATGGACAAGGTCACGGGCCTGATGACCGGAGCCGACGACTACGTCACTAAGCCCTTCTCCCCCGCCGAGCTGACGGCACGGGTGGACGCCCTCATGCGCCGCAGCGGCGGCAGCATGGAGGAGCACTCCGGCGAGATCAGTCAGCCCCCCTTCCTGCTGAACACCCGCAACCGCACGCTGGAAAAGAACGGCAAGCCCGTGAAGCTGACGCAGGTGGAGTACTCCATCATGCGGATGTTCATGGAGAATCCCGGCAAGGCCTTGTCCCGTGAGGAGATTTTGGATCTGGTGTGGGGCCGGGATTACTTCGGTGAGCTGAAGATCGTGGACGTGAACATCCGCCGCCTGCGGCTGAAGATCGAGGACAACGCCACCAACCCCACTTTCATCAGCACCGTATGGGGCTACGGCTACAAGTGGGACGCCTGATGGCCCCGCAGCAAGGAGGTGACGGTCCATGAAGGAGCGTCTGCGAATACAGGGCCTGCGCAAGCGCTGGATCCTCAACAGTGTGGGGCCTGTGATCCTGATACTGGTGCTGGCGGCCATTCTGGCCTCGGCAACCGTGGCCAACAACTACTACGGCTCCGCCCGCTCCACGCTGGAGGCCAAAGCCAAGGCCGGCGCCGACTACTTCAACTCTTACAGCATGAGCAGCTACAGCGAGTACTACCGCAACGCCTCACTGTACGCCGCCAGCTTCGACAGCACCCGCATCGAGCTGCAATTCCTGAATCTCTACGGCCGGGTGGATAACTCCACTCAGGGCGTGGCCGCAGGCACGGCTCCCCAGACCCCGGAGCTCGCACGGGCGCTGGAGAGCGGCAGCATCGAGGTATTCAGCGGCAAGGACCCCGTCACCGGCGAGTCGGTGATGGCCGTCACTACACCCCTGAAGTTCAACGGCTCCACGGTGGCCTTTATGCGCTACGTCACCGCCACCCGGCAGATCGACCATCAGATCCTTCTGACCATCCTCATCATCAGCGCCATCATTGCCGGGGTCATCTGTCTGGTGCTGATCTCCAGTCTGCTGTTCATCAACAGCGTGGTGGCCCCGGTGGCTGAGGTGACGGACGCCGCCAAGCGCATCTCCGGCGGCAGCTACGGCATCCAGCTGCCCAACCCCTACACCGATGAGATGGGGGAGCTGGTGGACAACATCAACGATATGTCCCTGAAAATCAGCCAGAGTGAGAAAATCCAGACGGAGTTCATCTCCTCCGTGTCCCACGAGCTCCGCACCCCCCTGACGGCCATCAATGGTTGGAGCGAGACACTGCTGGAGGACGACGATCCCGCTCAGCTGCGCCGGGGTCTGCACATTATCCTCAAGGAATCCCGTCGACTCACCAACATGGTGGAGGAACTGCTGGAGTTCTCCAAGATGCAGGACGGTCGTTTTACCCTCCGCATCGAGGACGTGGACCTGCAAACGGAGTTCGAGGACGCCGTTTACACCTATCAGGAGCTGTTCCGACAGGACGGCATCCGTCTGGAGTATGACGACGACGGAGAGCTGTACACCGATCCTATCCCCGGCGATCCGGAACGGCTGAAGCAGGTGCTGTGCAACGTACTGGACAACGCCGCCAAGCACGGTGGCTCCGGCAAGCGCATCATCGCCTCTCTGCGGCGGGAGGAGGACAACTATGTCATCCGCATCCGGGACTTCGGCCCCGGCATCCCCCCGGCGGAGCTGCCCTATGTGAAGCAGAAATTCTACAAGGGCTCCTCCAAGGCCCGTGGCAGCGGCATCGGTCTGGCGGTGTGCGATGAGATCATCACCCGCCACGGCGGCACCTTCGAGATCGGCAACGCCGACGGCGGCGGCGCTCTGGTGACCATTACCCTGCCCATTCCGCCCCACACGGAGCATCGATAGAGATAGAACAGTTGTTGCATTTCATTCGAGCAAGTGCTATACTTACGGAAAGGAACTTACATCGTCTATGGAACACAAACCCGGTACATTCCGCACCTCCATCGGCGGACAGGCTCTCATTGAGGGCATCCTCATGCGTGGCCCGGAAAAGCAGGCCATTGTGGTGCGCTCCCCGGAGGGCCTTGTGACCAAGGTGGAGGAGCTGACACTTATCAAGGACAAATACCCCATTCTGGGCCTTCCCATCCTGCGGGGGGCCGTGACCTTTCTGGACTCCATGATCCGGGGCGTCAAGGCCCTGATGTTCTCGGCGGACTACTTCCCCGACGACGAGGCCGCCCAGCCCTCCAAGCTGGACCTGTGGCTGGAAAAGCACGTTCCGGCAGAAAAGCTCCAAAACGTGCTGGTATGGGTGTCGGTGCTGCTGTCGCTGGGCATGACGCTGGTGCTGTTCATGCTGCTGCCCACCTTCGTGGCCGGGCTGTTCCGCGCTCAGAACGCCGCCCTCCACAATCTCATTGAGGGCGTCATCAAGGTGGCTATCTTTCTGGCCTATCTGATCCTCTGCTCCAAGCAGAAGGATGTACGCCGGGTGTTCTGCTACCACGGCGCCGAGCACAAGACCATTTTCTGCTATGAGGCGGGCCTGCCCCTGACGGTGGAAAACGCCCGCATCCAGCCCAAGCACCATCCCCGCTGCGGCACCAGCTTCCTCTTTGTGGTCATCATCGTGTCCATCCTGTGCAGCAGTGTCGTTTTCAGCTACGTCAACTGGCAGAACATCTGGGTCCGTATCGGAATGCATCTGTTGCTGCTGATCCCGGTGGTGGGCATCACCTATGAATTCAACCGGCTGGTGGGGCGGCATGACAATGCCCTCACACGGGTGCTGTCTGCCCCCGGTATGTGGCTCCAGAATTTCACCGTCAACGAGCCGGACGACTCCATGCTGGAGGTGGCCATTGAGGCCTTGAAGCTGGTGCTGCCGGAGGAGAAGGGCAAGGACCGCTGGTGAGAAATTCCCGGCCGTTCTCCCCTGAAAAGCTCAAAATATGACAACGGAGCGTATTATGGCGACTACTTACAACAATTTGTATATGGATATCCGGCAGACTCTCCGCCGGGCAGGCATCGAGGCCGCCACGCTGGAGGCCCGTGAGCTGATGTGTTTCGCCTCCGGCAAGACCTGCAGTCAGCTGGTGCAGGATGGGCAGCTGTATGTCCCTCCGGCCATCGAGGAGCGGGCGAAGGATCTGGTGCGCCGCCATCTGGCAGGGGAGCCGGTGGCCTACCTCATCGGGGAGTGGGAGTTCTACGGGCTGCCGCTGGACATCTCCGAAAGCGTGCTGATCCCCCGTCCGGACACGGAGACGCTGGTGGACCACGTGGTAGCGTGGCTGCGGCCCCTGCCGGAGTGCCGGGTGCTGGATCTGTGCGCCGGCTCCGGCTGCATCGGTCTGGCCATCGCCAGTCAGGTCCCCGGCGCACGGGTGGTGCTGGGGGAGCTGGACGAGGGGGCCTTGCGGATCTGCCGCCAGAATATCCGCCGCAACAGCCTCAGCGGACAGGTGGTGTCCTTAAAGATGGACGCTCTGTCCGATCCGCCTCCCCGGCTGGGGGATTTTGACTGTCTGGTGTGCAATCCCCCCTACATTCCCTCCGGGGACATCGCCGGACTGGACGTCTCCGTCCGGGACTATGAGCCTCATCTGGCGCTGGACGGCGGGACCGACGGGCTGGACTTCTACCGCAGCGTCTGCCGCCGCTGGCGGGACGTGCTGCACACCGGGAGCCGCCTGGCCTTCGAGGTGGGCATCGGGCAGGCCGACGACGTGCTGCGGCTCATGCGGAGCGAGGGCTTCGGTGAGCTGGAGATCCTGCCGGATCCGGCGGGCATCCCCCGTGTGGTGACGGGTCTGCGCTATCAGGAGGTCTATGCCGACGCCTGATGGCCGACGAAACGACTTTGTAAATCGATGGGCCTCTGCCCATTTACCACGAAAATTTTCATTGATACAGGAGGAAGAAACATGGCAGCGAAGAAAGACAGTTCGATAGCTGCTCCCGTGGTCTCCGACAAGAAAAAGGCGCTGGAGACCGCCATGCAGCAAATCGAAAAAACCTACGGCAAGGGTTCCATCATGCGCTACGGCGACAATGTGCAGCCCAATGTGGAGGCTATCCCCACCGGTTCTCTGGCGCTGGATCTGGCGCTGGGCATCGGCGGCGTACCCCGTGGCCGCATCATCGAGATCTATGGGCCTGAGTCCTCCGGTAAGACCACGCTGGCTCTGCACGTTCTGGCGCAGGCTCAGAAAATGGGCGGTGAGGTGGCCTTCGTGGATGCCGAGCACGCTCTGGATCCCACCTATGCTCGTGCGCTGGGGGTGAAGATCGAGGATATGCTCATCTCCCAGCCGGACACCGGTGAGCAGGCGCTGGAGATCACCGAGGCGCTGGTGCGCTCCGGGGCCATCGACGTGGTGGTGGTGGACTCCGTGGCCGCTCTGGTCCCCCGTGCCGAGATCGAGGGTGAGATGGGCGACAGCTTCGTGGGGCTCCATGCCCGGCTCATGAGTCAGGCGCTGCGGAAGCTGACGGGCATCATCGCCAAGACCAACACCGTGGTCATCTTCATCAACCAGCTGCGGGAAAAGGTGGGCGTCATGTACGGTAACCCGGAGGTCACCACCGGTGGTCGGGCACTGAAGTTCTACGCCTCCGTCCGCATCGACGTGCGCCGCATCGAGACGCTGAAGTCCGGCGGCGAGATGATCGGCAACCGCACCCGCGCCAAGGTGGTCAAGAACAAGGTGGCGCCCCCCTTCCGGGAGGCGGAGTTCGATATCATGTATGGCGAGGGCATCAGCAAGCTGGGCGAGATGCTGGATCTGGGCGTGAAGCTGGATCTGGTACAGAAGAGCGGCTCCTGGTTCAACATGGGCGAGGTGCGCCTGGGTCAGGGCCGTGATGCCGCCAAGCAATATCTGCGGGATCATCCCGACGAGGCCGATGCACTGGAGGCCAACATCCGCCGTGACTTCCACAAGCTGATGAGCAATCAGTCCAAGGTGGCAGCACGGGCCGCAGGCCGTGCGGTGGATGTATCCGCCGACGACTTCGACGATGCGGATTGATCGCATCGAGCCCTCCCGCCGCAAGAAGGATCGGGTACTGGTGTTTCTGGAGGGGGGCGACCTGCTGCGGGTAACGGAGCAGGAGCTGCTGGTCTTCGGGCTGCGGCCCGGTCTGGAGCTGCCGGAGCAGCTGTTGGCGCAGGTGGAGCAGTCCGCCAAGCGGTCGGAGATGAAGGCCCGTGGCGCCCGACTCACCGGCAGCCGAATGCTGTCGAAAAAGCAGGTGATGGAGCACCTGACCCGTAAGGGCGGCGACCGGGAGCTGGCGGAGGATACAGCCCAGTGGCTGGAGGAGTTGGGGGCCGTGGACGAGTCGGCCTACGCCGCCGCCATTGCCCGGCACTATGCCGCCATGGGCTACGGCCCCGGCCGGGTGCGGCAGGAGCTGCAGCGCCGGGGCATCCCACAGGAGCTGTGGGACGATGCGCTGGCCCTGCTGCCGGAGGGCGAGGAGGCCATCGAGCGTTTTATCCGCAGCAAGTGTAAAGGGAAGCCCCTTGATCGAGAGACGCAGCGCAAGCTGGCTGCCGCTCTCCAGCGGCGGGGCTTTTCCTGGCAGGAGATCCGTCCGGTGCTGAACCGTCTGGGCGAGGAAATGGCGGAGGAATAGGGAGAATCCCTTCCCAAAGGTAAATTGCTCCTATGCAAAACCACCTCCGGCGGCATATTTTTGCCGATCATTCTTCTTATTGTCTCCGGCGGGAGCAGATCACATTTTCATCGTCTATCCAGAGAGCATCTCCTTGAATGCTCCTTTGCAAGATCACAAATCCACATACCAAACATCAGAGGAAACACAGCATGAATGTATCATTTATATCCCTGGGCTGCGACAAAAACCGGGTGAACACCGAGCAGATGATGGCCCTGTGCCTGCAGGCCGGACATACCGTGCAGGAGGATTGCTCCGGCAGCGACGTGGTGGTCATCAACACCTGCGGCTTCATCGACAGCGCCAAGAGCGAGGCCATCGATACCATTCTGGCGGCGGCGGAGCTGAAGGCCGCCGGTGAGGTGGGCAAAATTCTGGTAACGGGCTGTCTCAGCCAGCGGTATCAGGCGGACATTCTGGAGGAGTTGCCGGAGATCGACGGCATCATGGGAACCGGCTGCTTCGGTGACATCGTCACGGCGCTGGAGCAGGTGGTGAACGGTCAGGAGTGCCGCCATTTTGCCGACATCAACGGCCCCGTGGAGGAGCTGCCCCGTGTGTTGTCCACCCCCCGGCAGTACGCCTATCTCCGCATTGCTGAGGGGTGCAGCAACCGCTGCGCCTACTGCGTGATCCCCTCCCTGCGGGGAAACTACCGCAGCCGCCGGATGGAGGACATTCTGGAGGAGGCCCGTGCGCTGGCGGAGGACGGGGTGCAGGAGTGCATCGTCATCGCTCAGGATATCACCCGCTACGGCGTGGATCTGTACGGAGAGCGGCGGCTTCCGGAGCTGCTGCGGGAGCTGTGCAGGCTTCCCTTCCGCTGGGTGCGGCTCCACTATCTCTACCCCGACAATCTCTCCGACCAGCTCATTGACACCATCGCCGGGGAGGCAAAGATCTGCAACTATCTGGATATCCCCATCCAGCACTGCAACGACACCGTTCTCAAGGCCATGCGCCGCCGGGAAACCAAGGCCGGGCTGGAGGAGCTGTTCCGCCGGGTGCGGGAGCGCATCCCCGGCGTGGTGCTGCGGACCAGCCTCATCACGGGACTGCCCTATGAGGACGAGGCGGCCTTCGAGGAGCTGTGCGACTTTTTGGGCGAGCAGAAGCTCCAGCGGGTGGGGGCCTTCCCCTACTCTCCGGAGGAGGGAACTCCTGCGGCCAAGATGCTGAACCGGGTGGATACCGAGGAGGCCCAGCGCCGGGCGGAGCTGGTAATGGAGATTCAAACACAGGTCATGGACGAGTTCAACGACAGCCGCATGGGCGACACCGTGGAGGTACTGTGCGACGCCTATGACACTCAGGCCATGAGCTATGTGGGCCGCAGCTACGCCGAGAGCCCCGGCATCGACGGGTGCATCTTCTTTACGGTGGAGCGGGATGTGGAGCCCGGAGACTTTGTCATGGTGCGTATCACCGGCGCCATGGACGGTGACCTCACCGGCGAAGCGGTGGAGGAACTTTCTGAGGAGGAATAAAGCTATGCCTATGAACACTGCCAACAAGCTGACCCTTGCACGGGTGTTTATGATCCCGCTGTTTCTTGTGATCGCATACTGGGGCTTCCCCGGCAGCCGCTATGTGGCGCTGGGGGTGTACATTCTGGCCTGCCTGACGGACCTGCTGGACGGATATGTGGCCCGACACTATAATCAGGTGTCGGACTTTGGCAAGTTTGCCGATCCGCTGGCGGATAAGTGTCTGGTCATGGCGGCGCTGTGCTGGTTCGTGGAGACCGGTGACATGGTGGGCTGGGTACTGGCTGTGGTGCTGCTGCGGGAATTCGCCGTGTCCGGGATGCGGCTCATTGCCGTGGAGAAGGGCCGGGTCATCGCCGCAGGCTGGTCCGGCAAGGTCAAGACTGCCAGCACCATGGTGTGCATCTGCCTGATGCTCTTCGGCATCCCCCACTGGCTGAATCTGGTGTGCCAGGGTGTCATTCTGGTGACCACCGTCTACTCCGGCGTGGAGTACTTCGCCAAAAACTGGGATGTGTTTCAGGAGAAGAAGTAAGTAAGCGCCTACGAATTTTGATCTCATCATCGGCGGCGGCCCGGCCGGTGCCACACTGGCTCGGCTGCTGCCCCGCTCCATGCGCTGTGCCGTCATCTATCGGAGCGACCTCTCCAAGCCCTGCGGCGGTCTACTCTCGGAGGATGCCCAGCTGTCATTGGCCCGGTATGATATCACCCTCCCTAAGGACGTTCTGGTGGACCCGCAGATCTTCGCCGTCAAGACCATCGATCTGGAGGCCGGACTGGTGCGGCACTATCAGCGCACCTACCTGAATATGGATCAGCGTCAACCGTACCCCGCCGGGAAAAGCCGTACTTGACACCGGCGGGAAATCCTGATACCATAAGCATCGTAATATAGCACGTTGATCGGAAAGAGTACGCCCGGCGCTCCGGGCAGAGAGGGATGGCCACCGGCTGCAAGCCGTCCTGCGGAGCAAGGGCCGAAAGTGCGTCCGGGAGTGCGGGGGATGCAGACGCCCTCCGGCAGGCCGCCGTCACCGGCCATCGAGCGATAAACGAGAGTGGAACCGTGGAGCAGCCGCTTCGCCTCTCATGCCTGCGGGCATGGGAGGCGTTTTCTGTTCTGCACGGAGCTTTCCGAATTTTGCAGCTAAAATTTGCAGCCAAAAGGAGCTTGACTATGTATCTGTATAATTCTGCCACCCATACGAAGGAGGAGTTCCGGACCCACACGCCGGGCCACGTGGAGATGTATACCTGCGGCCCCACGGTGTATCACTTTGCCCACATCGGCAACCTCCGCAGCTACATCATGGAGGATGTGCTGGAGAAGTACCTGCGCTATGTGGGCTACGATGTGAACCGGGTCATGAACATCACCGACGTAGGCCACCTGACCTCCGATGCCGATGAAGGCGAGGATAAGATGCTCAAGGGCGCCCGCCGGGAGCACAAGACCGTCATGGAGATCGCCCAGTTCTACACCGACGCCTTCTTCGAGGACTGCCGCAAGCTGAACATCAAGCGCCCCGACGTGGTGCAGCCCGCCACGGGGCTCATTGATGACTACATCCGCATCATCTCCCGCCTGCTGGAGAAGGGCTACGCCTATGTGGCCGGCGGCAACGTGTACTTCGACACCAGCAAGCTGGAGCGGTACTACGTGTTCAACGACCACAACGAGGAGGATCTGGCCGTAGGCGTCCGGGAGGGCGTGGAGGAGGACGTGAACAAGCGCAACAAGAACGACTTTGTGCTGTGGTTCACCAAGTCCAAGTTCGAGGATCAGGCCCTGAAGTGGGATTCCCCGTGGGGCGTGGGCTACCCCGGCTGGCACATCGAGTGCTCCGGCATCTCCATGAAGTACAACGGTGAGTATCTGGATCTCCACTGCGGCGGCGTGGACAACGCCTTCCCCCACCACACCAACGAGATCGCCCAGTCGGAGAGCTATCTGGGCCACCCCTGGTGCCCCCAGTGGTGCCATGTGGCCCACCTCAACACCAGCAACGGCAAGATGAGCAAGTCCAAGGGCGAGTTCCTGACGGTGTCCCTGCTGGAGGAGAAGGGCTATGCACCGGTGGTATACCGGTTCTTCTGCCTCCAGAGCCACTACCGCAAGAGTCTGGTGTTCAGCTGGGAGAATCTGGACAACGCCGCCGTGGCCTATGGCAAGCTCATCGCCAAGATCGCCGCCCTGCCGGAGGAGGACGGTGCGGTGGATATGGCGGCGGCAGCGCCCTTGCAGCAGAAGTTCCGCACGGCCATGGACAACGACCTGAACACCTCCATGGCGGTGACGGTGCTGTATGACGTGCTGAAGGCCAAGACCAACGGGGCCACCAAGCGGTATGTGCTGGCGGACTTTGACCGGGTGCTGAGTCTGGATCTGCTGGAGAATGCCGCCCGGAAAAAGGCAGAGCAGAAGCAGACCGCTCCGGCCTCCGGCGGGTTCCAGATCGTCAGCGAGAGCGGTGAAACCGATGCTCAGGTGGAGGCCCTGCTACAGGCCCGCTACGACGCCAAGAAGGCCAAGGACTTCACCGAGGCGGACCGCATCCGGGACGATCTGAAGGCCATGGGCGTGGAGATCACGGACATCCCCGGTGGTGTGCGCTGGAAGAGATAACGCTTCAATAAATCAGGGGAAGGAGAAAGGCACAGCCTTTCTCCTTCCCCTGTTGTTACCATCGATGGCAGGTGTACTTGCCCTTGTTCATCGATGGTATGTTGTCGGCACCCTACTCTCCGGCAGTTCTTTCCTCTTTTGTCTCCGACGGCATACTTTTTGCCAACAGCCTCTTTCGTGCCTCCGGCGGGTAACTTTCTTTCAATAAGCTTTTTTACATAGGAAACGTGCCTCCGGCGGCCTACTTTTCCCAACAGCCTCTTTCTTGCCTCCGGCGACTTTCTGCCAATAGCGGCAGAAAGATTCACCGTCGTGTCAGCCGGTTTCCAGCCACGTTGTGGCATGAAAACTGGGACACTTCCTCGAAACCGCCTTGCTGCTTCCGCCACAGGCGGCGCTTCGGCGGTTTCCGCAATGACACGTCAAGAAGGCACAAGTCTTGTTCGGCCGCTGGGAGTTCTCTCATAAGATAATTCTGTCATTCCGAGACCAGTCCGCAGACTGGTCGTGGGAATCCGTATCCCCCGGCGGTAGACCCAACGCTCCTTCATCAGAGCAGGAGCGGCAGCGGGTCTGTTGCTGAGTCAATTCCCTGTTTCGGCGGGAGTTAAGTTGCAACTCTTACACACGACAAAGGAAGTGCAGAAACCATCGGTTTCTGCTGGCGTTCTTTGGTAACTTTCTTTCGCTATTGAAAGAAAGTTACCCGCCGGAGGCATAAAAAGAAAAGACCGCTGGAAAAACTCACCCCCACCGGCACGCAGAGTGACTTCTCCCAAGCGGATACTGCCGAATATCCTCTGTATATTCCACCGTCAGGTATTGACAAATCTGCCCGATTTCAGTAATATGATAGAGAAAACAGGCAGAATATTGGAGGAAACGGTATGGAACTGCATCAGGCTGTGGCCGGAAATATTCACCGCATCCGCAAGTCCCAGCGACTGAGTATGGATCGGGCAGCGGAGCTGGCCGGCATCTCTGTGAGTATGTGGGGGCAGGTAGAGCGTGGCAGCGTGAACCCCACCCTGGCGGTGCTGGGCAAGATCGCCTCCGGACTCCACGTCCCTCTGGAGCTGCTCATTGAAAACCGTGAGGAGGCTCCCGCCACTCTGTACCGGGCGGTAGACGTGGCCGGGCAGCGCCTCTACGGCGGCAAAGTCATCCGCTATCCCCTGTTCCCCTTTGATACCGACAGCCGCAGCGAGAGCTGCCAGATGGATATTTTCATCAGCGGTGCCTATGAAGCGGCGGACCACGTCCCCGGCTCTCATGTGTACCTGACGGTGCTCAGCGGAACGGTGGAGGTCACCTGCGGCGGCGAAGTGTTCCGACTGGAGAGCCGGGACTGCCTCTCCCTGCCGGGGCAGGCGGAGCGGCAGTATGTCAACGTGGGCAACACCACCGTTCGGCTGCTGGAGTGGATAGTCTACCGTAAGAACGGATGAATAATGTATGAAAAAGGATGAACCATGTTCTCTGTGGTTCATCCTTTTTTGACAGCTGCCGCAAAAAACGTGGGATTTTTCCGGATACCGTGTATGATCCAGTAGAAGCGAAGGGAGGGAGACCGTATGCAGGAGCGGAAGATCATCGCCTTGCTGCGTGAGCGGGGACGAGCAGGGGCTGCACGCCCTGCTGGTACACGATGGGCCGCTGTGCGATACGTCATCGTTCCCATTCTGCGGGACCCTCAGGAGCGGGAGGAGTGTCTTTCCGAGGTGACCATGCGGGTCTGGGAGAAAATCGATCCCTTTCAGGAGGAGCGGGGAAGCTGGAATGGCTGGCTGACCTCCCTCACCCGTCATGCGGCGCTGAATCACGCCCGGCGGATCTCCCGGCACGGCGGGGCCGAGGCCCTGTCGGAGGATCCCCCCTCCCCGGAGCTGACGCCGGAGGAAGTGCTTTTGCGTCAGGAGCGGCAGACCGCCCTGCAAGCGGCGCTGGAGCAGCTATCCGCCGGTGAGCGGCTTCTGTTTTACCGAAAATACTACTATCTGCCCTCCACCGCCCAGATCGCCTTGGAGCTGGGGCTTACGGAGCGGGCGGTGGAGGGACGGCTATACCGGCTGAAACGGCAGCTGCGGAAATTGCCGGGAGGTGATGAGGGTGCCTAAGGAGGACTGGGGCTCTCTGAACGAAAAGGCCTTCGAGGCCGCATTGCAGGCCAGCGTACCGGAGCGCCTGCCGGATAAGGCGGCGGTCACTCCGTGGAAGCGGGCCATGGGCCGGGTGCTGGCAGGCACGGCCCTGACCGCCCTGGGGACGAATCTCTGGGGACTGAACTACCTTTTGCCCGGCATCGGGCTGGTGCTGATGCTACTGGGCTTCCGGCTCCTGCGGCGGGAGGAGATCGAGGCCTGTCGTGGGGCCATACAGGTAGTGGTCAGCGTTCAGGAGTTCGACCAGAAGGGAGGCTTCTGCCGGAGCAGCGGCTCCAACCCGCTGTGCATAACCGGGGTACGGGTAAAGCTGACGGGAGAGCCTGCCGGCTGGATGATCTTCCACCACTTTCTCTGGAACACGGCTCCGCCCTTCCATGGGACAGCCGCCATACAGCTCTGCCGGTATACCAGTCGGATGAGCTGTGGAGCGCCGCCGGAGAGGTCGCCGGCCGGGTTCTGTACGATCGGGACGGGGAGACCTTCCGGGCGTCCTACCACTCTCTGGAGGCGGATACCTCCCCCTACGGATATCAGGGCATCTATGGACAGCGGGACATTTTCGGGACATTTTCTCTGTCCACTGCGGCACAGCACGGGCGGGGCTATGTGGTCTATGCCGCCGATGAAATTCCTCACGCAGAATACCGAAATGTGCCGGATAGCCGGTTCAATTACAGCTATCCGTACAGATTTCTGCAATACCCGGCAAAAACGGCACTGGAAAACCGGATGTCCGATCATGGGGCATTTCGGACCGTCTGGAGCGATCTGCGCTACGGTCCCGAAGTAACTCCACCTGTCATCAAGAAGAACGATCAACGGAATGACCCTCCGGCTTTTGCCGGAGGGTCATTCTGATATTTTTTCATTCGATAGTCTGCCGACCGGCAACGGGAGCAGAACAAAAAAATGGAAATTCACGGTTTATAGGATAAGTCATTTGGCAAGCCACCTCACCCGGCACGGTGCCGCATTTGGTAAGGCGGCCCATCTGGCAGGGTGTTCCACTCGGCGGGGTACACCATTTGGCAGGACACCTCATTGAGCAAGGCGTTCCAACCGGCACACACCGTTCGGAAAGATCTGCCGATTCGGGGATGGCAGCGTTACGGGCGCACCTGCGGAAGACTGGCAGCGGCCACGGACTGTCCGATGCGGCGGAAGCGATCGTCCGGCAGCAGCACCTCCAGCGGCAGCTGAGGGTACTCCTCCGCCAGCACACGGCGGCAGGTCTCCGTCATCCACTCCCCGCCGATACCGGAGGCCACACGGCCCAGCACCATCACATGGCACAGCGGGTAAATTGCAGCGTACAGGGCCAGCGTATGGGCAAGGCACACCCCCATATCCCGGAAGATCCTCCGGGCAGCGGGATGGCCCTGCCGGGCCAGCTCCTGCACCTGCTGCAGCTGTTGAGCCGGGGTCAGGGCTGCATCTGTGGGAACTCCGGCGGCAGCGGCCAACCGGATCACGGCGTCCTGTGAAAAGTACTGCCCCCCTACGCCGGTATCACCGGACCACGGGTCTCTGGGGGCCGCCTCTGCCAAATCCACCGGCGCAAAGGCCAGCTCATTGAGCCAGCCGGAGACACGGCCCTGTGCATCCACATAGCCCGCCGCCTGACTGGTCCCCATAGCGATGCCCATGACGGGGCCGGTGCCGAGACTCATATAGCCCGCCAGCGCCGTGACATCTCCGTCGTTGGCCACCGCCAGCGGGACATTCCCCATGGCGGCTGCGGCTCTGCGGTAGAGGGTACGTCCCTCCTGTTGGCGCTCCGGCGGGACGGCAGCCAGCAGCGCCGACACCATCAGCTCGTCTCCCTGGACGATGCCGGCGGTGGAGACGCCGATGGCATCCACACGGGGCAGATGGGCCGCCGCCGTGCGGAGGGCGCAGAGCACCTCCCGCTGATGATACCGGGGGTCGGCGGCGGTCTTGGGGTGCCAGATCACCTCCTCGGAGTAGACGGTGCGGCCATCCACCACGGCGGAGACCTTGCGGTCAGAGCCGCCGGCGTCAAAGCCGATGCGGCAGCCCTCCAGATGCCCGCCTATGGGGCGGGCCGCCGGTCGGGGCTCCGGGAAGCGCTCCCCCGCCGTCTCCACGCAGAAGGGACGGCCGTACACCGTCTCCATCATGGCCACGTCAAAGGCACGGGAGCCGTGGGGGCTGAAACTCTCCCGCAGCCGGGAGATCAGGACCTCGTCCCCCTGCAGCGTCACCCGCCATCCTCCGACGCTCCACAGCAGCAGCTTGATGGTGCGCTCCAGATATCGCAGATCGGCAGGGCTTCCTCCACGGATGCGTGTCTCGTGCACCACGGTGCCGCTCCCCTCCACGGCGATGCGGAAGGGCTGTCGGGCCTGGGACAGATAGGCCGTCCGCCACGGGGCAAAGGGCAGAAAGTCCGGCTGCAGGCAGGGAGTATTCTTTACGGAAAACGGGATGCCCAGATACTCCATAGCAGGCTCCTCCTTATGGGCGCTCTATTGGCAGTCCTCCGCCGGCTGTTCCTCCGGACGGCGGGCGGTGTCCACGGCGCCCCGGTACACCACCAGCCGGTCATAGACATATTCCGTGACCAGATTCAGCACCATGTTCAAAAACGTCACCAGATACTCGTTCCAATGGAGGGTATCCGCCAGATAGCTGCCCAGCAGGGTGGACAGGGGCGTGAAGGCACAGTAGTACAGCAGCACCAGCGCCATGGCCTGTGGGACGTTGTTGGCGCTCTGGAAGGTGAACTTTCGGTTCAGGGTGAAGTTCCACAACACCGAGAGGGTCAGAGCGATGAGATAGCAGGGCCAGTAGCTCCCGTGCAGCAGCTCATTGAGCAGGGCAAAGGAGGCCATTTCGATGGCCCCGGCGGAGATGGAGAACAGGGTGAATTTCAGCACCCGTCCCCACTCTCTTTTGTTTTTCATGGGGTAAGTCGTTCCTTTCTGCGGGTCACTGGTTGGCCTTGCGGAGAAGGGTCTCCCACTCCTTCACGATGGAGCGGTCGGTGAAGTAGTCGATCCGCATGGCCTTGCGGACCTGTGCCAGCGTCTCGTTGGTGGTCTCCACTGCCTTGGCCGTACCGGCCACCAGAATATCGTACACCGTGTCGATGTCCTTCGCCCATCTGGCCCGCTCCTCCCGGATGGGGGCCAGCGTCTCCTCCAGCACGTTGAAGAGGAATTTCTTGCAGGTGCCGTCCCCCAGGCCACCCCGACGGTAGTGGGCCTTCATCTCCTCCAGATTGGCGTAGTCCGGCAGGAACTCCGCAAAATGCTCGTCGGTGCAGAAGGCATCCAGATAGGTGAACACCACGTTGCCCTCGGTGTGGCCCGGATCGCTGATCTGGAGGTGGAGGGGGTCGGTGAACATCTTTCCGTTGATCTGTTTTTTCACCACGGCGGCACTGTCGGACAGGTAGATGCAGTTGCCAAGGGATTTGCTCATCTTGGCCTTGCCGTCTACGCCCGGCAGACGGCGCTGCATCTCGTTTTCCGGGATCATGGCGGTGGGCATGGTCAGCGTCTCGCCATAGATGCGGTTGAACTTCTCCACGATCTCACGGGTCTGCTCCAGCATGGGAAGCTGATCCTCGCCCACAGGCACCACGTTGGCGTGGAAGGCCGTGATATCGGCGGCCTGAGAGACGGGATAGGCGAAAAAGCCCACCGGCAGGCCCTCGTCGGCAAAGCCCCGCATCTGGATCTCGGACTTCACCGTGGGGTTGCGGGAGAGACGTGCCGTGGTGACCAGATTCATATAGTAAAAGGTCAGGGCATGGAGCGCCGGAAGGGTGGACTGCACGCAGATGGTGGACTTGGTGGGGTCGATGCCCACGGAGAGGTAGTCCAGCACGACGTTGATGATATTCTCCCGGATCTTGCCGGGGTTGTCGGCGTTGTCGGTCAGGGCCTGATCGTCGGCGATGAGGATGTTGATCTCGTCGAAGCGGCCGGAATTCTGAAGCTCCACCCGGCGCTTCAGGGAGCCCACATAGTGGCCCAGATGCAGGCGGCCGGTGGGACGGTCGCCGGTAAGAATGATGTTTTTCATGGTGATCCCTCCGCAAATCTTCGTTTGCTGTATGATGTCAGGATATTATACCACAGGTGCGCCGATTTTTCCAACAGAAAAATTGGGGGATGCTGCCCCGGTGGGCGGGTGGAATATTGCGTCCGGCTTCGGCGTCCCGTTGGGCCGTGCGAAGCCGGAGCTCGTTTCGAATCCACCAGATGCCAAAAAGAGACGCACCATGCGGAATGCCCAGCTTTGCGGTGTTAGAGGGAATCGCTTCCCTATGAGGCAAGGAAAGGGGCGTGTGAGGGGGAAACCTGGGGCGGTTTCCCCCTCACGATTTTAATCAAAGGCCGCTTGCGGCCCCGGTTTTTGCACCGCAAAAACCGGCAGGCACCAAAAAGAGAAGCACCGCTTTGCGGTGCTTCTCTTTTTGGTGCCCCGTCGGGGATTCGAACCCCGGACACCCTGCTTAAAAGGCAGGTGCTCTACCGACTGAGCTAACGGAGCGGACGGTTTATTTTCGCAGGAGGGCAGGCAGCCGATCATACCGGTACAACCCTCCGGATACACTTTGGCAGGGATGGCTGGACTCGAACCAGCGAGTGAGGGAGTCAAAGTCCCTTGCCTTACCACTTGGCTACACCCCTGTGTGAAAAAAGATCAGGGACTGGGATCTCTCCCAATCCCTGATATTCAGTGGGGTGGGTAAAGGGACTCGAACCCTCGACACCCGGAACCACAATCCGGTGCTCTAACCAACTGAGCTACACCCACCACATATCGAGATCCTAAACAGGATGCGTGCTGACCGACCGCCCCGGAAGGAGTTGGTACGCCAGAAGGGACTCGAACCCCTGGCCTACTGCTTAGAAGGCAGTTGCTCTATCCAACTGAGCTACTGGCGCAAATAAAGTCAGTGGAGCGGGTGACGGGAATCGAACCCGCATCCCCAGCTTGGAAGGCTGGTGCCCTGGCCATTGTGCTACACCCGCATGGGTCCTCCGCAAAATCGTCAGCTTTGATATGTTACCATGTTTCACGCCCTTTGTCAACGGGATAATCGGATTTTTTTGAAGTTTTTTCCGGCGGGAGGCGGCGGCAGAGAGGCTCTTGTGAAGAAAATAACGCTTGTAAAGGCTGGGGCGGTATGCTATCATTATCACGATATACTCCCCATGGTGTGGGGTCGGAAACAAAAAGATAAGGAGAATTTCATCATGAAAGTACTTGTCATCAATGCGGGGAGCTCTTCCCTGAAGTATCAGCTCATGGATCCGGAAACCGGCAAGGTCTTTGCCAAGGGCCTGTGCGAGCGCATCGGTCTGGACGGCAAATTCACCTACAAGCCCCAGGTGGAGGGCAAGGAGACCATCAAGGCCGCCGATGTGGCCATGCCCACCCACTCCGAGGCCATCCAGACCGTGCTGAACGCTCTGGTGGATCCCCAGAACGGCGTGATCTCCTCCATGAAGGAGATCGATGCGGTGGGTCACCGTGTGGTCCACGGCGGCGAGACCTTCGCCTCCTCCGTGCTCATCAACGATGAGGTGCTGAAGGCCGTGGAGGACTGCACGCCTCTGGCTCCCCTGCACAACCCCGCCAATATCATCGGCATCGAGGCCTGCCGCAAGGTGCTGGGCGACGACGTGCCGCAGGTGGCTGTGTTCGACACCGCTTTCCACCAGACCATGCCGGAGCATGCCTATCTGTACAGCATCCCCTACAAGTACTATGAGAACGACAAGCTGCGCCGCTACGGCTTCCACGGCACCTCCCACCGCTATGTGACCCTGCGGGCCGCCGAGTTGCTGGGCAAGGATCCCAAGGATCTGAAGATCGTGTCCTGCCATCTGGGCAACGGCTCCTCTCTGGCCGCTGTGGACGGCGGCAAGTGCGTGGACACCTCCATGGGTCTGACGCCGCTGGCCGGTCTGCCCATGGGTACCCGTGCCGGTGACATGGACGTGGGCGTTATCGAGTATGTGGCCAACAAGTACGACCGCTCCATCTCCTCTGTGATGGAAGGTCTGAACAAGCGCTCCGGCATGATGGGCCTGTCCGGTGTGTCCTCCGACTTCCGTGATCTGGAGGCCGCTGCCGCCAAGGGCCATCACCGCTCCGCCATCGCCCTGCGGATCTTTGAGTACCGTGTACACAAGATGATCGCTGAGTACGCCGCCGCCATGAACGGCGTGGACGTGGTGGTCTTTACCGCCGGTGTGGGTGAGAATGCCCCCTCCACCCGCGCTCACATTCTGGAGGGTCTGGAGTTCATGGGCATTACCTGCGACGAGGAGAAGAACGATGTCCGTGGTGAGGAGCGCATTATCTCCAAGGATGGCGCCCCTGTCACTGTGATGGTCATCCCCACCAATGAGGAGTTGATGATCGCTCAGGACACCCTGTCCATCGTGGAGGAGAACAAGAACAAGTAAGCTTGTTTGACGCAAGGAGCCGACTGCTATGCAGTCGGCTCCTTTTTTATTTGTTGGGGAGCCCGGAAATTTTTCCCTGTTGTCCGGTGGAGGGCAACAGGCGGTACAACTTTCCCGGCGGGGACGCCACAGGCAGAAGGGGGTGTGAGAACATGGAGACAATACGAGGGGAGGCGGCGGTATGGAGCTGCTAACGGTTCTGGCGGGCATCTCCTCCTGCGTCACCGGAATCGGTGCGGCGCTGATCCTGCTGCTGCGGCCGGTGCGGGAGGCGCTGACGGGGACGAAGCACCTGCGGGAGGGGCAGAAATGCCTGTTGCGGAGCAATATGCTGCATACATATTATAAGAACAGGGAGCACTCCGCCATCCGGCAGTATGAGTATGAGAATTTTCTGCTGGAGTACCGGGCCTATAAGGCCCTGCGGGGCAATTCCTTCATCGATCGTATCTATCAGGAGGTCAAGACCTGGGACATTGTATCATAAGGAGGGCTTTTATGGAAAATCTGGGTATTGCCAGCGTGGCGGCCATCACCGTCATCACCTATCTCATGGGCATGGCCGTGCGGGCCAGCCGGATGGACAACAAGTGGATCCCCATTCTCTGCGGCCTGCTGGGCGGGCTGCTGGGGCTGGTGAGCTTCTATCTGCTGCCCATCCCCGACTATCCGGCGGGGGACCCTATCACCGCTGCGGCGGTGGGCATCGTCAGCGGTCTGGCGGCCACGGGGCTGCATCAGGCGGCCAAGCAGCTGAGCAAGGAGGCGGGCGGAGATGCCTAAGGTGTATCTGTCCCCGGCGTATCACTACTGGAATCCCTGTGCCGTGGCGGGGTGCGACGAGACCACCCACAACAACCTCTATCTGGATGTGCTGGAGCCGTATCTGGCAGCCTGCGGCATCCAGTATAAGCGGGGGCCACGACGGACGCCCAAGTCCGGTGAGGACGGGGACGCCCTGATGCTGCAGGCGGTACGGGAATCCGATGCGTGGGGTGCCGACGTCCACTACGTCAGCCACACCAACGCCGCCAACGGCGGCGTCCGGGGCTACCGGCCCATGATCTATCCCGGCTCCGGCGGCGGGCGAAAGCTGGCGGCGTGTATCCTGAAGTATCGCCGGAAAATCTACGACCAGCCCATCCGACTGTCGGAGAGCAGCGTGTGGTACGAGCTGCGGGCTCCGGCGGCGGTGAGCTTCTATGAGGAACACGTGTTCCACGACAACGCCTCCGACGCCCAGTGGTTCCACAGCCATCTGGGGGCCATTGCAGAGGCTACCTGCCGGGGACTGTGCGAGTATTTCGGCATCCCGTACCGGGCGCCGGGGACGGCCAAGCCGTCTCCTGCGCCGACCATCAGGAAGGAGGAACAGGTGACCGTGGAGCTGCGTATGCTGAAGCGTGGCATGGAGGGCGGCGACGTCCGGAGCGCCATGCTGCTGATGAAGGACAAGGGGTACTACCCCTACGCCATCCCCGTCAGTGACAAGCTGTTCGGGGCCAAAATGGAGGCCGGTCTGCGGAAAATGCAGGCCGACCACGGCCTCGGCGTGGACGGTATCCTGGGGGCCGCCAGTTGGGGCTATCTGCTGGGGCGATAAGGATAAAGTCAGAGCACACAGCTTACGCTGTGTGCTCTGACTTGGATGTGTGAGATGCCGCCTTTTTCGTGCAGAGCAGCAGATTTTTGAGTAGAATCGCTGTGCTTGAACTTAGTCCTGCATGATGCGTTTCACGCTTTCACGAAGTTCTTCTATCGTATCGCACTGTCCAATCAGTTCAATAATTGCTCGCAGCAGTGCTTCCGTATAATTCATCTCCATTTCCTCCCTTCTCTCATTCCTTTGTCAGTTGGGTCAGGAAGGCCATGACCACACGGTTCAGATCCTTCATGGCGGCGGGGAAGTTGAACGCGAAGTCGTGGTGCTCAAACAGGCAGTCCGATACGGACTTGATGGCCATGAACTTCACCCCGTTCCGCAGGCACACCTGCGCCACGGCGCAGCCCTCCATCTCGCACAGCAGCGGGTGGAAGGTATCGGCGATCCAGTGGGAGCGGGGGGTATCGGTGGCGAACCAGTCGCCGGTGGCCACCCAGCCGGTACGGTAGGGAACGCCGGTGGCATCCATGGCGGCCCTGGCGGCAGGCAGGTCCGCCGTGGGGAACTGAATCTGGTTGACGGTGGACACCAGCCCCACGGGATCGCCGATGGCGGTGGTGTCCACATCGTGCTGCACGAAGCCCTCCGCCAGAACGATGGTGCCGATGGGGACATTCACGAAGCAGCCGGCCACACCGGCGTTCAGCACCAGATCCGGGTGGTAGAGGCTGATGAGCAGCTGGGCGCCCATGGCGGCGTTGACCTTGCTGACGCCGCAGCAGCAGGCGATGATATGGGGGCGGATCTGATAAAAGGACACGCCCGCCTCCGTGCGGATGGGAGTGCGGGTCTCGTCTGTCAGCAGCGTCTCTATTTCGCCGGGCATGGCGTATACCAGACCAATGGTCATGATGGAGTTCCTCCTTAAAGTGCATATTTTTCTCCATTGTAACGGGATGAGGGACGTGTGTCAAGGGAAAGCGCCTGCGGGAGGGAAAAAGTCCCTCCGGAGCCTCCGAAGGGACTTGGGGACAGTGCTTACTCCCGGCGCAGGGCCTCAATGGGGTTCAGGCGGGAGGCCTTGATGGCAGGTACCAAACCGAACACGATGCCGATGACCATGGAGAAGGCCACCGCCACGATGCAGGCCGGGGCGCTGATGGCCACTGCCGTACCCATGACGTGGCTCAGCATCTCCGCCAGACCGATACCGCACAGGACGCCCAGCAAACCGCCCAGACTGGTGAGCACTGCCGCCTCCGTCAGAAACTGCCAGAGGATGCGGCTCTTCCGGGCGCCGATGGCGATTTTCAGGCCGATCTCACGGGTGCGCTCGGTGACGGAAACCAGCATGATGTTCATGACGCCGATGCCGCCCACCACCAGGGAAATGGCGGCGATCCAGATCAACTGGCGGTTGGTGGTCTCCGACAGACTTTGCAGCTCGGATGCCTGCTTCAGCAAATCCTGCGCCTGATAGGCCGCCTTGCTGCCGCTCACGACCTTTCCGTTGAGGTAGTCCGCCACGCCGCTGCCGGCTTTTGTCATATCATTGGTGGAGGAGGCCCGCACCGCCACGTTCATAGGCTCGTCGTAGCGGAAGGCGATGGGCCAGCAGCTCTCCGGGATCATCACGGTGCCGGAGGTGGTGCGGGCGTACATCTGATAATCCTCTACACTGTTGATGACCGGCTGGGAGGTGACCCTCTGGCTCACCACGCCCACCACGGTGAAGGGTTCGCCCTGCATCTCGATGACGCCGCCGATGGGGTTCTGTCCGGGAAACAGGCTCTGAGCTGCCGCCGTGTCGATGACGGCCACCTTGCGGCAGGAGGAGAAATCCTCCGGCAGGAAGGCCCGACCGTAATTCACCTGATACCCCGCCACGGAGAGATAGTGATCATCCACACCATTGAGGGTGCCGGTAAAGGAATTGTTGCCAGCATAGATGCCGTCGGCCCAAGTGCGCTGGTGGTACATGGCCACGGCAGAAACACCCGGCAGGGCGTCCATTTCATCCCGCATGGCGGAGGTGATGGTGGCGATGCCCTCCGGAATCTCCCCGTAGGACAGATCCACGACGCTGCCGTCCTGAGTCAGCTGCACCTGCACCATATCGTTGCCGGCACCGATGAGATTCTGCTTGATCTGCTCGTTGGTGCCACGGATAGTAGAAACGATGGTGATGATGGCGGCAATGCCGATGATGATGCCCAGCATGGTCAGAAACGACCGCAGCTTATGGCTCCACACGCCTTGCAGCGCCAGATTGATATTTTCCAACATAGTGATCGCCTCCTTATCCGCCGTACTGGACAGCCACGGTGGATTCCTCCGTTTTGGCCCCGGACACCACGTCCCGGCCATAGGGGAAGGCCACATAGTCCTCCTGCGTCAGGCCGCCACGGATCTGCGTGTAGCTATCCCACACCACCTTACCGGTCTGGACCCAGCGCTGCTCCAGCCTGCCGTTCTCGCCACGGACCATAACGTAGCTCTTGCCGTTCTCCGTGCGGACGTACATATTCTCCAGATACAGGCTGCTGCCGTCGCTGTCGGATACCGCCTGATAGCTGATGCTGACGCTCTCCCCCTCCTGCAGCTGCTGATCCTCGCTGACGAACACCTTGAAGGGGTAATAGGATACATTGGGGTTTCCGCCACCCCACGAGGAGGCGTTGTCTGCGGGATAGGTACTGATCTCTACAATTTCGCCGGTGCAGGTGCTTCCGTTCATCCGTGAGCTGATGGTCACGGTCTGGCCCACCTTCACGGTGTCCAGCTGCAATTCGCTGACGGTTCCGGTAACATAATAACCGCCACCGGCAGAAACCTCCACCACCGCCTCGTTATTGGCGGCGGCATCCGTGGGGGTGCGGACGGCCTTGACCACGCCGTCCAGCTGGCTGTACACGCTGCCGTCGGATGCCTCCGTCTGCTTTTTACGCAGGTCCAGCTCCGCCATTTTGATGGAGGTATCCGCCTCCTGAATCTCCCGGAGTTTATCGTTCTGCATCCGCAGCAGCTCCGCCTTGGTATAGGATCGGCTCAACAGCTCCTGCACCCGCTGCAGCTCCTTGCGCAGCTGACGTATCTCGTCGGTGGTGCCGTCCACGGAGATATCCTCCGCCGCCGGAAGCTCCGCCAGCGACACGGAGATGGCTCCGTTCTCTCCACGGATCAGGTGCAGGCCCCAGCTGCCGATGATGTCCCCCAGTGTCTCGTCGCCCCGGTGGGTCACCAGCACCACATACAGTTCCTTCTCCCCTTCCGGCAGCAGCACCGACAGGTTCTGTTCCGTCAGGGCGTCGCCGCCGTTCCAGTCGCAGTAGAGGGGATCCTCCGCCGTACCGGCGGCGCTGCCACGCAGCAGGGGCTTGCCGGGCTGGATGGGCTTGGAATCCCGGCGGATGATCTCGTCGGTGGATTCCGCCAGCTTCTTCTCGATCTTGGCGGACAGCGCATCCGCCTGCTGCTGGAGCTTCTCCTTGTCCTCGGCCAGCTGAAGCTGCTGGAGTTCCTTGCGGGTGTTCTCCTGTTGCAGCCGCAGGCGCTCCAGAGCGATGCGGGCCCGCTCCACGTCCAGCTCCGTCAGGGTGCTGTCGTAGCTCAGCAGGCGGTCTCCCTTCTTCACCGTCTGGCCCTCCGTCACATAGACCTGCGCAGAGCTCTGGGTCTTGGAGAGGTACACCTTCTGGAGCTTATCCATGGTAACGGTACCGCTGGTTTCCGTGGTGTCACCCCCATACTCCGTCATGCCGATTTCTGTCACGGGATAGACCTTTACGGCGCTGCGGCTGCCGTTGCGAAGCAGCGTCAGCCCACCCCACACCAGAGCGCACACACCCACTACGATACCCGCCGCCAGCAGCGGCCGCTTGAGCTTACTGTTCATGGTTGTCACCTCCGCTGAGGACACCGTCCCGGATGGTCATGATCCGCTGGGCCTGCTGCGCCACCTGCGCATCGTGGGTAATCATGATGATGGTGGCACCGTTTTCATGGAGCTGACGGAACAGCTCCATGACCTGTGCGCCGCTGGCAGAATCCAGAGCGCCGGTGGGTTCGTCCGCCAGCAGCAGCTTGGGGCCGCCCACCATGGCCCGTGCAATGGCCACACGCTGGCACTGGCCGCCGGACAGCTGGTCCGGTCGATGGTCGATCCGGTCGCCGAGGCCCACCATCTCCAGCGCCGAACGGGCCCGCTCCCGGCGCTCTGCCTTTTTCACCCCGCCGTACAGCAGCGGCAGGGCCACGTTATCCAGCGCCGTCAACCGGGGCAGCAGATGAAAGGACTGGAACACGAATCCCAGCTCCTGATTCCGCACCTGCGCCAGCTGTAGGTTCGTGCAGGCGGTGATATCCTGCCCGCACAGGAGATAGCTGCCGCTGGTGGGCTCATCCAGGCAGCCGATGATGTTCATCAGCGTGGTCTTGCCGCTGCCGGATGGTCCCATGATGGCAAGGTATTCTCCCTCGGCCACATCCAGACTCACGTCCCGCAGCACACGGGTCACGGTCTTGCCCATGGGGTAGTCCTTGCAGATATTCCGCATTTCAAGGATCATGCTCAGCCCTCCGTCACGGTGTTATCTGTGGCAGCACCGTCCGTTACGGCACCGCCACCACTCTCCGGCTGTTTAACGCCGCCACCCGATGCATTGCTGTCGTCCGGCTTAAAGGTGCGCTGGTCATAGGGAACACAGATCATTCCCACCGTCAGTGTCTCATCCGGGTAGGCGATATAATCCTCCGTCGTCAGCCCGCTCTCCACGGGATAGGTGGCCAGCGTCTCCTCATAGGTACCCAAGGTCAGGCTGCGCTTTTCCAGCTTCCCATTCTTATCCTGCGCCCACACCCACGGGGAGGTGTCGGCATCATTGATGTAATAGGCGGGCAGGTGGATACCCTCCTGCCGCTGGCCCTGACCGTGATCCGGCTCGATGTAAACGTGCTGGCCCATCAGCAGACCATCGCTGCTGTCCAGCGTCACATAGAAGGGGTACTTGCTGGCGGTGGACACGTCGCTGCCGCCGTCCATGGTGTTTTGATTGCTACCGGTGGTGGGATTCTTCCAATCAATAGAACTGACGCTGCCCTTCCAGACGTCACTGCCCACACGGGAACGGACCAGCACCTCCGCCCCCTTGGACAGGGCCGACGCATTGTTCTCATTGACGTAGCCCTTCACACGGAAGCCTGCCGTCTCCACGATGGTCATGAAGGGTAGGGCTTTGCCGTTGCTGTCGGTGCCTCCGTTCTCGTTCACCGCCTGCACCCGGCCGTCTACCGGAGAGGTGACGTCGGCGCTGCCGACGCTGTTGCCGAGGCGCTGCACCTCCTTCTCCTTCAGGGTGATGTTGTACTGCTGCTCCAGAATGGCCGCCGTGGCCTCCCGGATCTCCAGATCGTATTGCAGCTGCTGATCTGCCGAGACGTTGCTCTTGTCCCGCTCCAGACGGGCTTTCTCCTCCTGCTTGGCGCTGAGGGTACTTTTCATCTGTTCCAGCTCCAGCTGGGCCTTCTCCAGATCCAACTGGGCCTGCGTCTGGTCGTAGGTAAATAGGGTCTGGCCTTTTTTCACCTCGTCTCCGGTCTTTACGGCAACGGAAGCCACCTGACGGCTGTCATCCTTCTCCACCTTCGTCTCGCCCTGAGCGCTGACGACTCCGGCGAAGCGATCCGCCTGTCCCACGCCGCTCAGGCCGCAGATCATAGATACGGATTCCACCGACGCCTTGCCCTTGCTGCTTTTTCCGCAGCCCGCCAAGTTGCTCAGCAGCAACAGCGCCGCTAAAAGCAGTGCCATCTTTTTCATGTCATTTCTCCTTTAATTTCACTGTGTTTTGCCCAAGCAGCTCCTTGCGCCGCCGGTCTTTCCTTTTATAGGACTGCAATGGGCCGGAAAATGTTCCCTCCATCGCCTATAGCGGTGAAAATGAGCATTGACAGTCCACGCAACGCAGAGTATGATATATTACAGATATATCATGGAGGTAGGGCTATGGAACTGCTCAGCTATCGAACCTTAGGCACCGAGGCGTCCCTGTCCCGGCGAATGCCGGAGCGTGTCCTGCAATTTGGGGACGGCAACTTCCTGCGAGGCTTTGTGGATGATTTCATCGATCAGATGAACGAAAAGGCGGACTTTGACAGCAGCGTGGTGATCGTCCCTCCAGCCTCCACCGGCAAGACGGGGCGCATCAACCGGCAGGACGGGCTGTATCAGCTGTATCTGCGGGGAAGGCTCAACGGTCAGGTAGTCGATCAGCGAAGGCTCATCCGGTGCATCAGCCGAGCACTGGACGTGTTCACCCAGTGGCGGGAGCTGCTGGATTTTGTGTGCAGCGATGAACTGCGGTTCGTGATTTCCAACACCACGGAGGCAGGCATCGTCTACGATCCCGCCTGTCGCTTTGACGACTGCCCGCCCGCCTCCTTCCCCGCCAAGCTGACCCGGCTGCTGTGGCAGCGCTGGTACGCCGGAAAACCGGGTCTCATTCTCCTGCCCTGTGAGCTCATTGCCGACAACGGCACCGTCCTGCGGGACACCGTGCTGCGCCACGCCGCCGACTGGGCACTGGAGGAGGATTTCCTGCACTGGCTCCGGGAGGAGAACCGGTTCTGCAATACGCTGGTAGATCGCATCGTCACCGGCTATCCTGCCGCTCAGGCTCCCCGGCTCAATGCCGAGAACGGCTATGAGGATGCCCTGCTGGATACCGCAGAGCCCTTCGGGCTGTGGGTCATCGAGGGCGACGAGGCCCTGAGCCGGGAGTTTCCCGCCCAAAAGGCGGGGCTGCCGGTGAAGTTCGTGGCGGACCACCATCCTTATAAGGAGCAGAAGGTCCGCATTCTGAACGGCGGCCACACCAGCATGGTGCTGGCGGCCTATCTGGCGGGCCACAACATCGTCCGGGAGTGTATGGAGGACGAGGCCGTCCGGGCGTATCTGGAGGGGGCGCTGTTTCAGGAGATCATCCCCACCCTATCCCTGCCCCGTGAGGACTGCGAAGCCTTTGCCCGTGCGGTGGAGGAGCGGTTCGCCAACCCCTACATCGATCACCGGCTGCTGGATATCGCCCTGAACTCTGTCTCCAAGTGGCGGGCACGGGTGCTGCCCAGTGTCACCGCCTATCTGGAAAAGACGGGGCGGCTGCCGGTGCAGCTGACCTTCTCCTTCGCTGCCCTGTGTGCCTTCTATACCCAGGACCAGCGCAGCGGTGAGCCGTACCCCGTGCGGGATGAGGCGGCCGTGCTGGAGTTCTTTGCCGCCCATGCAGAGGATACGTCGCAGATGCTGATAACGGCGTTGGCCGCACAGGAGAACTTCTGGGGGCAGGATCTGAACCAACTGCCCAGCTTTACAGCCGCCGCAGCCGCTCATCTGGAGCGCATCCGCCGGGACGGCATAGCCGCCGCCATGGATGCCTGCCGGAAGGAGGCTGCGCTATGAGCCGCATCCTGCAAATTCATCCCGACGACAACGTGGCCGTGGCGCTGGAGCCCTTGAAGGCCGGAGATGTCGTGGAGACCTCCGCCGGAGCCGTGACTCTGCGGCAGGACATTCCTCAGGGCCACAAGCTGGCGCTGATGGATATCCCCTCCGAGGCCGCCGTAGTGAAATACGGCTTTCCCATTGGCCACGCTACCCAAGCCATCCATGTGGGCGACTGGGTCCACAGCCACGATCTGGCCACCTCCCTCGACGGAGAGGCCGTTACCTCGGCGTCCATCGCCGTCCCGACGCGATCAGTGGTCCCTGCCTCCCGCACCTTTCAGGGCTTTCGCCGCAAGGGGGGGGTGGGCATCCGCAATGAGATCTGGATCATTCCCACCGTGGGCTGTGTCAACAGCGTGGCCGAAACGCTGGCACGGATAGTCTCCCACGATATCCGAGGCAGCGTGACGGGTGTCTACGCTTGGCCCCATCCCTATGGCTGTTCCCAAACGGGAGACGATCAGGAGCATACCCGTCGTATCCTGTGTGATCTGATCTGCCATCCCAATGCAGGCGGTGTACTGGTGCTGGGACTGGGCTGTGAAAACAGCAACATCGGGGAGTTGAAAAAGCTACTGGGGAATTGGGACCCGGAGCGAATAGCGTTTCTGGAGTGCCAGTCCGTCCCGGACGAGCTGGAGGCCGGCAGGGCGCTGCTGCGCCAGCTCATTGACCACGCTTCCAAGGATGTCCGGTGCAGCATCCCCGTCAGCGAACTGGTCGTCGGTCTCAAGTGCGGCGGCTCCGACGGTCTGTCGGGCATCACCGCCAATCCGTTGGTGGGCCGCATTGCCGACCGGCTGGTATCCATGGGCGGTACGGCTCTGCTGGCGGAGGTGCCGGAGATGTTCGGCGCCGAGGGGGTGCTGTTCCGCCGCTGCGCCGACGAGACGGTGCAGCGGGAGCTGCCGGCACTGGTGGCGGATTTCAAGGACTACTTCGTCCGCCACGGGCAGGTGGTGTATGAAAATCCCTCCCCCGGCAACAAGGCCGGCGGCATCACCACACTGGAGGAGAAGTCGCTGGGCTGCGTCCAGAAGGGCGGCAGTTCCCCCATTTGCGGGGTGCTGTCCTATGGTCAGCGGGTGCAGAACCGGGGTCTGACCGTGCTCCAGACCCCCGGCAACGATCTGGTATCCACCACCGCTCTGGCGGCGGCGGGAGCGCACATGGTGCTCTTCACCACTGGACGGGGAACGCCCTTTGCCGGGCCTGTCCCCACGCTGAAGATCTCCACCAACACCGCCCTGGCCCAGCGCAAGCCCCGATGGATCGACTTCAACGCCGGTACGCTGGTGCAGGGGGACTCTTGGGACGATGCCGTGGAGGCCCTGCTGGACCGGGTGATGGCAACGGCCTCCGGTCTGGCCACCTGCTCCGAAAATCTGGGCTACCGGGAGCTGGCCATCTGGAAGGACGGCGTTACCCTGTAAGCACAGCCTACCAAAGAACATAGAACGAAAGAGGGGACAGCCCAATGGGCTGTCCCCTGAGCCTGCCCCCAAGTGGAAATCCTTCGTCAACGGGGCGGAAGGGTGTGTGCGGGAAACCCGGAAGGGTGTCCTGCACGATGATGATCACCATTTTTCAGAGCTTTTTGAAGCTCTGAAAAATGCTTCCGCTTGTCGAAAAGGCTTTTTCGACAAGCGGAGGGGACAGCCCAATGGGCTGTCCCCTCTCTTTTCTTTTACTCAGAAGGAGGCGTGCATCATCGTGTGGATGGCCTCCTGATACGACAGCTGGATGTGCTCCTCCATCAGACGGCAGGCCCGATCTACATCCTTCTCCAGAATGGCATCCAGAATGTCGATATGCTCCCGGTTACTGATCTGATAGCGATCGGCGCTCCACGCCGTGACCCGGATCAGGTTCAGGAAGTCTACCAGACTCCGCATGAGGTTGGAAGCATACTGGTTGTGAAACACGTCCACCAACTCCAGATGAAACCGGTTATCCAAATCGATCAGCGGTGCCGCTGTCTCGCCGGCGTTGGAGGCCGTATCATCGGCATGACCCTGCAGCAGCGCCCGCATATCCACAGCCCACTGTGGATCCACCATGCCGCAGCACTGGCGCAGAATGGCAGGCTCCATGATCCCACGAATCTCGAAGATGTCGTGGATATCCTTGGGTGTGGGGCGTGTGACCTCGATGCCCTTGCGGGGATGGATGGTCACCAGCCGGTCCTGTGCCAGCGCCAGCACGGCCTCCCGCACCGGCGTCCTTCCCAGCTCCAGTGTTTCCTGCAGCTGCGACTCATTGATAAACTGCCCCGGCATCAGCTCCTTTTGCAGGATCATGACTTTGATGCGGTCATAGGCGACACGGGACAGACATTTTTGTTTTTCAGTGGCAATGCGTGGCATAGATACCTCCCTGATTGGTGTGTAATATATCACCAGTCCATTATTTCAAATCATATAATATATCAGACGCTCCTTGTATTACTATTCCTTCCTGCATTTGTCAATCCTCTTTGTCACTTTGCACAAGATTTACTCGTAAAATTTGTACATTAAAATCGGCAAAAATCGGTGCTTTTTAGGCAAATGGCTGCATTTTCAACTTGTCACCCCTCCTAAACTATTGTATCCTCGTAATCAAGAAATATATCACAGATATATCGATGATATATAAATAACGTCAGTGCGATGCAAGATCACGCTATCCTTCGGACGGAGGTCACTGAAAATGAAGCATTTTATGGACGAGGAGTTTCTGCTGGATACCCAGACGGCCCGTGAGCTGTACCACGGTGTGGCGGAGAAGCAGCCCATCATGGACTATCATTGCCACGTCAGCCCCAAGGAGATCGCAGAAAACCGCTCCTTTGCCAACCTCACCCAGCTGTGGCTGGAGGGCGACCACTACAAATGGCGCCTGATGCGGGCCTGCGGTGTGCCGGAGCGTCTCATCACCGGCGATGCACCGGATCAGGAGAAGTTCCGGGCATGGGCCGCCACACTGGAGCGGGCTGTGGGCAACCCCATTTACCACTGGAGCCACCTGGAGCTAAAGCGTTACTTCGGCTTTGACGGCTATCTCACCTCCCGCAACGCCGATGCGGTGTGGGAACACTGCCAGAAGGTCATCGGTGACGGGATGCGGGTGCGGGACATTCTGAAGAAGTCCAACGTCACTCTGCTGTGTACCACCGACGACCCGGCAGATGACCTCTGCTGGCACGAACAGCTGGCCGCCGATGATACGCTGGAGACCGTGGTGTTACCGGCCTTCCGCCCGGACAAGGCGGTAAATCTGGAAAAGCCAGACTTTGCCGATTACATTGCTAAACTCTCTCAGTCTGCCGGGACGGAGATCCAGAACATGGACACCCTGCTGGCGGCGCTGGATCGCCGGATGGACTACTTCGCCGCTCACGGCTGCACCGTAGCCGACCACGGACTGGACAACATCGTGTTCCGCACGGCGGACACGGCGGCGCTGGATGCCATCCTGCAAAAGCGGCTGACCGGCCTGACCATCACCGAGGAGGAGCTGTGGCAGTATAAGACGGCGTTGCTGCTGTACTTTGGACGTGGCTATGCCCGGCGGGGCTGGGTCATGCAGCTGCACTTCGCCGCCCAGCGCAACAATAATACCCGGATGTTCCGCCAGCTGGGGCCCGATACCGGCTATGACAGCATCGGCCCGGCGGTAAACCTGCCGGATCTGGCACGGCTGCTGGATACGCTGGAGGCCGAGGAGGCCCTGCCCAAGACCATCCTCTATTCGCTGGATCCCAACGATAACGCCGCTCTGGTAACCCTTATGGGCTGCTATCAGGGCGAGGGAGTCCGCAGCAAGCTGCAGCACGGCTCTGCCTGGTGGTTCAATGACTGCAAGGACGGCATGGAGGCCCAGCTGAAGGGTCTGGCTGCCGGAGGTGTGCTGGGAAACTTCGTGGGAATGCTCACCGATTCCCGTAGCTTCCTCTCCTACACCCGGCACGAGTACTTCCGCCGCATCCTGTGCGGTCTGCTGGGCCGCTGGGTGGAGGAGGGTCAATACCCGGACGACCGTCCCCTGCTGGAGGAGATGGTGGCCGATATCTGCTACCGCAACAGCGTTTCCTATTTCGGATTCCAGCACCATCACTTACGGGGGTATGAAAAATGAGCATGATCAGCGTAAAGGGCCTGCGAAAGACCTTCGGCAAGAACGAGGTTCTCAAGGGCGTAGATATTGAGATCCAGCCCGGTGAGGTGGTGGCCATCGTTGGCCCCTCCGGCTGCGGCAAGTCCACCTTCCTGCGGTGTCTGAACCTGCTGGAAAAGCCCACCGGCGGCAGCATCATCTATCACGGCACCGATCTGGTCACCGCCCCGCCCAAGGAGAGCACCAAGCTCCTGCTGGGTATGGGCATGGTGTTCCAGCAGTTCAACCTTTTCCCCCACAAGACCGTGCTGGACAACATCATGCTGGCGCCTGTGAAGGTGCAGGGCGTGAATAAGAAAACCGCCGAGGAGCGTGCCATGGCTCTGCTCCAGACTGTGGGACTGGCAGACAAGCGTGACGCTTACCCCAATCAGCTCTCCGGCGGTCAGCAGCAGCGCATCGCCATCGCCCGCTCGCTGGCTCTGCAGCCGGAGGTCATGCTCTTCGACGAACCCACCTCCGCTCTGGACCCCGAAATGGTGGGTGAGGTGCTGGACGTTATGAAGAAGCTGGCCGCTGAAGGTATGACCATGCTGGTGGTAACCCACGAGATGGGCTTTGCCCGTGAGGCAGCCGACCGGGTCATCTTCATCGACGGCGGCGTCATCGTGGAGGACAGCGAGCCTCAGGAATTCTTTGCACATCCCAAGAACAAGCGTCTGCAGGATTTTCTCAGCAAGATGCTTTGATAAAAACAGACTTAAACAAACAGGAGGAACCTACTATGTCTCTCATTCAGGTAGCCCGGTACAGCGACGTCAAGTACGATTTCAAGGACGGCTTCGCCCGTGTACCCGTGCTGGAGAACGCCTTTGATCAGGCCTGCTTCGCCCATTGCGCCCTGCAGCCCGGCCACTCCATCACCCCCGACGTCTACTCCGTCACCGAACACAACCAGCTGTTCTTCTTCACCAAGGGCAAGGGCTATATCACCACGCCCCGTCAGGCCTGGAACATCAACGAGCCCGGCGTGTTCGTCCCGGAGTTCGACACCGAGCGCTTCACCATCACCTGCTCCGCCGACAGCAAGGAGCCTCTGGAGTTCCTGCACATCGTCACTGAGCTCAACGACTACGACAAGACCTGTCTGGTAGAGTCCCGCATGGTACTGCCCCGCTTCCGCACCATCTCTCAGGGCTGGACCTATGACGAGGACTTTAAGGACAACTCCGTCACCACCTCCATGATGCTGCTGGAGCACCGCAATCTGGGCCGCCTGTCCATGGGTTGCGTCAAGGGCAACGGCCCCATCGAGATCGGTCAGCACATCCACAACGAGCTGGCCCAGTGGTACTTCCCCCTGCCCGGCTCCGACTTCATCTACACCGCCGGCGGCGAAGAGGTCCACATGACCGGCGGCGACCTGTCCTACACCCCCACCGGCTTCTGGCACGGCAGCCGTGTGGAGGCCGGCAAGAAGTGCGACTACATCTGGTTCGAGATGTGCATCGAGGGCTATCCCGGCGAGATCAAGTAAAAACGCTTTCCACGCCTCTTTTAGGCGCAGATACCGATATTTCCATACTGTAAAGGAGAATTTATCATGGCTCTGGTCAAGATTTCGAGAGGTGCTGATATCCAGCACAACTATGTCAACGGCGTCTCCCGTGTGAGCATTCTGGAGGGCGCTTATAAGGATGCCACCGTGGAGCGCATCTCCCTGCAGCCCGGTGCGGACTTCTCCGCCGAGCTGTATACCCGTGAGCAGCACAATCAGGTGTTCCTCATCACCGCCGGCAAGGGCTACATCGTCACCCCCCGCCGTGTATTCAACATCACCGAGGTCTCCGTCTTTGTCCCCGACTTCGACAAGGAGAGCGTCACCTTCCACTGCGCCGCCGATGCCAAGGAGACCATGGAGATCGTCCACTTTGTCACCGAGCTCAACGACTATGACAAGACCTGCCTGAAGGAAGCCCACATGAGCCTGCCCCGCTTCCGTGGTGTGTCCGGTGCATGGCACTACAAGGAGGACTTCACCGGCGCCGACATTCAGCAGATGATGCTGCTGGAGCACCGCAATCTGGGCCGTCTGTCCATGGGTGCCAACTTCGGCACCGGCCCCAACTACATCGGCCAGCACATCCACAATGAGCTGGAGCAGTGGTACATCATGCTGCCCGGTGCATCCTTCACCTACACCGCCGAAAACGAAAAGATCCACGTGCAGGGCGGCGACATCACCTACACCCCCCACGGCTCCCACCACGGCAGCGAGTGCGCCGACGGCGAGAAGTTCGCCTATGTGTGGTTTGAGCTGTGCGAGAACGGCTATCCCGGTGAGATCAAGTAAGGAATGGATCAGCTTTTAGGCTCCAATGGGCAATATAGTCGCTTCCCTTTGCCGGTCTTTCTGGAGTCCATGCAGCGTCTGGGCCTCCGGCGGCTGGACTTTGTGCCGCAGGTGCCGCACTTTTTCTGCGGTTACCGGGGCCACGCCGACGTTGCCCCCCTGCGGGCCGCTCTGCAAGGGGCAGACCTTCAGGTCAGCGTCCTAACGCCGCCTCCCTATCGCTGCTCTCTTACCGCCCCGGCAGGTGAGCAGCGGGACGCCACCATCGGTTACTACGACAGCTGCATCCGTCTGGCGGCGGAGCTGGACTGCCATCGGCTGGTGCTGAGCGCCGCCGGGGCCTGCTGGGACCTCCCACCGCAGGAGCTGACGGAGCACGCAGCCGCCATGCTGACCCATCTGTGCCATACGGCGCAGGTGGAGGGCGTGAAGCTGCTGCTGGCCCCGGTGATGGGCGCTGAAACGCCCCTCATTGCCGAGGCCCCGGTACTGAATACCGCCCGGCAGCTCTCCCAGATGCTGGCGTGGGTCGATTCCCCGGCGCTGGGCGTGTGTCTGGATACCAACGTCATGAGCGCCAACGGCGATACCGTGGCCGATTGGCTCTCTCTCTTCCCCGGCCGCATCGGTCTGGTGCGACTGTGCGACGGCAACTGGCACGGCTGGCGGGCGTGGGGCGACGGCGTTCTGCCGGTGGACCGCTACCTCTGCCAGCTGACAGAGGGCGGCTATCAGGGCGATTTCTCCCTGTATCTCCCCGGTGAGCGCTACATTGGCTCTCCCGCCTATCCTGATGAAAAGGCCGTGGCCGCTGTGAAGGAGGTGCTGGCGTAATGGGCATCCTCCGCAGTCAGCTGGTGAACATGAACCAGCACTACCGCCGCTTCTCGCTGGACTATTTTCTGGACTGTCAGCAGCGGCTGGGCATCCGCCAGATCGAGCTTTGGTGCGGCGCCTCCCACTTCTGGCTGGACCACGAGGGCACCGGCGACGTCCCCGCTCTGAAACAGAAGCTTCTGGATCACGATGTCCGGGTGGTGTCTGTCACCGCCCCCAGCATCGCCTACCAGTATCAGTACGCCTCGCAGGAGCCGGAGCTGCTGGAGTACTCCTTCCGCTACTTTTCCAACGCCATTCGTCTGGCCGCCCAACTGGGTGCCGACCGGGTGGTGGTGAACTCCGGCTGGGGCTACACCGGCGAGGACGAGAGTACCATGTGGAACCGCTGTCGGGATCATCTGTACCGCCTGTGCCGTGTGGCGGAGGCGGAAGGCATCCTTCTGGTAATGGAATCCCTGCGGGACGACGAGAGCAATCTGGTCTACGACCTGCCCCGTGCCCGTGAGATGTACCGGCAGATCGGCCACCCCAACCTGAAGATGATGGTGGACAACATCGCCACCGGCGCCGCCGGCGAGACGCTGGAGGACTGGTTCGACGCCTTCGGCGACGACCTGATCCATATGCACTTTCTGGACGGCGACCCTTGGCTCCACAACGTATGGGGCGACGGCAACACGTCCCTGTCCCGCCAGCTTCAGATCATGCAGGCCCACCACTTCACCGGTTATCTGGTGCAGGAGGTGGCCGACGAGCACTACTTTACCGACCCCTTCAGCGCAGACCGCAGAAACTTCCGGGTATTGGAACGTTTTCTGGAGGACTGAACCAACGTATTTCTCAGCGTCAGCTGAAAAATAAATAAAAAAGAGGAAAAGGTGAAACGAATGAAAGTGAAAAAGATCCTTGCAGCGGTCCTCGCTCTGATGATGATCGCCTCCCTGGCTGCCTGCGGCAAGAAGGCCGACGACAACAACAATGGTGACAACAACACCGACAACTCCCTGCAGCGTGTGCTGGACGCCGTCAAGCTGACCATCGGCGCCGAGGGCAACTGGATCCCCTACGTCTACAACGATGAGGGAACCGGTGATCTCACCGGCTTTGAGGTAGAGGTTGCCAAGGAGATCGCCAAGCGTCTGGGTGTTACCGCTGAGTTCAACATCTCCGACGGCTGGGATCCCGTTATGGCTGGTCTGGACGCCGCCCGCTACGATGTGGTTATCTGCGGTGTGAACCCCAAGCCCGAGCGTCAGGAGAAGTACGCCGTGTCTGCCTCCTATGCAGAGAACCCCTTCTGCCTGGTGGTGAACGGTGACAACGAGGAGATCAAGTCCTTCGAGGACTTGGACGGCAAGGTCTGCGCTAACTCCCCCTCCTCCACCGCTGGTCAGATCGCCCAGAGCTACGGTGCCACCACCGCTGACGCCGACCTCACCGGCGCTATGGATATGCTGAACACCAAGCGCGTGGATGGCCACATCAACAATGTCGCCGCCGTGGATGAGTACATGAAGAGCCGTCCCGATGTCAATGTGAAGATCGCTGCCATCTATGAGCCCGCTGCCGATCAGGAATACATGGTCGAGTCCGCTGCTATGTTCCGCAAGGACGATCAGGCCCTGTGCGATAAGGTCTCTGAGATCATCGGCGAGATGATCAAGGACAAGACTCTCTACAACCTGACGGTGAAGTACTTCGGTCAGACCGTTGCTGACAGCGTCAGCCTGTATAAGTAAGCTTTAAGGCCACTATTCAAGGGGACGCCGCCTCCGGCGGCGTCCCCTCTTCTTAAAAAGGAGAAGCCCCTATGGAACTATTTCTTGAGTCCTTCTGGCCCATGTTTCGGGCCGGCTTGACGGTTTCTGTACCGCTGATGCTGGTTTCCTTTGCGTTGGGCCTCGTACTGGCTTTCATCATTGCACTGATGCGGATGTCCAAGTTGCCGCCCCTAAAGGGCATTGCATGGTTCATCGTCTGGGTCATCCGTGGCACACCTTTGCTGGTACAGATCTTCGTAATATTCTTTGGACTGCCGTCTATCGGCATCGTTCTCAAGCCTATTCCTTCCGCTATCATTGCCTTGGTCGTCAGCCAAGGTGCTTACAACTCTGAGGTGATTCGCGCTGCGCTGACTTCCATTCCCAAGGGACAGTTCGAGGCCTGCAAGGCGCTGGGCATGAGCAAGCTCCAGACCATGACCGAGGTCATTATCCCGCAGGCGGCGTTGGTGGCGGTGCCCTCTCTGGGCAACTCCTTCATCAGCTTGCTGAAGGATACCTCTCTGGTGGCATCCATCACCGTGCCGGAGATACTCATGACTTCCAAGAGCATCATTGCCGTTCGCTTTGAGCCCATGTTGCTGTACTGCGAGGCCGCACTGATTTACCTGATCTTCAGCACCATGCTGACTTGGCTGCAGGGCAAGCTGGAAAAGAAGCTTGGTAAGCATCTGGTGGATACCAGAGTCTGATACGAAGGGCGGCATTCTATGCTTCATCTGAACATTCAGGGTCTGCGGAACAAGAGCGGCTGGCAGGCAGCTCACATCGCCCTCCCCCGCTACGACGTCTCCGCCATGCAGGAGCGGACGCTCCGGCATCCCGTCTGGATACACTTCGGGGCCGGGAACATCTTTCGCGCCTTTCTGGCGGCAGCCCAGCAGTCCCTTTTGAACGCCGGTCTTACAGACACCGGCATCGTGGCGGCGGCATCCCATAATTTCAGCGCCGCCACGGAGGGCTATACCCCCTACGACAACCTCTCCCTTCTGGTGCGGATGCACGCCGACGGCTCCTGTGACCGGGAGGTCATCGGCAGCGTGGCAGGCTGTCTGAAAGCCGACTGGCAGGATGAGGACTGGCAAACCCTTTGCCGGATGTTCTGTGACCCCTCCCTGCAAATGGTCAGCTTCACCATCACCGAGAAGGGCTATGCCCTCCGGGATATGGACGGCACGCTCCTGCCCGTGGTGGCGCAGGATCTGGCGGCGGGGCCATTCCGGCCCCGGCACACGCTGTCCATCGCCGTGGCACTGCTGTATCAGCGGTTTCTGGCAGGTGGAAGCCCCATTGCCGTGGTCAGCATGGACAACTGCGCCCAAAACGGCAAAAAGCTCCGGGACAGCTGTCTAACCCTTGCCGAGGGCTGGCAGAAGGGCGGCTTCGTGCCGGAGGATTTCCTCCGCTGGCTCTCCTGTGAGGAGAACGTCAGCTTCCCCTGGTCCATGATCGACAAGATCACCCCCCACCCCTCCCAGAAGGTGGCCGACCAGCTGACGGCGCTGGGCGTGGCGGGTATGGCCATCACCAAGAGCGCCACCGGCACCGTCTCCGCCCCCTTCGTCAATTCCGAGGTCACGGAGTATCTGGTGCTGGAGGATCATTTCCCCAACGGTCGGCCGCCGCTGGAGCAGGCGGGTGTCTACTTCACCGATCGGGCCACCGTGGAGAAGTCGGAGAAAATGAAGGTCGGCACCTGTCTGAACCCCCTGCACACGGCGTTGGCGGTGTTTGGCTGCCTTTTGGATTATCAGACCATTTCCGCCGAGATGCGAGATACCGACCTTGTAACGCTGGTGGAACGTATCGCCGGCGAGAGTCTCCCGGTGGTGGAGGATCCCGGCATCCTCCGGCCCACGGAGTTTATTCATCAGGTGCTCCATGAGCGCTTCCCCAACCCCGCCATTCCCGACACGCCCCAGCGCATCGCCACCGATACCTCTCAGAAGCTACCAGTGCGCTACGGCGGCACCCTGCGCCGTTACCGGGAGCGCAGCCTCCCCATGTTGCAGCTGCGGTATATCCCGCTGGTCTTTGCCGGCTGGTGCCGCTATCTGCTGGGAGTAGACGATGCCGGTAAGACGATGCCGGTGAGTCCGGATCCCCTGCTTCCCCAGCTGCAGCCGCTGCTGGCGGACGTAACCCTCGGAAAGCCCGATACCTTCACCCATCAGCTGCGTCCCATCCTGCAAAACGCCGATATCTTCGGTGTGGATCTGTATGAGGCAGGGCTGGCCAAAACGGTGGAGGACGATTTCCGTGCCATGCTGGCAGGGCCGGGAGCGGTGCGTGATATCCTGCGCCGGCAGCTGAGTGAGAGAGTAAGGAGCGATCAGCCATGAAAATGACATTTCGCTGGTATGGCAGTCAGATGGATCCCATACCGCTGCGCTATATCAAGCAGATCCCCAACATGAGCGGCGTTGTCAGTTCCTTGATGGATATGCCCGCCGGGGCTCTGTGGCCCACGGAGCGTATTCGGGCGCTGAAGCAAGAAGTCAACGACGCCGGTCTGGAGCTGGAGGTCATCGAAAGCGTCAATATCCACGAGGACATCAAGCTGGGCCTGCCCAGTCGGGACGAATACATCGACAACTACCGCCAGACCGTGGCCCGCTTGGGTCAGGCTGGGGTCAAGGTCATCTGCTACAACTTCATGCCGGTGTTCGACTGGACCCGCACGGATCTGGCCAAGCCCCGGTTCGACGGTGCTACCGTTCTGGCCTATGACCAGTCCATTATCGACTGCATCACTGATCCGCAGGCCTTTGCCGACCGCATCCAACAGGGTGCCGGTGACTTCGAGATGGCGGGCTGGGAGCCGGAGCGCATGGCGGAGCTGAAAAAGCTCTTCGCCCAATACGCCTCCGTGTCCCACGAGGATCTGTTCCGCAACCTTCAGTACTTCCTGAAGGCGGTGATCCCCGTGTGTGAGCAGTACGACGTGAAACTGGCCATCCATCCGGACGATCCCCCTTGGGATATCTTCGGCCTACCCCGCATCTGTACCAACGCCGAGAATGTCCGCCGCATCCTGTCGCTGGTGGACAGTCCCTATAATGGGCTGACCCTTTGCTCCGGCTCCATGGGCTCCAACCCCTGCAACGACATCCCCGCCATGGTGCGGGAGTTCGGCGCACAGGGCCGTATCCACTTCGCCCACGTCCGCAACATCCGATTCACCGGCCCCGGCCAATTTGAGGAGGCCGCCCACTTCTCCGGCGACGGCAGTCTGGATCTCTACGAGATCATGAAGGCCTATCATGACGTGGGCTTCGACGGCTACATTCGCCCCGACCACGGCCGCATGATCTGGGATGAGCAGGGCCGTGCCGGTTATGGTCTTTACGACCGTGCGCTGGGCGCCGTGTACCTATCCGGCTTGTGGGAGGCGCTGGAGAAGGGCAGCAAGTAACCCCCTCCAAAACCCGAAAGAACCACCGCATCTGAGCGTGTTCCGGCGATATCCGGCGCTGACGCCGGGTGCGGTGTTTTTCCCTTTGTTCCCGTCTGCGTGTAAGCACGCAGCATCTGACCATTTCCACTACTACACAGAAAAGAGGGTCTATCCATGCATCCTGTTCCGAAACAAATCTCTGATATCGGCATCGTCCCGGTCATCGCCATCGACGACGCCGAAAAGGCCGTGCCGTTGGCAAAAGCACTGGTAGCCGGAGGGCTGCCGGTGGCCGAGGTCACCTTCCGCACCGCCGCCGGCGAGGCGGCTATCCGTGCCATCAGCCGGGAGGTCCCGGAAATGCTGGTAGGTGCCGGCACGGTGCTGACCCACGACCAGCTGGATCGTGCGCTGGACGCCGGTGCCAGGTTCATCGTCAGTCCCGGCTTCAACCCCGACATGGTGCGCTACGGTCTGTCCAAGGGTGCGCTCATGGTCCCCGGCACCGCCACTCCCGGCGAGATGGAGCAGGCTATGGCGCTGGGTCTGGAGGTAGTAAAGTTCTTCCCCGCCGAGCAGAACGGCGGCGTGGCCAAGCTGAAGGCTCTGGCCGGCCCCTACAAAACCCTGAAATGGATGCCCACCGGCGGCGTCAATGCCAAGAATCTGGCGGATTATCTGGCCTTTGACCAGATCGTGGCCTGCGGCGGCACCTGGATGGTGAAAAAGGACCTCATCCAACAGGAGAATTGGGCGGAGATCACCCGCTTGAGCCGGGAGGCCGTTCGCACCATGCTGGGTTTCTCTCTGGATCATGTGGGCATCAACTGCGGCAGCGAGGCCGAGGCCGACCGGCTGGCCCGTACCCTGTGCGATATGTTCGGCTTCTCCTATCAGATGGGCAACTCCTCTGTACAGGCCCTCCACGCCGTGGAGTGTACCAAGACCCCCGGCCGTGGCACCCACGGACACATCGCCATTGCCACCAGCAACGTGGACCGGGCGGTGTATCATCTGGGCCTGTGCGGCATCCGCTGCCTGCCGGAGACCCGCAAGACGGATGCCAAGGGAAACACCAAGGCCATTTATATCGACGGTGAATTCGGCGGCTTCGCCATTCATCTGGTTCGCAGATAAGGAGGAATCACTATGAGCAAACGTATCGTCACTTTCGGTGAGATCATGCTGCGGCTGGCCCCCAACGGCTACTACCGCTTCTTTCAGGACGATCAGCTGCAGGCCACCTTCGGCGGCGGCGAGGCCAATGTAGCCGTGTCGCTGGCCAACTACGGCATGGACGCCGCCTTCGTCACCAAGCTGCCCGCCCACGCCATCGGACAGGGCGCCGTCAACGCCCTCCGTGGGCTGGGCGTGGACACCCGCTCCATCGTCCGGGGCGGCGATCGCATCGGCATCTACTATCTGGAAAAGGGTGCCTCCCAGCGGGGCAGCGTGTGCATCTACGACCGGGCGCACTCCGCCATTCAGGAGGCCCAGCCCTCCGATTTCGATTGGGATGCCATCTTTGACGGCGCCGACTGGTTCCACTTCACTGGCATCACTCCGGCGCTGGGTTCCAATCTGGTGGAGATCTGCAAGGAGGCCTGCGTAGCCGCCAAGAAGCACGGCGTAAAGATCTCCTGCGACCTGAACTATCGCGGTAAGCTCTGGACCCGTGAGCAGGCCCGTGCCGCCATGACGGAGCTGTGCCAGTACGTGGACGTCTGCATCTCCAATGAGGAGGACGCCAAGGATGTGTTCGGCATCGAGGCGGAGAATACCGACATCTACGGCGGCAAGCTCAATAAGGAGGGCTACAAGTCCGTAGCCAAGCAGCTGGCCGATCGGTTCGGCTTCGAGAAGGTGGCCATCACCCTCCGCACCTCCCTGTCCGCCAGCGACAACGACTGGGCCGGTATGCTGTACGACGGCGAGAATTACTGCTTCTCCAAGGAATACCACCTGCATATCGTGGACCGTGTGGGCGGCGGCGACAGCTTCGGCGGCGGCCTGATCTACGCCCTGCTCAACGGCAAGGACAGCCAGAGCGCCATCGAGTTCGCCGTGGCGGCTTCGGCCCTGAAGCACTCCATCGAGGGTGACTTCAACCGGGTCACCGTCTCTGAGGTGGAGAAGCTGGCCGGCGGCGACGGCTCCGGCCGGGTGCAGCGGTAAATCATTCTATCCCCTTCCTTTCCATAGCATGACCCCGGCGGCCAATGGCCGCCGGGGTCATGCAGCGTGTCAAAAAAAGCCTCGCAGAGTTTGCCGATCGCAGGCGCAAAGAAGTAAAATCATTTTCTCTCGCGACATGTGCGTGAGAGAAAATACTTCTCAGGCTGCAAGTGTGGAATTTGTGCGCCTATGGCACACAAATTATGCGCACAGCAGACTGCAACCTTTTGTCGGAAAAACCCTCCGGGTTTTTCCGACAGTCTCCATGACCCCGGCGGCCAATGGCCGCCGGGGTCATGTGCTGTTTTCAGTTCCGGCGCCCCCCTATAAAGCAGTGGATAGGGGCCCCTCCTCGCCGCAATCGATCCTCCGATAGGCCCCCATATGCCGGTAAAGGCCCACAGACTGAGGATTCGGTTTGTTCACTGTGACCTCCTCCACGCCGCAGTCCCGTCTCATGCACACGGATCATAGTCTTCTCCTTCCGCAGGAAAGAAAAAGGGACTGGGCATTTGCTCAGTCCCTCTCGCTATTCTCTCAGGCCAATCGGCCGTAGATGCGGGTCAGCTTCCGGATGCGCTGCGCCAGCTCCGGCGTCAGCTCTCCCGATAGCATCCGCCACTGCCAGTTGCCGGACTGAGTCCCCGGCTCGTTGGTGCGGTGTCCCGCCCCCAACTCCAGATAGTCCTGCATCTGAGCCACAAACAGCTTGGCCACAGAACTCATGCCGCCCCGGATGATTCCCCGGTTGAAGCCCTCCTCGTCATTAAGCCCCAGATACTCCTTGGCAAAGGCGATATCCGCCGGATCCGCCTCCTGCCGCCACAGGGCCAGCGGGCTGTTGTCATGGGTGCCGGTATAGCAGATGCAGTTCTCCCCGTAGCTATGGGGCAGATAGCTGCTGGTATCACGGGAATCGAAGGCAAATTCCAGCACCTTCATGCCCGGCAGACCGGAATCCCGCAGCAGCTGCGCCACCTCCGGGGTGGGATAGCCCAGATCCTCAGCGATAAACTCCAGCTGCGGGAACCAACCGGTGAGCACACCCACCAGCGCCATGCCGGGGCCCTTGACCCACCGGCCGTTTTTGGCCGTCGTCTCGCCGTAGGGTACTGCCCAGTAGCTCTCGAAGCCCCGGAAGTGGTCGATGCGGATGACGTCATACAGCTTCCCGGCGCCGTCGATGCGGCGAATCCACCAGCCGAAGCCGTCGGCCTGCATCCGATCCCAGCGATAAAGGGGATTGCCCCACAGCTGGCCGTCGGCGCTGAAGTAGTCCGGCGGCACACCGGACACCTCCGTGGGGACACAGCGGTCATCCAGCTGGAAATTCTCCGGCTCGGCCCACACGTCGGCGGAGTCCATGGCCACGTATATGGGCAGGTCACCGATAACGTGGATGTCCCTCTCATGGAGATAGGTCCGCAAGGCCTCCCACTGCCGGAAGAACAGATACTGGATATAGGTAAACAGCTCCACATCCTCCCGCAGCAGGGTGCGGTACTGCTCCAGCACTTCCGGAGAGCGGCGCAGGCGGATGTCCTCATCCTCCCACTCCGTCCAGGAGCGCATCCCGAAATGGCGCTTGCAGGCCATGAACAGGGCGTAGTCCGGCAACCACCGGGCGTTCTCTGCCACAAAGGCCGTGACCTCCTCCCGGTCACGCTCCCAGCCCCGCTTTTTGGCCTTGGCCAGCAGCTTCAGCCGGCTGTTATACACAGCGCCGTAGTCCACATGGCGGGGATCATCCCCCCAGCGATAGGCCTTCACCTCCCGCTTCGTCAAAAGGCCGTCCTCCACCAGCAGGTCCGGATCGATGAAATAGGGGTTACCGGCAAAGGTGGAAAAGCTCTGATAGGGGGAGTCCCCATAGCTGGTGGGGCCAAGGGGCAGCATCTGCCAGTAGTGCTGGCCCGCCTCCGCCAAAAAGTCCGCAAAGTCATACGCCGCTTTGCCCAGCGTGCCGATGCCATAGGGGGACGGCAGGGAGAAAATGGGCATCAGAATGCCGCTGCTTCGATTCATAGGTAGTCACTCACTTACTTATAGAAATGCTTTGAAATACTTATCAGCCCCGCCCTCCGAGCGGAGGCTCTATGCTCCTTAGCCCTTCACCGCACCGGCTGCCACACCCTTGATGATGTGCTTCTGGCAGCAGAGGTAGAAGATGATGACCGGCAGGATGCTCAGCATGATCAGGGCCATGGTGGCGCCCATGTCCACGGTGCCGTAGCTGCCCTTGAGGTACTGAATGTGGATGGGGATGGTGCGGTACTGGTTGATGTCCAGCACCAGGCTGGGCAGCAGATAGTCGTTCCATACCCACATGATCTCCAGCACGCCCACGGAGATCATGGTGGGCTTGAGCATAGGCAGCACCACCCGGAAGAAGGTGCCCACCGGGCCGCAGCCGTCGATGGCGGCGGCCTCCTCGATCTCCAGCGGCAGACTCTTGACAAAGCCCGTGAACATAAACACGGCAAGGCCCGCGCCGAAGCCCAGGTATACCACGGGGATGGTCCAGGGGGTGTTCAGATGCACCCGGTCCGCCGTCCGGGCCAGGGTGTACATGACCATCTGGAAGGGCACCACCATGGAGAATACGCACAGGTAGTACACGATCTTGCTGACCAGGCTCCCCACCCGGGAGATGTACCACGCCGCCATGGACGTGCACAGCAGGATCAGCGCCGTGGAGGTAATGGTGATGAAGAAGCTGTAGAATACCACCTTATAGAAGGCGAAGTTGCCGAAGGTCATGCCCTTGACATAGTTCTTCAGCCCCACAAAGGATTCCGCCGTGGGCAGCTTGAAGGTCTCGGTGTTGACAAAGGCGTTGGCCTTCAGGGAGTTGATGAGCACCAGGAGCACCGGCATCAGATAGATCACGGAGATGATGGTGAACACCACCGTCAGCAGCGCCTGACGGCGCTCTCTGCGGCGCAGAGCTTCGGTTTTGATCATTGCTGCACCTCCTTGCGGCGGCTGGCCTGAAGCTGGATGATGCTGATGGCCGCCACCACGATGAAGAAGATCACGGCCTTGGCCTGACCCACGCCGCGGTTGCCGCCGCCGTTGGTGCCGAAGGCGTTGACGATGTTCAGGGCCAGCATTTCCGTTGTTTTGATGGTCTCTCCGTTGCCCAGCTGCTGGAAGGGACGCCCGTCGGTCAGGGCCAGGTTCTGGTCAAACAGCTTGAAGCCGTTGGTCAGGCTCAGGAACATGCAGATGGTGATAGAGGGCATCACGTTGGGGATGGTGACCCGCCACAGGGTCTGCCAGCGGTTAGCGCCGTCGATGCGGGCCGCCTCCAGCATATCCTCGGGCACGGCCTGAAGTCCGGCAATATAGATGATCATCATATAGCCGATCTGCTGCCAGCACACCAGGATCACCAGACCCCAGAAGCCGTATTTCGTCTCCAGGACCACGGAGGTGTTGTACTTGATGAGGATGCCGTCGAAGATCATGGACCAGATATAGCCCAGCACGATGCCGCCGATGAGGTTGGGCAGGAAGAATACCGTGCGGAACACGTTGGTACCCTTGAACTTCTGGGTCAGTGCATAGGCAATGGTAAAGGCAAACAGATTGATAGCGATCAGGCTCACCAGAGCAAACAGCGCCGTGTACCAGAATGCGTGCATATAGCCGGGGTCCTGGAAGGCCTTCCGGTAGTTTTCCAGCCCCGTCCATGTCCACTGGCTGGTAATGCGGAATTTGCAGAAGGACAGAAACAGCCCCTTGAAGAAGGGGTACAGGAAGCCGATGCAGAAGGCGGCAAAGGTGGGCAGCAAAAACAGCCACACCATGCGCTTGATGGGGCGGCGGATCAGCCGGGAATTCAGCGCGGCCTCGTCCCGGCGGTGTTTCGGAAGTTTCATGACGCCTCTCTCCTATCTATGTTTTTTCCGGGCGGCGCCCGGAGCTCTTGCCCGGTCCATACCGGCCAACAGCTCTGTGCGCCGCAGATGAGAAAATCGGGGGCGGGCGATAAGCCCGCCCCCGGTCCTATTGCTTTACAACGGAGCGCTTATAGCTCAGCCGTTCTCCTTGGCATACTGGGTGGCCCAGCCGTCCACGAAGGCGGTCTTGACGTCGTCCCAGCTGCCGCCGTTGACGGTGTACTGGGTCAGAGCGTCCACCACGCCCGCACGCCAGTCATTCACAGCGGGAGTCCAGTTGAAGTCCCAGGTCACAATGTAGTTGCCGGCAGTGGTATAGGCGTTGGCATCGGCAAAGAACACGTTCTCGGGGGTCTTGGCGTTCTTGAAGGGGCAGGGGCCAAACTGCTCAGCCAGCATGGTGGTGCCCTCGTCAGAGGTAACGACCCACTTCATGAAGTCCAGAGTGGCCTGGATGTCCTCTTCCTTGGCGTTCTTGTTGACAGCCCAGCAGTTCTCGGTGCCGCAGCACAGGCCGGACTTCTCCTCGCCCTCAACGCCGCAGTAGATGGGGATCATGGCCAGATCCTCGGGGTTCATCTTAAAGCCCTTCTCCTCGCCGGTGAGGTTGGCAAACTCCCAAGAGCCGTTCTGATAGAACACAGCCTTGCCCTGACCGAATTCGGCCTCGGAGGCGTCGCCGGTGGCGGTGGTCAGAGCAGCGCCGGTGGTGGCGGAGTCAGTGGTGTACAGATCCCAGACGTTCTTGAAGTTGTCCAGATAGGTGCCCTTGATGCTGGCGGGCTGAGAGGTGACGTTGTCATCCCGGAACTCATAGAACAGGGGCATATTGGCCAGGTGACCGGAGAAGCGCCAGCTGGAGGAGCCCTCCAGGCCGGCGGAGCTGAAGGCGTCAAAGCCCAGCTCGGCAGCGCGGCTGTGGATGTCGTCGGCGACCTTCTTCAGGGTCTCAAAGTTGGTGATATCGGAGATCTCATAGCCGGCCTGCTTCAGCAGAGCCTTGTTGACGATGATGCCAAAGGCCTCATAGCAGTAGCCGATGGACACGGTCTCGCCGTTGGCATTCTTCAGGTTGAAGTCCTGAGTGGTCATTTCCTTCATGACGTCGGTGTTATCCAGAGGATAGCAGAAATCGCCATAGGAGTTGACGGCGCCCTGGTTGCCCACCTGGAACATGGTGGGAGGAGCGGACTTGTCCAGCTCGGAGGTCAGCATGGTGTCATACTGGCCGGAGGCGGCGGTGACGACCTTGACCTCCACGCCGGTCTGCTCGGTGTAGGTCTTGGCCAGATCCTGCCAGGCCTTGTCGGCCTCGGGCTTGAAGTTCAGGTAATACACGGAACCCTTCGCTTCGTCTCCATTGCCCTTGTTGTCGTCTGCCTTCTTGCCGCAGGCTGCCAGAGACAGCGCCATAACAAGAGCCAGAGCCAATGCAAGAAACTTCTTCATTTTCATTTCTCCTTCATTTATTATTTTTCACATCCCTTGGGATGGGAAAAACTCAGTTGATCCGCCGCACGGACGCTCCCCGGCGCAGCACGGTCCGCACCGTCTCGCAGCGGGGCCGTCCCCGGCCGTGGATCATGTCCATCAGGATTTCCACGCTGCGCCGCCCCATCTCCTCCATAGGCTGGCAGAGGGTGGTCAGCATGGGCTGGAAATACTCCGACATGGTCAGGCCGTCGATGGCGATAACGGAGCAGTCCTCCGGCACCCGGCATCCCGCCTCCCGCAGCGCCCGCATGGCGCCCAGCGCCATGTTGTCGGCAATGGAAAACACCGCCGTGAAGTCCGCCCCCTGCCGCAGCCTCTCCGCCGTGGCCCAGTAGGCGTCCCCGATGTCAAAGGATCCGGCGCGGATCACCAGCTCCTCCTCCGTCGGCAGGCCGCAGTCCGCCAGCGCCCGGAGATACCCCTGATAGCGCAGCTGGCTGATGCCCCGGTCATCGGTGCGGGCTACCAGCGCCGCAATGCGGCGGTGTCCGCAGCGGTACAGCTCCATCACGGCCCGATAGGCCTCCTCCTCGTCAGCGATGGACACCGAGGCGTAGGAGCCCTCCGGCAGTGTGCCGTACTGATTGGCGTAGGAGCAGCAGACAAAGGATACGTTCAGCATGGTCAGCTCCTCCGGCGTGTAGTCGGATCGTCCGCCCAGAAACACGATGCCCCGCAGCCGCTTCTCCCGCTCCATCATAGCCCCCCGCTTGATCTCGTCATCGCAGGTGCCGATCTGCTGCATCACCATGGTAAAGCCCTCGGCGGTGATGCCGTCCTCGACGGCCCGGATGATGTCGGTATAGAAGGGGTTGGACACGCCCCGCACCACCAGTCCAATGGCGTCGGACTTGGTCTTGACCAGATCCCGTGCGGTGTTGTTGGGGATGTAGTTGGAACTTTCAATGACCTCCAGCACCCGGCGTCGGTTCTCCTCGCTGACGTCAGGCCGGTCATTGAGCACACGGGATACCGTGCTGACGCTGACGCCGCAGAGCCGGGCAATATCTTTGATGGTCATCGGTGATCCCTCCGGAGATAGTACCGAAAACTCGGAAACCTTCCCGGTAACGTTTTCGGCTTGTTGACGCTATCATCTTAGCAACTTATACATAGGCTGTCAATGGGGCCGGACCATTTTTTCAGAATCTCACAGTTTTTTCGCCGGGTCTCTTGTGATTTTGACCAAACACGCCTCGCCCTCTGTCAGCAGTTCTCCCATCCGGGACTCCCCCAGCACCGGGATGCCCTCCCGGCGCAGCAGCTCCGCCGTCACGCCCCAGCCCTCCACCACCGTTCCGGTGAAGGTGCCGTCATAGATCTCCCCGGAGCCGCAGGAGGGGCTGCGCTCCTTCAGAATGGCCGCCTGTGCCCCGGTGAGCCGGGCCAGACGCACCACCTCCTCCGCCCCCCGGCAGAAGGCATCGGTGACATCACCGCCGTCGCTTGCAAACACGCCGCCCTCCCGGCGTTCGGAGGGGAGCCGGGGCGTGGGCAGCCCCCCGAAGATCTCCCCGCACACGGGGATCACCTCATGGCGGCGGCACAGCTCCTGCGCCAGCGGGTGGAGCTTGCTCCGCCCGTCGTAGCGGCAGGCCACTCCCAGCAGACACGCACTGACCAGCAGCTTCATCGCTCCATCTCCCTTCCGTTGAGGGCGGCATAGGCCAGCCGCTCCCCCTCATAGCGCAGCTTCAGGGAGAAGAACGGCACCTCCCGCCGCAGCAGCTCCAGAAAGATGCGGTCCCCCTCCCACTGGGGCAGGGCCGCCAGCCGATCCCGATGGATCCACTCCAGCACGCCCTCGTCGCAGTCCTCCCGGATGCGGCCCGTCCAGCCGGTGGCGGTGAACAGGTGCATATATTCCGTCTCCCACCGGTCGGAGACAAAGGTGACGATCCCCCGATACCGATAGTCGGTAAGAGTCAGCCCCGTCTCCTCCAGCGTCTCCCGCAGGACGCACTCCTCCGGACTCTCTCCGTCCTCGAATTTCCCGCCCACACCGATCCATTTGTCGTGGTTGCAGTCGTTCTCCTTCTTCACCCGGTGGAGCATCAGATACTCCCCGGCCGGATTTTCGATGTAGCACAGGGTGGTGTTCTTCATGGTGCAGTCTCCCCTTTCAGCATATGTCCTTTCCTGTATGATAACACAGTTTTTGCCTTTTGGGAACCGATGTGGTATACTGATCCCAAAAACGGAGGTGGAGTATATGGCGGACATTCAACCGGGGCGGTATCGCCACTTCAAGGGCAATGAATATCAGGTGCTGGGCATCGCCCGCCACTCGGAGACGCTGGAGGAGCTGGTGGTGTACCGGGCCCTCTACGGCGACGGCGGCCTGTGGGTGCGCCCTGCGTCCATGTGGACGGAGACCGTGGAGCGGGACGGCTATCACGGCCCCCGATTCATTTGGGTGGCAGAGCGATGACGGACTATCAGGTGGTGCGGAGCCGCCGCCGCACCGCGGCCCTGCAGGTGGACCAGTCCGGCAGCGTGATAGTGCGGGCGCCCATGACTCTCCCGGCGGAGGAGATCCGCACCTTCGTGGAAAAGCACGAGACATGGATCCGCCGCCAGCAGCAGCGTCAGGCCCGGTATCGGGCGGAGCACCCGGAGCCCACCCCTCAGGAGCAGGAGGCCCTTCGCCGGCAGGCCAAGGCTCACCTGCCCCAGCGGGTAGCCTATTGGGCCGGGGTCATGGGCGTCCGGCCCACCGGGATCAGGATCACCTCCGCCCGGACACGATTTGGCAGCTGCTCCGGGAAAAACAGCCTCTGCTTCTCCCTGTACCTGATGGCCTATCCACCGGAGGCCATCGAGTATGTGGTGGTGCATGAGCTGGCCCATATCCGCCATAAAAACCACAGCCCCGCCTTCTACGCCGAGGTGGAGCGTTACCTGCCGGACTGGCGGCGCCGCCAAGCCCTGCTGAAACGGTGAGCTTCCCGTATAAAAAAGCCGTCCCCGGCCAGTGGCCGGGGACGGCTTTTTCTATTCTTCTCTTACCGCAGGATGGGTGCCGTAGCAGCCATGAGCCACGCCAGCTCCTCCCCATCCAGATGGGGTGCGATGGCAGCCCGCACCTTCTCATGATAGGCGTTCAGCAGCGCCAGCTCCTCCTCCGACAGCAGGCTCAGCTCCAGCGCCGTCCGGTCAAAGGGAACCATGGTCAGCGGCTCGAAGTGCAGGAAGCGGCCATACTCGTTCTCGCCGTCCCGCTGCACCAGCTCCAGATTCTCATGGCGGATGCCGAACTGTCCGGCGGCATAGTAGCCGGGCTCATTGGACACCACCATGCCCTCTGCCAGCGCCGTGACCTTCTGGTTCTCCGGCAGCCGCCAGTGGAGCCGCTGCGGCCCCTCATGGACGCCGAGCACATACCCCACGCCGTGACCGGTGCCGTGGTTGTAGTCCATCCCCTGCTCCCACAGAGGCAGCCGGGCCAGAATATCCAGATTCTGCCCGCACAGGCCCTCCGGGAACCGGGCCGCTCCCAGCCGCAGATGGCCCTTCAGCACCACCGTATGGGCCCGGCGTTCCTCCTCCGTCAGCGGCCCCAGCGGGATGGTACGGGTGATGTCCGTGGTCCCCTGAAGATAGTGTCCGCCGGTATCCGCCAGGCAGAAGCTGCGGGGCTCCAGCGGCACATCCGTCTCCGCCGTGGGTTCATAGTGGACGATGGCTCCGTGGGGACCGAAGGCCATGATGGAGTCAAAGCTTGGCCCCAGATAGTCCGGCTGCTGAGCCCGGAAGCTCTCCAGCTTGGCGGCAGCGCTGCACTCGGTGATGGGTTCCTTGCCCACATGGCTCTGCAGCCAGCAGATGAACCGGCACACCGCCACACCGTCCTTGATGTGGGCGGCCCGGAAGTTCTCCTGCTCCGCCGGGGTCTTCATGGCCTTCATCAGCTGCACCGGGCTGGGTCTGTCCAGCACCTTGGCCCCGGACAGGCTCTGCAATACGCAGTAGTTGGCCGTGGCGCTGTCCGTCTGCACCGCCGTCCCTGCCGGGATGGCCCGCAGCCGGTCATAAATGCTCTCATAGGGGGCCAGTGCCACGCCGCAGGCCACCAGCTTCTCCTTCAGTTCCCCGGACAGGATCTGCTCCTGCACACACAGGGTGGCCTCCTCCTGCCGCAGCAGCAGGAAGGACAGGAACACCGGCGTGCAGCGCACGTCGTCGCCCCGGAGGTTCAGCGTCCACGCCACCTCGTCCAGCGCCGTCAGCACCAGTACCTCTGCCCCGGTCTCCCGCATCTTCTCCCGCAGCAGACGCAGCTTCTCCTCACGGGTCAGCCCGGCGCACTCCGCCGGCAGCTCCCACACCGGCTGCGCCGACAGCGCCGGCCGGTCCGGCCACACAGCCCCGGCCAGATCCTGCTCATAGGCGAAGCGGACGTTCTTCCCCTCCAGCGCAGCGGCCATCGTCCGGGCAAAAAGACTGCTGACGGTGCGTCCGTCGAAGCCCACGGTGCCTCCCTGCGGCACCCTCTGTGCCAGAAAAGCCCCGATGGTGGGAACGCCGGGCTGCCCCGCCCGCATCAGGTCGATGGTGCTCCCGGCCAGCTGATCCGCCGCCTGCAAAAAGTACCGTCCGTCCGTCCACAGGGCGGCGCTGTCCGGCAGCACCACCAGCGTACCGGCAGAGCCGGTGAAGCCCGACAGGTACTCCCGGGCCTTAAAATAGTCACCCACGTACTCCGAGCCGTGGAAATCATCCGTTACCACCACATAGGCGTCCATGCCCTGCTCCTGCATCCGCTGCCGCAGCAGTCGGAGCTTTTCAGCGCTGTTCATTGCGATTACCGCCTTTCATTTATCAGTTGGCCCTATTGTATCACACCGCCGGAAAAAAGCAACGCCCAAGTGTTCCGTTGCAAAATCTGCGGATGTATGGTATGATTCTGGCAAGATCTCGTAAATACCCGATAAATTGTTTATTTCTCCGTTGAAACCAGAGAAATTTCCACAAATCCGTGCATCCCGCAACTGAATTGTAACCTTTTGTAACATTTTAAGGGGGAACATCGTGAACGCCATTGGTATCATATGTGAATACAATCCCTTCCATCTGGGCCATGCCCGGATGCTGGAGGGCCTGCGGCGGCAGTACGACGCCCCCCTTGTATGCGCCATGAGCGGCAACTTTGTCCAGCGGGGCGACGCCGCCGTGGCGCACAAGCACGCCCGTGGGGAGATGGCCGTCCGCTGCGGCGCCGATCTGGTACTGGAGCTGCCCACCCCGTGGGCCATGGCCTCGGCGGAGCGGTTTGCCGACGGCGGTGTGGAGCTGCTGACCTCCACCGGCGTGGTGTCCCATCTGGCCTTCGGCAGCGAGTGCGGTGACCTGACTGCCTTACAGGCGGCGGAGGCGGCCCTCTCCCGCCCGGAGTTGATGCCCCGCATCCGGCAGCTGCTGGCCCAAGGCATGGCCTATGCCCCGGCCCGGCAGCAGGCGGCGGAGGAGCTGGGCGCTCCCCTGCAGATGCTCTCCCGCCCCAACGACATTCTGGCCATCGAGTACCTGAAGGCTCTGCGGCGGCAGAAGGCTCCCATGGAGCCGCTGGCCGTTCAGCGTCAGGGTGCCGGCCACGACGGCGCACCCTCCGGCGACACGGCCTCCGCCTCCTATCTGCGGACGCTGCTGCGCTCCGGCCGCACCAACGAAGCCCTCTCCTATCTTCCCGCCCCCGCGGCGCAGGTGCTGCGGCGGGAGCTGGCGCTGGGACAGGCCCCGGCAGACCTCTCCTATTGCCAACGGGCTATTCTGGCCCGGCTGCGGCAGCTGCGGGAGGAGGACTTCCTCCCCTACGACGGCGGCAAGGAGGGCCTGTACCACCGGTTCTATCAGGCAGTACGCACCTCCTGTTCCCCTGAGGCGCTGCTGGAGACCGCCAAAACCAAGCGCTACCCCACCTCCCGGCTGCGGCGGATGCTGCTGTCAGCGTGGCTGGATGTCACGCCCCCGACGGGCGGTATCCCCTATCTCCGTGTGCTGGCTGCCAACGAGCGGGGCCGGGATCTGCTGCGGCAGATGCAGCGGCAGGGCGCACCGGTACTGACCCGCCCCGGTGACGTGTCCCGCCTGGGGCCTGCGGCGGAAGCTCTCTTCCGCCGGGAGGCCCTTTGGACGGACCTCTATGTCCTGACCTATCCCCAGTCCTCCCGCAGCGTCTGCGGCAGCGACTGGCGCACGAACCCCATCCTTCTGTGAGGTGAATCCCCCATGAAAAAGCTACTGGCTCTGGCCATGCTGCTGGTCTTATGTACCGTTCTGACGGGCCTGCTGACCGGCTGTAAGGTCTCCGCCGCCAACACCATGATGGTAGACGACACCCCGAAGGTGGCCGTGACCTCCCCGGACGTCCCTGTCATCTCCACGGAGTGGACCGAGCGGCAATATACCGTCAGCGAGCAGGACGAGACAGTGCTGCTCACCGCCCGATATCAGATCCCCGTGCTGACCCTCACCGGCAGCCCTGACAACAGCGACACCGCCGCCAAGAACCGGCAGGCCGCCGTGCAGCGCATCAACGACTGGTTCACCGACTGGCGGGATCAGCAGGTGGATATGCTGGACGAGATGGAGCAGATGGCTCGTGAGGAGTACAAGATCACCGGCGGAGAGCGCTGGAAAACCGAGGACTTCGCCTATCGGGATGAGGCAGGGATCTCCTGGTGGCAGAATGAGCGCCTGCTGTGCGTCACCCTGTCCTATGTCTCCTATACCGGCGGCGCCCACCCCAGCACCTGGCGGCAGGCCGTCTCCTTCGACCTCTCCACCGGCAAGACCGTGTCCGTCACGGATCTGGCCACCGACATCAACCAACTGGAGGAGGCCGTGTACCAGCTGATCCTCCGTCAGATTCAGGACAGCGGCGACACCTCCTATTTCAGCGACTACGACAAAACGGTGCTGGACTGGATCGAGCGCAGCGTGTTCTATAATGCCAAGGGTGTGACCATCGTCTTCAACACCTACGACATCGCCCCCTATTCCGCCGGTGAGCAGACCTTCTTCATCCCCTATGATCTGGTGAAGCCCTACCTCAACGACTACGGCCTCCACCTGCTGGAGCTGGATACATAAAGCGCACAAAAAGGCAAAAACAGAGCGCCGATCCGTATGGATCGGCGCTCTGTTTCTTCTGTTTTCCTCACTCCGTAAAGTGAACGTGGGAGAAGATATGATCCTGACAGAAGCAGTGATAGCCCACGCACTTGCTGCAATACCGGAACTGCAACTCCGGATAGTCCGTATCCGTGCGGCCGCACACGGCACACTTGTGGTGATACCCCTGCTGCTTCTGCTGCTGATGGACGGCCTTCTTGAAGTTCACCGCCTGTCGGGAGTGCTGATACTGCTGCCGCTGCGCCCAGCCCTGCAGGGTGGGCCATGCGAAGATCAGGAAGTTCAGCAGCGCCATGACCGGCAAAATCACGCCGCCCCAGTTCTGCACCAAAATGGCCCGAATGATACCCGCCGCAAACAGTCCCACATCGATGTAGGCCAGCCACTTCATCTTCACCGGGATGATAAACATCAGCAGCACCTGCGTATTGGGGAACAGCAGCGCAAAGGCCAGGAACATGGACAGGTTCACGTAGCTCGTCCCCGCCACCGCAAAGTTGCCGCCCGTAATGGCGCTGGCCAGCAGAGCGCCGATGACCGTCAGCAGCACGCCGCTCCAATAGTAGAGGTTAAACCGTGCCGTTCCCCACTCCCGCTCCAGCGTGGAGCCGATCCAGTAGTAGAAATACAGCTCCACCACCAGCCAGAACACACTGGTGGTACTGGGTACGAAAATGTAGGTGACGATGCGCCACACCTCACCCCGCAGCACCATCTGCGGATCAAAATACAGGAAGTTCAGGGCGCTGGCGTTGGTGCCTCTGGTCAGCATGATCAGGAAAAACACCACCACATTGCCGATAACGATATAGCGCATCAGATCCGGCACGCCGAAGCGGGGATGCCGGGCGCAGAACCGGTCTGCGGCGTCATAGAGCTTTCTCAAGGGAAATTTCCTCCAAACACTTATTTTCATTCATTGTACCCCATTGTACGGAAAAAGTCATGACATTTTTTTGAATATTCCGGAGAAAATGCCGCAAAATCTCCCCAAAAGGCGTTGACAAAGTTGCGCCCGGCTGGTATACTTTATAAGCCGCTTTGAATGGGTAGAAGTTTCGGCTCCCGCAGCCGACGCCCCCGACAGCGAGTCCGTTATAAAGGAAAGGCAGGTGCAACAAGTAATGCAGGCAATTATCGTGACCGGTGGTAAGCAGTACAACGTTTCCGAGGGTGATACGCTTTTCATCGAGAAGCTGGACGTCAACGCCGGCGACGCCGTGGTCTTTGATCAGGTGCTGGCCATCGTGGACGGCGAGAACTCCAAGTTCGGTACTCCCGTGGTGGAGGGTGCCAAGGTGGATGCCACCGTGGTGAAGAACGGCAAGGGCAAGAAGATCCGTATCTTCAAGTACACCCCCAAGAAGGGTTACCGCAAACGGCAGGGTCATCGTCAGCCCTACACCAAGGTGGAGATCGGCAAGATCTCTTTCTAAGGCATGACGACCGTTACATTCCTCACGGAGGATGCACGCATCATCGGGTTTGACGTGCAGGGCCACAGCGGCTGGGGAGAATCCGGCGAAGACATCGTCTGCGCCGCCATTACCAGCGCCGTCCGTCTGGTGGAGGCCACCGTAAACGACGTGATGGGTCTGTGTGCTGCGGTAAAGGTGCGGGAAGCGGATGCCTCGATCTCCCTTCGGCTCCCCGGCGGACTGGCCAACACGGCCGAGTCCACCTGTCAGAATCTCCTGACGGGGCTGATGGTCTATCTGGCGCAGCTTCACGACGAATATCCCGATAACATTGAAGTTATGGAAGGCTGACCGCCCTCCTCTTCTCTACCCTTACAGAAAGGATGGTACTGAAATATGCTGAACATTGGTCTGCAATTCTTCGCCCACAAAAAAGGTATGGGCTCCACCAAGAACGGCCGTGATTCCGAGTCCAAGCGCCTGGGTCCCAAGCGTGCGGATGGTCAGCACGTTCTGGCCGGCAACATTCTGGTTCGCCAGCGTGGCACGCATATCCACGCCGGTGCCAACGTGGGCCGTGGCTCCGACGACACCCTGTTTGCCAAGGCCAACGGTGTGGTTCGCTTCGAGCGTCTGGGCAAGGATCGTAAGCAGGTTTCTGTTTACCCCGCCGAGTAAAATTTACGTTCAAAAAACCGTGGAAGCTGTGCTTCCACGGTTTTTTCCTTTCTCACGGCCGCCGCTTTTTCTCCAGCGCCTGCAGCGACAACTCCCCTGCCAGCTTCAGCAGTGCATCCGCCATGACCCGCTCCGCCGGCAGGCCCCCGGCCTGCGCCCCTACCTTCCGGTAGAATTCGTATAGGCTCTCCTCCACCAGTATCTCCACCCGCTTCATCTATTCCACCCCCCAATTTAGATAGGTCCATTCTACACCTTTTTGTCGTCGGGGTCAAGTGACCTCATTCCGTTCTTTGCTTCCTGTTATGATAACAGGGAAAGAAGGTGAGGTCATGGTCAGCGCCGCTCTGGTGGGGCAGGTGATTCAAAGCTATCGGCTCCGAAAGGGAATGTCACAGGAGGTCCTCAGCGGTCTGGCCGGTCTGGACCGCACCCATTACAGCAAAATCGAGCGTGGACTGCGGAGTCCCACCCTCGATACCCTTTTCAAAATCGCACAGGCGCTGGATATTCCGCCCAGCGATATCGTCCGGCAAATTGAGCAGCAAATATCAGAGTACCCCGAACCATAATTTTATGGGAGGTAAGCCCGTGGAACAGAAAATCAAGCAGGACAGCATCCGCATCGGAGAGAATATACGCCGCATCCGTCTGGCTCAACACATCAAGCAGACCCAGCTGGTGCAGCTGCTGCAGCTGGAGGGCATCAACATGACCCGTGAGACACTGGTGAAGATCGAACGTGGTGTCCGACATATTGAAGCCACCCAGCTCCGGGGCATCCGAGACGTCCTGCACACCACCTATGACGAATTATTCCGGGAATCATAACCAGCTGAAAAAATAGCGGCAGGAACTTCGTTCCTGCCGCTATTTTTTTATTTAGCTTACCGCTTTCCTCCGCCGAAGCCTTTCCCGCTGAAGCCGCCGCCACGGCTGCTTCCACCGGAACGAGTCCCTCCACCAAAGCCCTTTCCGCTGAAGCCTCCGCTGCGGCTCCCGCCGCCGAAGCTCCCGGAGGGCCGAGAGCCGGAAGGCCGGGAGGGCCGGGATCCACCGGGCCGAGGACCGCCTCCCATCGGCGGTCTGGGGCCGCCCCCCATAGGAGGCCGAGGACCGCCTCCCATGGGCGGACGGGGGCCACGGGGCGGCGCAGGCCGCCGGGGCGGACGGGGATGCCGTCCCCAGAACACGGGATAGTACACAGGCCCGCCTACCACCACCGGACGGCGGCGATACCGGCGATACCGCAGGCCATCCAGCAGGATCCACACCACAAAGATGCCCACCACCAGCAGCACCACAGCCGCCACAGAGCCGGAGTCATTGCCCTGCCACGCACCGTTATCCTCATAGTCGGAATAGCTGCCGCCGCTCTGCTGACGGCCCAGCGTCTGGGCATAGAACACATCCGCCTGCCGGAAGAAGGCCAGCGCCGCCGCATCGTAGTCCCCCTGATAGTAGGGAGCCTCCACAGCGCCCTGCAGTCCCGCCTGATAGGTGTCCGTCATGGCGTCCAGCACGTTGTCGCCCAGCGCCACGTAGTAGTCGCTGTCCTTTACCAACAGCAGCAGCATATCATTGCCGCCCAGCCCCCACCGGGAGCCAAGCTCCGCCGCCGCCTTCTCATAGGTCCAGCCGTTCAGCGTGTCCAGCGTCGCCACGGCGATAATGGCCCGATAGTTGCTGTCCCAGCTCTGGTCATACTGCCGCAGGGAGGCCTCCGTCTCGTCCGTCAACAGGTCGGCGTCGTCCCGCAGCCAGTTGCCGTAGGATACCTGGGGCAGGTCGGCGGGCTTTTTGCTGATACCGTAGACGCAGGAGCCCAGAATGGCCAGCACCAGCACCACCAGCGCAAAGCCACGTTTTTGATAAAATTTCATGGTAGTCTCCTTTCACGGAGAAGTCGTATCCCTCAGCTTAACCACGCAGCTCCAGCAGCTTCTGCTTCAGTTCGCCCTCGATGCGGCCCAGCTGGGCCTCGGCCTCCCTGCGCTTGGCGGCGCCCTCCTGCTGGATGCGGGCCACCTCGTCCAGAGACTCGATGAGCTGCTGGTTGGTGTGCTGCAGCGTCTCGATGTCCACGATGGAGCGCTCGGCCTCCTTGGCGGTGGCGATGGTCCCCATCTTCAGGGTGTCGGCGTTCTTCTTCAGTAGCTCGTTGGTCATCTCCGTCACGGCGCTCTGAGCCGCCGTGGCCTGACGGCTGTGCTCCAGCCCCAGCGCCAGCACCATCTGGCTCTTCCACAGGGGAATGGTGTTCACCAGCGAGGACTGGATCTTCTCGATCATCAACGTGTCGTTGTTCTGCAGCAGCCGGGTCTGGGGGCCCATCTGCACCGACACCATCCGGGTCAGCTCCAGATCGTGGATCTTCTTTTCAAACCGGTTGCACAGGTTCACCAGATCGTTATAGGCCTGTGCATCCTCTGCCGTGCCGGACTGCTCCGCCTTCTTGCGAAGCTCCTCCAGTTCACCGCTGCGTACCTCCTCCAGCCGCTTTTTACCGGCCAGAATATACATGGTCAGTTCCTTGTAGTACTTCAGGTTCAGCTCATACATCTGGTCGAACATGGCCACGTCCTTGAGCAGCGTGATCTGGTGCTGCTCAAGAGACTGGCTGATCTTCTCCACATTGGCCTCTACCTTGCTGTACTGGGCCTTCATGCTCTCCAGCCGGTTCCCGGCCTTCTTGAACAGGCCCATGAGGCCCTTCTTCTCATCGCTGTCGCCGAAGCCCTTCAGTTCCACCACCAGACGGCTCAGGTCCTGCCCGATCTCGCCCAGATCCTTGCTGCGGACGTTATTCAGGGCGCTCTCGGAGAAGCCCGCCACGTTCTTCTGTGCGGCGGCACCGTACTGCAGGATCATGTTGGTATCCCGCACGTCGATCTTGTGGGAAAACTCCTCCACCGCCTTCTTCTCCTCGTCGGTCAGGAGCTTTTCATCCATCTCCACCGGCTCGATCTTCTTCTCCTCCGGCTCCGGCACTTCGGGAGCCGTAGGCTCCAGCGTCAGCTGGGGAACGGCCTCGGCCGCCGCCGTAGGCTCCAGGGTCAGTTCAGGCATCATGTTGTCCGTCATGGTCATAGTTCCTTTCTATCTCATATTGTTCGTTTATTCGCATTTCCCGGAGGGCGCCGCCCCATGGGCCGCCCTCCTCTCAGGGTCTTTTTACAGCTCCAGCCGGATGCCGTCGCCGTCCTCGCCGCTCTCCTTCTCCTCCGCCGCCGGAGTCTCCTCCCGGGTCTGGTGGATGGGGTCGTCGCTGAGTCCCTCACGGGCCATCATGTTCTCCAGCACCGTGATATCCGTGGAGATATCCAGCGCCTGATCCCCGAAGAGGCTGTCCAGCTGCCGTTCAAAGGCGGTGACGATGTTGCTCATCATGCTCTCCACCCGCTCCATGGTGCCGCTGATGTTCTGGCCCTCCACGCCCTGACTGCTCATGCGGTCATAAGCGTTGAGGAGCTTCAGCGTGGTGGGCAGGTAGTAGTTCATGAATTTGCGGATCTGCGGCAGCTTCTCTGGGTCTGCCTTAACGCAGTCGAAGATCTTGCCGGAAACCTCCTCCAGCCGATCGATCTGGCGGCTGATGGTCTCGTCCTTGATGCTGTCGTTGAGGCGCTTCATCTCCCGGATGGCCAGCTCACCGTCGGAGATCATCTTGTCCAGCTCCGGGTTACCGGTGGGCTGGGGCTTCTCCTCCACCTCCTCCACAACGTCCTTGCAGAAGATGCGGGCGATGAGAAATACCACCACCGACGCCGCAGCCGCCATGATAAAGTGGCCCGGCTTGTACAGGGGCAGCAGCAGGGCATACAGCACCCACACCACCGCCGCTGCGTATATGGGCGCAGCCGATTTATGCACGATCTTTTTCATTGCACGCCTCCGTTTCTGACCTGTCATATACAGTTGGTTCGATTATACCCCATGCGCTCCCCCCGGTCAAGAAAAAATCCCAATATCGGGACATCCAACCGGGTCATCGCCCCTCCGGTCGCCGAAACCCGGACGATGCTCTCCCACCGGCAAGCGGATGCGGCAAATCGGCAAGGGCAGTCACGCCCTCCGGCGTGCCTGCCCTTGCCCGCTTATCACATTTTGCAAGCCGTCTCCCCCACCCGCAGACCTACCGCAGTGGGATGCCCCGGCTTCCGTCGGTGGGATCCACGAACAGCGGCAGCTGGGGCGGTGCGTAGGTCCACCAGATGGCCAGCCCCCACACCGCCAGCAGCGTCACGCCGCCTAAGATCTGCCACACCGGCCCGTCCAGCACCCGCCGGGCCTGAACGCTCCAGCTGACCCAAAAGGCCAGCAGCACCGCCAGCTGGAAAATCAGTACATCCACCCACATGATCCCCCGGCCCAAAATTCCCTGATAGGTGTAAAACAGCGCCGGGATGGCCGCAAGGCCCGTCAGCAGCCCCAATCCACGGGCGGGCAGCAGGGCGCCGTGGCCCCGTAGGGCGATGCATTCCACCAGTGACCACAGCACCCACGGAGTGATGAAAAGCTTCATGTGCTCCCAGGTGGATTCGTTGACGGCGGCCAGCGGCGCCGCTATGGGACTCTGCCCCGTCCAGTCGTAGATAAAGTGCAGCAGGTTCCCCGCCGCCAGCACCACCAGCAGGCCCACCGTCTCCCAAGTGCGCCACCGTTTTTCTGCCATGTAAAAGCCCTCCGTTTCCATGTACCTGATACCTCAGTGTACACGAAAACGGAGGGGCTTATACCTACTCTGGTTTTTGGACATTTTCCGGACAAAAACCGGACAGAATTTTCCCTTACCGACGGGGGAAGATCACGATGCCTGACGTCCTATTGGACTTCAGGTCCAGCGTCTCCTCCGTCAGTCGGTGTACCGGCTGCTCCGGGAGGCGGGAGAGAAAGTCCTCCAGCGTGGTCAGCTCCGGGAAGCCCTGCTCCCCTCTCCGGAAATGCATGGGCAGCACCAGTCGGGGGTGCAGCCGACCCACCAGCTCCGCCGCCGCAGCGGCATCGATGGTATAGGTGCCGCCCACCGGCAGCATCAGCGCATCGCAGCCCGAAATTTTCTCCTCCTGCGCCGCTGTCAGAGCGCAGCCCAGATCTCCCAGATGTACCACGGTCATGCCCTCCGCCCGGAAGATATGAACGGTGTTATCGCCCCGGAGAGCGCCCTGACAGTCGTCGTGGAAGGTGGAGAACGTCTCCACCGTAAAGGGATTTTCCCCGCCGGGCAGCAGTGTCACCGCCTCCAGACAGTCGTGGTCAAAGTGGTGGTGGCTGATATAAACGGCGTTGGCCTCCACCCGCAGCGGCGGATAGCCCGCCACAACCCGATAGGGATCGATGACCAGTCCGTAGCCCGCCGACTCCAGCCGAAAGCAGCTGTGGCCCAACCATGTAATGTACATAAGCGCCTCCTGTCACGAATTTTTAGAATATCGGAACAAATCCGGCCAAAATGTCATAGCAGCAGAATATGTTCCCATGATAGCCGAATAGAATGATGTGTGCATCAGTCCGCATCAGCCCTGCCAGAGCATCTCCCGGTTGATCTCCTTCAGGCTGTGGGCGCCGCACATGGCCATGGTATCCGACAGCTCATCCGTCAGCTTGCGGACGTAGGCTGCCACGCCCTCCTCGCCGCCGCCATAGACCATGGTGACGAAGGGACGGCCGATGAGAACGCCGTCCGCCCCCAGTGCCAGTGCCTTGAACACATCCAGCCCTGTGCGGATGCCGCCGTCCACCAGCACCATGACCCGGTCGCCCACGGCGTCGGCAATGGCGGGCAGCACCTCCGCCGTGGCGGGACACTGATCCAGCACCCGGCCGCCGTGGTTGGACACCACGATGGCGGAGGCCCCGGCCTCCACCGCCTTCTCCGCCCCACGGACGGTCATAATGCCCTTGAGGATGAAGGGCTTTCGGGCGTGCTCCGCCACCTCACGCAGCTCCGCCACGGTCTTGCTGCCGGCAGGCGGCATCCGGTTGCGGAGGAAGGGCAGACCGGCGGCATCGATGTCCATGGCGATGGCCATGGGATCGGCGGTCAGGGCCAAGTCCAGCTTCTGCATCAGGGTCTCCCGGTCCCAGGGCTTCACCGTAGGCACACCGCAGCCCTGCTGGGCCCGGATGGCCTGCGTGGCGCCCTCCATCACCGCCGGGTCCACACCATCGCCGGTGAAGGCCACGATGCCTGCCTTAGCACAGGCCGCCAGCAGCAGCCGGTTATAGGTCAGATCGTCGTACTTATCTCCGTAGTGCAGCTGCATGGCGCCCACAGGAGCCGCCATCACCGGCAGGGCCAGCCGGTGGCCGAAGAAGTCGAAGGACGTGTCGGCGGGACGGTTTTCCCCGATGGTATCCAGATTCACCCGCAGCTCCTGCCACTTCTGATAGTTCCGGGCAAAGCCGGTGCCGGAGCCTTTGGCGCCTGGGCCGGGGATGGTATTTTTACACGCCTGACCGTTGCACACGGGACACGCCTTGCAGTAGGGTCCCATACAGGTGCGGGCGTTTTGCAAAACTTCCTGATATTCCATATGTTTGAAACCTCCCAGAGATTGATGGGGCTATTTTACTCCCGTTTTGGGCGCTTTTCAAGACATTTAAAGCCATTTTCCGCGATTGTGAAAAATGACGAAAGAATTTCTGTATCCAATTTTTGATTCATCATTTTTCCCGCAAAAAGTGAATGGGAGTCTTTTTGTGCATTTTTTGTGAATTTGCTTTTATTTGAAGGAAAAATGTTTTTGAAAAAAATTTTTAAAAACATTTTCCCCAGCTTCTCGCAAGAAAATCCTGTCACAAATTCCGCAAGCGTTCCGCCGCTGCCGCCGATTTTTGCCCCGTTTTTCCATTTTAAGCGGTTTTCTTTGCAAGAAAAATATTATATAAAAATGACGAACGACTCCAAACTAATTTTTAGGTACTTCGAAAAAAAGTTTGAAAATTTGACGGAGCGGACGGCGTTTTTTATAATGTGCAGTGGGACAAAAAGAATCTCCCGTCCCTCTGCCGGATCCGGGAGAAAACAAGGAAAAGAGAGGAAAAGTCTTTATGGAAAAGTACCTGGTCCTAGCCACATTTGTTGGCTCCATCATTGCGCTTCTCTTTGTGGTCATCACCGCAAAGAAGGTGCTGCGCTTCTCGGAGGGCACCCCCCTCATGCAGAAGATCTCCCAGTCCATTCGTCAGGGTGCTAACGCATACCTCAAGCGCCAGTATTCCGTGGTAGGCGTGTTCTTCGCCTGCATGGTGGTGGTGCTGTGCGTCATGGCAGCCTGCGGTCTGCTGACGTGGTTCGTACCCTTCGCCTTCCTGACCGGCGGCTTCTTCTCCGGCCTGTCCGGCTTCATCGGCATGAAGATCGCCACTGCCTCCAACTGCCGCACCGCCAATGCCTGCCAGGAGGGGCTGAACCGTGGTCTGCGGGTGGCCTTCTCCGCCGGCTCCGTCATGGGCTTCACCGTGGTGGGTCTTGGCCTGCTGGACATCTCCGTGTGGTTCTTCCTGCTGCGCTTCGTGTTCAAGCTGGAGGCCTCCGCCATCACCAGCGCCATGCTGACCTTCGGTATGGGCGCCTCCTCCATGGCTCTGTTCGCCCGTGTGGGCGGCGGCATCTTCACCAAGGCCGCCGACGTGGGCGCCGATCTGGTGGGTAAGGTGGAGGCCGGTATCCCGGAGGACGACCCCCGGAACCCCGCCGTCATCGCTGACAACGTAGGCGACAACGTGGGCGACGTGGCCGGTATGGGCGCCGATCTGTACGAGTCCTATGTTGGCTCCATCATCTCTGCCTCTGCGCTGGGCGTGGCCGCCTTCTCCGATCAGGCCTTCAAGGCCATGGCCATCCCCATGGTCATGGCGGCCATCGGCATCATCTGCTCCATCATCGGCACCTTCTTCGTCCGCACCGACGAGCAGGCCGACCAGCGCACGCTGCTGAAGGCCCTGTCCCGTGGCACCAACCTGTCCGCTATCCTCATTGCCATCATCGCCTGCCCGCTGGTGATCCTCCTGCTGGGCAAGGAGCATCTGGGCCTGTACTTCGCCATTCTGGCGGGCCTGATCGCCGGTGTGCTCATCGGTAAGGCCACGGAGTACTACACCTCCGACACCTTCAAGCCCACGCAGGATCTGTCCTCCAAGTCTCAGACCGGTGCCGCCACCATCATCATCGGCGGTTTGGGTCTGGGTATGCTGAGCACCGCCGTCCCCATCATCATCGTGGCTATCTGCATTCTGGTGGCCTACCTCTGCTCCGGCGGCGCCGCCTCCACTGGCATGGGCCTGTACGGCATCGCTCTGGCCGCCGTGGGTATGCTGAGCACGCTGGGCATCACGCTGGCCACCGACGCCTACGGCCCCGTGGCCGATAACGCCGGCGGCATCGCTGAGATGGCCGGTCTGGCTCCCGAGGTCCGCCAGCGCACCGACGCTCTGGACTCTCTGGGCAACACCACCGCCGCCACCGGTAAGGGCTTCGCCATCGGCTCCGCCGCTCTGACCGCTCTGGCCCTGATGGCCTCCTACATCGAGAAGGTCAAGGAGGTAGGCGCTGACGTCACCTTCCAGGATTTCAGCCTCATGAACCCCGTGGTGCTGGTGGGTCTGTTCATCGGTGCCTGCCTGCCCTTTGTGTTCGCCGCCCTCACCATGAACTCCGTGGGCCGTGCCGCCCAGAGTGTGGTGCTGGAGGTGCGCCGTCAGTTCCGGGAGATCACCGGTCTGATGGACGGCAAGGCCGATCCCGACTATGCCCGCTGCGTGGACCTGTGCACCAAGGCATCTCTGCACGAGATGATCCTGCCCACCATCATCGCCGTGGTCTGCCCCATCGTGGTGGGTCTGATCCTGGGCTACATGGGCGTTGTGGGTATGCTGGCCGGCGCTACCGTCACCGGCTTCCTGATGGCCATCTACATGGCCAACGCCGGCGGTGCGTGGGATAACGCCAAGAAGTATATTGAGGCCGGCCACTTCGGCGGCAAGGGCTCCGACTGCCACAAGGCAGGCGTGGTGGGCGACACCGTGGGCGATCCCTTCAAGGATACCTCCGGCCCCGCCATCAACATCCTCATCAAGCTGTTGAGCATGGTCTCCATCGTGTTCGCCGGTCTGGTGGTGAACTTCCACCTGCTGTAAAAAACTCCATAAAAAGAAGGCTGAGCATCCGCTCAGCCTTCTTTTTGATGCGTTTTTTGAAGCTTGCGGGCGTAGGCCAGCGTTTGCCGCAGGGCTGCCTCCCGGTCGAGCCCCGCCAGATGGAGCTTGCGGGCGTAGGCCAGCAGCTGGGAGAAGTCCCGATCCGGGGTCAGTCCGGCGGAGATCAGGTCGCTGCCGGTGACCATGGGGCGGGCCATGGTGGCCCGGTAGACCTCCAGCCGCTGCCGCAGGAAGGGCTCCGGGTCCGGACGGGGCGGGTCGCACCGGGAGCCACGGTGATCCGCCAGCGCCAGCAGGATCAGGTCCTCCGGCTCTATGGCGGCGTCCAGCAGACGGTTGGTGGACTTGACGGAGGCCCCACTCAGTGCCATGGCGTTGGGTTTCATGTGCAGGGCCACCAGATTTTTCACGCACCGGTGGAGGGCCTTCTCCCCGATCACCCGATGCAGGAAGTCCTCTGTCAGCGGCAGACCCGCCTCCTCGTGGCCATAAGCGTGGATGACGCCGCCGGACTCCGTGGTGGCGGTGACCTTGCCGAAGTCGTGGGCCAGTGCCGCCAGCATCAGGGCCATGGGCTGGGCTGCTTGGGGCCGCAGCTCGGCGGCGGTATCCAGCACCGCCATGGTGTGCTCCCACACATCCCCCTCCCCGTGGTAGCGGGGCGGCTGGGGGACGCCCTGTAAGCGCTGCACCTCCGTGAACCACGGGCGCAGCTGGTGCATGGTATCCAGTGTGCGGAAGAAGATGGAAGGGCGGGGCGCCTGCAGGAGGGCCTTTTGCAGCTCCCCCTCCACCCGTTCACGAGACAGGGCCGACAGATCCATGGTGCGGCACAGGGCCACCGTCTCCTCCGCCACGGTGAAGCCGAAGCGGGCGGCGAACTGCGCTCCCCGCAGCACCCGCAGGGGATCCTCCGGGAAGGAGCGGTCATCCACATGGCGCAGGAGGCCCCGGCGGAGATCCTCCCGGCCGCCGAAGAAGTCCAACACCTGACCGGTGAGCACGTCCTCCATCAGGGCGTTGACGGTGAAATCCCGGCGGCGGGCGGCTCTCTCCGGCCCCAGCCACGGGTCCACCTCCACGGTGAAGTCCCGGTGCCCCCGACCCACGGCGGCCTCCCGCCGGGGCATGGCGATGTCCAGTCCGCAGCCCGCCAGTCCGTAGACGCCAAAGCTGGCCCCCACCGTCCGGCGGCCGCCCATTTGATCCAGCACGATCTCCAGCTGCTGGGGGGTGACGCCGTGGACCTCGATATCCAGATCCTTGCTCTCCCGGCCCAGCAGGCGGTCCCGGACGCATCCGCCCACATAGTAGACGCTGCCGCCCAGCGGCTGCACCTGCTGTGCGATGCGGCGGGCCGTCTCACGATCCCGTGTCATGCAGTCTCCCCTCCTTGCGAAAAAAGCCGTGGCCACGGGCCACGGCTTTTGTGTTCACGCCAGAATGTCCCCCAGATCGTCGAAGGTATGGGCATTGGTGACCACCACCACGTGGTCGCCCTCCTGAATGATGCTGGTGCCGCTGGGGATGATGATCTCGCTGCCCCGTGCAATGGCCGCCACCAGCACGTCGTCCTTCAGGGACAGCGCCCGCAGGGGCTTATTCAGCACCGCACGGCTCCGGGCCGTGGCGGTGAACTCCAGTGCCTCCACGGCGCCGCCCAGCATCTTATACAAGCTCTCCACGGCGCTGCCCTCGGAATTGGCCAATGCCCGGACGTAGCGGGTGATCTGGTTGGCCACGATATCCTTGGGACTGACGATGCTGCCCACCCGCATATCCCGGACCAGATCCATGTAGTTGGGGCGGGTCATCTTGGCCAGCACCTTGGGGACGCCCGCCCGCCGAGCCGTCAGGGCCATCAACAGATTCTCCTCATCCCGGCCCGTCAGGGAGACGAAGGCATCCGCCTCGAAGATATTCTCGCTGGTCAGCAGTTCCTCCTCCGTGCCGTCGCCCTCGATGATCATGGCCGTGGGCAGCTGGGCCGCCAGCTGAAGGCACTTATCGTGCTTCTGCTCCACGATGCAGACCTTGGTATTGCTCACCGCCAGCTCCCACGTGAGATACATGGCGATGCGGCTGCCCCCCAGCAGGGACACGGTTTTGACCCGCTGCTGGGTGCGGCCCATAGCCCGCAGCATCTTCTGGAGCTCGGACTTGGTACCCACCATGTAGAGCTTGTCGCCCTCTCTCGGCACAAAGTTGCCGTTGGGGATGATGCACTCGTCCCCCCGCTGGGCAGCGCAGATCAGCACCTCCGCCGAGCGGATACGATGGAACTCGCTGAGGGCCACCCCGTAAAACCGGTCCCGCTCCGTCACCTGTATGCCGATCATGTCGATACGGCCTCCGGCGAAGGGCTCCACGGAGGAGGCGGAGGGGAAGCTGAGGATGCGGGCGATCTCCCGTGCCGCCGCCAGATCGGGGTTGATGACCATGTCCATCCCGATCTCCCGCTTCAGCAGGGCGGCGTCCCGGCGGTAGTCCGGATTCCGCACCCGTGCGATGGTGTGCTTGGCCCCCATGGTTTTGGCGATGAGGCAACACACCAGATTCGTCTCGTCCAGATTGCTGACAGCGATGACCAGATCCGCCGTCCGGGCGCCGGCCTCCTCCAGCACACTGATGCTGGCGCCGTTGCCCTCCACGCACATGAGGTCCAGGGTGCTGTCGGCACGGGCCAGCGCCACCGGGGAGGAGTCCACCATGGTGATGTCGTGGCCCTCCACCGCCAGCTGGCGGGCGATAGCGTAGCCCACCTTTCCGTTTCCTACAATGATGATCTTCATGAGCCTGACTGTTCCTTTCCCGGTCGTTCCGGCTGCTCTTTTTCCGGAGGTATTGCTTCTTGCGGCGGCTGCCCCTGCGTCTGCTTAAGTGGCTCCGCCGGTTTGGGTGGATCCGCCTTTCCCGGCTGCTCTGCCGGTTTAGGCGGCTGTGGCTGTCGGGGCGGCTGCGTCGCCCCGGAAGGCTTCTTCGCCGCAGCTTCCTGCCGTGTCGGCCGGGCAGCCTTTTCCGCCGCCTTTTCCTCTGCCGCACGACGGCGCTGGGTGCGCCGGTGCAGCACCACCGCATTCAGCTCACCGCCTAAAATCAGCACCGTCCCGCTCATATACAGCCACAGCAGCACCACCACAATGGTGGCGATGGAGCCGTAGAGCTGGGTATAGTGTGCCAGATTTTCCACATAATAGGAGAAGGCCAGCGACAGCAGCATCCACGCCGCCAGCGACACGGCCACGCCCGGTGCCACCTCCCGCAACGGGCATCGGCGGCCCAGCGCCAGCATATACAGCACCGTCACCAGCACGAACATCAGCAGCGCCACCGCCACGAAGCGGAGCTTGCTCCAGAGGTTGATGAAGCCGTCCGGTACGGTGATGATCCCCGACACAAAGTACAGCGCCCGGCGGCCCACGGTGATCATCAGCAGCGTCAGGCCGATGGATACCATGAGCCAGATGGCGAAGAGAAAAATTTTCAGCTGATCCAGCAGGATGTTCTTGGGCTGGCCCTTACCGAAGGCCTTGCGCAGCGAGTGCAGCAGGCAGCCGGTGGCCCGCATGGGGAACCAGATGGAAAACACCAGACTGAACCACATGAGCTGGCGGCTGGCGTTGCCGGAAACGTATTCCAGATAGCCCCGCACCACCTCCGCCACGTCCCCCGGCACGATCTGCCGCAGGCCGGTGACGATGCTGTCCACATCCAGCTCCAGAATACCCAGCAGGGTGCTGACGAAGATCAGCAGCGGGAAAATGGCGAACAGCAGGTAGTAGGTCAGGGCTGCGCTGTCCCGTGCCACGTCATGGAGATAGTACCGGCGGATCATCTGCGCCGCCGTTTGCCCCAGCGCCGTGCGGGGGTGGGTACCTTTACGCATAGTTCGCTCCTCTCTGTTTCAGCTTATTATTGTAGCACAGCTGTGAGCAAAATAAAAGGAGATTTTCCATTACACGGAAATCTCCCACCTGTTTTTTATCATAAATATTCCAAAAGTGTTTCTTTTTTGTAAAATTTTGTTTTTTCCGCTGAAAATTTAGAAACTATTCACTATTTAGTATTGGCATTTAAAAAAAAGCGTGTTATAATACGTACGATCGGAGTTGTCTCCCGTGCATGGAAAAAATTTGTAAAGAGGGTCTAAACTATGGATAACTTAACGAGAATCGTCAAAACTGAAATTTCCCGTCAGTACAAGAGCGTGCGGCAGTTTGCTTTTGCGGTCAATATCCCCCTATCTACCATCAACAGTGCGCTGCACAACGGCATCGGAGGTTCCTCCTTTGATACGGTAGTGCAGATCTGCCAGACGCTGGGGATCAAGGCCATCTCCAGCGATGCCTCCTTCTATCTGACGGAGGACACCCAGCAGCTGCTGGATCAGTATGCCCAGTTGGACGACTACGGCCGCCACACCATCGCTTCGGTGATGAAGGTGGAATACGACCGCTGCTCCACGCAGGGCGCCCGAAGCACAAGCGGCAGTGATTATGAGCTCCGCCCCAGTGTCAACGTCTCCTCCGACCTGGGCGGCTCCTCGGTGGAGCCGCTCCAGGTACTCAGCGACCATCGCAGTCTGTAACCTACCAAACAGAGCTGTGACAAAATCTGCCGGAGATTTGCGGCTCCGGTTGGTTTTGTGTCGCCAGCCACGGGCTCTCCCCCACTTGGGGGGAGGGCCCGTGGTTTTTTTATAGGGAGTTATGGTGCGTGATAGGGAGTTTACTGTTCTTTGCGCTTGCCGGTACGCAGCAGGGCTGCAAGGCTCATGCCGCACAGGGCCGCCAGCCCCATCCACAGGCCGGTGTCGCCGGTATCTCCGGTGGGAACGGCGGGGGTGGTGGGCTCTGCGGGAGCGGGCAGCTTGGCCACGGACTCGGTCCGCAGCACCTGACCGCACACGGTGCAGGCGTAGGTCTTGACGCCCTCATGCTCCGTGGTGGCAGGCGTGGTGATCTTGCCCTCGCCCTCCGTATGCTGGGCGTTCACGGTGAAGGTGACGGTAACGGTGTTGCCGAAGCGGTCGGTGGCCGTCAGGGTCTGGACGCCCTCGGCAGCGGAAACGGTGAGCTTACCGTCCACCAGCTCCACGGGCTGGCCGTTGAGGGTCACGCTCTCCAGATTGGGGTCGGTAACGGTGATCTCTGCCGTCAGGCAGTAGGTGCCGCCGTCCATGACGCCCTCCACCGTGGGAGCCGCCTCGTCGATGAGCTTAGAGCCCACCTTGGTGCGGGTATCCGTCAGGCCGCAGCCGTGGTCGCACTGAGCCGTCTCCGTGCCGTCGTCGTCATAGGTGGCGTTGTTGTCGTAGACATAGTGGGTAAAGCTGTGACCCATGGCCTCCTGATAGAAATCCTCCGGGCCAGTGTAGGTCTTGCTCTCGTCCAGCTTTCCGTCAACGTCAGCGAAATAGCTGCCGCAGTCCGGGCAATACCAATAGGCGGCGCAGCCGTCCTGCGTGCAGGTGGCGGGGTCGCCTGCCGTGCGCTGGGCATTGGCGTGGTGGGTAGCCGGAATGACGGTATCGGTGATGGGCTGGGTAGCCCCTGCGTCAGCGAACAGCTTGTGGCAGTCGCTGCACTGCCAGTACTCCAGACTTCCCGGCTGGGTGCAGGTGGCGGCGGTTCCGTCGTGATGGGTCAGGTCATGATGGTTGGGATCCGTGGTGCCATAGGTGGCGCCGCAGATGCTGCAGGTGGCCTTCTCGGTGCAGGTGGCGGTGCCGTCATGGCTGCCCAGAGAGCCCTTCACTTGGCAGCCGGGAACGGCGCAGGACCGCCAGTGCTGGGTGTCATCGTGCTGCCAATCGCCCCACTGGTGGTTGCCGGTGTGGGTGATGGTAAAGGTCCAGCTGGGATCGGTCAACTCGCTGACGGCGTTGATGTCCTCGTTGCCGGGAACGGTGACGTAGACCTGATAGGTACCCATATCCGTGGGAGCGGCCACGGCCTTGCCGTTTTGCTTATAGATGACGGTAAAGGTGTTGTCGGGCCAATAGCCCATGCCCATGGTCCGGTCGCCTCCGGTGCTCCAGCGAACGGTGGCCTCCTTGGCGGTGCCGTCATACTCCAGATTTTCCGGAGCGGTGAAGGTGAAGTCGCCCGCTGCGGGAGTGCGTTTCACGATCTCCCACCGGAGCTTCTTTTCGCCGGTGGTGCCGTCGCTCCACTTGAAGCCCGCTGCGGGGCGGACGGTAACGGTATAGGTACCCACGCGGCAGGCTCTATAGCCGTTGCCCAAAAGCTCGTAGCCGTAGACTTCGCCGGGCAGCAGACCGTACTGCCAGTTGCCGTTATAGGTGAAGGGGCCGTAGACCGTGGGAACCGGGATGGCCTCCAGATACTGGTTCAGGGTGACAGTAGTGGACGGAGAGGGCTTCCGGGTCTCGGTAGCCGCATAGCGGACCTCATAGGTGCCGGCCAGAGCGGAGGTGAAGGCGCTGCCGCACTGGCTCCATCTGGTGCCGCCCACGGGGCGATACTCCATGCTGTTGTTGGTGCCGTTGATGCGGCCGTAGCCCGTCCGACTCTGGGGATGGGTCACGGTAAGGCCGGTGGGGGGCTGGGTCTGGGCCGTTTTCTCCGTGGGGGCGGTGAGTGTCATGGCGGTATCCGCCGTGGCCGTACCTGTGACACGGATGGTATAGCTGTCGACCTTGGCGGCGGTGATGCCGTTGAGAGTCACGCTGTACCCGTCGGGGATGTAGTAATTGTCGGGATCGGTAACGCTGATGGTGATGGGCGTCAGGTCCAGACAATCCTGCGTCAGCCGGCCGCCGTTCTTATAGGTGAGGCCGTTCGGCAGGGTGACGCTGACCTGATAGGTCTTGAGGCGGAGATAGATCAGGCCCTCAGAGTTCAGATAGGTCTCGTAGCCCGCCCGGTCGGCGCTGACGTACTGGATGCTGCCTGTGCAGGCGTCGCTGCTGATCTGGACGGTCTGTCCGCTGGCCAGAGTTCTGCCGCTGCTGATGCCGATATCGGCACCGCTGCTGAGTCTTCTGGCGCTGACCTGCTGCGACGAGTTCTCCAGATACAGGTTGTTGTCCTGATTGTCCTTATCGACGTTGTTCTGGATGATGGAGCGGCCGGACAGGGTGATGGTATGGTCGTAACCACGGACAAACACGCCGCCGCCACGGTCATCGACGGTGTTATCCTGAATGGAGCCGCCGCTCATGCTGAAGTCGCTCTTGGAATAGAGGTACACGCCGCCGCCATCGCCGCCACGGCGATCATCGTTCCCGTATTTGTTCTTATAGTTGGCCAGACCGGCGAAGTTGTCGCAGATCTCGCCGCCTCTCATGTTGAAGGTGCCTGCCACGTACACGCCGCCGCCGAAGCCGCCGCCGAAGGTGGCGCTCTCCTTATAGTCGACCGCACAGGCGTAGTTACCGGAGATGCGGGCGGTGCCGGAGAGGTCCAGAGTCGCATACAGATCCACATACACACCGCCGCCGCCGTCAAAGCCCAGGTCGTCATTGGTGCTGTTGACACGGTTGCCGCTGATCTCGCCGCCGGAGAAGTTCAGCGTGCTGCTGCGGCTCTGGATGCCCTTGGCGTATACACCGCCGCCGAGGGTATTGGAGATGTTATCCTTGATGGTGCCGCCGCTCATATTCAGGGTGGAGCCGGAAACCAGGACAACGGCAGCACCGGCGGAAGCATCGGTGTAGGTGGTATCATTGCCGCTGATCTCGCCGCCATACAGATTCATAGTGGCGTTCTCATTATACACGGCATGGGACTTATTGCCGGTGATCTTGCCGCCGCAGAGGTTAAAGGTACCCCTGTTGAACACAGCGGCGGGGTAAGGGGCGCTGTTTTCGGAGGTGTCCAAGCCGGTGATCTCGCCGCCGAACATATTAAATTTGCAGCCGGCATCGATCTCTACGATGCAGGCACCCTTGGGATCCGCCGTGTCCTTGCGGGTGATCTGACCGGCCTCCTCGGCGCAGTCGGTGATGGTCAGGGTATGATAGTTCGTCACATGAATGTATGGGCGATAATACCCGTTTTCCAGAATGATATTATGCCCGTTGAGGCAGATCCGCACATCATCCAAGTTGCTGCCCCACCCCTCATCGGTGGTGGTTACATCATTGAGCAGATAGTAGCAGCCGTAGCTCTTGACGGACTTCAGGCTGCTGATGCCGACCCACTTGGTGTTCTTATCGTGGTCGTGGTAGGGGCCATAGTTCTGGTTCTGCAGGCACACGCAGTGAGTGTGCTCCTCATTGGCCAGCAGGTCCAGATTGAAGCTGACGGACCCGTTCTTCGTGACGGCGCAGTTGGCGCGGTCACTGGTAAACACATTGGTATCGGAGGAGCCCCGCACGATGCGATAGGCGGGGATCAAATCGGCGTTGAGGCCGATGCGGGAGTCGGAGGAAACATTGCCTGCAAGGACGGCCTGATCCTCCGCCGAGGCAGCCACGTGCAGATTGCTGGCGGCCTTGTCGTCCCCCTGCGTATTGCCGGTGATATTCACTGTACCGGCTACCTTGCAGGTGGTCATACCACCGAAGTACACACCGCCGCCGGCGATCCCGGCGGTGTTGCCGGTAATAGTGCCGCCGTTGAGGTTGATCTTGGCGGTGTCGTTGGAGCCATACTGCTTGTTGGCCTCGCAATATACGCCGCCGCCGTACTTCGTTGCGGTGTTATTGGCGATGGTGCCGCCATTCATGGTGAAGGCAGCCAGTATATTCGCCACATACACACCGCCGCCGTAATCGGCCTCGTTATCCTCCATGCGGGCGGTGCCGTTCATGACAAATTCCGACGTGCCGGTAAACAGGCCCACAGCGCCGCCGGCGTAATACTGGCTCTTGCAGTTGCGGAGCACGGCGCCGTCATCCAGCGTCAGCGTGCCGTACCGGCTCACATAGATGGCAGGATTTGTGGCAGCCGTCTTGTCGCCGCCGCCATCCACGGTGATGTCCTTCAGGGTCAGGGCGGCATAGGCGGGATGATCCGAGCCGCCTGCGCCGCTATACCCCTGCTCACCCGTCAGATTGAACAGGCTGCCCTTGAAGCCCTCGGCACGCACCAGCTTGCTATTGGCATCGGCGCCGCTGATGACCACACGCTGGTTGTAATACTCATACCAAGCCATGCTGCCGTTGGTGGTGCGGGTGGGTCTGATGTTCAGAGTTTCGCTGATTTCGATGGTACCGCTTACAACGATTTCGATGGTATTGTTGTAAGAGAGCTCACTCATGGCGCTTTTGAGCTGCTCGAGGGTAGTCACCGTCGAGGTCCACGCCCATGACGTCTTGGGGACCAGACTCAGTACCATCACCAACGCTACCAGTACGCTGGCGATTCGCTTTTTCATAGATTTCCTCCCTGGCAGGTCTTTTGTATTTTGCAGTTACCACTTGCAATGACCTGCATCTTTCTGTATACTGAGCATATACCGTACACCAATGTACGATGCAAGTACTTTTTAAAAAATATGGCAAAATCTGGAGAGTTCGTCATGAGTGAGCGCAACAGCCGTCTGATGTCCATCGGTGAGGTGGCCAAGTCCCTGCATATTACCCGACGCATGATCCTCAACTATGAGGACAAGGGCATTCTGCTGCCCGACGTAAAAACCGGCTCCGGCGGGAACCGCTACTACACCCCGGAGACCCTGACCCGCATCCGGGCCATCCGGCGCTTGCAGACGCTGGGCATCTCACTGGATGAGATCAAGCTCTATTTCGAGGATGCCGCCGACCTGCGGGATATCATCGCCCGGCTGGAAACGCTGCGGGATGAGCTGAACCTGTGCATCGAGAAGCTGCAGCTGCGGGTCCGGGAGAACAGCAACGATACCCCCATCATCCGCACCATCCCCGCCCAGACGGTGTACGTCTACCGCTGCCCCTCCCCTACGGTGGAGGACCGCAAGGAGATCTTCCGGGACGTGATCCCCGCCGCCATGCGCCAGTACGGCACGGACTCCGCCAAGCGGATGTACTTCATCGACTACCCTATCGACGAGCCCAACGACATCAACTTCTGTGTGGCGGTGCCGGATGGCAGCAAGGGCCCCTATGTGCAGGACTGGCCGGAGGAGGAGGCTCTGTGCCTCTTCTTCCACGGGGACTATGACGAGATCCCGGAGGTTCGGGAGCGGCTGGTGGCCTACGCCAGGCAGCAGGGCCTGAAGCTGAAGGGTACCTGCCGCAACATCTATCTGGAGGGCCCGCCCCACCACAAGGACAAATCGAAGTTCGTCACGCAGGTGGCTCTGCCGCTGGTACAGGATGAGCTATGAGGAAGAAAACCGCCGCATCTCCTGCGGCGGTTCCGTCGTGTCGAAAAAGTCTTTTCGCCACGGCGAGACATCTTTCAGAGCTTCAAAAAGCTCTGAAAAATGGGGATCATCATCGTGTAGGACACCCCTTCCGGGTTTCCCGCACACACCCTTCCGCCCTGTTGACGAAAGGTTCCCGCTCTTTTGGCTGGCTCAGAAACCGCCGCATCTCCTGCGGCGGTTTCTTTCATATCCGGAGGGGTGGGGCGCATACACTGTCCGTGAAAGGACGGGATGCATTATGCGGGGAAAAGTCTTACTGCTGCGCCGTGGCACGCTGCTGCTGATCCTGACGGCGCTGGTGGCCGCCGGTATTTTCATGGCTGTGGGAGGCCCCAGCTTCGTCAGCGCCTCCGCCGCCAAGCGGCAGCTTCCCATCTACTCGGTGGAACGGGAGGAGAAGGTCTGCGCCATCAGCTTCGACGCCGCATGGGGCAACGAGGACACTCAGGCCCTCATCGACATTCTGGGCAAATACAACGTCAAGGCCACCTTCTTCGTGGTGGGCGACTGGGTGGATAAGTACCCGGAGTCCGTGAAGGCCCTCCACGACGCCGGGCATGAGGTCATGAACCACTCCCTCCACCACGACCACTACAACGCCCTCACCGCCGATCAGGTGGTGGCGGACGTCACCGCCTGCAACGAGAAGATCGCCGCCATCACCGGCGTGACCCCCTGCCTCATCCGCTGCCCCTACGGCGAGTACGACGACCATGTGATCTCCGCCATCCGCTCCATGGGCATGGAGCCCATCCAGTGGGACGTGGACAGTCTGGACTGGAAGGACTATGACGCCGACACCATCTGCCAGCGGGTCACCTCCAAGCTCTCTCCCGGCAGCATCGTGCTGTTCCACAACGCCGCCCTCCACACGCCGGAGGCGCTGCCGGCCATTCTGGACCACATGGCCCGTGAGGGGTATTCCCTGCTGCCCATCAGCCAGCTGATCTATCGGGAGAACTATACCATCGACCACGCCGGGCGGCAGTTCTGTCAGGCCCAGAGCGAGCAGTGAAATTTTTGCCGGTTTTTCAAGAAATCGGTTGATTTTTGCAAAAAATCTGATATACTCGATAAAGAGACGTACGTGTATTTTGTGCGCTCTGCAAAAAAACAAAAGGAGAGAGTATGGTATGATTTTGGAACTGATTATCGGTATCCTGACGCTGGTGGCGGAGTGGATGATCTTCAAGAAGATGGGCCGTCAGGGCTGGGAGGGCATCGTCCCCTTCTACAACACCTACGTGCTGTGTCAGGAGCTGTACGGCAACGGCTGGAAGTTCCTTCTGCTGCTGATCCCCATCTACAACATCTATTTCGTCATCAAGATGAACATCGACTGGGCCAAGGCCTTCAATCAGGGCGTCGGCTTCGGTATCGGCCTTCTGCTGCTGCCCTTCATTTTCCAGCTGATCCTGGCCTTCGGCGGTGAGCAGTATCGGGATGGCAGCTATACCAATACCCAGCCCGACATGGTGGAGAATGTAGTCAACAAGGCCAAGGATACCGTTTCCGGCAACCGGGACGACCACAAGGAGCAGTAACTGCACCAAACAAAATGGGACAGGAGAACATCCTGTCCCATTTTTTCATGTATTCAAAAGAAATGAGCGGAAAGAGCGTATGAAAAAGCTGATTGCGCTGCTTTTGGCGGCGGTAATGTGCCTGAGCCTTGCGGCTTGCGACAATGGCAAGACGGAAAATACAGATCATTCGCAGGGACAGAACACGGAAAATACATCGAAGGAGAACCAGCAGACAGAAACAGCGTCGCAGGGAAACGGAAACACCGAATGCTGAGGAGCTAATGGGGGACTATAAGAACTACCATGTGGAATCAGGTAAATAAACGATTTAAGGAAAAGAGGGGAAGCGGAAAAATCCGCTTCCCCTCTGAAATTCCCTGTAAAATTACTTGCCGAAGTACCGCTTCAGCAGGCCCTCGAAAGCCTTGCCGTGGCGGGCTTCGTCACGAGCCATCTCGTGGACGGTATCGTGGATGGCATCCAGATTGTACTTCTTGGCCAGCTTGGCCAGCTCGAACTTGCCGGCGGTAGCGCCGTTCTCGGCATCCACACGCATCTGCAGGTTCTTCTGGGTGGAATCGGTGACCACCTCGCCCAGCAGCTCAGCGAACTTGGCGGCGTGCTCGGCCTCCTCCAGACCGGCCTTCTCCCAGTACATACCGATCTCGGGATAGCCCTCACGATGAGCCACACGGGCCATGGCCAGATACATACCCACCTCGGAGCACTCGCCCTCGAAGTTGGCACGCAGACCGGCGATGATCTCCTCACGGACCTCAGCGGGAACATCCTCACCGAACACCTTGCCTACGCCCACCACGTGCTCGGCGGCCCAGGTCTTTTCCTCTGCCTGCAGGGTGAACTTGTCACCGCTGACGTGGCACACCGGACACTCGGCCGGGGGATTCTCGCCTTCGTGAACGTAACCGCAAACAGGACATACCCACTTCTTCATAATCATTACCTCCATATTTTTATCATTCGTTGATGGTTTTTTACTCTCCGGGGGCGTTCCCCCCTTGGGATGGTCTAAGTATAGCACGGAATCCAGAGGATTATAAGTTGCAAATGCAACATTTAGAAAAACTTTCCATGAACTTTTTTGCGGCAGCGAAAATACGCCGGAGGAGGGTCCTCCGGCGTATTTTTATAGCAGCTTTACTCGGCATCGGCCAGAGCCTTGGCCTCGGCAATGGCCTTCTCCTGCGCCGCAGCGGGGCAATCCTCGTAGCGGACGAAGTTGAAGGTGAAGGTACCACGGGACTGAGTCATGGACCGCAGATCGATGGCGTAGCTCATCATCTCGGCCATGGGGACCTCGGCCTCCAGCACGGTCTCGCCGTCGCCGGTGGGGTTCATGCCCATGACGCGGCCCCGGCGCTTATTCAGGTCACCCATGACGTCGCCCACGTAGTTGTCAGGCACCGTGACCTTCAGCTCACCGATGGGCTCCATCAGCACGGGCTTGGCCTCCGGCAGAGCGGCCTTGAAGGCCAGATTGGCGGCCAGCTTGAAAGCGATTTCGGAGGAGTCCACCGGGTGGTAGGAGCCGTCCACCAGCGTCGCCTTCAGGTACACCACGGGATAGCCCGCCAGCACGCCGTGCAGGCAGCTCTCACGCAGGCCCTTTTCCACGGCGGGGAAGTAGTTCTTTGGCACGGAGCCGCCGAACACGTTCTCAGCGAAGATCATATCCTCCTGCTCGGTCTGAGGCTCGAAGATGATATGCACGTCACCGAACTGGCCGCTGCCGCCGGTCTGCTTCTTATAGCGGCCCTGCTTGCGGACGGTGGAGCGGATCTTCTCACGGTAAGCCACTCTGGGAGCGGACAGCTCGGCATCCACGCCGAAGCGGGTCTTGAGCTTGGAGCACAGCACGTCGATCTGGATATCGCCGGCGCCGGAGATCACGGTCTGGTGGGTCTCGGCGTTGTTGACCACGTGGAAGGTGGGATCCTCCTCGTTGAGCTTGTTGAGGCCGGTACCCAGCTTCTCCACCTCCTGCTTGGTCTTGGGGGAGATGGCACGGCTGTAGCAGGGCTGGGCATAGTCCATGCCGTGGAGACGCACGATGTGCTTGGGGTCGCACAGGGTGTTGCCGGTCTTGACCTTATCCATCTTGCCGATGGCGCCGATGTCGCCGCAGCAGATCTCCTTGACCTCCTCGCCCTTCTTGCCCTTCATGATGTACAGGCGGCCCAGCTTCTCGGTGTTGCCGGTGGCGGGGTTATACAGGGCCATATCGCTGGTGATCCTGCCACGGAGCACCTTCACCATGGAGTACTTGCCGTACTGATCGGAGATGGTCTTAAAGACGATGGCAGCGGTGGGGCCGTTGGGATCGCAGGCCACCTCGACGTCGTTGCCGTCGTCATCCTGCGCCGTCTCGGCGGGCATATCCGTGGCCACGGGGACCAGATCCAGAATGGTCTGCATCAGCATCTCCACGCCCAGACCGGTGACGGCGGAGCCGCACAGCACCGGGCAAACACTGCCGTCCCGGACGCCCAGCTTCAGGCCGCGGGCCATGTCCTCGGCGGACAGCTCCATGGTGTCGAAGAACTTCTCCATCAGCTCCTCGTCGGAGCCGGCGGCGGCCTCCATCAGCTCGGCCCGCAGGGCCTCCACCTCGTCGGCCATATCGGCGGGAATGGCGCAGGCAGCGGCCTTGCCGCCCTTGACCTCGTAAGCGGTGTTATGCAGCAGGTCCACGATGCCCGTGACCTTCTTGTTGCCGTCAATGACCGGGGCCACAATGGGAACCACGGACTGGCCGAACTTGCCCTTCAGAGCATCCAGGCAGGCCTGATAGTCGCTGTTGTCCTCGTCGGTGCGGTTGACGAAGATCATGCGGGGCTTCTTGCCCAGCAGCTTCCAGCTGCGCTCCATACCCACGGACAGGCCGTCCTTGGCGGCACCCACCAGCACGGCGCACTCGGCGGCACGGATGGCGGAAACAGCCTCGCCGGAGAAATCAAAGTTGCCGGGAGCGTCCATGACGTTGATGCGGACGTCCTTATATTTGACCGGGGCAAAGGCCAGAGAAATAGAGATCTGGCGCTTGATCTCCTCGGCGTCGTAGTCGCAGACGGTGTTGCCGTCGGCGGTACGGCCCAGACGATCCGTTCCCTTGGTCATGAAGAGCATCTGCTCGGCCAGCGTCGTCTTGCCGGAGCCACCGTGACCCAGCAGGCAGATGTTGCGAATGTCATTGGCAGTCATATACAGTATTCTCCCTTCGTTTGGTACGAATGCGCCGTCCGGCGCAGCCAGTCAATAAGGAGAGTATATACTATTTTTTTGCACTTGACAAATACAACTTTCAGCGTCTTTTTTGTGAAAAATGCCGGGAGAGCCTTTGGCTCTCCCGGCATGGGTATGGAATGGTATCAGTAGTGGCGCACCAGTCCTGCCAGCAGCAGCACCGTCAGCAGCCACAGCAGCAAAAAGCACAGGAAATTCAGGGCCGACAGAGCGGCAAAGGCCCCCACGGAGGTGAAATAATACGCCAGCAGCAGGCCCGACAGCCCGCCCAGCCACGACAGCACCGTTCCGTCCCGGACGGCACGCCGCATCCGGCGGCTGCCGATAACCGTTTCGGCAAAGGCCATCAGCCCGTCCCGGTAGATGATGGCGTGGGGCCGGCCACGGCCCTCCGTCAACTCCGACAGGGCCAGACGGGTGGAGATATCCGGGTACAGGGGCCGGGCGTCCAGCCGGAATTTCCGCTTCAGCAGCGCCGGAGTGATGTTGGCGCTGCGGGTGGCCAGCACCGGAGTGATGCGGTTGCGGCGCATGGCCCGCAGCGCCCACTCCACATTGCGGGAGGGCTGGTATTTGATGGCAAAGATGGCGATGAGCTGACCGTCCACCGCCAGAAAAACGCCGGTCTTGAGCTTCAGGTCACGAGGCAGGGACACATGGTGCTTTTTCATGAAATAGGCGCTGCCCATGGTGACAGATTCCCCACGGATGGTACCGCCGATGCCGCCGTCCTCGTAAAAACGCAGGTCCTCCAAATGCAGGTGGGTGCCGCCCTCGCTGGCCAGCAGCTGGTCAAACAGCGGCGTCAGCTGGCTTCCGGCGGCCTGTGCCGCCGTGGCGGCATAGGACACCACCTTGCCGATCTCCTCGCCGTACAGCTTCAGTCCGTTGAGGCTCACCGTTCCCGGTGGGAACAGGTCGTCATCCGTCACCACCATCCGCCGGGCGGCGGTGATGGCGGAGGCCCCGGCATAACCTGCCACGGCGCTGCCGCTGCGGTTCAGACGCCGGTTCAGCGATGACAGGGGCAGCGTTCCCGCCACCGGCAGAGCCAGCGGCAGTCCGCCGGACAGCAATGCCGACCAGATCCACAGGGGCCGCACCGGCTGCCCCTCCCCGCCGAAGCACACCACCGCCGCCAGAATGGAGGCAGCGGCCAGCGCCAGCGGTGTCAGGATGATCTGCCAGCGATAGGAGACATCCGGCTGGTGGGAGAGGCGGTAGAAGCCCTCCGCCGTTCCCTGCTGCTTGCAGGCCCCGGCGGGAGTCACGGATACGTTATAGGGCGGCTCACCCCCCAGATCGGCCAGCCGGAAGCCTGCGAGCCGGGCTTTGGCCGCCAGCAGCTGGCCCCACAGACACAGCAGCAGGGAGATGACCGGGACGGCCGCCAGCGGCAGCTGCTCCCCGCAGCCCAAGGCGGCGTAGACGCAGTCCCCCAAACACACCAGCGATGCCAGCAGCGCCGCCGTCTCGCAGGTGATGCGGCGCTGGGACAGCTGCTTGCGGGCGCTGCGCCAGACCCGGCCCGACAGGGCCAGTGCCAGCAGCAGCAATCCGCCGGGGATGATCCCCCGCAGCACGGGCAATGCCGCCCACAGCTGGGGAACATACAGTTCCAGCCCGTCCAGCACGGACAGCACCGTCAGCAGCACCGCCTCCGGCAGTACGCACCAGCACTGGCGTTTTAAGCGGGCGCAGCGGCGCTTCTCGGCCCGGACGGCCACGTCCATATCCGGCTCCGGATCGGGTTCCGGCTCCGGCTGAGGCTCCTGCGGCTGCTCCCACAGGGTCTCCGTATCCTGCGGGATGGGGGCGGCGCTGCGGGGCCTTGTCAGCTTCTCCCACCAGTGCCGCAGCACCTCCCGCAGGGGCGGACGCTCCTCCAGAATGCCGTCCTCCTGCTCCTCCAGCACGGAGGAGACGGTGTCGTTCATGATCTGCTCCAAGGAGACTTTAGGCGCCTCCTGCGGTTCCGGCGTTTCCTGCGGCTCCTCCGCCGGTTCCTCCTCCGGGGCGTTCTCCTCCGAAGATGCTTCCGTGGCAGTGGTCTCCGCCGCCGGTTTCCCCTCCTCCTCCGATACCGGTTGGTGCGGGAAGTGGATGATCTGTGTCTCGGGCGGCTGGTCCTCCTCCGGCAGCAGCGGGCCGCCGGAGGAAAATACCTCCTCCAGCACCTCCGCCGGGAAATCCATATCCACCGGGTCGGCGCCGGGTGTGAACCGCAGTCCCTCCGGCTTCCCGGGGAGCTCCGCCACAGCAGAGGTCTCCGGTTCAGCGTGGGGCTCCGGCTCTGCGGGAGCTTCCTGCTGAGCAGGGGCTTCTGCCGGAGCAGTCTCCGGGGAGTTTTCCTCCGCAGGCAGATCCTCCGTCCGGTACAGGTCGCTGCCGCTGCCGAACTCCGCCAGAATATCCTCCAGGGTAAACTCCGGTATTTCGTTGTGATCCTCTCGGTGTTCCATGGTACCTCTCTTTTAGATGCTCCGGGTCCTTACACGGTGCGCTGCCGCACCGCCTCATACAGCAGGATGGCAGCCGCCGCCGATGCGTTCAGGGAAGAGATCCTCCCCCGCATGGGGATGCTCACCAGAAAGTCGCAGTTCTCCGCCACCAGCCGGCTCATGCCGTCGCCCTCGGAGCCGATGACAATGGCCGCCGGGCCCTTGAGATCGGCGTCATAGAGCCGGGTCGTTCCCTCGGCGGCAGTGCCGAACACCCAGATGCCTTGCTTTTTCAGATCCTTCAGCAGGGACGGGATATTGGCCACCCGTGCCACCGGCATATAGCTGACGGCCCCGGCGGAGGTCTTGGCCACAATGGCCGTCAGACCGGCGCTGCGGCGCTTGGGGATGATGACCCCGTGGGCTCCGGCGCACTCGGCGGTGCGGAGGATGGCCCCCAAATTGTGGGGGTCGGAAATCTCATCGCAGACCACCAGCAGCGGCGGCTCCCCCTTGGCGGCGGCAGCGTCCAGCAGGCTCTGCACCGTCACATACTCCCGCACGGCGGCCAGCGCAATGACCCCCTGATGGGCGTGGGTGCGGCTCATGCCGTCCAGCTTCCGCCGGTCGGCCTCCACCACCACGATGCCCTGGGCCCGTGCCTTGGAGGCGATGTGGCCCAAGGTCTTGTCCGTCTCCCCCTTGGCCAGATAGATCTTATCCATGGTCGTTCCGGCCCGCAGGGCCTCGATCACGGCGTTGCGGCCCTCGATGATGCCGTCCGCCTCTGCCTCCGGCCGTCTCTGTTCGTTGTCTCTCATAGGAATTTTCCTCGCAATGCATACATAATTGGTTTCAGTATACCATACTCTGGCCGGGAGATAAAGCGCCATTCATAGAAATTTTACAGGAAAATTCCAGCCGCTTGCCTTGTGAAGATACCTGAATTGTGATATACTACACGAAAATTAAAGCACTTCTGCGCCCCGCCCGGCGGGGCTGCATGGAAGGAGACCGACATGGATCCCAACAACAAGAAAGACCAGAAAAATAACCAGAACCGCAACCGCAATATGCGGGGGGTGGTGACCCTCATCATCTGGGCGCTGGTGCTGACGGTGGTGTTCAACTATATCAACGCTTACAGCAACAATCTCACCAAGCGGGCCAGCAGCCATGAGATCCCGTACAGCCAGCTCATCGACCTCATTCAGGAGGATCAGGTGGCGGAGCTGAAGATCGAGAACGGCGTCCTGTATGCCACCCCCGTGGACGGCTACGTCTACACCGAGGAGGCCACCGATAAGAACAAGGAACCCAAGAGCTATACCCAGAGCGAGAAAACGCCTCTGATCCTGTATACCACCGCTCTCAATGACGCCAGTCTCCTGCCTCTGCTGGAGGAGCACAACGTCAAGTACACCAGCCCCGTCCAGACGCAGATGAGTCCCATTCTGGAGTTCATGATCACCTATGTCCTTCCTGTGATCGTCTTGGCGGCCCTGTTCATGCTGGTGATGCGGATCATGGCCAAAAACGGCGGCATCGGCGGCATCGGCAGCGTGGGCAAGTCCAACGCCAAGGTGTATATGGAGAAGTCCACCGGCGTCACCTTCAAGGACGTGGCCGGTCAGGACGAGGCCAAGGAGTCGCTGGAGGAGATCATCGACTTTCTCCACAACCCCCAGAAGTACACGGCCATCGGCGCAAGACTGCCCAAGGGCGCTCTGCTGGTGGGCTCTCCCGGTACCGGCAAGACTTTGCTTGCCAAGGCCGTGGCCGGCGAGGCCAACGTCCCCTTCTTCTCCATCTCCGGCTCGGACTTTGTGGAGATGTTCGTGGGTGTGGGCGCCTCCCGTGTCCGTGACCTGTTCAAGGAGGCCGCCAAGGTGGCTCCCTGCATCATCTTCATCGACGAGATCGACACCATCGGCAAATCCCGTGACGGCGGCCGCTTCGGCGGCGGCAATGACGAGCGGGAGCAGACCCTGAACCAGCTGCTGGCGGAGCTGGACGGCTTCGATCCCGGCAAGGGCATCATCGTTCTGGGCGCCACCAACCGCCCGGAGGTGCTGGATAAGGCCCTGCTGCGCCCCGGTCGCTTCGATCGGCGCATCACCGTGGATCGCCCCAATCTGGCAGGCCGTCTGGCCACCCTGCAGGTCCACACCCGGAGCATCCATCTGGCCGAGGACGTGAATCTGGAGAAGATCGCTCAGGCCACCGCCGGCTGCGTGGGCGCAGATCTGGCAAACCTTGTCAACGAGGCGGCCCTGCGGGCCGTGCGGCTGGGCCGCAGCGCCGTGAATCAGAATGACCTGCTGGCGGCCTTCGAGACCGTCATTGCCGGCTCCGAGAAGAAGGGTACCGTCATCACCGACGAGGAAAAGCGCATCATCGCCTATCACGAGGTGGGCCATGCGCTGGTGGCGGCCAAGCAGAAAAACGCCCAGCCCGTCAGCAAGATCACCATCGTCCCCCATACGCAGGGCGCTCTGGGCTATACCCTGCACCTGCCGGAGGAGGAGAAATTCCTCATGTCCCGTGAGGACATTCTGGCGGAGATCCGCACGCTGCTGGCCGGCCGGTCCAGCGAGGAGGTGGTGTGCCACACCATGACCTCCGGCGCCGCCAACGACATCGAGCGGGCCACGGAGATGGCCCGGAATCTGGTGGCCCGGTTCGGTATGTGCGAGGAGTTCGACATGATGGCGCTGGGCAGCGTACAGAACCAGTATCTGGACGGCACGTACTCCATGAGCTGCGCTCAGGAGACCTACGCCGCCGCAGATCATGCCGTCATCGCCATCATCCGTCAGTGCCATGAGGATGCCAGACGGATGCTGGAGGAGAACCGGGAGCTGCTGGACAAGATCGCCGCCTATCTGCTGAAGAAGGAGACCATCACCGGTCAGGAGATGATGGCTATCATCGAGGGCCGTGACCCGGAGACGGTGGACAACTACGGCGCTACCCGTGAGGAGAAGCAGCCCCTGTTCCGTCCCTCCTCCCCGGAGGTCATCGAGGCCCCTGCCAAGCACATCCACATCGTATCCGAGCCGGTGCCGTCCCCGGAGGAGCCGCAGACCCCGGAGGAAAAGTCCCCGGAGGAAGCCCAGCCGGATCATGACCCGGAGGAAAGTGAGCAGAAGTGACCCGCTCCCTGCGAAAGGAGGCAGAACCCATGAAATGTAAACGACTGTTGGCGCTGGCGCTGGCTGCGGCCCTGTGCATCGTGGCAGCGGCTTGCGGTACAAAGAACAATGAGCCCGATACCCCCGCCAAGACGGACACCCCCACCGCCGCCCCCGGCGGCACCCAGACCGTGGGCGACACCGGCGACGGCACCGTCCGGGAGGACGGCTCCTACGTGCCGGGGCAGGTGGACCGGCTGCGGCTGACCTATAACGGCAACGTCAGTTCCGCCCTGTACGTCACCTCGGCGGCCCAGCTGCCGGACTACCCGGAGTTGTCCGCCTACGACGATGCATTCTTCAAGGACCATGCGCTGGTGCTGGTGCAGGAGTCGGTGAGTTCCGGCTCCGTGGAGGTGGGCATCGAGTCCGTGTCCCTGAAGGCGGACCACGCCGCCGTGGTGACGCTGACCCATCAGGGCCCCGGCGAGGGGCAGGTTGGCACCGCCGACATGGCCACATGGCTGCTGTGGACGGAGGTAGACACCGGACTGGAGGATTACCAGTGGACGGTGGCCAATCCGGCGCTGGAGTCCCAGCTGTCTCAGTATTGATAAAGCGATCCCCAACCCCCGTCTGCCACGCAGACGGGGGTTTTTCGGCGCACTTCCCTGCCGTACCCACTGGAAAATGCGGCGGAGATAGTGTATAATGGCGAAAGTGAGTAAAAAAACAGGAGGGACCCTATGGACATCAGACAGCGCTTACACCTCTCCGGCATGGACAGCCACGCCCCGGAGCTGGCCCGGAAATGGGGACTGGGGCTGGAGGTCACGGACTTCTGCTACGCCCCCATGCTGGACGACCCCGCCACCCTTCCGGCGGTTCGGGAGAAGATGGCAGGCATCGACCATTTCTGGCTCCACGCCCCGTTTGCGGAGCTGGCTCCCTGTGCCGTGGACCCGCTGGTGCGGGAGGTGACGGCCCGGCGCTATCGTCAGGCTTTGTCCGCCGCCCGGCAGCTGGGCATCCGCCGTCTGGTGATCCACAGCGGCTATATCCCGCTGGTGTACTTTCCGGAGTGGTTCACGGAGCAGTCCGTGGCCTTCTGGCGGGAGTTCCTGCCGGAGGTCCCGGAGGATATGGTGCTGGCGCTGGAAAACGTCATGGACGAGACGCCGCAGCTGATGACGGACATCGTCCGTCAGGTGGACGACCCCCGGCTGGGTCTGTGCCTGGATGTAGGCCACGCCAATAGCTGTGCCAGCCGAACACCTCCTCTGGATTGGATCGCCCCCATGGCCCCCTACCTGCGGCACGTACATCTGCACAACAATTTAGGGGATTGGGATCTCCACAGCAGTCTGGGAGAAGGCAGCATCCCCATGCAGCAGATACTGGCGGCGCTGCTGGAGCAATGTCCGGCGTCCACATGGACCATCGAAAATCAGGACTGCACCCCGTCCCTTGCATGGTTGGTGCGGCAGGGCTATCTTAGTGAGGAGTAACCTATGACAGATCAGGAATTGAAGCAGTACTGCGAGGCCGTCACCGTCCCGGATCGGGAGATCATGGACGCTGCCCGCCGCCGTCAGGCGGAACTGGCCAAGCCCCCCGGCAGTCTGGGCAAGCTGGAGGACTACTCCATCCGGCTGGCGGGCATCACCGGACAGGTGCGCCCCCATGTCGAGAAGTGCCGGGTGCTGGTGTTGGCGGCGGATAACGGCGTCACGGCGGAGGGCATCTCCTCCGCCCCCACCTCCGTGACTCTTTCGCAGGTCATCAATATGACCCGCCACAAGACGGGGATGTCGGCGCTGGCCCACTACTTCGGCAACGAGGTGGTGGTAGCGGACATGGGCATCGACACGGATCGCCCCATCCCCGGCGTGCTGGACCGGAAGGTGCGCCGCTCCACCGGCAACATCGCCAGAGAACCCGCCATGACCCGGCAGCAGGCCCTTCATGCGCTGGAGACCGGCATGGAGCTGGCGGCGCAGGCAGCGGCGGACGGCGTACAGGCGCTGGGCATCGGGGAAATGGGCATCGGCAACACCACCACCTCGGCGGCGGTGCTGGCAGCCCTGACCCACGCCCCGGCGCAGGCCGTCACCGGCCGGGGCGGTGGGCTGACGGATGCGGCCTTTGAAAAGAAAAAACAGGTCATCGACCGGGCGCTGGCCCTGCATCGCCCCGACCCCGCCGACCCGGTGGGGGTACTGGCCGCCGTGGGCGGGCTGGATCTGGCCGCCATGACGGGGGCCTTTCTGGGCTGCGCCCAGAACCATGTCCCGGCGGTGGTGGACGGCTACATCTCCATCGTGGCGGCGCTGACGGCGGTGCGTCTCTGCCCCGCTGCGGGAGAGTATCTGTTCCTCTCCCACGCCTCCTATGAGATCGGCTACCGCATCGCCGCACAGGAACTGGGGCAGGAGCCCTGCCTGCTGCTGGGGATGCGGCTGGGCGAGGGCAGCGGCTGCCCGGTGATGTTTCAGATTTTGCGGGCCGCCTGCGCCGTCATGGACGGCATGGCCACCTTCCCGGAGGCAGCTATTGAGGACGACTACCTGACCCCCATCCGGGCGCAGGACAGCTTTACGGTGACGCCATGAGAATCCTTCTGTTAGGCGGCAGCAAAAGCGGCAAAAGCATGATGGGCCAGCATATGGCCCGGCGGCTCTCCGCCGGGGCGCCCATGTACTACTGGGCCACGCTGGAGCCCAGAGACGGAGAGGACCGTGCTATCGTCCGGCGGCATCTGGCGGAGCGGGACGGCTGGGGCTTCGAGACCATCGAGCAGGGACGGCAGCTGCCGCAGGCGCTGGAATGGGTATCCCCGGCGGGGACGGTGCTTTTTGACAGCATTACGGCGTGCCTGGCCTGCCAGATGTTCTCCGCCCCGGAGCCGGACGGTGAGGCCTCTCCCCGCACGGCGGAGGAGCTGCTGGTCATCAGCCGTCACCCGGCCCACTTTGTCTGCGTCTGCGACGAGCTGTGGCGGGACGGCGTGACCTATGAGACGTGGACGGAGACGTACCGCCGGGGCCTTGCGGAGATTTGCCGCAGGCTGGCGGCGGAATTTGACGTGGTATGTGAGCTGACGGCGGGACTGCCCCGCCTGTGGAAAGGAGCGTGGCGCTTTGAGTGAGTGGCTGGACGGGTTTTCCATGGCCTGGGGGATGTTTTTGGCGATCCCCTGCCCCCTGCGGCGGTGGAACGAGAAGGCCCGGGAGAAAATGCTGGTGTGTCTGCCGCTGGTGGGACTGGCGGTGGGCGGCATCTGGCTGGGCCTGTATCTGCTGCTGCGCCATGCCGCCATCGGCGGGCTGTACGCCTTCCTCATGGCGGCGCTCCCGTGGCTGGTGACGGGCTTCATGCATCTGGACGGCTACATGGACGTATGCGACGCCGTGCTGTCCCGCCGGGAGCTGGCCACCCGCCAGCGCATCCTGAAGGACTCCCATTGCGGAGCCTTCGCCGTCATCGGCATGGTGCTGCTGGCCCTGTGCCAGTGGAGCGTATTCCTCTCCGGCAGCGCCGGCGAAAGCCTGTGGGGGCTGCTGCTGATCCCGGTGGCCACACGGGCCTGTGCGGGACTGGCAGTGCTGAAGCTGCGGCCCATGGGTACCAGCCAATACGCCGCCATGGGCCGCCACGGCGGCTATGCCGCGGCGCTGGCGGTGCTGCTGGCGGCGGCGATCGCCGTACCGCTGGTCATGGACCGCAGCTTCGCCCCCTTGGCGGCAGCAGCGGGCTACGGGCTGGCGGTATGGTACGGCTTCCGGCAGCTGGACGGCATGAACGGTGACATCTCCGGCTTTGCCCTGACACTGGGCGAGCTGGCGGGAGCCGCCGTATGGACTTTGGTGAGGTGAGGATATGGACTTGATCATCGGCGGAGCATATCAGGGAAAGCTGACACTGGCGGCACGGGAGTACGGCCTGACGCCGGGGGATATCTGCGATCTGGCGGCAGGTGAGCCGGTGCCGGGCGCCCGGTGCTATATCCATCTGGAGGAGCTGACCCGGTGGCAGGAGGACACTGAGCCGTATCTCCCTCTGCTGGCGGCGGCAGAGGTAGTCATCGCACGGGAGATCGGCAGCGGCGTGGTCCCCATGGACGCCGGAGAGCGCGCCTGGCGGGAGCGCCATGGCCGCCTGCTGCGACAGCTGGCCCAGCAGGCCGGCAGCGTGCGCCGGGTATTTTGTGGACTGACGGAGGTGCTGAAATGAAGCTGACCCTGCTGCGCCATGCCCAGACGGAGGGCAGCCTGCGGAACCTGTATTACGGGGCGGCGGATATCCCCGCCCTGCCGGAGTCTCTGTCGGAGCTGCACCGCCGGGCCGGGGACTATCCCACGGCCCAGCGCTACTATACCAGCGGGATGCTGCGGACGGAGCAGACGCTGGCGGCCATCTATGGCAACGTACCCCACACCCGGCTTCCGGGCCTGCGGGAGATGGACTTCGGCGACTTCGAGATGAAGAGCTACGAGGAGCTGAAGGACACCCCGGCCTATCAGGCGTGGATCACCGACGTAGAGCACAACCCCTGCCCCCACGGGGAGAGCACCCCGCAGGTGCTGCGGCGCAGCCTTGCGGCCATCGCCCCGGTGGTGCAGGGGACGGAGGACGCCGTCTGTGTCATCCACGGTGGTGTCACGGCGGGGCTGATGATGGCCTGGTTCGGCGGCGGGCGGTATGACTACTCCGTCTCCCCCGGTCAGGGCTTTCAGGTGACCTTCCGGGAGGGTCAGCCGGTGTCGTATACCCGCATCCCGACGGCGGAATAAGGCCCGCCGGACGGCGTTTTCCATCTGCAGGGGCAATTTTTTGCGACGCCGGAGAGAAAATGGTTGCATTTTATAAAGAAGTGTGTATAATATATGGAGCGGAGCATCCGCTCCATATATTATGGCTCTACAACTTCATATCCGGGCTTGTAGCTCAGCTGGGAGAGCGTTCGGTTCGCATCCGAGAGGTCGTGGGTTCGAATCCCATCAGGTCCACCATAAGATCCACCGTAATTCTGATAGAATTACGGTGGATCTTTCTGTTGCTTCGGCGCCAGTTATCTGCTAAGATGAAATATGCCTATGCGAGAATTATCAGAGCACCTGTACACCGTCGAAAACGCTTGGAGCAAATTGCGTTAGGAGGGAAGAAAGCTAATGTACTATCACGCATCATCTGTTAAGGGTATTACACAACTAACGCCGCAGAGCTCGAATCATGGTATCCCTTTGGTTTATTTTTCCACAAAAAGAGAAAACGTATTGGTCTATTTGAGCAATT
>ERZ1673746.121-NODE-121-length-109829-cov-34.002496_pt1 | contig 109829 bp, 86 predicted proteins | sample MGYA00580205_ERZ1673746 | MGnify/ENA primary metagenome ERZ1673746 (study PRJEB41218, sample SAMN15661771) | gut metagenome | host: Homo sapiens | place: Canada: London | collected 2015-08-20/2019-03-30 | study: EMG produced TPA metagenomics assembly of...
TCATGGGCTTATAGCCCTGGAACAAGCCACCCGTTTTACGGGTGGTCATGACTATGAAAATCATACCTCCGAGACGGTGACGGTGGGTGGCAAGACGGTGGATGTGCAGACGCCTTTTGTTTTGATGTCTGTGATGTTTCTGCCTTCGGATACATTTTCAAATATTAAGGTATCCAATGGAAAGGTGATGACCAGTGGAGATGATAATATTGTGATCGGCTATGCCAGTCCGGGGCTGGCTGCCAGTTTGAAACTGGAAAGTTATGGTCCAACGGAGGATATATCTGTGCCAGAATATGTGGAAATCACAGCGGATGCGTCCGAATTTGAATTGGAATTTACAGCCACTGTGGTTACACCGGGAGTTTTTGCTGATATGGATACGGAGGACCTGAACGATGTGAATGAGCTGATTGATGATATGGGGGCGCTTACCGATGCTTCCGGCCAGCTCGTCAGCGGCACATCCGAATTTTTTTCAGGAATGAAGACTTTTGAAACCTATATGGCCAAGTATATCAAGGGTGTTGGTGCGGTAAAGGATGGCTCGAATGCACTGACAGAAGGATTGGCGACCTTGAATGAAAATAAAGAAGCTTTAAAAACCAGAGCAGAGGCGCTACAGAGCGGGCTGGAAAGCCTGAATGGAGCATATGCCTGCCGACGGAAGAAGGAATAGATAATACGGCTGTTACTGAAGCAGCCAAAGCACTGGCAATGGATGGCGAGAAACTTGCCGGACTTTTAACATCCATTCAGGAAAGCCTGACTCAGATGCAGGCCTTTACAGAAAATGCATCGGCCTATGTTACGGCTGTCAGGGAAAATATTGGGGCGGCACAGAACAATTTATCGTTAGTGAATTTAGCCGACATGGAGGCAGCCGCCAATGCATCGGCAAGGGAGCAGGCAGTGCGCTGGATGCGGCGCTTGCAGCGATTCCGGATGAACAGCTTTCCGCAGAGGAAAAGGCGGGGATTCGGGCAGCAGTTGTCGGTGGTATTGATGTGAGCGGTACAGCCTCTGAAGCTCAGGGATATGTTGATGCTGCCGCCGAAAAGCTTGCCAGAATTCCGGATTTTGAGGTGCCGGAGCTGACGGTTAATGCTGCCGGAATCGAAGGGGTGGTCAGTGACATGACAGCCAAACTGGAAATTCTCAAATCCTATTCGGACAGCCTGTCCGGTGTGAAGGAAAAATTTGCCGCTATGGGCAGTGCATTGGAAACAATGAAATCCAGCGTAGCCCAGTTGGAAACCGGAAGCAGACAGCACACAGAAGGCATTACGACGTTTAACGAAGGCATTGCACAGCTCTATGAAGGGGCTGCCGCACTTAGCAACGGTGCTTCCGAACTGACGACGGCAGGAGAGTCCTTAAATACCGGTTTCAGCACATTAACTCAGGGTGCTCTGACTTTGAAAGAAGGTGTCGCGGCCTTTGATGAGGAAGGTATACAAAGTCTCGGTGATTTGGCAGGCAGGGATCTTGAAAACATCCTGACACGCATTCGGGCTTTAAAAGAAGCGGATAGCCGGTATGACAATTTTGCCGGAATCCGGGAAAACCAGACGGGCAGCGTAAAATTCATTATTGAGACAGCTGAGATTGAAAAATAGGATGTGTCGTTTTATGGCCGCAATTTTTCCAATACATCATAAGGAATGACCAGATTTCCTATGCCCTTTCCAATCCGGATGTGGGGTTTTACGGAACCGTGAAAGTCAGAACCACCGGACCAGAGTAATTGGTGCCGGTCTGCCAGTCGTTTCATATTTCGTTCATCTGCCGGAGAGTAAGTGCTGTAGTAGGTTTCTATGCCCCGCAGACCATAGCTTTTTAAGTCTTCAATGCAGGTGTCAAGCTGAGCCGGAGTGAAACCATAAAGAAGGGGATGGGCCAGAATGGCTACACCACCGTCGTCGCAAATGGTACGAACGGCGTCTTTTGGGGTCACGCCGGTTTTCGGGACATAAAAAGGCATACCGGGAGAAAGATATTTATCAAAGACTTCTTTGATAGAAGCCGCATAGCCTGTATACACAAGATAGTGGGCAAGATTTGCTCGGGTGATGACGGCATCGCCTTCAAGAGCCCGGAGTTTTTTCATGGAAATATCCACGCCGGCTGCCTGCATTTTTGCAATCATTCGTAGATTTCGCTCTTCTCGAATTTGTTGAAAAGCATCAAGGCGCTGTGCCAGCAACGGGTCCTTCGGGTCAAGAAAAAGGCCGACGATATGGATTTCCCGGTCACCGCCGTAAACAGCGGACAGTTCTATGCCGGGGATACATTCAATATTTAATTTTTTTGCAGCTTCAAGGGCTTCGGGTATGCCCTTCATCGTGTCATGGTCAGTTAAGGCTACGGCGGCCAGTCCTGCAGCCGCAGCGGCTTCCATAACTTCTGTCGGTGTACAGCTTCCGTCGGAGGCTTTGGAGTGGGTATGCAGATCTATTTGTTTCATAAGTAGCTTTCCTTTCTGTCATGGGCCGGACTTTGGGGCCAGCGTAATATCTGTATAATAGTATAGCATTTTCAGAAAGAAAAAAACATATAGTTAAAAAAAGGTTTATGGACGGGATATATTTTGAGGACCTATACGATTTCGATATTAAAGGCGTTGATCATTAGTTATGTAATCTCTGCGGCTTCGCTGCTGGCACTTGCCGGACTTCTCTGTTGGCTGGACATTGCGGCAGCCCAACTCCAGATCGGTATGATAGTCACCTATATCGGCTCCTGTGCCGTTGGTGGATTTTATGTGGGGAGGAAGATAAAAAAAAGAGAGTTTCTATGGGGATTGATCGTTGGAGTCCTTTATTACAGCATTCATATTGCGGCGGTCATCGCCGTGGAGGGTGTGCAGCCGGAACGTATTGTGCCGGGAACGGCGTTGGCATTGCTGTGCATGGGAAGCGGCATGATGGGCGGTATGTTGAGTTGACAGGATAAAATAAAAAAATAGCTTTTAAAATAAAAACAAGTATGATATACTGTTCGTGAATGCAATGTATTGCGAATAAAAGAAAAAGGAGGCTTTCCAATGAAACATATTAAATCTTTAAACACACGTTCTTTAAAGGATTCTATGGTTAAAGGCGGATGCGGTGAATGTCAGACATCCTGCCAGTCAGCCTGCAAAACTTCCTGTACAGTGGGAAATCAGAGCTGTGAAAATAACAAATAATACATAAGCAGCGATTTAGTCAGCTAAGTCGCTGCTTATTAAATGTAAGGAGTATAAAACGTGGTTCATCAGTATAAAAATAATGGTTATAATATTGTACTCGATGTGAACAGCGGGTCGGTCCATGTGGTGGACGACCTGGTATACGACATTATTGCTTTATATGAGACCGCTTCTGAAGATGAGATCGCAGAGAAGCTTGCAGGGAAGTATTCTCCGGAAGATATTCGGGAGGCTTATTCCGAAATCAAGGAGCTGGTTAAAGAGGAATGTCTTTTCACCGAGGATATTTACAAAGATTATATATTTGATTTTAAAAAGCGCCCGACAGTTGTTAAAGCTTTATGTCTGCATATTGCCCATGATTGCAATCTGGCATGCAAGTATTGTTTTGCCGAAGAGGGTGAATATCATGGACGCCGGGCATTAATGAGTTTTGAAGTCGGAAAAAAAGCATTGGATTTCCTCATTGCAAATTCCGGTTCCCGGAGGAATCTGGAAGTGGATTTCTTTGGCGGCGAGCCTTTGATGAATTTTGATGTGGTAAAACAGTTGGTGGCTTATGGACGGGAACAGGAGAAGCTTCACGACAAGCAGTTTCGGTTTACGTTGACGACCAACGGCGTGCTTTTAAATAAAGAGGTTCAGGAATTTGCCAATAAAGAAATGGCGAATGTGGTCTTAAGCGTGGACGGAAGAAAAGAGGTTCATGACTTTATGCGTCCATTCCGGGGCGGACAGGGAAGTTATGACTATATTATTCCGAAATTTAAGGAGATGGCGGAGAGCCGGAACCAGACCAATTATTATGTCCGAGGGACATTTACCCATTATAATACGGATTTTGCTTCCGATGTGCTGAGTCTGGCGGATGAGGGCTTCAAGCAGATTTCTGTTGAGCCGGTAGTGGCACCGGAGACGGAGGATTATGCGATTAAAGCATCAGATCTGCCGAAAATTATGGAGGAATATGATTATCTGGCAAAGGAAATGCTGAAACGGGAGAAAGAGGGCCGCGGCTTTAATTTCTTCCATTTTATGATTGACCTTTCCGGCGGCCCATGCGTTGCCAAACGTCTTTCGGGCTGTGGTTCGGGGACAGAATATCTGGCAGTGACACCATGGGGCGATCTTTATCCGTGTCACCAGTTTGTCGGGCAGGAAGAATTTCTTATGGGCAACGTGGATGAGGGCATTGTGCGGACAGATCTCCAGGAAGAATTCAAATGTTGTAATGTCTATGCCCGCGAGAAATGTCAGGACTGTTTTGCAAAATTTTATTGCAGCGGCGGCTGCGCTGCAAATTCTTACAATTTTACAGGCAGAATAACAGATACATATGACATTGGCTGTGAGATGATGCGTAAGCGTGTGGAATGTGCGATCATGCTGAAAGCAGCCAGAGAAGGAGAGTTGTAAAATGAAGAATAATAAAGGAAAAAGTCTGATTGGTCTTTTCCTTGTTCTGATCATCATCGCTGCCTGCGGGTTTGTATCCTGGAAAGGTGTGGATGAGAGCGGACAGGGAAGTGCCAAAAATATAAAGCTCGGTCTGGATTTGGCCGGCGGGGTCAGCATTACCTATGAGGCTGATGAAGAAAATCCTTCGGCGGAGGATATGAATGATACAGTTTATAAGCTTCAGAAGCGTGTTGAAAGTTACAGTACAGAAGCCGAGGTTTATCAGGAAGGAACCAACCGGATCAACGTTGAAATTCCGGGTGTTTATGATGCGGAAAGGATTCTCAACGAATTGGGTAATCCGGGAACAGTTGCGTTTTATGAGGTGACGGATGCTTCTGCCGTCGATATTTCTGATGAAGAAAAGGCTGAGGCAAAGAAAGCTGCAGAAGCCGCTGGTCTGTCGGACAGTTCTACATTTAATCTGGTCATGGACGGTAATGATCTTGTTGATGCCCAGGTGATGACCCAGAATGACAGTTATGGTAACTCCCAGTATGTGGTAGAACTGACAATGAATGCGGAAGGATCGGAAAAATTTAAAGAAGCCACCGCACGGAATATCGGAAAGCCAATCTACATTGTTTATGATAATGAAGTGATCAGCTATCCAAAAGTAAATACGACCATTGAAAATGGACAGGCGATCATCGAAGGGAATTTTACTTATGAATCTGCCAGTTCTTTAGCAACTTATATTCGTTTGGGAGCACTGAAACTGAATCTGAATGAAATCCGTTCCAATGTGGTCGGTGCCAAGCTTGGCGAGGAAGCTCTCGCCACCAGCTTAAAAGCTGGTGCCATTGGTCTGGCGATCATTATTATCTTTATGATCATTATGTACCTTGTACCTGGTCTTGCGGCTGGTCTTGCACTTGTTCTCTATGTTGCGGTAATGCTGTGCCTGCTGAATGGTCTGGATGTGACCCTGACCCTTCCGGGAATCGCAGGTATTATTTTGTCCATCGGTATGGCGGTAGATGCCAATGTCATTATCTTTACCCGTATTCGTGAGGAGATTGCCGGAGGTATGAATGTGCGGAATGCGATTCAGACTGGATTTAAAAAGGCACGTTCTGCCATCTTAGATGGTAATATCACAACATTGATCGCAGCTGCTGTCCTTTATATTAAAGGTTCAGGAACTATCAAAGGTTTTTCCGTCACATTGGCATTAGGTATCGTTTTGTCCATGCTTACAGCCCTTGTTGTGACTCATTTTATCGTCAATGTGCTTTACGGCCTGGGATTTACCGATGAAAAATACTATGGAAGACAGAAAGCGAGAAAGGCTATTCCATTTGTTCAGAGGGCAAAAATTTTCTACATTATTTCTGCCGTTGTAATTATTGCAGGCTTTGTGGGCATGGGATTAAATCATTCCAATGGCAAAGGTGCGATGAATTACAGTCTGGACTTTACCGGCGGTACTTCTATGACGGTGCCGTTTAATGAAAATATTGATGTTACCGGTGAAAATGGTGCGGAATTGCTGAAGACGATTACAGAAACCATAGGTACTGGCGATGTGCAGCTTCAGAATGTTCAGGGATCCAATGATATTGTCATCAAGACGCAGGTATTGGATAAGGAGACTCGGGGTGATTTAAAGAATACTCTTGTTGAAAAATACGGTGTGGATGAAAAATCCATCGAAGAGCAGAGTATCAGTGCGGTAGTCAGCGGTGAAATGCAGAAAGATGCGGTCATCGCAGTTGTCATTGCCGGTATATGTATGCTGATTTATATCTGGTTCCGGTTCAAGGATATTAAATTTGGCGCCAGTGCTGTATTTGCGCTGTTGCATGATGTACTTTGTGTATTAACCGTTTATGCATTAGTCCGTATTCCTGTCGGCAACACATTTATCGCATGTATGCTGACCATTGTTGGTTATTCAATCAATGCAACGATTGTTATTTTTGACCGTATCCGAGAGAATCGTCAGATGATGTATAAGGCATCTCTGGAGGAAATTGTAAATTCCAGTATCACTCAGACATTGTCGAGAAGCATCAATACATCTGTGACAACCTTTATCAGTGTGTTTGTACTGTATATTATGGGGGTCGCTTCTATTCGTGAATTTGCCATGCCGTTGATGGCCGGTATTATAGCCGGAGCATGGTCTTCTATCTTTATTACAGGCACACTCTGGTATTTGCTGAAAAAGATTGGAAAAAAGAATTAAAAACAAGGATGTCAGAAACTCTGCCGGAGAAGAAATTTTCCTGTGGAGTTTTCTGCATTTAAAAAGAACTTTATAGGAATGAGTGGAGAAACTATGGAAAAATGGATGGTTGCTGCGAAAAAAGCGAATTTTAATCGCTTGGCAAAAACTTTTTCAATCAGCCCGGTTCTGGCTCGAATCATGGTCAACCGGGGATTAAAAACAGATGAGGAATTTCAGCAGTTTTTATATGGAGACTTAAGTGCGCTCCATCGACCGGAAAAAATGAAGGATATGGAGCGGGGAGTTGAATGTATCCGACGGTCTGTTGATGGCGGGCATCTTATCTGTATTGCCAGTGATTTTGATGTGGATGGTGTGTTCTCCGGCTATATTCTCTGGCGTGGTATCCATCGGGTTGGCGGACAGGCTTATGTGGTGGCTCCGGACCGGATACAGGAAGGGTATGGCTTAAACAGCCGGATTGTACGGGAAGCCTATAGAAGAGGGGCCGGGTGTATTCTGACTTGTGATAACGGAATCGCGGCCATGGATGCGATCGGCATGGCAAAAGGGTTGGGAATGGATGTGGTCGTCACTGATCACCATGAGCCAGTCTATGAGATAGACACGGATGAGGATGGGACAGAAAAACGAATATATAAGCTGCCCCCGGCCGATGCGGTCATCGATCCAAAGCGGGAGGATTGTGGATATCCCTTTAAAGGGCTTTGCGGTGCCGGAGTGGCCTGGAAGTTTGTAGAACTTTTATATGAAACTTATGGTGTGCCAAAGTCGGAATTTTATGAGCTTTTACCTTTTTCGGCGGTGGCAACAGTGGCTGATGTGATGGATTTGGTGGATGAAAACCGAATCATCGTTAAATACGGGCTGCATGGGATGGCAAAGACAGAGCATCCGGGGCTGCAGGCTGTGATTCGTCATAGCGGTTTGAATAAAAATTATATTTCGGCATATCATATCGGTTTTGTGATTGGTCCCTGCTTTAATGCGGCAGGGCGGCTGGACAGGGCGGATATGGCCATCCGTCTTTTACAGACAACCGACAGGGAAGAGGCGGAGCGGCTGGCGGCGGATTTGGTTGCCTTAAATCAGAGTCGGAAGGAAATGACGGCCCTGGGCTATGAACGAGCTGTTGAACAGATTGAAAAAGAGGGGCTGTACAAGGATAAGATCATTCTTATCTGTCTGGAAAACTGCCATGAAAGTCTGGCGGGAATCATTGCGGGAAGATTAAAGGAAAAATATCACCGGCCGGTCATTGCCGGTACAGAAAAAGACGGGATGATCAAGGCGTCCGGCCGTTCCATCGAAGCTTATAATATGTATGAGTCCCTGAGTGCATGCAGAAATTTGTTTGAACGCTTCGGTGGACATGCGATGGCGGCCGGAATGAGTTTAAAAAAAGAAAATTTTTCGGTATTGCGAGAGCGGTTAAATGAAAACTGTGGTTTGTTGGAAGAGGATTTAATACCAGTCGTACATATCGATGTTCCAATGCCTTTGGATTATATCAGTGAAGGGTTTATCCAGGAGCTGGACTTACTGGAGCCCTTTGGAAAGGGAAATCCGAAACCAATATTTGCGGAAAAGCATTTTAGAATACTTCGGGCTTCTGTTATCGGAAAGAATCGGAATGTTCTCAAAATGCAGGTGTGTAACGACAGCGGTGTCCGTATGGATGCTCTGTATTTTGGAGATATCCGGGAGTTTGACGACTATGTGGAAAAGATGTACGGTGCAGACGGGAAAAATCGTATGTATGCGGGCCTTTCAAATCCGGTAGATATGGCATTTACCTATTATCCATCACTGAATGAGTACGGCGGACGGCGGATCTTACAGATAATTATACATAATTTCCAGAGAATTCCCCGTTAAATGTTGTTTTTTTAGAGTAACCTGTGGTAAAATGGTTGGTATCGATTATTCCAGAAGAGAGGGAGAAAAGTATGAAGAAATTAGAGGATTACGTTGTCAGTATACCAGATTTTCCGGAGCCCGGGATTATTTTCAGAGATGTTACCAGTGTTTTGCAGGATGCGGATGGTTTAAATCTTGCCATACATTTATTGATGGAAAAGCTGGAAGGTCTGGACTTTGATGTGATTGCCGGAGCCGAATCCAGAGGTTTTATCTTTGGTATGCCATTGGCTTATAATCTTCATAAACCGTTTATTCCTGTGCGTAAAAAAGGAAAACTTCCGAGAGAAACGGTATCTGCTTCTTATGAACTGGAATATGGAACTGCGGAAATAGAAATTCATAAAGATGCGATTTTACCGGGACAAAAGGTCGTTCTTATCGATGATCTGATCGCTACCGGAGGAACTTCTAAAGCTATGATCCAGCTGGTGGAAAGTCTGGGCGGAATTGTAGTGAAAAATCTTTTCCTGATGGAACTGGCCGGATTGAACGGACGGGCAAAGCTTGAGGGATACAACGTAGATTCTGTTATCGTATATGATGGAAAGTAGGGGATTTGATGGATAAAGTCATTGATGTGGACATTATCGAGGACGAAAGGGATAAGTCCGAGAAAAAAGATTTTATACCCCCGGAGATTCTTTATGATGAACTTATTGAAAAAGTAAAGAAATATCATCCGTCAGCGGATGTGACTCAGATTGAGAAGGCTTATCAGATTGCGTTTAATGCCCATAACGGGCAGGTGCGTAAATCCGGCGAGCCTTACATCATTCATCCAATCTGTGTGGCAATGATCCTGGCGGATCTGGAATTGGATAAAGAGACGATCGTGGGCGGTCTTCTTCATGATGTGGTGGAAGATACGGTGATGACGCGGGAAGATATTGAGGCGGAGTTTGGTTCAGAGGTTGCTTTGATCGTGGATGGTGTAACCAAGTTGGGACAGTTATCCTATTCTTCCGACAAGGTCGAAGTTCAGGCGGAAAATTTAAGGAAAATGTTTTTGGCCATGGCAAAGGATATCCGGGTTATATTGATCAAACTGGCAGACCGTCTGCACAATATGCGGACATTAAAATATATGAAGCCGGAAAAGCAGAGGGAAAAAGCGAGAGAGACGATGGATATCTATGCGCCGATTGCTCAGCGTCTTGGTATTTCTAAGATTAAGATTGAGTTGGATGACTTGGCGCTCAGATACCTGGAGCCGGATGTGTATTATGAGCTGGCCAGAAATATTGCGTCAAAGAAAAGCGAACGAGAAGCTTTCGTGCGTTCCATTGTAGACGAAGTCAGCCAGCACATGAAAAATGGCGGTATCAAGGCAGAGGTCAGCGGCCGTGTAAAGCATTTTTTTAGTATTTATCGTAAGATGGTCAATCAGGATAAAACACTGGATCAGATATATGATTTGTTTGCAGTACGTATTATCGTGGACTCGGTGAAGGACTGCTATGCGGCCCTGGGATTGATTCATGAGATGTATAAGCCGATTCCGGGACGTTTCAAGGATTATATTGCTATGCCGAAGCCGAACATGTATCAGTCGTTACATACGACGCTGATCGGACCGTCGGGACAGCCTTTTGAAATTCAGATTCGCACTTTCGAGATGCATAAGACTGCGGAATATGGTATTGCTGCTCATTGGAAATATAAAGAAGATCCGAATGGAAAGAATATAGAGAATAATGAAGAAGCTAAATTGACCTGGCTGCGGCAGATTCTGGAGTGGCAGAGGGATATGTCCGACAATAAGGAATTTATGAGCCTGCTGAAAAACGATCTGGATCTGTTCTCAGAAAGTGTTTATTGTTTCACGCCGGCCGGTGATGTGAAAAATCTTCCGAACGGTTCGACGCCGATTGATTTTGCCTACAGTATCCACAGTGCGGTCGGCAATAAGATGGTTGGCGCCAGAGTGAACGGCAAGCTTGTGACGATTGATTATCAGATTCAGAACGGGGATCGTATTGAGGTCATTACTTCCCAGAATTCCAAGGGCCCAAGCCGGGACTGGCTGAATATTGTTAAGAGTACTCAGGCAAAAAATAAGATTAATCAGTGGTTTAAGACCCAGTACAAAGAGGATAATATTCTTCGGGGAAAAGAGCAGTTGGATAAGTACTGTAAGACAAAGAGCATTGTGCTGAGTGAGATTCTTAAACCGGAATATATGGAAAAAGTTATTCGCAAATATGGTTTCCGGGATTGGGATGCCGTATTGGCGGCTGTCGGACACGGAGGTCTGAAAGAGGGCCAGGTTGTTAATAAACTCGTTGAAGAGGATAACAAAAAGAAGAAAAAAGAAGTCACAGATACTCAGGTACTCAAAAACATTTCGGAGATCAGCAAGAAGACTACAGAAGATAAGCGGGAGAAAAAGGGTAAGAGCGGCATTATTGTCAAAGGGCTGGACGATGTGGCTGTGCGTTTTTCCAAATGCTGTAATCCGGTACCAGGGGATGAAATCGTTGGCTTTGTTACCCGTGGGCGTGGTGTGTCCATTCACCGGACAGACTGCGTCAATATGATTCACATTTCTGAGGAAGACCGGGCACGGATTCTGGAAGCCGAATGGATGGCTTCACCAGATGAAGTGACAGGAAAAGCCTATAAGGCAGATATCAATATTTACGTGGAAGACCGTATGGGTGTTCTTGTTGAAGTGGCCAGAGTGTTTACGGAAAATGAAATTAATGTAACGGCCATGTCCAGCCGTTCCGGCAAAAATAATACGGCGACGATCAATGCGGCATTTGACATACACAGCGTGACCCAGTTGAATAAAGTCATTGATAAACTGCGAAATCTGGAATGTGTTTACGATATTGAACGAACAACAGGAGGCTGATATCCATGAATCTTGCAATTCGAATGATGGTCCTTGGACCAGTCCAGACAAACTGCTATTTTTTGATTAATGAAGATACCAAAGAGGTTTTGATCGTTGACCCGGCCGACCGGGCACAGAAAATTATTGAGTGGATCAACAGTGAAGGTCTGAAACCGGTGGCGATTCTCCTGACTCATGGTCATTTTGACCATATTATGGGGGTACAGGGAGTTAAAAAGGAATACGATATTCCGATTTATGCCAGCAAAGACGAAGTGGAAGTTCTTGCAGAACCTCAGATTAATGTCTCAACTATGATGGGGGCATATCTTTCGATGAAAGCGGATGAGCTTTTCTCTGACGGAGATGTATTGGAACTGGCAGGAATGAAGTTAAAAGTTATTTCCACGCCGGGACATACGATCGGAAGCGTATGCTTCTATATGGAAGAAGAGAAGGTATTGATCAGCGGCGATACCCTGTTTGAAGCATCGGTGGGACGCTCGGATTTTCCTACAGGAAGCAGTCGTCAGCTGATTGAGTCCATTAAGACACGTCTGTTTGTGCTTCCGGATGATACGGATGTATTTCCAGGACACGGCGGAACAACGACCATTGCCTATGAAAAGGCACATAATCCATTTATTTATTAAAAGAAACGATGATTGAATTAATATTAAACGAAGAAAGATATGAAAATGATATTCGGGCTCTCCTCATGGCATTTTACCATGGGGAGAAAATTTTGGCCCGGAAACCGGAAAATGCAGGTGTATCCGGGAGGACAAAAGACCGGGAACAGGTTTATCAGACGATGGAAGCGATGTATGTCGCAAATCATCTGAATCTGACGTTGAAGAACAATGAGGGACAGGTTTTAGGGAGTAAGTGGATCGAAGATTTCCCGAAAGACCATACGGCCGGGAAAAACTGCCTGAAAACAGCTCTCTATGAGCTGCTCAGTGAAGTGACAGGCCGGACACTGCCCTGGGGGACTTTGACTGGGATACGTCCGACAAAAATCCCCATGGCCTTTTATGATAGCGGTCAATCCAGAGAAGAAGCTGCTGAACACCTGCGGCGGACTTATAAGGTGTCCGAAGAAAAGATTTGTCTCTGCACAAAGGTGGCAGCCAATGAAAAACGGATTTTGGAGGGAATCGATAAGGAACGTTCCTTTAGCCTCTATGTGGGGATTCCTTTCTGTCCAACAATCTGTCTGTATTGTTCCTTTTCATCCTACCCACTGGATGTGTGGGCGAAGGAAGTGGATCATTATCTGGAAGCTCTATTTAAAGAAATTCGTCAGGTCAGCCGTATGGTCGATCAAAGCTGTCTGACGACAGTCTATATGGGCGGCGGGACGCCGACTTCTTTAAATGCAGAGCAGATGGACCGACTGTTGTGCACATTAGAAGAGAATTTTGATTTGAATATTGCCCGGGAGTTTACCATTGAGGCGGGGCGTCCGGACAGTATCGATCTGGATAAACTCAGGGTTATGAAAGGTCATGGCATTGAGCGGATTTCTATCAATCCTCAGACATTGAATCAGAAAACACTGGATGTCATCGGGCGCCGGCATAGTGTAGAAGACGTGGAGAGGGCTTTTAATATGGCGCGTCAGGTCGGATTTTCCAATATCAATATGGATTTGATTCTGGGACTTCCGGGTGAAAACTCCGGGGATGTGGAGAGAACTTTGGAGGGAATTCGGCGGTTGGCTCCTGAGAGTATGACAGTCCATTCTCTGGCAGTGAAGCGGGCATCCCGACTGAATCAGAATCTGGAACTCTATCCGCCGGCTCAACAGGAAGAGGTGAACCAGATGATCAATATGGCCTGGCATGAAGCCGAAGCTATGGGGATGGAGCCTTATTATCTGTATCGTCAGAAAAATATGGCCGGCAATCTGGAAAATGTAGGCTATGCAAAACCGGGAAAGGAATGCCTGTACAATATTCTTATTATGGAGGAAAAGCAGAGTATTGTAGCCGTCGGCGCCGGCGGCTCGTCAAAAATCCTCTATCCGGCCGAGAACCGAATCGAGCGGGTGGAGAACGTGAAAAGTGTGAAAGACTATATTGAGCGCATCGATGAAATGATCGAAAGAAAGCACCATAATTTTCCAAAAAATGGAATATTTGAAAAAAGGACTTGAAAAAGTAAAAGGGTTGTGCTAATCTACATTAAGACAAGGAAGTCGAAAGAGGCTATCCTTGTCTTTTTTTATTTGAATTTGAAAGAAAGGAATGATCATAGATGAGCAAAGAGACCACAGGAATCCCTGTTCAGCCGCCTTTATACAGACCTGAATTTGAACATGACAATTGCGGTATCGGAGCAGTTGTAAATATTAAAGGTATCAAAACTCATGCGACAGTGGAACAGGCGCTCACTATCGTTGAGACATTGGAACACCGTGCAGGAAAAGATGCGGAAGGAAAGACCGGAGACGGTGTTGGTATTTTGCTTCAGATTTCCCATCGCTTTTTCAGCAAAGTGACGAAGGAACTTGGTTTCGAAATCGGCGGCGAGAGAGAATATGGAGTCGGTATGTTTTTCTTCCCGCAGGATGAGCTGGAAAGGAACCAGGCGAAAAAGATGCTGGAAATTGTTGTGGAAAAAGAAGGACTGGAATTCCTGGGATGGCGTACAGTGCCAATTGTTCCGGAAGTTCTCGGGCATAAAGCTTTAGACTGTATGCCATATATCATGCAGGGATTTATCAGGAAACCGGCAAATGTGAACAAGGGCATCGACTTTGACCGCAAGCTTTACATAGCTCGTCGTATTTTCGAGCAGTCAAATGAAAATACCTATGTGGTTTCCATGTCCAGCCGTACGATTGTCTATAAAGGTATGTTCCTCGTCGGCCAGCTCCGCCAGTTTTTTGCGGATCTGCAGGATCAAGATTATGAATCTGCGATCGCAACGGTCCATTCGCGTTTCAGCACGAATACGACACCGAGTTGGATGCGTGCCCATCCAAATCGTTTCATTGTCCATAATGGTGAGATTAATACCATTCAGGGAAATGCGGACCGTATGTTGGCCAGAGAAGAAACCATGTGTTCACAGATCATGCGTTCAGAAGATATGGGTAAGGTCCTTCCGGTCATCAACAGCTCGGGCTCTGATTCAGCCATGCTTGATAATACGCTGGAATTTCTTGTCATGAATGGTCTGGATTTGCCGCTGGCAGTCATGGTCCTGATTCCGGAGCCCTGGATCAACAACCGGAACATGAGTCAGGCGAAAAAGGATTTTTATCAGTATTATGCGACCATGATGGAACCGTGGGATGGACCGGCATCTATCGTATTCTCCGATGGCGATCTGCTCGGCGCGATTCTCGACCGGAACGGTCTCCGGCCTTCCCGGTATTATGTGACGGATGATGATACATTGATTCTTTCCTCCGAAGTGGGTGCACTGGAAGTTCCGCCGGAAAAGATCGTCTTAAAAGAACGTCTACATCCGGGGAAAATGCTTCTCGTAGATACGGTTCAGGGAAAACTGATCGATGATGATGAATTAAAAGAGTATTATGCGTCACGGAAGCCTTACGGTGAATGGGTTGATAAAAACCTTGTAGAGCTGGAGAAATTAAAAATCCCGAACAAACGGGTGGAAAGTTATACAAAAGAAGAGCGGATTCGTCTCCAGAAAGCTTTTGGCTATACATATGAAGAATTAAAGACTTCCATTTTACCGATGGCTCAGACCGGAAGCGAACCAATCGCAGCCATGGGTATTGACAGTCCGCTGCCTGTATTATCCGAAAAGCATCAGCCCTTGTTCAAATATTTTAAACAGCGTTTTGCGCAGGTAACAAACCCGCCGATTGACGCGATTCGAGAAGAGGTGGTCACCTCCACATTTGTCTATATCGGACCGGAGGGTAACCTTCTTGAAGCAAAAGAAGAAAATTGTAAGGTTGTTAAAATTAAAAATCCGATTTTGACAAACACAGATTTACTGAAAATTAAAAATATGAATATTCCGGGTTTTAAAGTTCAGACCATTCCGATCATTTACTATAAAAATACATCTCTTGAGAAAGCCATTGACCATATGTTTGTAGAAGCTGACCGGGCTTACCGGGACGGCGTGAATATGTTGATTCTCTCTGACAGAGGTGTGGATGAAAACCATGTGGCTATTCCGTCACTACTGGCTGTTTCTGCATTGGAACATTATCTTGTGCGGACAAAAAAACGAACTGCACTGGCTATGATTCTCGAAAGCGCGGAACCGAGAGAGGTGCATCATTTTGCAACACTGCTTGGTTACGGTGCTTCGGCCATCAACCCATATCTGGCTCAGGAATCCATTAAAGAACTGATCGATTCCAATATGCTGGATAAGGATTATTATGCAGCCGTTGATGATTACAATGACGCGGTGCTTCATGGTATTGTCAAAATTGCTTCCAAGATGGGGGTATCGACGATCCAGTCCTATCAGGGTTCTCAGATTTTTGAGGCCATCGGTATTCATAAAGATGTTATCGACAAATACTTTACAAACACAGTCAGTCGTATCGGCGGCATTGGTCTGGAAGATATTGCAAAAGAAGTTAATTTCCTTCATTCCAAAGCCTTTGACCCCTTGGATCTGGAAATTGATCTGTCTCTGGACAGTTCGGGCAGCCATAAATTCCGCAGTGGTAAGGAAGAACATCTTTACGATCCGAATACCATTCACCTTCTTCAGGAATCGACTCGCCGCGGTGATTATGATCTCTTTAAAGAATACAGTGCCGCCATCAATGATGAGTCCCGTACGATGAATTTACGGGGATTGATGGATTTCAATTATCCGGAAACCGGCGTGCCGATGGAAGAAGTAGAGAGTGTGGATTCCATTGTTCAGCGGTTTAAGACAGGGGCCATGTCCTATGGTTCCATTTCCCAGGAGGCCCATGAGACCCTGGCCATTGCCATGAATAAGATTCATGGTAAATCCAACAGCGGTGAGGGCGGTGAGAGCCTGGAACGTTTGACGATCGGTAAGGATGGATTAAATAAATGTTCCGCCATTAAGCAGGTAGCGTCCGGCCGTTTTGGCGTGACGAGCCGTTATCTTGTGAGTGCCAATGAAATTCAGATTAAGATGGCTCAGGGGGCAAAACCGGGTGAAGGCGGTCATCTGCCGGGAGGCAAGGTATATCCCTGGGTTGCAAAAACAAGGCATTCCACACCGGGAGTTTCTCTGATCTCGCCGCCGCCACACCACGATATTTATTCCATCGAGGATCTGGCCCAATTGATCTATGACCTTAAAAATGCCAATCGGGAGGCAAGGATTTCTGTTAAACTGGTATCTGAAGCCGGTGTGGGTACGGTTGCTGCCGGTGTAGCGAAAGCCGGTGCTCAGGTTATTTTGATTTCCGGGTATGACGGTGGCACGGGTGCTGCCCCGAGAACGTCTATCCATAATGCGGGCCTTCCGTGGGAGCTTGGTCTGGCTGAAACCCATCAGACACTGATCATGAATGATCTGCGTTCGAAAGTCCGTCTGGAAACTGACGGAAAATTGATGACCGGACGTGATGTAGCCATTGCTGCGATGCTTGGTGCGGAAGAATTCGGTTTTGCCACAGCGCCGTTGGTAACAATGGGCTGTGTTATGATGCGTGTGTGTAATCTGGACACTTGTCCGGTGGGCGTAGCCACACAGAATCCGGACCTTCGGAAGCGTTTCAAAGGAAAACCGGAATATGTCATTAACTTTATGTACTTTGTGGCTCAGGAACTTCGGGAGTATATGGCAAAACTGGGCGTGCGTACCGTGGATGAACTGGTTGGTCGAAGTGACCTGCTGAAAGTGAAAGAATGTGCGGCAGGAAAATGGGCAGATAAGATTGATCTGTCAGCGATTATTAATAATCCATATCTGGATACGGACAATGGCATGAAATTTGATCCGGCTCAGGTTTATGATTTTGAACTGGAAAAGACATTGGATATGCAGGTGCTGATGAAAGAATTTAAATCGGCCCTTCATAATAAGAAGAAAAAGAAAATTGAAATTAATGTAAAGAATACGGACCGTTCCCTTGGAACAATTTTTGGTTCGGAGATTACAAAACGGTATCAGGATACGTTGGAAGATGATACATTTGTTGTTAAATGTAATGGCAGCGGCGGTCAGAGCTTCGGCGCCTTTATTCCAAAGGGATTGACGTTGAAACTGATCGGTGACAGCAACGATTATTTCGGTAAAGGGCTGTCCGGCGGTAAGTTGACACTGGCTCCGCCGAAGAATGTGAAATTCAAACCTCATGAAAATATCATCGTCGGTAATGTGGCCCTCTATGGAGCGACCAGCGGCAAAGCCTTTATAAATGGCATAGCCGGAGAACGTTTTTGTGTTCGTAATTCGGGCGCTCTGGCGGTTGTCGAAGGCGTCGGCGATCATGGATGCGAATATATGACTGGCGGGCGGGTCGTCATTCTCGGTGGTACAGGTAAGAACTTTGCTGCTGGTATGAGCGGCGGTATTGCCTATGTATTGGACGAAAAGAGTGACTTCTATACGAGAGTGAATAAAGAGCTTGTTTCTCTGGAGGCCGTAACTTCCAAATATGATGTTCAGGAATTAAAAGAGATGATCACGGAACATGTGGAGGCGACTGGCTCAGAGATGGGGAAAAGGATACTGGATAATTTTGTAGATTATCTGCCGAAATTTAAAAAAGTTCTTCCGCATGACTACAGCAAGATGCAGACAGCCATCGCCCATATGGAAGAAAAAGGTTTAAGCGTTGACCAGGCACAGATTGAAGCATTTTATGCCAATAAGAGAGGATAGGAGGTAAGGCGTCATGGGAAAACCAACAGGATTTATGGACGATGAGAGACAGAGCAGTACGATCATTGCCCCTGAAGAGCGGATTAAAAATTTTGATGAATTTCACATTCCTCTGAGCAAAGAGTGCCAGCAGACACAGGGTGGTCGCTGTATGGACTGCGGCGTACCGTTCTGCCAGTACGGACAGATGATCAGTGGCATGGCCTCCGGCTGTCCTCTGAACAATCTGATTCCGGAGTGGAATGACTTGATCTACAGGGGAAACTGGGAGCGGGCTCTCAAACGTCTGAAAAAGACAAATAATTTCCCGGAATTTACATCCAGAGTGTGTCCGGCTCTTTGTGAAGCTGCCTGTACCTGCAATATTAACGGACTTCCGGTTTCTGTTAAAGAAAATGAACATGGTATTATTGAATATGGTTACGAAAATGGCCTGATTCAGTCGGAGCCTCCGAAAGTACGTACCGGAAAACGGATTGCGGTGATTGGTTCCGGTCCATCCGGCCTTGCTGCTGCCGACCAGCTGAATCACCGTGGACATTATGTGACTGTCTTTGAGCGGAATGACCGGATTGGCGGCTTGCTCCGTTATGGAATTCCGAATATGAAGCTGGAAAAACAGGTCATTGATCGGCGTGTGGATATTATGAAAGCCGAGGGCGTGGAGTTTATGACAAATACAAACGTGGGTGTTGATATAAAACCATCCCGTATCCTGCGGGAATATGACGCGGTCATTCTTGCTTGCGGCGCTTCAAATCCGAGAGATATCAAAGTACCGGGTCGGGAAAGCAAAGGCATCTATTTTGCTGTCGATTATCTGACCAAAGTCACAAAGAGTCTTTTAAACTCCGGCCTTCAGGATGGAAAGATTCCGGTGGTCAAAGATAAGAAGGTGATGGTCATCGGCGGCGGCGATACAGGCAATGACTGTGTCGGAACGTCTATCCGCCTTGGAGCCGCATCGGTCATCCAGTTGGAAATGATGCCGAAAGCGCCGGACACCCGGGCAGATGATAATCCATGGCCGGAATGGCCGAAAATCTGCAAGACAGATTACGGCCAGGAAGAGAGCATCGCGGTCTTTGGTCATGACCCTCGGGTTTATCAGACCACCGTTAAAGAATTTATTGCGGATGAAAAGGGTAATGTTTGTAAAGCGGTTCTTGTGAAACTGGAATTCAAAACAGACCCGGAGACGGGACGGATGAATATGTGCGAGGTTCCGGGCAGTGAATATATTGAAGATGTGGATCTGGTGCTTATTGCCGCCGGATTCCTCGGAAGTCAGGAATATGTTACCAGAGCATTTGGGGTGGATGTGGATGGACGGACCAATGTAGCCACCGTACCGGGTGAGTATAAGACAAATAAGGAAAAGATTTTTGTTGCCGGAGATATGCATCGGGGGCAGTCCCTTGTCGTCTGGGCTATTCGTGAAGGACGAGATGTGTCGAAAGCGGTCGACAAATATCTGATGGGCTATACAAATCTTTAATATTTTGATAAAATAAAGCAAGAGGGATTGAAAAATTGCCCTGCCACATAAAACTGTTCTCTGTCGTTCCCTAGGCGCTGATGCGCGGGCAGAGAACAGTTTTTTTGTCGAAATCCATCAACGGATAATGATTGAATTTACTATTCTGTATGCTATAATAAGAACATCTTTTATGATATATCATTTTTAGATACATTTCCAAACGTTTCAGATCAGAAACGGATTCCAAAGTTTATAAATACAAAAACAGTAGTTTTTTCCGAAAGACTGTCATACAGAAAGGAATGAATGATAACGAAAAATAATTTTATTGTACAGGTAGAAAATTATGAACGACATAAGGAAGTCCTGGAGGAGGGCCCCTACATACGACAGATGGATCTGGCTTTAAGCTGTAGCCTGCTGGTGAACCTGACACCGCGGGAAATGATGACAAACCGGGTGACCTGGGACATGTTAAAACAGTGGGACATGTCGCCGGAAGAGCTATTTCGGAGGGCAGGTGATGATTCCAGAGAACAATTGTCGCCAATTGTGGAGCCGATGAGCGATGTGATCAAAGGTTTTTTAATGGAAGAATTTTTGGAGTCGGCAAAAGATAACATGGAACAGGCTTTGGACAATGCCGAAAAAAACTATCAAAAACTTTTTGGGGATCAGGCGGATGCCGTGCCGGAGATATATGTGATCAGTAATGAACTTCGAATTCAGGGAGCGGCCGTTATTTTTTATACGGATGTTCTGGAGCATTTTGCGGCGGAAAAAAATTCGGATTTAATTTTACTTCCAAGCAGCATCCACGAGTGGCTCGTGTTGACAGAAGCTTCGGCCGGAGAGATTCGTGAGTTGGAAGCCATGATTCGAGATGCCAATCGTCAGGTGGTACTGCCAGAGGAAATTTTATCAGATCATGTATATAAATACATATTGAAGACACGAGAATTTAAAATTGTCGATTCCTAGACGGTGTAATGTGCGGAATACGGTCTTGATATGCCGATTTTCTTGCGATATAATAGAACGTATCTGATGAAAAGGAGTAAAAACGATGAAGTTTATTAAAACACCTGTTAAGGGAATGTGTGATATGCTGCCGGCGGATATGCGTATGCGGGAGCATGTGTTAGGCATGATCAAGGAAAGCTATGCCAAATATGGTTTTATGCAGATAGAGACACCTGTGATGGAGCATATTGAAAATCTGACATCCAAGCAGGGCGGAGATAATGAAAAGCTTATTTTTAAAGTAATGAAGCGAGGCGCTGATTTACAGCGGGCCATTGATTCTGGAAATCAGGAATTTGCGGACAATGGTCTGCGTTATGATCTGACCGTGCCACTTGCCAGATACTATGCGAATAATAAGGAGAATCTTCCAACACCGTTTAAGGCATTGCAGATCGGAAATGTCTGGAGGGCAGATAAACCGCAGAAAGGCCGCTTCCGTCAGTTTACCCAGTGTGATATTGATATTCTCGGCGACGATACCAATCTTGCTGAAATTGAGCTTATTGCCGCAACTTCAGATATGTTGTCCCAGATTTTTGCTGAAGTCGGTATTTCCGAATTTACGATACACATTAATGACCGTCGGATTTTATCAGCGATTGCATTGCAGGCCGGATTCAAAGAAGAAGAAATTCCATCGGTTTTGATTTCTCTGGATAAGTTTGATAAGATCGGTCTGGATGGTATTCATGCGGAACTGGTTGAAAACGGTTACGGAGAGGATGTTGTAGAGCGCTATCTTTCTGTATATAAGGCAACGGAATCTGTTGATTGTGCGGCGTTTTGCAGCAATATCAGTGAAAAGTTCCTGGAAAGATCGGTGATTCAGAACGTCGAGGAGATTATCTCCTGTGCCAAAGCGATGATTTCTGATCAGGTGACGATATCTTTTGATCCGACCCTTGTCCGAGGGATGGGCTATTATACCGGGCCGATTTTTGAGGTCAGCATTAACGGTTATAATTTTTCCATTGCCGGCGGCGGAAGATATGACAAAATGATTGGTAAATTCAGTGGACAGGATGTCCATGCTACAGGATTTTCTATTGGATTTGAACGAATCATTACGATCTTAAAAGATAAAATGGACAATGGAGCCAAGCTAAGCACAGATAATCTGGCTATTTTAATCGCAAAGGATGTGCCGTTGGATAAAAAGATTGCTTTATTTAAGGAAGCGAAAACTCTGCGTGAAGACGGAACGGTCGTTACGATCCAGCCGATGCGCAAGAATGTAAAACAGCAGATTACAAAGCTTGAAAATGAAGGCTTTAATAATTTCAGAAAAATCTATAAGGATTAATCATAAGGAGAGAATAACAATGTCTGAATCAATGAAGGGATTAAAGAGAACCCATCGCTGTGCGGAGCTGGACAGTGCCAATGTGGGCAAAATTGTTACCGTGATGGGATGGGTGCAGAAAAGCCGGAATAAGGGCGGTATTATTTTCGTCGATTTAAGAGACCGCTCCGGTCTTCTCCAGATTATTTTTGAAGAAGCAGATGCCGGAAGTGAGAACTTCGCTAAAGCCGAAAAACTTCGGGCTGAATTTGTTGTGGCTGTTGTCGGCCGTGTTGAACAGCGGGCCGGCGGGATCAATAAAAATCTGAAAACAGGAGAAATTGAAATCCGTGCGACAGAGCTTCGTATTTTGTCTGAATCGGAGACACCACCGTTCCCGATTGAGGAGAACAGTAAAACGAAAGAGGATCTGCGTCTGAAATATCGTTATCTGGATTTAAGACGCCCGGATTTGCAGAGAAATATTATAATGCGCAGCAAAGCTGCGGCGGTTATTCGGAATTTTCTTTCGGAAGAAGGATTTCTTGAGATTGAAACGCCGATTCTCGGAAAGAGTACGCCGGAGGGTGCCAGAGATTATCTTGTGCCGAGCCGTGTACATCCGGGAAATTTTTATGGTCTTCCTCAGTCACCTCAGTTATTTAAACAGCTTTTGATGTGCTCCGGATACGATCGTTATTTCCAGATTGCAAAATGTTTCCGGGATGAAGATCTGCGTGCGGATCGTCAGCCGGAGTTTACTCAGGTGGACATGGAGTTGTCTTTTGTGGACGTGGATGATGTTATCGAAGTGAATGAACGTCTCCTGGCCCGGCTTTTTAAAGAAATTATCGATCTGGATGTACAGCTTCCGATTCCTCGGATGACCTGGCAGGAAGCCATGGATCGTTTTGGCTCAGACAAGCCGGATACTCGTTTTGGCATGGAGCTTCAGGATGTGAGCGATGTGGTAAAAGACTGTGAGTTTGTCGTATTCAAGGGAGCTCTTGAGGACGGCGGTTCTGTCCGTGGTATCAATGCCAAGGGGCAGGGCAGCATGCCTCGTAAGAAGATTGATGCTCTTGTGAAATTTGCCCGGGATTATGGCGCCAAGGGTCTGGCTTATATTGCCATTCAGGAAGACGGCACTGTGAAATCTTCTTTTGCCAAGTTTATGAAAGATGAAGAGATGAGGGCTCTTATTAAGGCTATGGGCGGTGAAAACGGCGATTTACTTCTTTTTGCAGCAGATAAGAATAAAGTAGTTTATGATGTGCTCGGTGCTCTGCGTCTGGAACTGGCAGAAAAGATGGAATTGATCGACAAGAATAAATTCAATTTCCTCTGGGTAACCGAATTCCCACTGTTAGAATGGTCCGATGAGGAAGGCCGTTATACAGCCATGCATCATCCGTTTACAATGCCAATGGAAGAAGATCTGCAATATCTGGACAGTGATCCGGGCCGGGTTCGTGCCAAAGCTTATGATATCGTTTTAAACGGTACGGAGATCGGCGGCGGCAGCGTCCGTATTTTCCAGAACCATGTACAGGAAAAAATGTTTGAAGTTCTTGGCTTTGAAAAGGAAGATGCCTATGAGCGTTTTGGTTTCCTTCTAAATGCCTTTAAATATGGTGTTCCGCCCCATGCCGGTCTGGCTTATGGATTTGACCGATTGATCATGATCATGGCCGGTATGGACAGTATTCGTGATGTTATCGCCTTCCCGAAAGTGAAAGATGCTTCTTGTCTGATGACAGATGCGCCGAATGTGGTAGATGCGGTTCAGTTAAAAGAACTTGGAATTGATATTGCCGAAGAAGAACAGATGTGATATTCTGTTACGGTAAAGTGCTATTAATAATAAATCATGGAGGTACAAAATGTATTCATTAGATGAGTTGAGAAACACAGATCCTGCGATTGCTCAGGTGATTGAAGACGAATTGGCCAGACAGAATTCTCATATTGAGTTGATTGCATCTGAGAACTGGGTAAGTCATGCGGTTATGTCGGCCATGGGAAGCCCGCTGACCAATAAATATGCCGAGGGTTATCCCGGAAAACGCTACTATGGCGGCTGTGAATGCGTTGATGTAGCTGAAAATCTGGCAATTGAGCGGGCAAAAGAACTTTTTGGCTGTGACTATGCAAATGTTCAGCCTCATTCCGGCGCACAGGCGAATCTGGCTGTATTTTTTGCCATGTTAGAGCCTGGAGATACGGTTATGGGGATGAACCTTGACCATGGCGGTCATCTGACTCATGGAAGCCCGGTAAATATATCTGGTAAATATTTTAAGATTGTACCTTATGGTGTTAATGATGAAGGCTTCATTGATTATGACGAATTGCGTCGTATTGCTTTGGAAGCAAAACCAAAGTTGATCGTAGCCGGTGCCAGTGCTTATGCGAGAACTATTGATTTCAAAAAATTCAGAGAAGTAGCCGATGAAGTGGGCGCTTATTTGATGGTGGATATGGCTCATATTGCCGGTCTTGTCGCAGCAGGACTTCATCCAAGTCCAATTCCCTATGCAGACGTGGTAACCACAACGACTCACAAGACACTGCGCGGACCTCGTGGCGGTCTGATTTTGGCTAATGAGGAAGCAGCAAAAAAATTTAATTTTAATAAAGCTGTATTCCCTGGTATTCAGGGTGGCCCGCTGATGCATGTCATTGCTTCAAAAGCTGTATGTTTTAAGGAAGCTCTTACAGATGAATTCAAAGCTTATCAGAAACAGATCATCGACAATGCGCAGGCATTGGCGAATGGCCTGATGAAGAGAGGCGTGGATATTGTATCCGGCGGCACGGATAATCATCTGATGCTGGTTGATTTAAAGAGTTTGAATCTGACTGGAAAACAGGCTGAAAAGATGCTGGATGAAGTGAATATTACATGTAATAAAAATACGATTCCAAACGACCCTCAGTCTCCGTTTGTTACAAGCGGTGTTCGTCTTGGAACACCATCAGCGACGACCCGTGGGTTAAAAGAAGAGGATATGGATCAGATCGCAGAGGCCATTGCCTTGACGTTGAAAGATTTTGAGGCGAATAAAGAGAAGGCAAAAGCAATCATTGATGGAATTACAGCAAAGTACCCATTAAACTGAATGGAAGTGATTTAAATGAAAGTATTGTTGATTAACGGAAGCCCTCATGAGCATGGATGTACAAATCGTGCATTGGAGGAAGTGGCAGCGTCCTTAAAGACCAATGGTGTGGACAGTGAAATTTTCTGGATTGGCAAAGGCGCGATTCATGGCTGCATTGCTTGTGGTCAGTGTGGTGGAAACAGCAATCACTGTGTGTTTGATGATACGGTCAATGAAGCTCTTGTAAAAATGCAGCAATCGGACGGCCTGATTGTAGGTTCTCCGGTCTATTATGCGTCTTTAAACGGTGCTTTGAGTGCTTTTTTGGATCGAATGTTTTGTGCCGGAGCTTGTTTTCATCATAAACCGGCAGCAGCCGTGACCTCCGCACGTCGGGCAGGAACGACAGCGACTTTGGATATTATTCAGAAGTATTTTACGATCAGTCAGATGCCGGTTGTATCTTCCCAGTATTGGAATATGGTTCATGGTTCATGTCCGGAGGATGTGGAGAAGGATTTGGAAGGACTTCAGACGATGCGGACCCTGGGAAAAAATATGGCATGGATGCTGAACTGTATTGAGGCCGGTAAAAGGGCAGGTATTGGCATTCCGGAAATTGAGGCCAAGATTAAAACAAACTTTATCCTTTGACAGTTTCCTTTGAGTGTAGTATTATAAAAATAATATAATCTTTCTTCGGAAATGAGAATTTCTCTACTGGCGGTAAAGCCCGCGAGCAAAAGCCAATCCGGTGTAATTCCGGAGCCAACAGTTGGTCTGGACGGGAGAAGAGGATGTATCATAATTACTGGATATAATCTTCTGTTTCTGTGCAGCTGAACAAGATAAAAAATAAACATGACATCCAGTAATCAAACCTGTGTTCAGGTTTTTACTGGATGTTTTTGTATGTATAGAAGATTGTGAGGTTATATCCCTGAAAATCGTTTTTCAAAGAAAGAGAGGAAGAGTTTTATGGATCAATTAAAAGAAAATCAAAACCCGTTGGGAACAGAGCCAATCAGTCGATTGATTTTTAAATATTCCGTACCGACGGCCCTGACGCTGATGGTGAATTATCTCTACAATATTGTCGACCAGGTGTTTGTGGGCCAGGGCGTCGGAATTACAGGAATGGCGGCGACGAATGTGGCTTTTCCGCTGACGATCATTGCGACGGCTTTAGGGCTCCTGATTGGGGATGGCGGGGCTGCCAATATCAGTCTGTGTCTGGGACGAAGAGAACAGGAAACAGCAGATAAAATAGCCAGTCATGCTGTGACAATGCTCATACTCTGCGGTGCGGCGCTGTGGCTTGTGTGCAGCCTGTTTGCACCGGGAATTGTTCAGCTCTTTGGGGCAACAGAGACGGCTTTTCAGGATTCTCTGATGTATACCCGGACGATTGCCTGGGGATTGCCATTTTTAATGGTGTGTACATCACTGACGGCGATTATCCGTGCCGATGGCAATCCACAGTACACGATGAAATGCATGATGGCAGGCGCGGTCATTAATATCGTGTTGGACTGGCTGTTTATTTTTCCATGCCATATGGGTGTGTTTGGCGCCGGACTGGCCACGGTCATTGGCCAGATCGTTTCCGGAAGCCTTTGTTTTGCCTATCTTAGAAAGTTGAAAACCGTACATATTCGAAAAGATGCGCTAAAACTGACCGGTTTACTGGCGGGGAAAATATTGTCCCTGGGTTTTCCGAGCCTGATTACTCAGATTATGACAGCAACTGTGCAGATCATTATGAACAATCTGATGACGATTCATGGAGCGCAGAGTGTCTATGGCAGTGATATTGCGCTGTCTGTCTATGGGATGATGATGAAGGTTTACCAGATTGCCCATGCCATGTTTGTCGGTGTTTCATCAGCTACTCAACCAATCAATGGATATAATTTCGGGGCAAAACATTATGACCGGGTACGAAAAACCTATAAGACGGCTGCAGTAATCGGGATTATTATTTCAGTGATATGGTTTACTGTTTATCAGCTGCTTCCGGGGCAGATTGCCGGACTTTTCGTATCAGGAAATCCTTTATACAGGGAATGTGCAATCCACTGCTTCCGGATTTATATGCTGGCTTTTTTCCTCTATGGTCTTCATATGACAACCGCTTCATTTTTTCAGGGCATTGGAAAGCCGTCGAGAGCCCTCATCATCTCGCTTGTCCGCCAGGCCGTACTGATGATTCCGTTAGCCCTTATCTTATCCGGAAGATTTGGTCTGGACGGCGCTTTGATGGCAGCGCCTGTGACGGATACATTGGTTTTTCTTCTTGCGCTTACTCTGGCCGTGAGTGAGTTCCGTCAGTGGAAGAAAAAAGGATTTTAAGAAAAAAGAGATATCATAGTTGACTGAGTCCACTTATTTCGATATAATTGAGGACAAATACAACATGTTTGTGAGAGAGGAATAAGTGGATGAAAGAGAAAATTGATTTAATTACAGAGATACGGGGCTTTAATCGGTTTTATACGAATATTTTAGGATTGCTGGATCAGCATATTTTAGATTCGGGTTATTCCCTGACAGAGGCCCGGGTATTATTTGAAATCAGTAAAACAGAGCGGTGTACGGCCAATCAGCTCTGTTCCTCCTTAAAGGTTGACCGGAGTTATATGAGTCGAATGATAACAAAATTTGAGAAAAGGGGGCTGCTGACCAGACATCAGAGTCCGACAGACAATCGTCATATGGAAATTCATTTGACAGAGGAGGGAATGAAACTTTTTCACGAGTTAAACAATCGGTCAAACAGGCAGATTGGCGAGCTTCTCACAAAACTGGATGATGAACAACAGAAAAAAATCTGGGAAGCCATGAGGACAATTAAGAAATATCTGACTGTGGCCACATCAAATATCGAAATTCGTCCTTATATAGAGGACGATGTCGAGTATGTCATTGACAGACAGTTATCTTTATATGAATCGGAACGTCATTTTACATCAGAAATATGGAAAAAATATCTCGTTAAAGGTGTCATGGCGTTGATTGAAAAATTTAATCCGGAAAAAGACTGTATGTATATTCTGGAGTTTAACGGAAATCCTGCCGGATGTGTGGCGATTACCCATACCCGGGACGATACAGCCCAGTTTCGTTACTTTTTTCTGGAACCCGAACTGCGTGGATTGGGAGCTGGTCATAAATTGATGGATATGGCTTTGAATTTCTGCCGGGAGAAAAACTATAAACATATTTTTCTGTGGACCGTCAGCGCCCAGGAAACAGCCAGGGTATTGTATAAAAATGCCGGGTTTGAAATAACTCAAACAAGCAAAAACGAAGACTGGGGTGTTCCGGTTCTTGAAGAAAAATGGGAATTGGATCTTTAAAATTTGTCGTAAAGTAAATACGTTTCTACATGATGTTTCGACAGGCTTTTCATGGGTTTTATGGTAATCTTTTATTGTTACGCAAGATAACTTATGTTACAATGAAGGAGGAAAATGATTTTGGTAAGATGAATGATGTCTATGTTATTTTTATTGCGCCATTTGATTTGTTTGGAAAAAACAAGTATATGTACACGTTTCGTATGACTTGCGATGAAGTGCCGGGGCTGTCCATGGGAGACGGAGCGGTAAGAATATTTTTAAATACTCATGGCAAGAATGATATTGAGGTGCCGGCTGGATTGGTCGAGTTCCTTAAATATGTGGAAAATCCTGACCGATATGAAAAAAATATTCAAGATAGTCGTGTACGAAAACTTGCAGACCAGATTGAGATGTTAAAGAACAGTCAGGAAGTAGGTGTTAAGTATATGCGGTTATGGGAGGAACTGGATGAGGCCCGTCGCGAAGGACATGAATCTGGAGTGGCAGAAGGATTTGAAGCGGAACGCATGGAATCTATAAAGAATTTAATGGAAACGATGGACTGGCCTGTGGAGCAGGCGATGAATGCTCTGAAAGTGCCGGAAGCCGAGAGACAAAAATATTTGGATATGATAAAGAACATGAATAAATAATACCCGTGCGGTATGTCCGAATGAGCATATGACAAACAGGTATATTCCGAAGAAAAGTGTCAAATAAATTGGCGATATTTCGAAAGAAAGCCTGATAAAAACCCGCCATATTCTGAAAAAAAGCGTTTCAAGCTTTATGAAAGAATATGGCGGGTAGTTTTTAATAACCCAGTTCTTCGCCGACAAGAATAATTTTGATTCTTCCGGCCGGAGCACTGCGGCGTGTAACGACAAATTGATTACAGATGCAGTCCGAACTCATGCAGTTACAGCAGCGGCCCACCTGAGTACACGGTGTGTTTTTATCCAGACGTATGGTATTCATCGGAGCTGCGGTGTTGCGGGCACGAGCGATAGCAGCTTCAAGGTTATCGGTCACTTTGTTCATACCAGCGATGACAATGACGTTGGATGGTCCGAAAATGAGGGAGGCTACCCGGTTGCCGTTGCCGTCGATATTGACCAGTTCACCGCCCATGGTCAGAGCATTGGTGCTCATAAAATAGTAATCACAGACAGCCACCTTGCTGAAAAAATTTTTTTTCTCTTCATCCGTCTTGGGTACTGTGCGGTCCAGAACGACACAGTCAGAGGCTTTTAATGCCGGAATCAGGCCGATTTCATTAATGGACATGGAGCCGCCCCAGGATACGCTGGAACCAGGAGTCACAAAACGGAGAGCCATTTTCAGGGCTTCTTCTCCATTATCCACATAGTAGGCTTCCATGCCGCGTTTGTCCAGATTTTTAATCAGAGTTTCTGCAGCAGTTTCGTAAAATTTTTTCTTCGGGTTCATCAGATCACACTCCGTTCTACTTTTTGATAATAGTATACCATCTTTTGTTTTGGCGGTACAGAAAAAAGTCAGACTTTCGTGCCAATCAAAATCATGGTATACTGTGAACAGTTATGAAAAGTTTTTAAGGAGAATTTATGTCAAAATCATTATATATTGCGGAAAAACCGAGTGTGGCCAGAGAGTTTGCCAGGGCATTAAATATTAAAGGCAAAAGTTATGACGGTTACATGGAATCAGCAGATTCGGTGGTCACCTGGTGTGTGGGTCATCTGGTGACGATGAGTTATCCGGAAGTTTACGATCCGGCGCTGCGGCGCTGGTCACTGGACACACTGCCCTTTATTCCAAAAGAATTTAAATACGAGGTGATTGACTCGGTAAAAAAACAATTTGATATTGTCAGTCATCTGTTAAACCGGCCGGATGTGGATACGATTTATGTCTGTACCGACTCAGGACGGGAAGGGGAGTATATTTATCGCCTGGTGGATCAGATGGCCGGAGTGAAGGGAAAGATAAAAAAACGGGTTTGGATTGACTCTCAGACGGAGGAAGAGATTATGCGGGGCATCCGGGAGGCAAAGGACATTTCGGCCTACGATAATCTGGCGGCTTCCGCTTATCTGCGCGCCAAGGAAGATTATCTTATGGGGATTAATTTTTCACGGCTGCTCACTTTGAAATACGGACCTTCCATTTCAAGCTTTATGAAATCAAAGCGGACAGTACTCTCAGTAGGACGGGTAATGACCTGCGTTCTTGGCATGGTCGTCCGAAGAGAACGGGAGATCCGGGCTTTTGTTAAAACGCCATTTTACCGGGTATTGGCTAAATTGGAAGTTCAGGGACGGGAGATTGAGGCAGAGTGGCGGGCAGTGGAAGGCTCCCGTTATTTTGGAACACCGGCGCTTTATAAAGAAAATGGTTTAAAAAACGAAGAGGATGCAAAAGCACTTATTGACATGTTGGAAGCCGAGCCGCCGCGGACTATGACAATTGAAGACCTGACAAAGAAAAAGGAGAAAAAAAATCCGCCTTTATTATTTAATCTGGCGGAGCTTCAAAATGAATGTTCCCGGCTCTTTAAGTTAAGTCCGGATGAGACGTTGAAGGTGGTCCAGGAACTTTACGAAAAGAAGTTGGTGACCTATCCAAGAACGGATGCCCGCGTCCTTTCCACAGCAGTTGCAAAAGAGATTTATAAAAATATCCGTGGTCTGCGGAATTTTCAACCTGTGTCGGATTTTGCCGCTGAAGTTCTGGAGATAGGAAGTTATAAAAATATCGCAAAAACACGGTATGTGAATGATAAACAGATTACGGATCACTATGCCATTGTACCTACAGGACAGGGACTTGGTGCTTTAAAATCTGTCAGCAGGATCGGATTCAGTGTATATACGGTCATTGCAAAACGATTTTTAAGTATTTTTTATCCGGCGGCTGAATATCAGAAAGTTAATCTGGTCGTAAGTAAAGACAGGGAGCGGTTCTTCGCCGGCTTCAAAGTGCTTCTTTCCGAAGGATATTTGAAAGTGGCAGGAAAACCATCGGACAGAGGAGTGGCCGGAAAGACGGTAGATAAACCATCGGATACTTCTGTGGAAGAGAGCGAAAAGATAGACCTGAGCTTTTTAGAACTTTTGAAAACATTGAAAAAAGGCATTTCTCTTCCGGTGAAGGAATTATATATAAAAGAAGGGGAAACGACCCCGCCGAAGCGTTATAATTCAGGAAGTATGATTCTTGCCATGGAAAATGCGGGACAACTCATTGAAGATGAGGAACTGCGGGCAATGATCAAAGGCAGTGGTATCGGAACAAGTGCGACACGGGCAGAGATTTTAAAAAAGCTGGTGACGATTAAATATCTGGCTTTGAACAAAAAAACTCAGATCATCACGCCGACAAAACTTGGAGAGATGGTGTATGATGTGGTGGACAGTTCACTGCGGCCGCTTTTGAATCCGGAACTGACGGCCAGTTGGGAAAAAGGCCTGAATTATGTGGCGGAGGGCACCATCACACCGGAGGAATATATGGAAAAACTGGACCATTTTGTGACTGTGCGTACCGAATACGTGAAACGGCTGAATAATCAGTGGATGCTTCGGGAGAAGTATGAGGCAATTTCTAAGCACTATGCATAAAAATGAAAAAAGATGGACTTTGTTATTACAGAGTGTTAAAATGAGAGTATTTAGTGAATCAATATATAGTATGGAGGTAGATTATGTGCGGCATTGTTGGATATATTGGTAAAGCTCAGGCGGCGCCGATTCTTTTGGACGGCCTGGCAAAACTCGAATACAGAGGTTATGATTCGGCGGGAATTTCCATTTTTGATGGTGAAAATATTCAAACAGTAAAAACAAAAGGAAAAATTAAGGATTTGCGGGAATTAACCCATGACGGCGCAGATCTGGCGGGAACGGTGGGCATTGGCCATACCCGCTGGGCGACCCACGGCGAGCCTTCCGATGCAAATTCCCATCCTCATGTAAATGCCAGTGAGACAATTGCCGTTGTTCACAATGGTATCATTGAAAATTATCTGGAATTAAAAAAGCGACTTTTAGCTAAAGGTTACATATTTCAGTCCGAGACAGATACGGAAGTTGTTACATTGCTGCTGGATTACTATTTTGATGGTGATTTATTAAAAACATTGTCGAAGGTTATGAGCCGTATCGAAGGTTCCTATGCTCTTGGAATCATTAATAAAGATAATCCGGACGAGATCATTGCAGTAAAAAAAGACAGTCCGCTCATTGTCGGACTTTCCGAAGAGGGTAATTATATCGCCTCTGATATTCCGGCCGTACTGAAACATACACGAAAGATTTATATTCTTGAAGATGGTGAGATTGTCAAACTGACCCGGAACAACGTGACAGTTTATAATCAGGACCTGGATGTCGTTGAAAAAGAAGTAACAGAAATTCAGTGGGATGTATCTGCAGCAGAAAAAGGCGGTTACCAACATTTTATGATGAAAGAAATTCATGAACAGCCAAAGGCTGTAAGGGATACCATTTTTCCACGGATAAAGGAAGACGACGTATTTATCCATGAACTTCGTATGACGGATGAGCAGATTAAAGATTTGAAAAAAGTTTTTATTATTGCCTGCGGCTCTGCTTATCATGCCGGTGTGACAGGAAAATATGTCATTGAAGAACTGTCCAGGATTCCTGTGGAAGTGGACCTGGCTTCTGAATTTCGTTATCGGAATCCAATTCTCGAAGATAATACCCTGGCGATCATCATCAGTCAGTCCGGCGAAACAGCGGATACCCTGGCGGCTATGCGGGAAGCAAAACGTCATGGTGTCCGGACACTGGCCATCGTCAATGTGGTCGGAAGCTCCATAGCCAGAGAAGCGGACGACGTTTTATATACATGGGCCGGACCGGAAATTGCCGTGGCAACGACAAAGGGCTATACGAGTCAGTTATCCGCACTCTATCTGCTCGCTCTTCATTTTGGAAAGATTCGTGAAAAGATTTCCAGAAGTGATTATCTGGAAATGATTCAGGAGCTGAAATCCCTGCCGGATAAGATTGAAAAGATGCTTCAGGATAAGGAGAAAATCCAGTATCTTGCCAACCAGTACATCGGCTTGAAGGATGTATTTTTCCTGGGGCGGGGAATTGATTATGCCAGTGCGTTAGAGGCGTCTTTAAAGTTGAAAGAGATTTCCTATGTTCATTCGGAGGCTTATGCGGCCGGGGAATTGAAGCATGGCACGATTTCTCTGATTGAAGACGGAACCCTTGTTGTGGCTCTGGTAACCCAGGAGCAGCTTTACGGTAAGATCGTCAGCAATATTGTAGAAGTAAAAACCCGCGGGGCCTTTGTGCTGGCCGTGACCAATGAAGATAACAAAGACATTGAAAAGAATACGGATTATGTATTCTATATACCGAAAACCAATAAAAACTTTACCGGATTAATGGCAACGATCCCGATGCAGCTGTTTGCCTACTATGTGGCCGTAGCCAAGGGATGTGATGTGGACCAGCCTAGAAATCTGGCGAAATCCGTAACGGTAGAATAGGAGAGAATCATGGAAGGTTTAATGATTAAAAATTTATATAATCTGGAAGAGACGATTGCCGCTGATTTGTTTGATGGTTTGGATTATCCGTGGCAGGCGCTCCCGAAAATCGGAGAATTTATTTTAAAGTTAGGACCGACACTGCCGAAGGATGCGTATGATCAGATTGGCGAAGATGTATGGATTGCCAAAAGCGCCACTGTATTTCCTTCGGCCTATGTGCATGGACCGGCTATTATTGGCAAAGAGGCGGAAGTCCGTCATTGTGCTTTTATCCGGGGCAATGCCATTGTCGGTGAAGGCGCTGTAGTGGGAAATTCCACAGAGCTTAAAAATGTCGTGCTGTTTAATAAGGTTCAGGTGCCTCATTATAACTATGTCGGCGACTCTGTTTTGGGCTATAAAGCGCATATGAGTGCCGGTTCCATTACTTCTAACGTAAAAGCCGATAAAACGCTTGTAAAGGTTTCAGTCGGCAGTGAGCGGATTGAAACCGGATTGAAGAAATTTGGGGCCATGCTTGGCGATAATGTAGAAGTTGGATGCAATGCAGTACTGAATCCGGGAACAGTCATTGGGCGTGAATCCAACGTATATCCGACGTCGATGGTGCGTGGTTTCGTTCCGGCCCGGAGTATTTTTAAGAATACGGGCGAGGTTATTCAAAAGAAATTTGTATAATAAAATTGTATCAAAATACTGGACGAAATCCGGGTTTTGTGAGACAATAAATATAACTATGATATCATTTTAACAATAAATACTCACCGTATATTGAAAGGAGTTCTAAAATGATTTATTCACATGAAGTAGAAATGATGTGCCCGGTAGCCCAGGGTGTTGCCCACGGCGCAGCGCCGATTCCGGAAGAAGCGAAATGGGTAAAAGCAAAGGAGATTAAAGATATTTCCGGGTTTACACACGGCATCGGCTGGTGTGCACCTCAGCAGGGAACCTGTAAATTAACATTGAACGTCAAAGACGGTATCATTCAGGAAGCACTGGTAGAGACTATCGGATGTTCCGGTATGACTCATTCGGCCGCTATGGCTTCCGAAATCCTTCCTGGATTGACTATCCTTGAAGCATTAAATACAGACCTGGTTTGTGATGCCATCAACACAGCCATGAGAGAACTGTTTTTGCAGATTGTTTATGGCCGCAGCCAGTCCGCCTTCTCAGAGGACGGCTTAGCTGTCGGCGCCGGACTTGAGGATCTTGGAAAAGGACTTCGTTCTCAGGTTGGCACGATGTACGGTACATTGAAGAAAGGTCCGCGTTATCTCGAAATGACCGATGGTTATGTGACAGGCATCGCATTGGATGAAGAAGACCAGATTATTGGTTATCAGTTCATCAATTTCGGTAAGATGATGGATTTCATCAAAGCTGGCGACGATGCAAATACGGCTCTGGAAAAAGCAAAAGGTCAGTATGGTCGTGTCGATGACGCAGTTCGCATTATCGACCCTAGAAAAGAATAATTCGAGGAGGAAGAGAAATGGCTTTATTTGAATCATATGAAAGAAGAATTGATAAAATCAACTCTGTGTTGAACAGCTATGGTATCGCTTCCATCGAAGAAGCAGAAAAGATTACAAAGGATGCCGGATTGGACGTTTATGCACAGGTTAAAAAAATCCAGCCGATCTGTTTTGAAAATGCTTGTTGGGCATATACGGCAGGTGCGGCTATCGCAATCAAAAAAGGATGTAAAAGAGCAGCAGATGCCGCAGCAGCTATTGGTGAAGGACTTCAGGCATTCTGTATTCCAGGTTCCGTTGCCGATCAGCGTAAAGTAGGTCTTGGACATGGTAACCTTGGAAAGATGCTTTTGGAAGAAGAAACCGAATGCTTCTGCTTTCTTGCCGGACATGAATCTTTCGCTGCTGCAGAAGGCGCTATCGGTATTGCCGAAAAAGCAAACAAAGTTCGTCAAAAACCATTACGAGTTATTTTAAATGGTCTTGGAAAAGATGCAGCTCAGATTATTTCCAGAATTAATGGTTTTACATATGTAGAAACAGAAATGGATTATTATACAGGCGAAGTGAAAGAAGTATTCCGCAAGGCTTACTCCACAGGTCTTCGTTCCAAGGTAAACTGCTATGGTGCCAATGATGTTACTGAGGGTGTTGCCATCATGCACAAAGAGGGCGTTGATGTTTCCATTACAGGAAACTCCACCAATCCGACCCGTTTCCAGCATCCGGTAGCAGGTACATATAAGAAAGAATGTATCGAAATGGGTAAAAAATATTTTTCCGTTGCTTCTGGCGGCGGTACCGGCCGTACCCTTCATCCGGATAATATGGCAGCAGGTCCTGCTTCCTACGGTATGACAGATACCATGGGACGTATGCATTCTGATGCTCAGTTTGCAGGCTCATCTTCAGTACCGGCTCACGTTGAAATGATGGGTCTGATCGGCATGGGTAACAATCCGATGGTTGGAGCTACAGTAGCCGTAGCCGTTTCCGTAGAGGAAGCAGCCAAAGCTGGTAAATTCTGACATTGAGCACTTAATGAGAACGAGCCGTCAGGCGAAGTTCGAATTTAGTGCGAAAGTCGTTCCCGACCCTTAGCGAGGCCGAGCCGGCAGGCGACGGCAGAGGTTAGTGGAGGGAACATACCCGTGTGGCACTTAATGAAAAATAAAAATGCAGGGCGTCCGAATCGGGCGCCCTTGTTTTGCGTTATTCCCCACCAGGGCCGTCCTTGCGCGGCCTGCTGGATTCAGGAAGAGGTTCTGTAGATTCTTTTGGAAGGTCAATATCAGGAATATTGCCATCGTCATAAGCATTTTTAGCAGATGTATTTTTGCTTGACATAGTTTTTCACCATCCTTTCGATATTAGGTTGGATGAATCTTAAAAAAATATACCCATTTGGGTATGTCTGATTGAACTACAATTATTGGGATATAGGATCAGGTAGATATAGCTGATAAAAATTTGTTGGAAATCACCTCTTTTTGTCGTATAATAAAACGAGGGAAATGGGAGCGATGAAGGATATCATATAGCAAATATAGTGGTAATATTATAGAGACTATGATTGAAGCGGGGGCGAGAATATTTTGGAACATGAATCCGGTGCAGTAAGCAGGGCGAAGGCCAGCCTGATTTTTTCGATGCTTGTGTTCGGCACGATCGGAATTTTTGTTCGATACATTCCGTTGCCATCCAGTGTCATTGCGTTGACGAGAGGCCTTATCGGTACGGCATTTTTGGCAGTTGTAATCTTAAAAAAAGGGCCGGGGATTTCATGGGGAGCTATAAAAAGAAATCTGCTAAATTTGTGTTTATCCGGTGCCTTTATAGGAATCAACTGGATATTACTTTTTGAATCTTATCATTATACAACCGTTGCAACAGCAACGCTCTGTTATTATATGGCGCCCGTGTTTGTCACAATTGCAGCGCCTTTTGTGTTTAAGGAGCGATTGACTAAGAAAAAAATATTCTGTATTACCGGCGCCCTGGTCGGCATGGTTCTTATATCAGGTATTTGGAATACAGGAATATCGGGTACTGGAGAACTTTGGGGAGTTCTTTATGGAATCGGAGCCGCGGTGTTTTATGCCAGTGTTATTTTACTGAATAAAAAGATTCAAGGTATTTCAGCCTATGATAAGACCATGATGCAGCTTGCAGCATCATCTATTGTGTTATTGCCTTATACAGTTTTAACAGAAAAAGTATCTGTTCTGTCCCTGACACCAATGGCTGTGATCTTATTGGCGGTTGTTGGCATTTTGCATACGGGGATTTCTTATACCCTATACTTTGGCTCAATGAAGAATCTGGAGGCACAGACAATCGCTATTTTCAGTTATATTGACCCGATTGTCGCAATTCTTTTATCGGCCTTGTTTCTCAAAGAGCCATTTGGAATCAGGGGGATTGCAGGAGCGATTATGGTACTGGGAGCCGCTTTGATCAGTGAGCTGCCAGATAAATCATAGAATACAGGAGGAAAAGAAGAATGAAAAAGATATTAAGTCTGCTGCTGGTATGTGCCGTGTGTTTGACGGTGGCTGGCTGCAGCAATAAGAAAAAAGAGACAAAGATACCGGAAACAGAGACCCGGACCGATGCGGAAGCCTCTGAGATTGTTGACCAAGAAAATGAAGAGATGGGACCAAACGGTCTTCAATTGGTTGCTGTTGGCGAATCATTTCAGGTTGATGCCAAGTATGGAAGATATCTTATTACGATTACAGGTATTGAAAAAACAGACTGGTGGGAGAGAAAATACAACAATCAAAAAAAGTCAGTGATACTTCTGAATTATGAAGTTGAAAATATTAATTTTTCATCCATTCTTTCTGAGGGCGTGAAAGTTGAAAGTGATTTGTTCAAGATCTTGGATAGCAAAAAAGGAGTATTGAGTCCTTTTTTATGGTATTTCGATGATGTCAGTAAGGCAGAAACTGTGAAACCAGGAGAAAAAGCAAGCGGAAGCATACCTTATGTTTTGGAGAGAGATTCAGAGTATTTTGATGTAATATTTACCAGGGTTACAGGGGATGTGGCAGAAGTCAGAGTGGATATGTAATGGTCAGGGCGTCCGTATGGACGCCCTTCTTTTGTTAAGAGATATAAGATGTTTAGTCTTCACATATCGGATTTTCGATTAGAGTTGCGGCGATGAAGTCGTGTTTGTGTCCTTCTTCGCGGGTTGTCGTTCCTTTGATGAAATGGACGTGGCGTCCACTTCCTACTTCGATGGCCGGGCCGGAAGTGCCGCAAAATTCATGGTCATGGCCATTGCAGGAATCCGTAGTAAATTTAATTTCATGGACATGACTGCCGTCACAAGGGATGGCGTCGCCTGAAACAGTTGCAAATCTATGGTTATGCGCATGATCACAACAGCCGGAGATGCGGACGCTTCCTAAAACTTCGTGATTATGCTGTTTTGGTGGGCAGGGTCTCCGATTAACATTTTCTTCCATGATACAAATTCCTTTCGAGATTTAATTTTGTCTGGTTACATTACCAGCTTATGCAAAAACTCGAAAAAGGAAACAAATCAATCCTCCCACTCAAAAGAAAAGGTATGTCGGAACAGGGATGAGCAGGAATTGGAGGTTTGCTCTTGACGGCAAAAATTAAAATATAGTACAATATTGTAAAATAGTGGAAATAAAGAGGGGTGTATCATGAAAATTTCAACAAAGGGGCGTTATGCATTGCGTACAATGTTGGATTTGGCAATGCACGATGAAGGAACTTTGATTCCATTAAAGGATATATCCAGTCGTCAGGGAATTACGATTAAGTATCTGGAGCAGGTGATGAATCTTTTGAGTAAAGCGGGATATGTTCGGAGTGTCCGGGGAGCCGGAGGCGGTTATCGCCTGGCAAAAGCGCCGTCTGCTTATACGGTCGGGGATATTCTTCGGACGGCTGAAGGAAGTCTGGCGCCGATCGCCTGTTTGGAGGATGATATTAATCAATGCCCAAGGGCCGCGGAATGCTTGACACTGGGGTTTTGGGAGGGGCTGGCAGATGTGATCAATGATTACGTGGATGGTGTGACGTTGGAGGATCTGATTCAGAGGGCCCAGGAAAATAATTTTTCAATTTAAGAATTTATGAACAAAATCACCTTTTCAATGATATTTTACGGAAATCATGGTATACTGTAGGTATTATTTGGAAAGGTGATATTTTTATGTCGTTAATAGAATGGAATAAGAAAAAGGTGATTCTTTTTGACCTGGACGGTACTTTGACGGATCCTGGAGTTGGAATCACAAACTCAGTGATGTATGCCCTCGAAAAATATGGAATCACTGTATCGGATAAAAGTGAACTTTACAAATTTATCGGACCGCCCTTAATGCAGTCTTTTGAGAAATATTATGGATTTGATCAAAATAAGGCAGAGCGGGCCGTAGCTTTATACAGGGAGTATTTCCAGGACAGAGGTATTTTTGAAAACGAGATTTATGATGGGATTCAACAGCTTCTGGATGCGTTGAAAGTACAGGGAAAGGTCATCGGCCTTGCCACATCAAAACCTGAAATTTATGCGAAGCAGATTTTAGAACATTTTGGACTTGATGGCTATTTTGATTTTATTTCAGGAAGCATGTTGAATGGAGAACGGACCGATAAAGGAGAGGTTATCGCCTGGGCGATTCAGCTTCTGGGAGAAAAACAGAGGTATACGTTGGAAGAGATTGTGATGATCGGTGACCGGGAGCATGATGTGATCGGCGCCAGGAAAAATGGGCTGGCCTCCATCGGTGTATTGTTTGGATATGGCAGCAGAGAAGAACTGACAGGGGCCGGTGCGGATGCGGTAGTATCGTCCGTTTGTGAATTAGCTGAAATGCTGACAGGAGAGGCTGCCGGGGAGGTATTAGGATGAAGGTAAAAGGGATTTTGCAAAGGGGATTAGTATGTTTGGGGGCTTGCCTGCTCTTCGCAGGTATGGCAGTGTACGCTGATGAGACGGGCAGTGAGCCGGAGAGCAGGACGACTATGGAAGCAAGTGGCGTGACTAACACTATGGTAGTCGATGAAACCTCTGGAAAAACCGAAACTCTGGCAAAACCGTCGGACGGAGTGTTGTGTTCATTGTACGATGTTGAAGTGGAAAATTGGAAACGTCGAATTTACAAGATCAAATGTAAAGTTGATTCAGAGGATTCCAAAAATGGAGATATCCGGATATATTCAGGAAAGAATTTCCATATAACCGACAGCAAGGGCAATATTTTGTCGGAGGGTACATATATTGATGCCGATGGCAATGTAACTGAAACCTTTAAAGGCGGAGAGATTTGTCGTGATATTAATGGATGGTTTATCCTGTGGGAGGATACCGACCTGAGGGAATGGAGCAGACACAATATTTATGTCCAGGCGGACAGTGATTTTGTGGGTGGTAATAATCAGACGATCGGTCTGGATGGTATGTCAGGCGTTTATCTGAATTCGGATTCGGGAATGGCGGATATATCTTTTGAGACTCACTCTTTCAAAGTGAATGTGGCTGCAGAGGTCGATGCTTCGGATGTGATATTTCCGGTTATGGAGGGGATTGATTTAAGTCATCCCGACTTTTTAAATAAAGCGGTTGTGAAACTGGAATGTGTTTATGGAAATCTGAGGGATTTACCTCTCAAAGTCCAGTGGTACCGGGTGGTTAATGGCATGGAAGAGCCGGTTGGAGATATGATTACCAGGGCGCCATACCATTTGCCGGAGAGTGAAGTCCGAACACTGACAGAAGCAAAAGAATATAAGCTTAAAATATATTATAATGGAGAAGCTTCCACGGAAGAAGCCAGACAAGCCAGCAATGGCCATGAAGTTCCGGTATCCGAAGATGCGCCGATGGACGAGGCATCTTTTAAGACTGAGATGGTAAAAGGATGTATTGATGCGGCGGTTTGCCTTGAACAGCTTCCATATAACAATTCGGTGGCTCATACATTTCGGTTTAAACTGTATCGGTTTGATGAACCGAATCAAATGATCAATGATGATACGCCGTTTACGGAATATTCGCTGACCTTTGATGCAAATGGCGACCGGGCGGAAAAGCATTTAAAAATTGATGGGCTTGCGGCCGGATGGTATACGCTGGTTCCGGAAAATCCGGAAGAAGATTTTGCAGAGATGACGGATAAACGGAAGGACAATTCGGTGCCGAATGCCAGAACTGGAAGCAGCGCCGGGGTGGACTTCCATATTGGTGAGATTGTGGATAATCAGTATAGTTGGGAGATTATTCGGTATCAGGGACAGAATCCGGAAAATCCTCTTGGTGTGAATCCTTTTAAAATCATTTATAATTATCAGGAAAATTTATATAGCATCAGTTATGCCATGAATCTGCCGGGTGGTTCCGGTCTGGTGGGTAATCCACCCTATGATCTGAATCGATATCGGCCGGGGACCATGGTTTCTGTTCAGGGAGGAAATGGCATGACAGCGGATGGCTGGCAGTTTGTCGGATGGGCTCTGGATGCGGGCGACGGTGTCTATAAAGCGGGTGAAAAGATTTATTCCGATGTGTCCATTCATGGAATTCCTGTGGAAACTCAGGTGGCGATGACCGACGGAGGGCTGACCTTATACGGACGTTGGATTCGGGTGTATTCGGTCACTTATGACGGCAATACAAGCAGCGGTGGCAGCCTCCCTGCAGATATCGGGGGAACGGTCAAAGAAGGAAGTAATTTATATTATTCGGGGGATGAAGTTACGGTCGAAGCTCAGGGAAACCTCGAAAAAGTCGACTCAGACGGGACACGATATGTATTTGATGGATGGTCTGTCAACCAGGATGGTTCAGGAACGCGTTTGAAAACAGGAGATAAAGTGAAGGTATCGGATGCGGATATCACATTTTATGCTCAGTGGCGGGCTGTCGGTACCGATAAATATGCGGTGAATTATATTGCATCTGTTCCAAAGGATACGATTCTGACAGGCGTTTTGCCTCAGGATACGGAGAAATACGAGGAAGGTGCGATTGTTAAGGTCAAAGATCAGGGAAGTATGGCCATTGAACATTACCGGTTTGCAGGATGGGCGCTGACATCGCGGGAGGACGCTTTCTATCAGGACGGCGAGGAATTGTTTGGAACAAAGGATATCCAAACGGTGACAAAGACAGAAACGCCGATGAAAGAACAGGGACTTTCCTTTTACAGCCGATGGATTCCGTTATATCAGGTGACCTATCATGCCAATGCAAATAAAGTTGCAAATCTTCCGGAAGATACCAATGAATATGAAGCGGGCGATATGGTGACGATTCTCGGCGGAAACAAGGTAAAACGGGAAGGTTATGAGTTTATCGGCTGGAATACGAAGATGGACGGCAGCGGACAGAGCTATGATGCAGGCTTAAAATTCAACATGCCGGAAGAAAATATTGAACTTTATGCCCAGTGGGAGAAATTGCCGGAGCCGGAAAGTCTGCCGGAGGAGACAGAAACACCATCCAGGTCGGGAATTGGCGGTGTATGGTCGATGGTAATTTTGGCAGTGATCGGCGTAATCTGTATTATTGCTTACGTGGCTTATCAGTGGCTGAGTCATCGGAAGAACTAAAAAGGCGATATTATTTACATACTGAAATTTTGTATATGAAACCTTCTGTTGGCGCATACTAAGCAAAAACAGGAGGTTTTTTATGATGATGAAGGAAATTCAGGAAATTAAAGGCAGAGAAGTGCTGGATTCAAGAGGCAATCCAACAGTAGAAGTAGAAGTCATTCTGCGTCATGGTATCAGCGGACGGGCTATCGTGCCTTCCGGAGCATCCACTGGGATTTATGAGGCGCTGGAACTGCGGGATGGGGATAAAAAGCGCTATGGTGGTAAAGGGGTAAAAAAGGCAGTCAAACATGTCAATGAAAATATTGCCAAAGCGCTTCATGGAATGGATGTGACAAAGCAGCAGGAGATTGATGAAAAGCTTTTAGAACTTGACGGAACAGAGGCAAAAAAAAATCTGGGAGCCAATGCGATTCTCGGCGTGTCTTTGGCCTGTGCGAGAGCTGGTGCGGCATTTTATCATTTGCCGCTGTATCGCTATATTGGCGGTGTGGCGGGAACACTGCTGCCTATGCCGATGATGAATATTCTAAATGGCGGCGCCCATGCGGATAACGGTATTGATTTCCAGGAGTTTATGATCGTACCGACGGGAGCAAAATGTTTTGCCGATGCGCTTCGGATAGGAAGTGAGGTATTTCATGCATTAAAAGGTGTTTTAGGCGGTATGGGGTTAAATACGGCTGTGGGCGACGAGGGAGGATTTGCGCCGGACCTGGCCAGTAATGAAGATGGCCTTAAAGTGATCATGGAAGCCATTGAAAAAGCCGGATATGAGCCGGGAAAAGATGTATGTCTGGCTTTAGATGTGGCCAGCAGCGAGTTTTATAAAGATGGAAATTATATTCTTTATGGAGAAAATAATAAAATCTTTGACAGTCAGGGCATTGGTGAATATTATGAAATGCTTGTCAGCAAATATCCGATCGTGTCGATTGAGGATGGTTGTGATCAGGATGACTGGGAGGGCTGGAAAAATCTTACGGCCCGTCTGGGGCAGAAAACCCAGTTAGTGGGCGATGATTTCTTTGTGACCAATACCCGCCGGCTTCAGGAAGGAATTGGTCAGAAGGCGGCGAATGCGATCCTTATTAAACCGAATCAGATTGGTACGCTGACAGAAACGATTCAGGCAGTACAGATGGCCGGAAATGCTGGTTATGGTGCTATTATGTCGCATCGTTCCGGTGAAAGTGAGGATACGACCATTGCGGATCTGGCTGTCGGGTTAAATTGCGGTCAGATTAAAACCGGTTCCCTGTCCCGGACAGATCGTATGGCGAAATACAATCAGCTCCTTAGAATTGAGGAAGAGCTTTTAAAAGGCGCAAGATTTGAAAATCCTTTTATTGACAAAATTAGATGAAGTCACTATAATAAGTAGACAAGCGGACACTTTGCTCCGGCGAAGTGTCCGGTTTTAAATCATAAGGGAAGGTGCAGGTATGGAACAAAAGAGAGTTTTTTCACTGTTGGTGGATAATACTTCCAGTGTTTTAAGCCGTGTATCAGGACTTTTTACCCGCAGAGGATACAATATTCACAGTATTTCCGCCGGTGTGACGATGGATCCGAGATTTACCCGGATTACCGTTGTTGTTGACGGGGATGATTTGATTTTTGAACAGATTGAGAAACAGATGCGCAAGATGGTGGATGTACTTGATGTTAAGACACTTAAGGAGGGCGTTTCCGTTTGCCGTGAATTGATCATGATCAAGATTCGGGCAAATGCGGAGGACCGTCAGGCCATTCTGTCAGTGGTTGATATTTTTCGGGCGAAGGTCGTGGATGTGGGTATTGATTCTATGATTATTGAACTGACAGGAAATCAATCAAAATTGGATGCGTTTATCCGTTTGGTCAGTGATTATGAAGTTCTCGAACTGGCCCGGACCGGTGTGACCGGTTTGTCCAGAGGTATGGATGACGTAAAGTATTTATAGCTCCATAATAATATTCCGTCTGATGCACGAAAAGGTGTACAGCTCTGTATTATTAGAAGATACATATTTTAAAAGATTAACAGTAGGAGGAAGTTAAAATGGCTAAGATTTTTTATCAGGAAGACTGTAACCTCTCTCTCTTAGAGGGAAAGACAATTGCGATTATCGGTTACGGCAGCCAGGGACATGCACATGCTTTAAACTTAAAAGAGTCAGGTTGTCATGTTATCATCGGACTTTATGAAGGAAGTAAATCATGGGCAAAAGCAGAAGCTCAGGGATTTGAAGTGTTTACAGCAGCAGAAGCTGCAAAACAGGCAGATATCATCATGATTCTTATCAATGATGAATTACAGGCAGATATGTATAAGAGAGATATCGAGCCAAATCTTGAAGAAGGAAATATGTTAATGTTTGCGCATGGTTTCAATATTCATTACGGATGTATCGTACCTCCAAAATATGTAGACGTTACCATGATCGCTCCAAAGGCTCCGGGCCATACCGTAAGAAGCGAGTTCCAGGAAGGCAAAGGAACCCCTTGTCTTGTTGCTGTATATCAGGATTATACCGGAAAAGCTCAGGAGATGGCTTTGGCTTACTCTCTGGGTATCGGCGGCGCAAGAGCCGGCGTTCTTGAAACAACCTTTAAGACAGAAACAGAAACAGACCTCTTTGGTGAACAGGCTGTTCTCTGCGGTGGTGTCTGTGCATTAATGCAGGCTGGTTTCGAAACATTAGTTGAAGCCGGCTATGACCCAAGAAATGCTTATTTCGAATGTATCCATGAAATGAAACTGATCGTTGACCTGATCTATCAGAGCGGTTTTGCCGGAATGAGATATTCCATCTCCAATACAGCAGAATATGGCGATTACATCACAGGTCCTAAGATCGTTACAGAAGATACAAAGAAAGCAATGAAGAAGATTCTTGCAGATATCCAGGATGGTACATTTGCAAAAGACTTCCTGTTAGATATGTCTCCGGCAGGACGTCAGGTTCACTTCAAAGCGATGCGTGCAAAAGCAGCAGCTCATCCATCTGAGGTTATCGGAGAAGAGATCCGTAAACTTTACAGCTGGAATGGCGAAGGAAAATTAATCGATAATTAATTTTGATACTTGACAAAAATACATCATCACGGTAGAATCTGTATCATAACATATGACTGACGGATTTAGTGGAAGAACCACATGAAGTATGTTTGTATATTAAGCCGACCGTCTGGGCAACAGCCCGGGCAGTCGGCTGTTTTAATGTACGAATGTTGAGGAGGGAGAAAATGACAATGACACTCGGACGAATTCATTCAATTGAATCCATGGCGCTGGTCGATGGACCGGGAGTTCGTTCCGTTGTTTTTTTACAAGGCTGCCGTCTTCGATGTCAGTATTGCCACAATCCGGACACATGGTCCATGACAGGAAAAAATATTCAGGAAATGTCGGCGGAAACTCTCGTAAAGAGGTTGTCTCGTTTTAAACCCTATTATGGAGATAAGGGCGGCGTGACTTTTTCCGGCGGAGAGCCGTTGCTTCAAAAGGATTTTCTTACAGAGGCTCTGCAACTGTGTAAAGCAGCCGGTATACATACCTGTCTGGATACGGCGGGATGTGGCATGGGAGATTATGAGGATATACTCAAGTATACGGATTTGGTTCTTCTGGATATTAAACATTATACCCGTAGGGGATATCAGCAGGTGACCGGGCAGACGCCGGATGAATCGCTTGCATTTTTGGAGACAGCTCAGAGGATGCACATTCCTCTCTGGATTCGCCATGTGGTCGTTCCGGGACTTACTGATGGGGACGAACACCTGGAAGGGCTGAAAAACTATATTGGGACGTTAAAATATGTGGAGCGGGCAGAGCTACTTCCCTATCATGTACTTGGCGTTCATAAATATAAAACACTTGGAATTCCTTATCCATTAGAGGGCGTAGAACCGATGGACCCTCAGAAACTCTCAGACTGGCAGACATTTATTAATAATCATCTGAACTAATCTTTAAGAAGAGGAGCGAAAAAAATGAGTATTGATGTGAACTGCACGGCATGGAAAGGTTTTAAGACGGGCGAATGGCGTCATCTGGTGAATGTACGTAATTTCATTCAGAAAAATTATACACCATATGAAGGCGACGAAGGATTTCTTGCGCCAATTTCAGAACGAACGGAGAAGGTGTGGTCAAAGGCCAGTGACCTGATCGTTGAAGAATTAAAAAAAGGTATTATCGATGTGGAAACGAATGTGGTTTCCGGCATTGATAATTTTGCACCGGGATATATTGATAAAGAAAATGAAGTTATTGTAGGACTGCAGACCGATGCGCCGCTGAAACGGATCGTTAATCTTTTCGGCGGTATGCGTATGGCGACTTCGGCTCTGGAACAGTATGGCTATAAATTAAATCCGGAAATTGAACATCATTTCCGACTTTACCGCAGAACCCACAATGACGGCGTTTTTGACGCTTATCCGGAACGGACCCGTCTGGCAAGACACGCCGGACTTTTGACTGGCCTTCCGGACGCTTACGGACGGGGACGTATCGTGGGCGATTATCGTCGGGTGCCGCTTTATGGTACGGATTTTCTTATTGAGGAAAAGAAAAAAGATTTAATTATGATTGACGGACCGATGACTGATGAGCGTATCCGTCTGCGGGAAGAGGTTCAGATGCAGATTCGGGCGTTGGAAGAAATGCGGAGTATGGCAGCCAAATATGATTGTGATATTTCCCGTCCTGCGGAAAATGCAAGAGAGGCGGTACAGAACCTTTATATGGCATATTTGGCTGGCATTAAAGAAAATAACGGTGCGGCTATTTCTCTGGGTCGTACGGCGACTTTCCTGGATATTTATATTCAGAGAGATATTGAAAATGGCCTTATTGACGAGCAGGGGGCTCAGGAGCTGATCGATCAGTTTATTATTAAACTGCGTCTGGCCCGTCATCTCCGTACACCAGAATACAACGAACTTTTCGGCGGCGATCCGACATGGGTGACGGAAGCTCTGGGAGGTATGGGCATTGACGGACGTACCCTTGTAACCAAAAATACCTTCCGTTATCTGCACAGCCTGACAAATCTCGGAACTGCGCCGGAACCAAACATGACGGTACTCTGGAGTCAGAATCTCCCTCAGGCATTTAAAGATTATTGTGCAAAAATGAGTATCGGCACCGATTCCATCCAGTATGAAAATGATGATCTGATGCGGCCGATGTACGGCGACGATTACTGCATTTCCTGTTGTGTTTCCGCTATGGCTGTCGGAAAACAGATGCAGTTGTTCGGAGCACGGGCGAATCTGGCAAAGAGCCTGCTGTTGGCAATCAACGGCGGTGTGGATGAGAAAAAGGGAACCCATGTCATTCCGAATATTGAACATGATATGGATGAGGAACTGGAATACTCTAAGGTCTTAACGAATTACAAAAAGGTGCTGGCTTATGTGGCTGAACTTTATGTGGATACGATCAATATCATCCACTATATGCATGATAAATATGCTTATGAGTCCAGTCAGATGGCGTTGCACGATACACTGGTTGAGCGAATCGCAGCTTTTGGGATTGCCGGACTTTCCATTGCGGCAGATTCCCTGTCTGCTATTAAATTTGCAAAAGTGCGTCCGATTCGAAATGAACAGGGCATTGCCATTGATTTTGAAGTGGAAGGAGACTTCCCGAAATATGGTAATGATGATGACCGGGTGGATGATATCGCAGTGGAGATTGTATCCTATTTTTCAGCAGAGTTGAAGAAACATCCGTTGTACCGGAATGGCATCCATACCCTTTCTGCATTGACTATTACAAGTAATGTCATGTATGGAAAGAAAACCGGGGCTACACCGGATGGCCGTAAATCCGGAGAACCTTTTGCACCGGGAGCTAATCCGATGCACGGAAGGGATATGAATGGTGCGCTGGCATCGTTGAATTCAGTAGCCAAGATACCATATCGGGCTGTGTGTCAGGACGGTGTTTCCAATACATTCTCTATTGTGCCGAAGGCTCTTGGAAGGACAAAAGATGAACGAGTAAATAATCTTGTGTCGATTCTTGACGGCTATTTTGTTCAGGGGGCTCATCATCTGAACGTCAATGTAATGAACCGGGAGATTTTGGTGGATGCTATGGAGCATCCGGAAAAATATCCGACGCTGACCATTCGAGTGTCCGGTTATGCGGTAAACTTTAACCGTCTTAGTCGGGAACAGCAGCAGGAGGTCATCAAACGGACTTTCCACGAAAGTATGTAATCCATTAATTAAGGCAGTCTTACAATCTTGTAAGATTGCCTCTTTTTTTGTAAGGCGAATCGATGGCAGCAAAATTTCCAGAGTTTTATACTTGTATTAAAGATAAAACAGAGGAGGCAGCGGCCATGAGGATAATTTGGAAAAGTATAAAATTGGTGTTTTTTTGTAAATTACTGAAGTTGATGATGGGCATTGGCCTTCTGGGATTTTCAGTTTTATTGTTTCAAGGTTATGTTGATTATAGAGATGCACTGGAAAAAAAACCTCTGGCTCAGGCCATGGAGGAAATTGTGCAAAAACCATCTTATGTTTCGCTAGAGCAGGTTCCAGATATTTATAAAGAAGCATTGATTACCGTTGAAGACCACAGATTTTATGAACATCCGGGAGTGGATGTGATTGCCACGGGCAGAGCTCTTGTCCATGATCTTAAGGCTATGGACTTTGTGGAGGGCGGCAGTACCATTACGCAGCAGTTGGCAAAAAACATGTATTTTACCCAGGAAAAGACCCTGAGCAGAAAAGCAGCAGAAATGTTTATGGCTTTAAAAATTGAGAGAGAATACAGTAAGGATGAAATACTGGAAGCTTACATTAACAGTATTTATTACGGCGATGGGTATTATTCTCTGAGAGAAGCCAGCCTGGGCTATTTTGGAAAAGAGCCGGAGAACATGACCGATGATGAATGTACCCTGCTTGTCGGTGTACCAAATGCTCCGTCGGTTTATGCGCCGACCGTCAGTATGGACATGGCCAGAAAACGCCAGCAACAGGTACTGAGCCTTATGAAAAATAGTGAAGTTATGGTAGAAGCTTATGGCAGCGAATGATTGCCTGGAAAACTTTTTGACAGGATAATCCAAAAGCGAAGAAATAAGATGTTGATATAAAAAAGTGGGCGGAATCAATGATTATGTTGATTCCGTTCTGTTTATTTGACGAAAACGGTCGACGGACGATGATTGAAATTTAAATACACATAATATAAAATAAACATATCCGGAAAGCCATTCTGGCTGACCGAAAGAAATCTGCATGTATCATGGTATGCCCGGACAGGTATACTTTTTACAGGACAGAGCACAGTTCTGATTTTCAAATGCTTTATTCAAAGCGATGCATCCGGAATAAATGAAAAATCAAAAGCAAAAGAGCCTTAGAAACATATTATTTGACAGAAAAGGAGAGAATGATCATGCAAGGACGAAAGCATGTTGCCGGATTCATGTCTGGCATTTTATTGGCCGTGGGTATTTTACAGTCACTGACAGCGTATGTGAATGCCGGAGAATTTCAATCAGAAAGTATTGCAGAGACGATAGATGATTCGGAGAGCATTCAGGAAGCGGAAACAGGAGCAGAATCTGCTGGTGAATCTGAATCGGGAATTCCTTTGGAACCCGTTCACTACGTGATATCTGAAATGTATCATGGTCAGGGAAAAGTGACGATAAGGGACAACTTCGGTAATGCTTATGAAATACCAAGTGCAGAGGAAGCAGTTTCATTTGAATGTAATGAACAGGCCCAGTTGGTATTGCAGGCAGTACCGGCTGACGGATACGAAATAGACATTGTCGAATTCAGAAACGATGAGGAAATAATTGAAAAAATAGAGGATAAGGATATATTAAATAGTTCAAATATGTTTGAAAAGACAATGAAGGTTTCATCCAATCTGAAAATACAGGTTAATTTTGTTGAGATTCAAAAGGAGACAAAGGAAGAGATTGTACCGGAAACCGAGACAGAATTAATAACAGAAACCGAAGTTGAATCCCAAACAGAGGAAGAGCCAGATATAGAAACCAGCCTCGAATCAGAAACAGATGCATCTCAGGATGGTATTTTGTCAGAGAAAGAACGGGCACAGGCGTTACAGCTGTCCGGGGAAATGGAAAATGCCATTGAGGCAAATGAGTGTATTATGACTTTAAATTTAGGCGAAGTTGGCCAAAGTTGGGCCATGTTTGAGGTGTTTGTGAACCGGATTCTTATTTCTGAATTTGGACCGAATCCGGTGACCCACTTTTCTCATATTATTCAGACAGGAGCTGATTATTCAGAGTATACCCGTACAGCCTATTGTGTACAATACGGCGTGTCGATACCGGCGGGCAGTCATGCAACGGAGATGGTCATTCCTCAACAGCAGCAAAAATATATGGGATATGCACTGGCTTATGGTTGGAAGCAGAAGGGAGCCTCTTACGATGAAAGTCAGTATGAGAGTTCGATGGCCCGTACCGAATATGCAGTCACCCAGGCCGTTGTCTGGGCATGCAGCCAGGGAAAATTCGGAACGGATGCAGGAGAGGCGGCTATCCATCAGATTATACAGAATACATATGAGCCGGACCACGCTGCTGTTTATTATCAGCAATTGAAAGAAGCCATTTTAAAGGCCGAGACTATTCCGTCTTTTTCAGGCAGTGATGAAAGTGACCCGCCGACGATTTTGTTAACATGGAATTCAGGAAACAACAGATATGAGGCAACAGTCACAGATACAAATGGTGTACTGGATCAATATAATTATATATACGAAGGGATTCATTTTGAGAAGGATGGAAACACCCTTATCGTCTGGACGGATCATCTTTATTCGGATGGTGTGACGGCCGAAGCGGTATATGAAAATAATGGCGGTGCCAATGCGGTCGTGACCTGGGATGGGGAGAACGGGAGCCAGGATTTGACAACATATACAGAAATAACGAATCAGGTTTACTCTTATGTGCGAGTCATAACGGAAGGAATGGGTGAGCTGGAGATTATTAAAAAATCTGCAAATCCAGAAATGACAGATAAAAACAATGGCTACTCTTTAGACGGAGCTATTTATGGAGTGTATGATGCTGCAGATCAGGAAATTGGCCGGATTACCACAAATGCTGATGGATGGGGACAATTGACAGATATTCCTGTTGGAACGTATGTTCTTAAAGAAATTTCGGCACCAAAGGGTTATTATGTGAATACATCTTCATATAACGTAAAAATTATTTCGGGACAGAAAACTGTATCAGACGTTCTGGATGTGCCAAAGACGGAAGCAATAGATATTGTTTTGAGTAAGGTAGATGCAGAAACCGGTTCGAATCAACCTTCAGGGAGTAAGTCTTTAGAAAAAGCGGAGTTTGAAGTGAAATTTTATAATGTACAGATGGATAGTGATCCGGCGGCATCCGGATACATACCTGAGAGAAAGTGGATATTGAGAACTGATGACGATGGCTTTTGCAAACTTCAAGATGATTACAAAATATCAGGTGATGATTTCTACTATGATTTTTCGGGAAATGCGGCGCTGCCTTGCGGGACAGTGACTATTCAGGAGAAGCAGGCTCCGGAGGGCTATTTGATAAACAATGAAATATTTGTAAGAAAAATAATTCCGGGAGATTCATCAACGACATCAACCTACAATTATCCTATAATTTCTGAGACACCGCAAAAAATTCAGATTGAGCTGGATAAAAAGGACAGTGAGACAAACAGTGGAACGGCCCAGGGGGCAGGGGCGCTTGTCGGGGCATCTTATGAAATTCTGGATTCTAATGATAAAGTAGTCGATATGTTGGTGACAGACAGTGCTGGACATGCTATTTCAAAAGAGCTGCCGTTAGATGTTTATAAACTCAGGGAAACAGCCGCATCGGGAGGTTATCTGGTGGATGAAAATGTATATACGGTAGCCGGTTCGAAACCAAAGGATACAATAACGAGAGTATTTAAATATAGAGTCATCAGTGGTGAAGATATCATCCGGGGGGATGTGGAAATCATCAAATTTTATGAGAATATTGACAATGAGAATGACACACTTCAGGGAATCAGAGGTGTCGAATTTTCTTTTACATCAAAAACAACCGGGAAAGTTGTAAAAAAGATTGTGACGGATAAGGACGGATTTGCAACAACAGCGTCTTCAGACCAGCCGCGTGGAAGTTTAGTATTTGACACATATATTGTCACAGAAACGAAATATCCAGTTGATGTGAAACCGATAGAACCCTTTGAAGTAACAATATGCGAAGAAGGTGTTGTTTTAAAAGGAATTTATAAAGAAGATAAGCTGATCGTCAGCCCGGTGCTTGTAATCAAAAAAGATAAGAATACCGGTAATAGGATTCCAGTCGCAGACACAGAATTCCGTCTTCTGGATGCGAACAAAAATCCAATAACGATGACGACGTATTATCCGGATAAAATCATCTCCGAGACCTTTAAAACAGATGAAAAAGGTCAGTTCACTTTCCCGGAGAAGTTAAAATTGGGGACATATTTTCTGGAAGAAATTCATGCGCCAAATGGATATTTGATAGGGGAATTATTGGAATTTAAGGTCACTGATGGTACAACATGGGAGAAACCATTGGTTGTTGAATATTACGATGAGCCAGTGATGGGAAAGATTCGTTTGGAAAAAAGAGATTCGATGACATCCGAATTGGTTGACGGTGCCGAATTTGACCTGATAGCGGCTGAAGATATTATCACGCCGGATGGAACCCGTCAACTGAAAAAAGGGGATGTGGCCGACCACGTAACAACGAAGAACGGGGCTGCCGAATCTGGAAAATTATACCTGGGAAGCTATGAAGTAAGGGAAACAAAACAACCGGGAGGCTATGTATTGAATGATGAAGTATATAGTGTTACATTGGAATATGAAAATCAGACAACACCCGTTGTTGTCAAGTCAGTCAATGTGACGAATTCACCAGTAAAAGTACGGATTGTAAAAGTAGACGCTGAATCCGGAAAAGTCCTTCCGGGAGTAGAATTTAAGATTTGGAAAAAAACAATAGATAAAGAAGCGAGTGATTCTGGAATAACAGAGGCGATACTGCGTGAAACAGATGAAAATGGTAGGATTGAGCTTGAGTATCTGGTGCCCGGGACATATTGTATACAGGAGACAGGAAGTAGCTATGGGTATACACCGGACGACAGGATTCGTGAATTTGTTGTATCGGAGGATGGACGGATTGACGGAAAAGCAATTGGTGAAATCAGGATAACCAATACACTGATTGAAATATGGACTCAGGCTTCAGATAAAGCAGATGGTGATAAAAACATATCTCCAGATGAAGATACAGCCATCGTAGATAAGGTATTCTATACGAATCTGATGCAGGGGCACGAATATACAGTAAGGGGTATTTTGATGGATAAATCTACAGGTAAACCATTGCTCGTGAATGGTAAAGAGGTAATTTCGGAAAGGACATTTATTGCTGAAAAACCGGATGGGGAGGTTGAGATCGATTTTACTTTTGATGCTTCTCTTCTGGGCGGAAAAACAGTAGTCGTGTTTGAAAAGTTAATTTATGAGGGCAAGAAAATTGCAATGCATGAAGATATGAATGATATTGAGCAGAGTATCGAAATTGTACCGCCGGGAGTAGAAACAACGGACGTAAATAAAGTTGATGAAACAGAGGATTTTGTACCTGATTCACCAGAAACAGGGGATCGAAACAATTTGGCTGGCTTCGTCGGAATATGCTTCATGTCGGCATTCTTGATGGTTTTAATATTGTATAAAAAGAAAAAATTTAAGTAATGTTTTTTGCCGTACCTACCTGCACAAAAGTTAAATGCTGTGTAGGTACGGCAAAGTATTTTAGATTCGGAGTTTTGTCCCTTTTGTATCCCGATGACCAAGTTTCAGCTTGTTCAGAGAAATGGATTTATCGTTATAGGTAATGATCATTTCGCCGTTTTTGGCAAGCAGATAAACTTCGTCAACCATATCATCTCCGGACAGCTTGATTCCACGAACGCCGAGAGCAGCTTTTTTCTTTTCTGGTACTTCATTGATGTCGAATCGGAGGAAGATTCCATTTTTGGTTCGTAGTGCCACATGAGTGGCATCTGACAGAGGAAGTACGGCAATGACTTTATCATTGTCGGAGAGTTTTGTGGAAGCAATGGTTCGCTTGGAAACATTAAATTCCTCGCCGTTCACTTGTTTAAACATGGCCTGTCCGGTGGCGAAGAGCAGGCGACTGCCAATGACATTTGTGAGGCAGTCGACATAGACAAGACTTTCCTCACTGCTATTATAGTTTCCGAAATTATCGATTGGTATGGACTTATCTCTGAATTTTCCATAAGGCAGTGCCGATACTTTGATCATGTGCATATGTCCTGCATCAGTGAAGAGACAGAGCCTATCAGTGTTCATACATTGAATGACATATTTGTTTTCAGTGAGTGCGGCGTCTCGATTTCGTTCAAAAGTTGGCACATCGACAGTACGGCAGTAACCAAAACGGTCCATCAGGAAAACAATTTCAATTTCTTCGAATTTCTTTTCTTCGAAAACTGCTTCTTTGGCATTGATAATTTGAGTCCGTCTTGGACGGGCATAAGATTTACGGAAGGCCTGGAGTTCTTTTGTGATCACCCGGGACATGCTGGAATGATTCTCCAGAATATCTTCATATTTGGCAATATTTTCTAAGGTCATTTCATGTTCTTTCTGAAGGGCCTCAATTTCCAGCCCAATAAGCTTGTAAAGACGCATTTCCAGGATAGCTGTGGCCTGGCTTTCAGTAAAGCGTAATTTCTTTGCCGCCCGTTCTGAAGTTTTTGTTTTAAAGTTTATGCCTTCAGTTATGCCATGAACCAGACAGCTTTTTGCCTGTTTAATGTTTTCAGAACCTCGGAGGATTTCAATGATCAGATCTATGACATCGCAGGCTTTGATCAAACCTTCCTGGATTTCCCGTTTTTCCTGCTCTTTTACCAATAGATGCTGGTATTTGCGGGTGTTGATATCAAACTGGAAGTCCAGGAAATTTTCGATGATGGCTTTTAAACTGAGAGTTTCCGGACGGCCTCCGGCAACAGCGAGCATATTGACGCCAAAGGTATCTTCGAGGCGCGTCTTTTTATAAAGCATATTTTTGAGATTTTCCACATCAGTATTCCGGCGAAGTTCTAAAACAATACGGATACCTTCCTTGGAAGACTGATTGGAAATATCGACAATATCATTTGTTTTTTTACTCTCAACCAGAGCATAAACATCATTTAGAAATTTACCGATACCGGCGCCGATCATTGTATAAGGAATTTCGGTGATAACAAGCTGTTCACGGCCGCCTTTGATTTTTTCAACTTCGACCTTGCCGCGGAGTTTAATTTTTCCCTGACCAGTTTCATAGATGGAGATCAGTTCGTCTTTATTTGTTACAATTCCGCCGGTTGGAAAATCCGGACCAGGCATAATCTTCAATAATTCTTGGGTGGTAATATCTGTATTTTTCATGTAGGCAAGAACCGCATCAATGACTTCGCACGTATTGTGAGGCGGAATACTGGTAGCCATACCGACGGCAATACCTTCCGCGCCGTTGATTAAAAGGTTGGGAATCCGGGCGGGAAGAACTTCCGGTTCTTTTTCAGTTTCATCAAAGTTTGGCTGGAAGTCGATAACATTTTTATCCAGATCGGTTAAAAAGGCTTCCTGTGTCAGTTTCTGAAGACGAGCTTCGGTATAACGCATAGCGGCGGCGCCGTCGCCCTCAATGGAGCCAAAATTGCCGTGACCATCTACCAGAGGTTCTTCCTTTTTGAAATCCTGGCTCATAACGACCAGAGATTCATAAATCGAACTGTCGCCGTGAGGGTGATACTTACCCATTGTATCACCGACGATACGGGCTGATTTACGATAGGGCTTATCGTAACGGATGCCCAATTCATACATATCATAAAGTGTCCGGCGTTGAACCGGCTTTAGTCCGTCGCGTACATCAGGAAGAGCACGGGCAATGATGACGCTCATGGCATAGTCAATATAAGATTTTTGCATAATTTCTGAGTATTCAGTACGGATAATCTGTTCTTCTGTTGTTTTCTTTTCCATGAGTTCGCCTCCTAAATATCCAGTTCGGCATCATGGGCATGCCGGTAGATAAATGATTTTCTTGGTGGTACGTCCGTCCCCATCAAGAGCTCTGTGACATCGGAAGCCATGCGGGCGTCTTCAATTTCCACCTGTTTTAAAATACGGGTTTCAGGATTTAAGGTTGTTTCCCAGAGTTGGGTGGCATCCATCTCACCCAGACCTTTATATCGCTGTAAAGTAAAACTGCCTTTATGAGTCTTGCGGTATTTTGCCAGCGCTTCATCATCATAAAGGTATTCTTCTTTACCTTTGGATGGCATTGCTTTATAAAGCGGCGGCATAGCAATATACACATGGCCTTCGAAAATCAGTTCCGGCATAAAACGGTAGAACAGGGTGAGAAGAAGGGTGGAAATATGAGCGCCATCCACATCCGCATCAGCCATGATGATGATTTTGTTATAACGCAGTTTGCTGATATCAAAATCATTTCCGTAACCCTCGGAGAAGCCACAGCCAAAGGCATTGATCATGGTTTTGATTTCGGCATTGGCCAGGACTTTGTCAATACTTGCTTTTTCTACATTTAGAATTTTACCGCGAATCGGTAAAATTGCCTGATAGTGACGGTCGCGGGCTGTTTTGGCCGATCCCCCGGCAGAATCTCCCTCGACGATAAAAATTTCACAGATAGAAGGATCGCGGCTTTCGCAGTTGGCAAGTTTTCCATTAGAATCAAAAGAAAACTTTGGTTTTGTCAGAAGATTGGTTTTAGCACGTTCCTCTGTTTTGCGTATTTTAGCGGCCTTTTCGGCGCAGGCCAAAACATTTTTCAAAGTCTCCAGATTTTTATCAAAGTATCTTGGCAGTTCATCACCAGTGATTTTTCCAGTGGCTTTGGCAGCGTCCTGATTGTCCAGCTTGGTCTTTGTCTGGCCTTCAAATCTCGGATCCGGATGTTTGATCGATACGATGGCTGTCATCCCATTTCGGATATCCGCACCAGTGAAATTTGTATCTTTTTCCTTTAAAATATTGAGTTCTCTGGCATAGGCATTCATGACGGTTGTAAATGCTGTTTTAAATCCGGTGATATGGGTACCGCCTTCTGCATTATAGATGTTGTTACAAAAACCGAGTACATTTTCGTGAAATTCATTAACGTACTGGAAGGCCGCTTCTACCTGAATACCTTCCGCCTCGCCCTTTAAATAAATAACATCGCAGACAGTTTCTTTGTTTTTATTTAAATCTTTTATGAATCCGATAATACCGTCCGGCTCATGAAATTCCAGATGTTCTGGTGTGTTTTCCCGCAAGTCATCGTAGATGATCGTTAATTCCGGATTCAGATAGGCCGTTTCGTGGAGACGGCTGATGACCTCATCTTCTTTAAAACGCGTTTTTTCAAAGATTTCAGAATCGGGAAGGAAAGATATTTTTGTCCCGGTTTTCCGAGTTTTTCTAAGGGTTGGAAGCAAGCCGTTTTCCAGTTCGATATCCGGGATACCCCGTTTAAAGTGATCATGATGAACGCAGCCTTCTCTTGAAATTTCCACATCCATCCATTCGGACAATGCGTTTACTACAGAGCTTCCAACACCATGCAGGCCGCCGCTTGTTTTATAAGCGGAATCGTCGAACTTACCGCCTGCGTGGAGAGTGGTAAATACAAGACGTTCTGCCGGAAGTCCTTTTTCATGCATTCCTACGGGAACACCCCGGCCATTATCTTCAATGGTGGCTGAACCGTCTTTATTCAGAGTGACATGAATCCGGTCGCAGAAGCCGGCCAGATGTTCATCCACCGCATTGTCAACGATTTCATAAATGAGATGATTCAGTCCTTTCCTTGAGACGCTGCCGATATACATTCCGGGCCGTTTGCGGACAGCCTCCAGACCCTCAAGCACCGAAATACTGTCGGCATCATAATGATTTGATTGTGCCATATATAAAAATCCTTTCTTTTCTTACCTTAAATACTTATGGGCATTTGCCCTGTCTATCTTAACATGTCAATTTGAAAATTTCCAGTTTAGAAAAGACAGCAATATTTTTAAATGAGTCCGAAACTGCGGAGGATAAAAATCCATGCGGTTAAGGATATCGATGACAAAAGGGTTGCCATAACGACAATACTCGATGTTAAAACCGCATCGTTATTCATATTTTTTGCCATTATGTAACAGCTTACTGTGGTCGGTGAGCCGAGCATGACGAGGATGGCCACCAATTCACTGTTACGGAAGCCGAAAAGGATGGCAAATGGAAAAAAGATGGCAGGAATGATGATAAGTTTGATCAGAGTCGCAACGAGGCTCGGCTTGATTTTTGCCAGAGCTTTTCTGCCTTCAAAGGTGGCTCCGACTACGAGCAGGGCAATCGGGCTTGCTGTTGCCGCAATATTGTTGATGGCTTTCAGTGGAATATAAGGAATCGGAATTCTGAAAAAGGCAAAAATACAGCCGGCCAGAATACCAATAATGATTGGGTTTTTGGCAACATTGATGCAGGCTTTTTTAATATTTCCGCCGCGATCTGCCATGTCAGCGTCCGAAGCGCCGAAAGTCAGTATCACAACCGAAAAAATATTGTAGAGAGGTACGGCCGATACGATCATCATTGGCGCCATGCCCGAATTGCCGTAAATATTTTCCACAAAAGCGATACCAAGAATGGCTGCACTGCCTCGGGCGGCTGCCTGAGTAAATGCACCGACCATGGATTTGTCTTTGCAATACCAGTGGGCAAACAGCCAGACACCAAGGAACATCAGTGTAGTTCCGATGGCGCAGAAAAGAACAAATTTTAAATTAAACATTTCATAAATATCTGCGGTGGCAATATCTTTAAAGACGAGCAGCGGCAGGGCCACTTTGAATACGTACCGGTCAGCAACAGTGGTGAATTCTTTGTTAAAAATTCCCACTTGCATCAGTACCCATCCAAGGATAATAATTAAAAAAATGGGTATGGTGGCGTTTAAACTGAATATAAAATTTTCCATAATGCTTAGTTCTCCTTTATAGATTTATAAAAGTCGATAAAATGCTGGACAGCTTTTTCCTGCCGTCGTTTTTTAATATAGGTAAAACCGATTTCTCTCCGGTGAATCGGGATATCCAGCGGAATTTCAATGAGCTGGCCTTTTTTCAGTTCTTCCTGTACAAATTCTTTAATGACACAGCCGACTCCAAGACCAATTTTGGCGAATTCGATGAGAAGTTCCATGGAGGTGGTCTCAATTGTATGATGCGTCTGGAGATGATTTGTGGTCAGGTAATCATCAATGTACTGGCGGGTCATGTTATGCTTGTCCAGAAGCATGAGCGTACCCTTTTCAAAAAGCTGTCGGCCGTTGTTCATTTCTTCCGGTCTTAAGTCCAGATTTGCCAGATAAGCCGGAGAGGACACAAAAATATCCTGGATGGTACCCAGGGAATAAAAATCCAATGTCCGGAGACTTCCCGGATGGGCTACCAGGCCAATATCAATTTTTCCTGAATCCAGCAGCGCAAGTGTCTGGTTGGAGGACAGGCAGGAAATTAAAATTTTAATATGGGGATAGGCTTCGATAAAAGATTGAAGATAGGGCAGTAGGACAAACTTGCACAATGTGTTACTGACTCCAATATGCAGATTACCCATGTCCAGAGCCGTCATCCGGCGAATCTGTTCTTCACCCGTGTCAATGGCCTCAAAGGCGGCGCGGACATGCTGGTAGAGAATGCGTCCTTCTTCTGTCAGCGCCACACCCCGCGAGCTCCTGGAAAAAAGAGTAACCCCCAGACTTTCTTCCAGACGGCTGATGGATTTGCTGATGGCCGGCTGACTGTTATAAAGCTGTTTGGCCGCCTGAGAAATATTCCCTGTATTTGCTACTGTATAAAAAATCCGATACAGGGATAAATGTTGTTCCATAAAACATACCTCCCATAACTACATTTCATGATAAATATTCGTAATATGTATTTCTATTATAGCCTTAAATGTGATATTCTATCAATAACTATTATGAAATAAAAAGAGAAATCAAGGAGGAATTATCATGGGAATGACGATGACCCAGAAAATTTTAGCATCTGCTGCCGGACTTGAGGAAGTTCATGCCGGACAGTTGATTATGGCCAATCTGGATATGGTATTGGCAAATGATATTACAGGCCCTGTATCCATTAATGAAATGGTAAAATTTGAAAAAAAGGGTGTTTTTGATAAGGATAAAGTCGCTTTGATTCCGGATCATTTTTCACCAAATAAGGATATCCAGTCTGCACAGAATTGTAAATGTATGCGTGAATTTGCAAGAGCTAATGACGTGACTCATTTTTATGAGGTTGGCGAGATGGGGATTGAACACGCACTTCTGCCGGAAAAAGGTATTGTTACCGCAGGTGACACAATTATCGGTGCTGACTCTCATACATGTACATATGGTGCTATCGGTGCATTTTCTACAGGCGTGGGAAGTACGGATGCAGCCTGTGGTATCGTGACAGGAAAAGCATGGTTTAAAGTACCTTCTGCTATTCAAGTTGTTTTGTCCGGAAAACCGGCAAAATGGATCAGCGGTAAAGATATTATCCTGCACTTGATCGGTATGATCGGTGTGGATGGCGCACTGTATCGTTCTCTGGAATTTGTGGGAGACGGTATTCAGTATCTTTCCATGGATGACCGTTTCACAATTGCAAATATGGCGATCGAAGCCGGTGCAAAGAACGGTATTTTCCCTGTGGACGAAAAGGCTCTGGCTTATGTAAAAGAACATAGTGACAAGCCATATAAAGTCTTTGAAGCCGATGCGGATGCAGAATATGATGAGATTTATACCATTGATCTGAGCACATTAAAACCAACAGTGGCATTCCCGCATCTGCCGGAAAATACCCATCCGATCGATGAAATCAGCGATATTGCCATTGACCAGGTGGTTATTGGTTCATGTACAAACGGACGTCTTGAGGACTTGAGAATTGCTGCTGAAATTATGCGGGGACGCAAGATTGCAAAGGGCCTTCGTGTGATTATTATTCCGGCCACACAGAAAATCTATCTGGATGCCATGGAGGCAGGATATATTAAAGACTTTATTGAAGCCGGTGCTATCGTAAGTACACCGACCTGCGGACCGTGTCTTGGTGGTTATATGGGTATTCTTGCAGAGGGAGAAAGATGTGTCTCCACCACAAACCGTAATTTCGTTGGACGTATGGGTCATGTGACATCTGAAATTTATCTGACAAGTCCGGCTGTTGCTGCAGCAAGTGCGATTACAGGCAAGATTTCCTGCCCATGTGAATTAGATTAAGGAGGTACATTGAATAATGAAAGCATTTGGTTCAGTTTTTAAATATGGTGACAATGTAGATACAGACGTTATTATCCCGGCCAGACATTTGGCAACAACCGATCCGAAGGGATTAGCTGCCCACTGTATGGAAGATATAGACACAGACTTTGTTAAAAAGGTAAAAGAGGGCGATATTATGGTAGCACGCAAGAATTTTGGCTGTGGTTCTTCCCGTGAGCATGCACCAATCGCCATTAAGGCTTCTGGCATCAGCTGTGTAATAGCAGAAACCTTTGCACGGATTTTCTACCGGAATGCGATCAACATTGGCCTTCCGATCATTGAATGTAAAGAAGCGGCTGAAAAGATTGAAGCCGGTGATCAGGTGGAAATTGATTTTGATAATGGCATGATTTATAATCGTACAAAAAATGAATCTTATAAAGGGGAGGCCTTCCCTCCGTTTATGCAGGAACTGATTACCGCCGGCGGTTTGATCAATTACATGAATCAGTCATTGAAAAACGACTGATTCAATAACGAAAGGAAGAGAAGAATGAATTTTAATATTGCAGTCATTAAAGGTGACGGTATCGGTCCGGAGATCGTCACAGAAGCTATAAAAGTGATGGATAAGGTAGCGGAAAAATTTGGTCATACCTTTAATTATACCCAGGTGTTAATGGGTGGTTGCTCTATTGATGCCACAGGAGTGCCGCTTACCGACGAAGCGATCGAGACCTGTAAAGCAAGTGACGCGGTTCTTTTAGGCTCCATCGGCGGGGATACGACGACCTCCCCTTGGTATAAGCTGGAGCCGTCACTGAGACCGGAAGCCGGACTTTTAAAACTCCGAAAATCCCTTGGATTGTTTGCGAATATCCGTCCCGCTTATTTATACAAAGAACTTAAAGCTGCATGTCCTTTAAAAGATGAAATCATCGGGGATGGTTTCGATATGGTCATTATGCGCGAGCTGACCGGTGGCCTTTATTTTGGTGAACGGAAAACAGTGGAAGAGAATGGGGTCCTGAAAGCTTATGATTCTTTAACTTACGATGAAAATGAAATCCGTCGTATTGCTATTAAAGGTTTTGAGACAGCCATGAAGCGTCGCAAAAATGTTGTCAGTGTAGATAAGGCGAATGTACTGGATTCTTCCCGTCTGTGGCGGAAGGTCGTGGAAGAGGTTGCCAGGGATTATCCGGAAGTCACCTATTCACATATGTTGGTTGATAACTGCGCCATGCAGCTTGTGAAAAATCCGGGTCAGTTCGATGTAATTCTTACAGAGAATATGTTTGGCGATATTCTTTCCGACGAAGCAAGTGAAGTGACCGGTTCCATCGGCATGCTGTCCTCTGCAAGCTTAAGCGCAACAAGCCTTGGCCTTTATGAGCCAAGTCATGGTTCTGCACCGGATATTGCCGGACAGAATAAGGCAAACCCGATCGCCACGATTCTTTCAGCAGCTATGCTGCTCCGTTATTCTCTTAATCTGGATGCAGAGGCTGATGCCATTGAAGCTGCTGTACAAAAAGTATTGGAAGATGGTTATCGTACGGTGGATATTATGTCCGATGGTTGTCTGTTTGTCGGATGTAAAGAAATGGGCGATGCCATTGTGGAAAGGTTGTAATATATTTCCAATTCGATACAAAATGTACTAAAAAGTATCAAATAATACAAAACCATTGCAATTATAGAAAAATGTGGTATACTGTGAACAATACATTGTTCGTGACACTTTAATGCTTTAAGAAAGGAAAATGATAATGAAAAGTGATGTTGTAACCAAGGGGATGCAGTCTGCACCTCAACGTTCATTATTTAATGCTTTAGGTATGACGAAAGAAGAACTTTCAAGACCCTTGGTTGGTATTGTGAGCTCTTATAATGAAATCGTACCTGGACATATGAATATTGACAAAATTGTTGATGCTGTAAAAATGGGCGTTGCCATGGCTGGCGGCACACCAATCGTCTTCCCGGCTATTGCTGTATGTGACGGCATCGCTATGGGCCATATTGGTATGAAATATTCTCTCGTAACACGGGATTTGATTGCAGATTCTACCGAATGTATGGCTACAGCTCATCAGTTTGATGCCCTTGTCATGGTGCCGAACTGCGATAAAAATGTCCCGGGACTTTTGATGGCAGCGGCTCGTCTGAATATTCCGACGGTATTTGTTAGCGGCGGTCCGATGCTGGCCGGCCGTGTCAGCGGTGAAAAACGAAGCCTTTCCAGTATGTTTGAAGCTGTAGGTTCCTATGCGGCCGGTACGATGACAGAAGATCAGGTCGACGAGTTCGTGAATAAGGTTTGTCCGACCTGCGGTTCCTGTTCCGGTATGTATACAGCCAACTCCATGAACTGTCTGACGGAAGTTTTGGGCATGGGTCTTCAGGGAAATGGAACCATCCCGGCTGTCTATTCCGAGCGGCTTCGTCTTGCAAAACATGCTGGTATGAAGGTTATGGAAATGCTTGAGAAAAATATTCGTCCGAGAGACATTATGACAGAAAAAGCATTTATGAATGCGCTGACTGTAGATATGGCCCTTGGATGTTCTACAAACAGTATGCTTCATCTTCCGGCGATCGCCCATGAAGCCGGTGTGGAGCTGAACGTGGATATTGCCAATGAAATCAGCGCCAGGACACCAAACCTGTGTCATCTGGCTCCGGCAGGATACACATACATGGAAGATTTGAATGAAGCCGGCGGTGTTTATGCCGTGATGAACGAATTAAATAAAAAAGGTTTATTATATACAGATCTGATGACAGTGACAGGCAAAACCGTTGGTGAAAATATTGCAGGATGTGTCAATAAGAATCCGGAGGTTATCCGTCCGATTGACAATCCATACAGCACGACAGGCGGTATTGCCGTATTAAAAGGAAATATTGCACCGGATTCCTGTGTTGTTAAACGTTCTGCCGTTGTACCAGAAATGATGATCCATGAAGGACCGGCACGGGTATTTGACTGTGAAGAAGATGCAATCGCAGCCATCAAAGGCGGACAGATCGTTGCCGGAGATGTGGTCGTTATTCGATATGAAGGTCCGAAAGGCGGCCCGGGTATGCGTGAAATGCTCAATCCAACCTCAGCCATTGCGGGTATGGGACTTGGTGCCAGCGTAGCGCTTATAACTGATGGACGATTCTCCGGCGCTTCCAGAGGTGCATCTATTGGACATGTATCACCGGAAGCTGCAGTCGGCGGTCCGATCGCTTTAATTGAAGAAGGCGATATCATTAAAATTGATATTCCGGCCAATACGATTAATGTGGATGTCAGCGATGAAGAACTTGAAGCCCGCCGGGCAAAATGGCAGCCGCGGGAGCCAAAAGTAACTACTGGATACCTGGCAAGATATGCTTCTATGGTAACCTCCGGTAACCGAGGAGCAATTCTTGAAATACCTAAAGCGAATTAGAAAGAGGTAATTATATGGAATTAACAGGCGCACAAATTGTGATTGAATGTCTGAAAGAGCAGGGCGTAGATACAGTTTTCGGATTCCCTGGCGGTGCCATTTTAAATGTATACGATGAATTGTATAAGCATAGAGATGAGATTACCCATTATTTGACATCCCATGAACAGGGGGCTTCCCATGCGGCGGACGGTTATGCCAGAGCGACCGGGAAGGTCGGCGTCTGTTTTGCGACTTCCGGGCCGGGAGCGACGAATATGGTAACAGGCATCGCAACGGCCTATATGGATTCGATTCCAGTGGTCATGATTACCTGTAATGTGGGATTAAATCTTCTTGGAAAAGACAGTTTTCAGGAAATAGATATTTTAGGGATAACAATGCCGGTAACAAAATATAATTTTATCGTTAAAGATGTTACAAAACTGGCGGATGTTATCCGACGGGCCTTCAGGATTGCCCAGACCGGTCGTCCTGGCCCCGTTGTTATCGATATTACGAAGAATGTCACAGCGACAAAAACTGAATATACATATAAAAAGCCGGAACCGATTCTGCCGGACGCCTCTGTGATTAATGAGATTGATGTGGAAAAGGCAGTGACAATGATCGCCCATTCCAAACGGCCCTTTGTATTTGTCGGCGGTGGTGTCACATTGGCAAATGCATCCGAAGAACTGCGGCGGTTTGTGAAAAAAATCGATGCGCCGGTGGCAGATTCTCTGATGGGAAAAGGGGCTTTTGATGGAACGAGTGACGCCTATGTGGGTATGCTTGGCATGCACGGTACAAAAGCGGCGAATTATGGGTTGAATCAGAGCGATCTGATTATCGTCGTGGGTTCCAGATTTTCTGACCGTGTGATTGGAAACCCAAAAACTTTCGGCAACAAGGCACAGATTCTTCAGATTGATGTGGATGCTTCGGAAATCAATAAAAATATTGTGGTAACCCATTGCATTGCAGGCGATGCCAAATTGGTTTTGAGAAAACTGAGTGCCCAGTTGAATCAGATGGAACATAATGAGTGGATGCAGTATATAAATGAATTAAAAACCCGTTATCCACTGACATATCCTAAGGACCGTCTGACCGGACCTCAGATTGTAGAAACAATCTATGAGATGACCCACGGAGATGCTGTCATCTGTACAGAAGTTGGTCAGCATCAGATGTGGGCAGCTCAGTTCTATAAATATGATGCACCGAGAAAATTTATTTCATCGGGCGGCCTTGGGACTATGGGGTATGGTCTCGGCGCAAGTATTGGCGCTAAGGTGGCCTGTCCGGAAAAAACGGTCATCAATATTGCCGGTGACGGTTGTTTCCGAATGAATTTTAATGAATTACTTACCGCTTCGAAATATAACATTCCGATTATTGAAGTGATTTTTAATAATAGTGTATTGGGAATGGTACGGCAGTGGCAGACACTGTTCTATGAAAGACGATATTCCAGCACCATTTTAGATGGTGATTTTGACTATGCGAGGATTGCGGAAGCCTGCGGCTGCCGTGGCATGAATGTCACAAATAAAGAAGAACTGACGGAAGCGCTTAAAGAAGCGTTGTCCGCCGACGGTCCGGTTGTCATTAACTGTTTCATTGACTGTGATGATAAGGTGTGGCCGATGGTAGCCCCGGGAGCTTCAATTTCTGAAGCATTTTCGGAAGAGGATATGATTAGAAAGTAAAGTATTATTAAAAGAAAAGGAGATAAGAGAAATGAGCAGAGTATGGAATTTTTCAGCAGGACCAGCTGTTTTACCAGTGGAAGTTTTGCAGGAAGCAGCAGATGAAATGCTGGATTACAAGGGAACAGGTATGAGTGTTATGGAAATGAGTCATCGTTCCAAAGCCTTTGAGACGATCATTAATGAGGCAGAGGCTGATTTGAGAACTTTGATGAATATTCCGGATAATTACGAGGTACTTTTCCTTCAGGGAGGAGCAAACACACAGTTTGCGATGATTCCAATGAACTTTATGAAAAATCGTAAAGCCGGTTATGTTATTACCGGACAGTGGGCAACAAAGGCATGGAAAGAAGCCGCTATTTTTGGCGAAGCTGTAGAATTGGCATCCTCCAAAGATAAAACATTCTCTTATATCCCGGATTGTTCGGATTTACCGATTACAGACGATATGGATTATGTATATATCTGTGAAAATAATACAATTTATGGAACAAAATATAAAACCCTTCCAAATACAAAGGGCAAGGATCTGATCTCTGACCAGTCTTCCTGCTTCTTATCCGAACCAGTGGATGTATCTAAATATGGTATGATTTATGCAGGCGCTCAGAAGAATGTAGGACCTGCCGGTGTGGTCATCTGTATTATCCGTAAAGACTTAATTTCAGAAGATGTTCTTCCGGGAACGCCAAACATGTTGAGATATAAGATTCATTCCGATAATGGTTCTCTTTACAACACACCGCCGGCTTATGGCATTTATATCTGCGGAAAAGTGTTTAAATGGCTGCTGAAAAATGGTGGATTGGAAGCTATGAAAGAGAAGAATGAAAAGAAAGCAAAACTTTTCTACGATTATTTGGATTCTCAGGATTTTTATAAAGGCACTGTTGTAAAAGAAGACCGTTCATTGATGAATATTCCATTTGTTATCGGTGACAAAGAACTGGAAGATAAATTTGTTGCTGAGGCAAAGAAAGCCGGATTTGAAAATCTGAAAGGTCATCGTACGGTCGGTGGTATGAGAGCAAGTATTTACAATGCAATGCCATATGAAGGTGTTGAGGCTCTTGTTGAATTTATGAAGAAGTTTGCTGCTGAGAATAAATAAGAGGTGTTTAAAATGTATAAAATCAATTGTTTGAATCCAATTGCTGCTATCGGAATGAATATCTTTACCGATGCCTATGAAAAGACAGAAAACTTTGCCGATGCGCAGGTTGCAATGGTAAGAAGTGCGGCAATGCATGACATGGAGCTGCCGGAAGGTCTTTTGGCTGTGGCCAGAGCCGGAGCCGGCGTTAATAATATTCCGTTGGATAAATGTGCTGAAAAAGGTATCGTTGTTTTTAATACGCCGGGAGCCAATGCCAACGGTGTTAAAGAGCTTGTTATTGCCGGACTTTTCATGGCAACACGTAATGTGGTTGCCGGTGCAAACTGGGTAACAGAGAATAAAGGCGATGAGAATATCTCAAAAACTATGGAGAAGGCTAAAAAGGCTTTTGCCGGTACAGAAATCCTCGGTAAAAAGATTGGTGTTATCGGTTTGGGAGCCATTGGTGCAATGGTGGCAAATGCCTGTGATGCCCTTGGTATGGTTGTTACCGGATACGACCCGTTCCTGAATGATGCGATGAAAGCAAAACTTTCCGGAACGGTTGCAACAACGGACGATCTGAATGAAATCTATAAAAACAGTGATTTCATTACGATTCATGTACCAGCTATGGATTCTACAAAGAAAATGGTTGGCAAAGCTGCTTTTGACCAGATGAAAGATGGCGTTATCGTCCTGAACTATGCAAGAGATGTCCTTGTGGATGATGATGCAATGGAAGATGCGATCAAAGCCGGAAAGGTTGCAAAATATGTAACAGACTTCCCGAACTTCAAAACAGCGAATATGGAAGGCGTTATTGCTATGCCGCATCTTGGAGCTTCTACTGAAGAATCCGAAGATAACTGTGCGATCATGGCGGCAAAAGAAGTTCGTGATTTTATCGAAAACGGCAACATCAAAAATTCTGTAAATTATCCGGCGGCGGATCTTGGCGTATGTACAGCAGCAGGACGTATTTCCGTATGCTGTAAAAGTTCTGCAGGTGTTGCAGAAAAACTTTCTGCAATTATTGGCGAGACCGAAAACGTTGTCAAAGACACAAAAGGTGACTGGATGTATATTCTGGCTGATACGAAATCTGCTGTTACGGATGAAGCTATTCAATCTGTTGCGGCCCTCGAAGGTGTTGTCAAGGTTCGCGTGATTAAATAAATCCAATTTTGCAGCCTGTTTTTTGAAAATGCAGTTAAAAATATAAGGTTTTAAATACCTCTGAAAAGTTAATGCTTATCAGAGGTATTTTTATTGGAAAACCTTTCCCTCTTCCCGTGGATATATGGTATACTATATTTATATTTGAAGAAAGGGACAGGACATTATGGCGTCAGATAAATTGTATGAACTTGCATTTGTGTATAAGAAAACAAAACTTTGGAAAAAACTTTGGGACAATGAAATGTTTGCCATAAAATTTTCAGACGGAGAAATTGGTTATGTGAGCATCATGGGAAAAGGTGGAACATATACAGCGATTGCTATTTATGTCGGGGATGACGGATTTCGAAGTTTTAGAAAAATTGGAGAGGATGATGCAGAATTTTGCTCCTTTTTTAAAGGACGAGAGTATTTGATTCAACAAAATTGTTTGCAGGTTGCATTTGAAAGTAAGGACGCACTGAGAGATGAAGAACTGGCGGAGGCCAGGGCGTATGCAAAAAAACACGGCATACGTTTTTCAGGAAAAAATGCTTATCCTCAATTTTTAAAATATGTCCCAAACAAATATCCATGGAATATATTATCCGAAAAAGAAGAGGTGCATATTAAAGAAGCGCTGGAAATGATCATTGAAATTGCGGATCAATTGAATAAAAGATCAGCGCATGATTTTGGTATAAAAGAAATTGATGGTAAATCGGAAGAAGTTATTCTCTTTAAAAGGGATAATGATAAAATCATAACGGAAATGACGACATTGCCGAAAGAAAAAGAAGAAGAATTTCCAAGATCAGATGATCTCGATGAGTTTACCATATCGATGTTAAAAAGAATAAAGAAGAAGGAAGTTTTTGAATGCGAGCTTGTCCGACTTCCTGAGCCGGTTCAAAATGAGCCAGGAGAGCAGCCGTTTTTCCCGATGATGCTCATGATGGTATCCAGAAAAGATGGAATATTACTTCCAATAGATATTGTCATGGATTATGAAGAAAAGCCAGAGGAAATTCTTCGAGGGATGGCGGAAGCATTGAAGGCCAATAAGAGACGACCGGGAAAGCTTCTGGTAAGGGACGGGCGAACCTTCGCTTTGCTGGAGAATTTTGGAAAGCAAATGGGCATAGAGGTGCGGATTGAGGAAGACCTTTCTTACCTTGATGAAGCACAGGATTGTATGATTGAAGAACTCTGGAATGATGAGTCCATTGATCATAATATCTCTCAGTTAATGCAAATGATTGAGTCTATGGAAGAGTTACCTGATGATATACTTGCAAGTATGCCGGAGGAATTAATTGAACAACTGGAAATTATGATTGCTTCGGGAATATTACCGCCTGAGCTTGAGAGAAGAATCGAAGATATTTTAGACAGGATATAAGTGCTGAGCATTATTGCTGTGGACAGAGACCAAGGAGGGGTTGTTATGGAAGATAAATTACTGGGATACATGCAATGGCCGGAAATCGAGGCGATCATTTATTCGGAGCATGACCGACCGAAGCAGATTTTAGGTCCTCATAAGGTGGATGAGGGTGTTCTTGTGCAGGCCTATTTTCCAGGGGCAGAAAAGTGTGAGATTCTTGTGAAAGGACAGGAAGCTGTGGAGATGCGGGAAGTAGATGAGGATTATTTTGCTGTTCTGCTTTCTGAAGAAACGATTCCCGTTTATCATTATCGTGTGACTTATGGGGAAGATCACACAGTAAAATGTCGGGACCCTTACGCTTTTCCGGCAACGATCCAGATTGAAGATATTAAGAAGTTTCAGGCTGGCATTCACTATGAAGTTTATAAAGTTCTCGGTGCCCATCCGATGACGGTTCAGGGGGTAAAAGGTGTTCGGTTTGCTGTATGGGCGCCAAAGGCTATCCGTGTCAGCGTTGTCGGTGATTTCAACCAGTGGGATGGAAGGCGGCATCCGATGCAGCGCCGTGACGGTGATATCCATGAATTATTTATTCCTGGCCTGAAAGAGGGAGAAATTTACAAATATGAGATCAAGGTAAAAGGCGATACCGTTGTCTTAAAATCTGATCCGTATGGAACGTTGATGCAAATGCGTCCGGATAATGCTTCAGTTATTTATAATATTGAAAAACGCTATAAATGGCAGGATGCATCCTGGATGTCTCAGAGGAAAAAGCTGGCCAAAAAAGAAAAGCCGGAATTTGTCTATGAACTTCATCTGGCGGGGTTTATGCGTCCGGATGCTGTCATTGAGACAGATGAGGATGGTAATGAGACGATCGTAAAACCGGCCGGATTTTATAATTACAGGGAATTGGCAGAAAAAGTGACGGATTATGTGACGGATATGGGATACACTCACGTAGAACTTATGCCTGTTATGGAACATCCGCTGGATGAATCCTGGGGCTATCAGGTGACGGGTTACTATGCACCGACTTCACGTTATGGAACACCGGAAGATTTTATGTATTTTGTGGATTACCTTCATCAGCATAACATCGGGGTTATTCTGGACTGGGTGCCGGCCCATTTTCCGCGGGATTTAAATGGACTGGCTCGATTTGACGGCGGCCCGCTCTATGAGCATCCGGATCCACGGCGGGGAGAACATCCTCATTGGGGAACATTGATCTTTGATTATGGCCGGAAAGAGGTAAGTAATTTCCTTATTGCCAATGCCATGTACTGGGTGGAGCAGTACCATGTGGATGGACTGCGCATGGATGCGGTGGCTTCCATGCTTTATTTGGATTACGGTCGGAATGACGGTGAATGGGTACCTAATATGTATGGCGGCAAGGAACATCTGGAAGCTATTGAGTTCTTGAAACATTTGAATTCCATGATGAAAAAACGCAATCCGGAAGTTCAGATGATTGCGGAAGAGTCGACAGCTTGGCCGAAGGTGACCGGAGCAGTTGAAGAGGACAGCCTTGGCTTTGATATGAAGTGGAATATGGGCTGGATGAACGATTTTCTTGGTTATATGGCACTGGATCCATTATTCCGAAAGGGTGCCTATGGACAGCTCTTGTTCAGCATGATTTATGCTTACAGTGAAAAATTTATGCTTGTTTTATCCCATGATGAGGTCGTTCACGGCAAAGGTTCCATGATTGGAAAAATGCCGGGTGAATATAAAGATAAGTTTGCGAATCTGCGGGCAGCCTATGGTTTTATGGTGTGCCATCCGGGAAAGAAGCTTTTGTTCATGGGTCAGGATTTTGCCCAGTTTACGGAATTTAATGAGGGCAAGAGCCTGGAATGGTTCATGCTGAAACATGAAATGCATAAAAAGATGCAGGATTATATGCGGGAACTGGTTCATTTTTATAAGGAATATCCGGCGCTCTATGCCCTGGATGATGAACCGGAAGGCTTTGAATGGATCAATAATATATCGGCGGATGAGAGCATCGTCGTATTTACACGCAAGACATCGAAAAAAGACGAAACCTTGCTGGTAGTCTGCAATTTCACACCGGTCGTACGAAAGAACTATAAAATTGGTGTGCCGTTCCGTGGAAAATTCAAAGAGATCTTTAACAGTGATGCGGTGAAATTCGGCGGTGAAGGTAATGTGAATCCAAGATTAAAACAATCAAAGGCCGAAGAATGTGATGGTCGGGACGATTCAATTAAAATAATTGTGCCGCCACTGGGGATCAGTATTTTTAAGTGCACCCCATTGGCTCCGGCGAAAAAACGTAAGAAATAAATCTTGTAAATGATAGTTTTAGTCAATAAAAAGGTGGAATCAAATATCAATCCTTGGTTCCACCTTTTGTTTTTTCAAATTTATACCCACAGATAATCGGTATATACCGGCTGTAATCCATGATTTAAGATGGCCTGATGGACCTCGGTGACGCTCCTCGGGTCGGAGATTTCAAACTGTTCGTCACCCTTGGCTTCTTCCTCGTGGCCGCCGACACCGACACTGACGCCGGCAGAGATTTTTGTGGCCGCCATGCCGATGACATTGTCACGAAAGCCGGCCCGTTCCCTGGTAGAAATAGTGATTCCGGCAAAAGGCATAAAGAGACGATAGGCCAGCATGACCTGCAAAAGCTGTGGTTCATGTACGTCATTTGGATTATTATCCGCGTTATTCACATAAGGTCTGAGACGCGGCGTAGAGAAAGAAATCTCAGCATGAGGATATTTTTGCTGAATGTAGTAGGCATGCATTCCCGAAGCAAAGGCATCCTTTCGGAAATCATCAAGTCCTAAAAGAGCGCCGAAGGATACACCCCGCATACCGCCCATTAAAGCCCGTTCCTGGGCATTCAGACGGTATGGATACACCCGCTTTGGACCGCTTGGGTGCATTTGTTCATATTTGACCGGATTATAGGTTTCCTGGTAAACGCTGACAAAGTCGGCGCCGCATTCGTGAAGATAGCGGTATTCGTCCGAGTTCAGCGGATAGATTTCGATACCGATGGTGGAAAAATATTTACGGGCCAGCTTTAAGGCTTCGCCGATATATTCCACATCTGACATACGGCGGGATTCACCGGTGAGGATAAGAATTTCTTTTAAGCCGGTCCTGGCGATGGTCGCCAGTTCGTGGTCAATTTCTTCATAGGTCAGTTTGGCTCGGTGGATTTTATTTTTACAGTTGAATCCGCAGTAGACACATTCGTTTTCACAATAATTGGCGATGTAGAGCGGCGTGAACATGCATATTGAATTACCAAAGTGTTTCCGGGTTTCGTACTGAGCCTTATGAGCCATTTCTTCAAGAAAAGGGAATGCGGCCGGGGAGAGCAGAGCGGCGAAATCTTCCGGGCTCAGAATATCTTTAGCAAGGGCCGAGCGGACGTCTGCTTCGGTATAACGATGATAATCGTAATGTTCCATAGCCTTCAGAACTTTGTCCATAATGTCGGAATCCACGGCTTCCATTGTATCCAGGTACTTCATATGGTCTGTTGCTGTGACTTTCATATTCTGCGCCTCCTAATTTTCCATAAAGCCCGTCAGAGGGCTGGATGCTTCACCGCGAAATTCAAGAACCCGTCCCGGCCGGGAAAGGTAAGCCAGACGTCCGGCTTCAATAGCCAGTTTAAAAGCTTTCGCCATGGACGCCACATCTCCGGCAGTGGCAATGGCTGTATTTGCCATGACTGCATCAACGCCAAGTTCCATGGCTTCACAGGCCTGGGAAGGACGTCCGATACCGGCATCTACAATAATTGGAAGGTCGATTTCTTCTACGATCATTTTTACAAAATCACGGGTGCAAAGACCTTTATTGCTGCCAATCGGAGCTCCGAGAGGCATGATCGCCGAAGCTCCGGCATCTCTTAAAGACCGGGCAGCTACCAAATCCGGCATCATATATGGCATGACAATAAAACCTTCTTTGGCCAGAATTTCTGTAGCTTTGATGGTTTCGTAGTTATCCGGCATTAAATATTTGGATTCATGGATGACTTCGATTTTTACAAAATCACCACAGCCCAGTTCTCTGGAAAGACGGGCAATACGTACAGCTTCTTCTGCGGTTCTGGCACCGGAAGTATTCGGCAGGAGAGTGATTCCCTCTGGCATATAATCCAGAATGTTTTCTTTTCCGCCGGCATTGGCACGGCGAAGCGCCAGGGTGGCCATTTCGACACCGCCATTTTCAATGACAGCTTTTGTCATTTCTAAAGAAAATTTTCCCGAGCCTAAAATAAAACGGGAGTTAAATTCATGTCCTCCGATGATTAATGTATCTTTCATTTGATGTTTCCTCCAGTCAAAAAATTTATACTTCTGTAATCCCTAAAAGCAGCCGCAGCGCCATATTGGCTTCGTGGGCTGCACAAATCTGAACCCGGGGCGCCATAAGTGTACCAACGGATTCGATGTCTGATACCCTGTCGCCGCACAGATAGAGATTTTTCATCACCTTTTCTGTTCGAATCGTGTTGGAACTTCCGTAACCGGCCATTCCCGAACCGGAAAGAATGGGAAGTCCCGGACAGTTTTCCAGCAGACTGTTGACAAGTTCAGCCTTGGCTTCAGGTTTGTCAAAAGCCTCGCAGACCAAGTCACAGTCTTTAAAGAGCTTCGGCGCATTTTCTCCGGTAATCCGCATACAGCGTGTATCCAGATGAATAAATGGATTAGCCTGTAAAATCAAATCCTTAAGGGCTTCTGATTTTGGTATTCCAAGATGGGAAACCATATAGTGCTGCCGGTTTAGATTGCTTGGCTCTACACGGTCAAAGTCAATCAGCAGGAGATGACCAACACCGCTGCGCGCCAGCATCATGGCAATGTTGGAACCTAAACCGCCAAGGCCGGCAATACCCACATGAGCTTTTGCCAGTGTATCAAACACCTGCTGTCCATGCCGTTCAATGAGCATGGCGTCATAATCTTTTTTAGTGATCATCAGCCACCTCCAACGAAATGAACAATTTCCAGTGTATCCGCCTCAGTAAGCATGATGGCGTCATAGGTCTGTTTCGGGACAATATCCCCATTGCGTTCTACGGCAATACGTCCGGTTGAATAACCGGATTTCTCCAGAAACTCTTTCAATGAAACGGGTTCGGTAAGGGTAACGATTTCTCCGTTGACTTTCATAGAAATACCTCCTTTATCCTTTTTTAAACACAAAAAGGGATACACCCGCGGTGGTGTACCCCTTTTATAAAGCATTTGCTAAATAAACTTAACGAATCCATATTATTTTTCCAAAAAATAAAATATCACAAAGCCGGTGTCCTGTCAAGATATTCCTTTTCAAGAGCAAGCACGTTTTTCATAGCTTCCACACCCGGAGCGCCGATGGTATTTCGGGTGTTGACGCAGGTCTCAAGGGAGATAGCTTCATAAATATCCTCTTCAAATACCGGACTGATCATCTTATATTCTTCCAGTGTCAGATCATCCAGGGCCTTATTATTTTCAATGCCGTAGAGAACGAGCTGGCCGATGATACCATGAGCGTCACGGAAAGGTACGCCATGTTTAACAAGATAATCGGCGGCATCGGTGGCGTTGGTGAAACCGTTGCGGGCACTTTTTGCCATGGCAGGTTTGTTGATTTTCATTGTTTGAATCATGCCGGTAAACAGTTTGATACAGCCCTTGGTCGTGTCAATGGCGTCAAAGGTCAGTTCTTTATCTTCCTGCATGTCTTTATTATAAGCCAGCGGCAGTCCTTTCATTGTTGTGAGAAGGGACATGAGAGCACCGTAAACCCGGCCAGTTTTCCCGCGGACAAGTTCAGCGATATCCGGATTCTTTTTCTGAGGCATAATACTGCTTCCTGTGGAATAGGCGTCATCCAGTTCAATAAACTGATATTCATTGGTATTCCAGACAATGATCTCTTCAGAGAAACGGCTCAGATGCATCATTATGGTGGAAAGAGCGCCTAAAAGCTCGATAAGGTAATCTCTGTCCGATACGGAATCCATACTGTTTAAGGTTGGACCATCAAATCCGAGAAGTTCCGCTGTGCAGGCCCGGTCCAATGGATAAGTTGTTCCGGCCAGTGCGCCCGCGCCGAGAGGGCATGTGTTCATACGTTTATAAATATCAGCCAGACGGCTCCGGTCCCGTTTGAACATTTCAAAATAGGCGCCGAAATGGTGGGCCAGTGTTAATGGCTGAGCTTTTTGAAGATGAGTAAATCCGGGCATGAAGGTTGATGTGTTTTTTTCCATAATGGACAAAATAACGGTGAGCAGATCACGGAGGAGCGCGTCACATTCTTTGATCTCATCCCGGGTATACAGCTTCATATCAAGAGCAACCTGATCGTTGCGGCTCCGTCCGGTATGAAGCTTTTTGCCGGTTTCGCCGGTGCGTTCAATGAGCATGGCTTCCACAAAGCTGTGGATATCCTCGTAGGCCGGGGAGATTACCAGTGCACCTTCGGCAATTTCGTTTTTTATATCTTTCAGAGCGGCAATGATCGTATCCCGTTCTTCATCTGTTAAAATCTGCTGTTTGGCCAGCATAGTCACGTGAGCGATGCTGCCGTCAATATCCTGTTTATAAAATTTCTGGTCAAAGGAAATCGATGCATTGAAGTTATGTACAAGTTTATCTGTCTGCTTAGTAAAGCGTCCGCCCCATAATTTTAATTCCATATTGGATTCACTTCTTTCTATTATATAGTGTATGTCTTCACAATATTAGCTTATTTTGCATGAAAATGCAAGAAATATTCAGAGTAAAATTACATCTTTACAATAAAAATTGTCTATGATATAATATGGCGGTATGAGTAATAACCCGTGTTCGGATGTGGGAGACTCCAACCCGTTCTTAGCACGAGGCATTTCAAAATTTAGGAGGAAATACACTATGATTACATCAGAGATGAAGAAAGAAATCATCGCTACTTATGGAAGAACACCGGAAGATACAGGTTCACCGGAAGTTCAGATCGCTTTATTAACAGCTCGAATCAGTGATTTGACAGAGCATCTGAAAGTACACAAAAAAGACCATCATTCCAGACGTGGTCTGTTAAAAATGGTTGGTCAGAGACGTGGTATGCTCGACTATCTCAAGAAGACAGATATCGAAAGATACAGAGCTATCGTCCAGAAGTTAGGTTTAAGAAAATAATTTTAAACAGTGGGATGGAGCTTTCCATCCCACTATTTGCATCCAAACTTTCACAGGAATCTTCTACTCGAGACCACTGAAAAGTATATGCCGCTGCCGGGAATTTCCCCGGAAAATTGTGCGGGGCATGTCTTTTTCAGTAGTTTCGATTGGCTTCCTGTGAAAATTATCAATATTTTTATAAGGAGATTGAATATGTCAAAAGAGTACAAGAGTTATTCGATGGAACTGGCAGGAAGGACCCTGCGTGTCGATGTGGGCCGTGTCGCTAAACAGGCGAATGGTGCCGTATTTATTCATTATGGAGATACAGTTATCCTCTCCACAGCAACGGCTTCTGAAAAACCAAGAGAAGGCATTGATTTCTTCCCGTTGAGCGTGGAATTTGAAGAAAAAATGTATTCCGTTGGTAAGATTCCCGGAGGATTTAACAAGAGAGAAGGAAAGGCCAGCGAGCATGCGGTACTGACTTCCCGTGTTATTGACCGTCCGATGCGTCCGTTATTCCCGAAGGACTACCGGAATGATGTGACATTAAATAACCTGGTCATGAGTGTTGACCCGGATGCCAATCCGGAGGTTGTTGCCATGCTTGGTTCTGCCATTGCCGTGTCTATTTCAGATATTCCGTTTGATGGCCCGATTGCTGCTACACAGGTTGGCCTTGTGGACGGCAAGCTTGTATTTAATCCAATGGCTGAGGAAAAAGAACATTCGGATCTTGCGTTGACTGTAGCATCTACTCGTGAAAAGGTCATCATGATTGAAGCCGGAGCCAATGAAGTGCCGGAAGATAAGATGATTGAAGCTATTTTTGCTGCTCATGAATTAAATCAGGAAATCATTAAATTTTTCGACGGTATCGTAGCTGAATGTGGAAAAGAAAAACACAGTTATACAAGCTGTGCTGTTCCGGATGAATTATTCGCAGCAATTAAAGAAATTGTTCCTCAGGAAGCTATGGAAGAAGCTGTGTTCACTGATGAGAAGCAGGTGCGTGAGGAAAATATCCGTCAGATCAAAGAGAAACTCGCCGAAGCTTTTGCCGAAAATGAAGAGTGGCTGGAACTGATCGATGAAGCTGTATATCAGTATCAGAAAAAGACGGTTCGTAAGATGATTTTGAAGGATCATAAACGTCCGGACGGTCGTGCACTGAATCAGATCCGTCCATTGGCTGCAGAAATCGATCTGCTTCCGAGAGTTCATGGCTCTGCCATGTTCACCCGTGGTCAGACTCAGATCTGTACAGTGACCACATTGGCTCCAATGTCCGAGGCACAGCGTATTGATGGCATCGATGTCAATGTGACATCCAAACGTTATATGCACCATTACAATTTCCCTTCCTACTCTGTTGGTGAAACAAAACCTTCCAGAGGACCGGGACGTCGTGAGATCGGCCATGGTGCCCTGGCTGAAAAGGCTTTGGTTCCTGTACTTCCGAGTGTGGAAGAATTCCCGTATGCGATTCGTACAGTTTCCGAGACATTTGAATCCAATGGCTCTACATCTCAGGCGAGTATCTGTGCATCTACCATGTCTCTGATGGCGGCCGGTGTTCCAATCAAAAAGCAGGTGGCTGGTATTTCTGCCGGACTTGTTACCGGAGATACCGATGACGACTATGTTGTATTGACAGATATTCAGGGCCTTGAAGATTTCTTCGGCGATATGGACTTTAAAGTAGCCGGTACTCATGACGGTATTACTGCCATTCAGATGGATATTAAGATTCACGGTCTGACCCGTCCGATCATTGAAGAAGCCATTCGTCGTACAAAAGAGGCGAGAGAATATATTATCAATGAAGTGCTGACTCCGGCCATTGCGGAACCGCGTAAGGAAGTTGGAAAATATGCGCCGAAGATTAAGCAGATTATGATCGATCCTCAGAAGATTGGCGATGTTGTTGGTTCCAAGGGTAAAATTATCAACCAGATCATTGATGAGACCGGTGTAAAGATTGATATTACCGATGATGGTGCTGTGGCCGTCTGCGGTGTTGAAAAAGAAGGTATCGATAAGGCTATCGAAATGATTCAGATGATTGCTTCTGAATTTGAAGAAGGAAAGATTTATGTCGGTAAAGTTGTCAGCATTAAAGAATTCGGCGCATTCCTTGAGTTTGCACCGGGCAAGGAAGGTATGGTCCATATCTCCAAACTGGACAAGAAGCGTGTCAATCGCGTGGAAGATGTCCTTACTCTTGGCGATGTGATTAAAGTTAAATGTCTTGGAAAAGACAAGATGGGACGTATCAGCTTCAGTAAAAAAGACGCTGAGTAATAATAAGGCGTGTTCCCCTGAAAAAATCTGAAAGGATTTTACAGAGGAATGCGTCTGTTTTTTTTGAAAAATTGTCAGAAATTTATCAAAAGCATGTACTCAATTTGCGCGATGTATGATATAATAATAGAAAATAGAGAGGAAAAATGTGTGATGGAGGCCGACTATGAATCAAAAGGGTAAAATGTTAACGCTCATTCTCCTTTAATGTAAATTGCGGCGGAAACACTGTCGAATTGTCGAAATTATCCAGAGAAATCCTCTTGTTTCTTAGGCATATTTACTGTAAAATATAAGTATCTGGAAGAGAAAGCGAGAACAATGAAATGAAAGTACGTATATGTCCTTTATGTGACCAGCCGATGAAAAAGGCTCATCGATGTGATAACTGTCATTCCTTCGTCTGGAAACCTCAGTACATGGATATTCATTATAATACGGACACGGTGCATGGTAAGGATTGTTCCTACGATTCGAAGCCCCATGACTATGCGTATCATGATGATGGTTCTGTAACGATGATGCCTTCGAGGAAAAGACTAAAGAAAGAGCAGCAGACGCAGAACTTTGGACAGAAGGAAAAAGAATCCTATAAAGATTATCAAAAAACATATCGGAGCGAGACGCCAGTTGGAAAGAGGAATGCTTCCGGCAAAGCGAAGCTGATCGTTATTCTGCTGGTGGTTTTTGGGATTATCTCTACGGCGATCGAGGTGATTGAAAGTTTTACCGAAAAAGTATCTTTTGACATCACCGGGGCAGGGGCTGACAGCGTGGTCAGCGAGACACAGTGGATTTATGATGAAGATGATGGAGATATATCCGCTGGCGGAGAAGAACGCAGAGAGTATACCGACGAGGAGGTGATAGCCGGAGGAAAGGAATGCACAGGCATAGCCCATATGGAAGTGACAAAAGATACGTTTATTGCGGCTGTAGAACCTGAATTATCAGCACTTGGCGTAGATATTCGATCTTTTTCGGATGAATCAAATAATTACGCATATGAATATGATGATGACTATTCTTATACATATTTTGTCCAGGAGCGAATGTATGACATGGATATGGATATCGGGTATTATTATAATGTGTCCTGGGATACGTTCAGCAAAAAGCTTCATGAAGTCAGTTATAATGTTTGTGACAGCGAGCGGGCGGAAGCTTTTTATGCAGCAACGATGCAGGCGTTGACCGGCGACGGTGAAAAATTCAGAAAAGAATTCGGAAAGCAGCGGGAGACTGCCGAAGAGGATGAATATGTATTTTTTGAGACAGAAGGATATGAGATATACATTAACTATTACAAAGGCTATTCGGAGTCTTATTATGTCTCGATTGTCAAAACCATGTGATCAGCCTGAAGGGTTGTTCTGAAATATGAACAATTTTTACTCGTTTATTCCTTGACGTAATTGTTCAACTTGTATTAAAATAATCATTGGAATATAATGCGTTTTGCATTATGATATGCTACACAAATGAAAGGAGATTATTTCAAAATGGCAAAAGTTATGAAAACCATGGATGGTAATACTGCTGCTGCATGGACTTCCTATGCGTTTACAGAAGTAGCTGGTATTTTCCCAATTACACCATCCTCACCAATGGCCGAAGTTACAGACGAATGGGCTGCAAACGGCAGAAAGAATATTTTCGGACAGACTGTAGAAGTTGTTGAGATGCAGTCCGAGGCAGGTGCCGCTGGTACTGTACACGGTTCCCTTTCCACAGGTGCTTTAACAACAACATATACAGCATCTCAGGGTCTTCTTCTGATGATTCCGAACATGTACAAAATTGCTGGTGAGCAGTTACCTACTGTATTCCATGTAAGTGCCAGAGCTCTTGCGACACATGCGCTGAACATCTTCGGTGACCATACAGACGTTATGGCCTGCCGTCAGACAGGTTTCGCTATGCTGTGCTCCGGTTCCGTTCAGGAAGTTATGGATTTAGCTGCAGTAGCTCATTTGTCAGCTATCAAAGGCCGTGTACCATTCCTTCACTTCTTTGATGGTTTCCGTACATCTCACGAAATTCAGAAAGTTGAATGTACAGATTACGATGAATTAGCTAAGTTAGTTGATTACGACGCACTGGCTGAATTCAGAAAGAACGCATTGAACCCAGAACATCCAGTTGTTCGTGGTACTGCTCAGAACCCGGATATTTTCATGCAGGGTTGTGAAGCTCGTAACCGTTTCTATGACGCTCTTCCGGAAGTTGTTGAAGAATACATGGAAAAAGTCAGCGCTATGACTGGCCGCGACTACAAATTATTCAACTACTATGGTGATCCACAGGCTGACCGCGTTATCATTGCTATGGGTTCTGTTTGTGACGCCGCTAAAGAAACAATTGATTACATGATGGCTAAAGGCGAAAAAGTTGGTTTAGTTCAGATTCACCTTTACAGACCATTCAAAGAGGATGCATTCCTTGCAGCTATTCCTGAAACAGCTACTAAGATTGCTGTTCTCGACAGAGATAAAGAAAATGGTGCCATCGGAGAACCAGTATACCTTGATGTTCTCGCTGCATACTACAGAGCTGGAAAACAGGCTACAATCGTAGGCGGACGTTATGGTCTTGGTTCCAAAGACGTTACTCCGAGCCAGATTATTTCTGTATTTGAAAACCTGAAACTTGACGCTCCGAAGAACAACTTCACAATCGGTATCGTAGATGATGTTACACATCTGTCTCTGCCAGTTCTTCCAGAGGTTGACGTTGCCGGCGAAGGTACAACAAGCTGTAAATTCTGGGGTCTTGGTGCTGACGGTACTGTTGGTGCTAACAAGAACTCCATCAAGATCATTGGTGACCATACAGATATGTACGCTCAGGCATACTTCCACTATGATTCCAAGAAATCCGGTGGTGTTACACAGTCCCACTTACGTTTTGGTAAAAAACCAATTCGTTCTACATACCTTGTTACAACAGCTGACTTTGTTGCATGTCATAACGAAGCATACATTAACCTGTATGATATGTTAGGAGATGTTAAAGAAGGCGGTACATTCCTGTTCAACACTGAATGGACAGCAGAAGAATTAGACGAGAAACTGCCAGCAAGTGTTAAGAGAGCTCTTGCTCAGAAACATGTTAAATTCTACACGATCAATGCTACTAAGATTGCAAGAGAAATCGGCCTTGGTAACCGTACAAACTCTGTACTTCAGGCTGCATTCTTCAAACTGGCTAACATTATCCCGATTGACGATGCAGTTAAATACATGAAAGAAGCTATCTACAAATCCTATGGTAAGAAGGGTGAAGCTATCGTTAACATGAACTACGCAGCAGTAGATGCTGGTGTTGACGGTGCTGTAGAAGTTGCTGTTCCGGCTGAATGGGCTAACGCCGTTGATCCAGAAGCTACAAACGTTAAAGAAGTACCAGATTTCGTTAAGAATATCGTACAGCCGATGAACGCTTGTAAAGGTGATGACCTTCCGGTCAGCATGTATCTTGGAAGAGAAGATGGACATTTTGAATTAGGTACAGCTGCATATGAAAAACGTGGTGTTGCAACTATGGTTCCAGCATGGGATGCTTCCAAGTGTATTCAGTGTAACCAGTGTTCTTATGTATGTCCTCATGCAACTATCCGTCCAATCCTGTTAACAGCTGAAGAAAATGCAGCAGCTCCTGCTGGATTTGGTGCAGTAGCAGGTAAAGGTAAAGGTGTTGATCAGTACATGTTCAAGATGCAGGTATCTCCACTTGACTGTCTTGGATGTGGAAGCTGTGCTAATGTCTGCCCGGCTAAGGAAAAAGCTCTGACAATGGTTCCTGCTCATACTCAGGAAGCAGAAGCAGAAAATTGGGAATATGCAATGAGCGTTTCCAAGAAAGCTAATCCGATGGATAAATTTACGGTTAAAGGCAGCCAGTTCGAACAGCCATTATTCGAGTTCTCAGGAGCTTGTGCAGGTTGTGGTGAAACACCTTATGCTAAATTGATGACACAGTTATTTGGTGATCGTATGCAGATCGCAAACGCTACAGGATGTTCCTCCATTTGGGGTGCTTCCACACCATCTATGCCATATACAACAAATGAAAAAGGACAGGGTCCTGCTTGGTGTAACTCCCTGTTCGAAGATAACGCAGAATTTGGTTTAGGTATGTACTTAGGCCAGAAACAGCGTAGACTTGGTCTTCGTGACACAGTTAAAGCTGCAGCTGAAAAAGCCACAGGCGCTGTTAAAGAAGCTATGGAAAACTGGATTGCAACTATGGATTTAGGTGAAGAATCCAAAGCTTCTGCAGCAGCATTGTTAGCAGCTGTTAAAGATTGCCAGTGTGATGGCGAAGTTAAAGCTGCTTGCGAAGCTATCGAAAAGAACGCTGACTTACTCGTTAAGAAATCTCAGTGGATCTTCGGTGGTGACGGATGGGCATACGATATCGGTTACGGCGGATTAGACCATGTATTAGCTTCCGGCGAAGATATCAACGTATTCGTATATGATACAGAAGTTTACTCCAATACAGGTGGACAGGCTTCTAAGTCCACACCAACAGGTGCCGTTGCTAAATTTGCTGCTTCTGGTAAGAAACAGAAGAAGAAAGACCTTGGTATGATGGCTGTTTCCTATGGTTATGTATATGTAGCAGAAGTTGCTATGGGTGCAAATCAGGGTCAGTTAGTTAAAGCTTTGAAAGAAGCTGAAAGCTATCCAGGTCCATCCCTGATCATCGGTTATGCTCCATGTATCAACCATGGTATTAAGGGTGGTATGAGCGGTGCTCAGACAAGAATTAAAGAAGCTGTTGCTTGTGGATACTGGCATATGTGGAGATACAATCCATTGCTGAAAGCAGAAGGAAAGAATCCATTTATCCTTGATTCTACAAAAGAACCAACAGGAAGCTTCAGAGACTTCATCATGAATGAAGTACGTTATTCTTCCTTACAGAGAACATTCCCAGAAATCGCTGAAGAAATGTTTGTTAAGAATGAAGAAGACGCTAAAGAAAGACTTGCTGGTTATATTAAAATGGCAGCAGAATAATCTGAATAAATAATGAAACGCCGTCTGGTTTTCCAGGCGGCGTTTTTAAATTATCGTTTTACAGTTTCGCTTTCGGCTTCTGTGGCAGAATCTGCAGCATTGTTTAAATCAGAATTTTCAAGACCGATGTTATTGTCTGAACCATTATTTGCATTTCCATCATATGAGGAACCGTTATTTACGTTTCCATTGTCTTTGTTGTCCTTATCCAGAGAACTGCTTGTATCTGTTACGCCATTTACACCACTCATATTGGTTGTGTCCTGACCGAAAATAGACGTTTCAACATTATCTTTATCGCGGAGATATGCGCCTAATAATATGTCATCACGATAACGAAGGACGGCGGTAGAACCGTCAGAAAGGCTATATACATCAATTTTTTCATGGTCTGCCAGACTTTTATCGCCCGTACCAAGTAAGTCTTCGACGTCTTTCCGGGCCATGCCGGAATACAATCCTCGAACGTGGTCAGACGTTAAATCGGTTCGGGCCTGCGTACCGGCTTTGTCTGCACTGGAACAGCCGGTGATCAGCAGAACTGTGAAGAGAGAAAGAACCCAGAATAAATATGTCCGATGTGTTTTCATAGTAATTACCTCCTGAATAATTAAAAGATAATCCTAGTATGAACTTTTGGACAAAAAATATACCCATTCAGGTATACTGTATGTCAGATGCTCTGCATGGGTATAGTATTCTTAAATCTTAGTTATAGGACAGGCTGTCCGACGGATAAAAAGGATCACTGGTTACGTCGATGCCCAGCTTACGAAGCGTCTGCTCATCGTTTCGGGTAAGCATAATTGTTGAATGGGCTTGCAGACCACGAAGTTTACTTAAGTTATCCATGGCAACCTGTGCCACCGGATTGGTTACGGCACTGATACTCAGAGCAATTAAAATCTCTTCGCTGTTTAAAGCGGTGTATTTGTTGTGCAGATGGTTTTTCTTCAGATGAATCATTGGTTCCAGGATGTTGTGAGAAATAAGTGGAATCTCATCGGAAATACCGGCCAGATATTTGATAGCATTTAATATCATGGCGCCGCAGGCGCTCATCAGTTCGGATTTTTTTCCGGTAATGATCTGACCGTCTTCCATCTGAATAGCAGTAACGGAACAAATATCATTATTGATTAATATACCCTTATATTTTTCTGCTAATTGCCGGGCCGGCATGACAACACTACGTTCTTCGGGTTTCAGCCCCATATTTTCCATAATGAGGTACATGCGCTGCATAGCATCTTCATTAATAAGCCCCTTTTTGTATTCGCAGCTTGTCTTAAAATACCGACGGATAATTTCCTGGCGGGAAGCTTCCTGTACGACATCATCGTCAATAATGCCGAATCCAATCCGATTAACACCCATATCTGTCGGAGATTTATAGACAGATGTTTCATTAGTGATACGTTCAATAATTCTTCGAATGACAGGGAACATTTCCAAATCCCGATTATAATTGACAGCCATTTCACCATAGGCATCCAGATGGAAAGAATCAATCATATTGACATCCTTTAAGTCCACAGTGGCTGCTTCATAGGCCACATTGAGCGGATGCTTTAATGGAATATTCCATACCGGAAAGGTTTCAAACTTGGAATATCCGGCAGATTTTCCAAGGCGGTGTTCGTGGTAGAGCTGATTCAGGCAGGTTGCCAGCTTACCGCTTCCAGGCCCCGGTGCGGTCACAACGACAATAGGTTTTGTTGTGGTGATATAAGGATTGCGGCCATAACCTTCGCTGCTGACAATGGTATCAACATCTGTTGGATATCCCAGAATCGCTTCATGGGTATACACTTTGATATTCCGGCGTTCCAGTTTATTAATAAACACGGTGGTGGCCGGCTGACCGCTGTAGCGGGTGATGACCACACTGTTAACTTCAAGACCATATTCGCGCAGGTCGTCAATCAGGCGGAGTACATCCATATCGTAGGTGATTCCAAAGTCACCACGGATTTTATTTCGTTCAATGTCTCCGGCATAAACACAGATAATGATTTCGGATTTATCTTTTAACTGCTGAAGTAATTTAATCTTGGCATTTTCGTCGAAACCTGGAAGGACACGTTTGGCATGTAAATCTGAAATCAGTTTGCCACCGAATTCCAGGTATAGTTTATCATAGTTATTGACACGTTCTAAAATATATTTTGATTGTTCAAGAATATATTTTTCTGGGTCAAATCCGATTTTCATAACATTCTCCCCTTTATCTAAATGACATTATTCTACATTCTTTATCAGTATAACACAAGTGTCGGTGAAAATTATACTGTTATTTTAATAAAATTTATAGTATACTCATAATTATTGAATTCAATTTATAAGAGGGATTGGAATGACACTTCTGCGAAGATTAAATAATGGTATCCGTATCGTGATGGAGGAAATGCCGACTTACCGTTCGGTATCCATTGGTGTATGGGTGCGTGTCGGTTCGATGTATGAAAATACGGCCAATAATGGTATGGCTCATGTGATCGAACATATGCTGTTTAAGGGGACATCCCGGAGAACAGCAGCGGATATTGCCAATGAGATGACAGCGATCGGTGGTAATATGGATGCTTTTACGTGCAAAGATTGTACCTGTTATTATGCGAAAACATTAGACATTTATGCGGAACAGGCGTTGGATATACTTGGGGATATGCTTTGTAATTCCCTGTTTGATGAAAAAGAATTAAAGAAAGAACTGGGTGTGATTCTTGAAGAAATAGATATGTACGAGGATTCGCCGGAAGATCTGGTTCACGAGCATCTTCAAATGGCCGTGTGGGAGAACCATCCGTTGGGGTATCTCATTTCCGGGGAAAAGCCAATCGTTTCCGGTTTTACAAGAGAGAAGATTCAGGAATTTTTTAATCAGTTTTATGTTGGAGAAAATATTGTTATTTCTGTAGCCGGACATTTTAACGAGGAAAAGATGATGGATTGGATCAGTCATTATTTCGATGGTATACCTCAGGGTCAGCGTTCGGATCGGGGAATAGCGCCTGTATTCAGGCCAGTTATATGGAAGAAAGAAAAAGACATTGAACAAAACCACATTTGTCTGGCCTTTGACTGCTGTACCTTGCTGAGCGATGAGCGTTATGTGTTGACGGTTGCCAATAATTTACTCGGCGGAAATATGAATTCCCGACTTTTTATGAAAATCCGTGATGAATTAGGTCTGACCTATGCCATTTATTCTTATGGAAGTTCCTATGAGCAGGCGGGGCTGTTTCAGATTTATGCGGCAATGCAGCCTTCTCAGACAGAGCAGGTTATGGAGGCTGTGTTTTCAGAGATATCCCGGGCGATTTGCGAGGGAATAACAGACAGGGAATTAGACATTGCTATTCAGCAGATTCAGGCAGAACTGATTTTAGGGTATGAAAGCAGTTATAACCGGATGAGCGGACTGGGTAAATCATTATTGATTCGTGATCGAGCCATTCCGTTGGAAGAGGATTTGCAGCGGATTCAACAGGTGAAGGGCGAGGATATTCGTCAATTTTTAGAGAAATATTTACAAAGAGACAGATGCGGTATTGCAATTGTGGGTGATACCCGACTTTATTAAGGAGGTACCATGACGAAACAGGAATATTTGGCAGCTTTGCGGGAAGCACTTTCAGAAGAATTGAGTGGGGCCCAGGTGAGTGATCAGATAAATTATTATAGGCAGTATATCGAGGAACAGATTGCCTCAGGGCGTTCAGAAGCGGATGTTTTGGAGGAACTTGGTGATGCCCGGATCATAGCCCATAATATTATTGATGGTGCAGAGGAAGAAAGAGACACTTATCGACGGACAACAGTGACCTATACCAGCGACAGTGATGGACAGGACGCCGAACCGACATGGAAAACAAAGATGAAAGTATATGGAATTATTGCCTTGGTACTTGTCGTGTTATTTATGATTATTGCCCTGGTTACGAAACTCATCATATGGCTGCTTCCTTCAATTATTGTCATTGCCTGTATTGTATGGATTATAAACAGATTGAGCGGACGTTAGGCGGGAATTATGAAGATTACAATCATATGTGTCGGCAAAGTAAAAGAGAAGTTTTACCGGATGGCCATTGATGAATATGTGAAACGACTTGGAAGATACTGTAAATTGGAAATTATTGAAGTGGCGGATGAAAAAACACCGGATAATGCCAGTGAACATGAAGAAACTTTGATCAAGGATAAAGAAGGAGAGCGAATTCTTAAAAGTATCCGAGGAGAGGCGATGGTGATCGCTCTAGCCATCGATGGTAAAATGCTTTCCTCGGAACAGCTCGCCGGAAAAATCAACCAGTTAGGTGTCGGCGGGAAAAGCCATATTCAGTTTATTATTGGCGGTTCCCTGGGATTATCCGACAAAGTGGTGAAAGAGGCCGATATGCTTTTAAGCTTTTCCAAAATGACTTTTCCTCATCAATTGATGCGTGTGATTCTGCTGGAACAGATTTATCGCAGCTATCGAATCATACAGGGAGAACCTTATCATAAATAGTATATGAAAAAGTTTTAAAGCTCTTTTTGGAAAATTTTGTCTAATTTTTTTGAAGAAAGATGAATTACAGCATTGATACTCAAATCGTTTTCATGTATAATATTTGGTGGAAATTTTTAAGAAGATTAAACAAACGGGAGGAATAACGATGTCTCAAAGAAAAGATATCCATAAAGTGCTGATTATCGGTTCGGGTCCTATTATTATTGGACAGGCATGTGAATTTGACTATTCAGGAACACAAGCGTGTAAAGCTCTTAAGAACCTGGGCTATGAAATCGTATTAGTAAATTCCAATCCGGCGACGATTATGACAGACCCGGAGATCGCTGACGTTACCTATATTGAACCATTAAATATTGAAAGAATCGAGCAGATTATTGCAAAAGAAAGACCGGATGCTTTATTACCAAATCTTGGAGGACAATCAGGTCTTAATTTATGCTCAGAACTTGCTAAGGCAGGCATTCTTGATAAGTATGATGTGGAAGTTATCGGTGTTCAGGTAGACGCTATCGAGCGTGGTGAAGACCGTATTGAATTTAAAAAGACGATGGAAAGTCTCGGAATCGAGATGGCCCGCAGCGAAGTTGCCTATACTGTAGAGGAAGCGCTTGAAATTGCGGATCGATTAGGTTATCCGGTAGTTCTTCGTCCGGCCTATACGATGGGCGGTGCCGGCGGCGGTCTTGTGTATAACGTAGATGAACTGAAAACTGTCTGTGCCCGCGGACTTCAGGCCAGCCTTGTAGGAGAGGTTCTTGTTGAGGAGTCTATTCTCGGATGGGAAGAACTGGAGCTGGAAGTTGTACGTGATGCAAAAAACAATATGATCACCGTTTGTTTTATTGAAAATATTGATCCTTTGGGTGTGCACACTGGTGACTCTTTTTGTTCTGCACCGATGCTGACCATTTCGGAAGAAGTACAAAAGCGCCTTCAGGAAAAATCCTACAAGATTGTCGAAGCCATTGAGGTTATTGGCGGGACGAATGTACAGTGGGCCCATGATCCTGTAACAGACAGAGATATTATTATTGAAATTAATCCAAGAACATCCCGTTCTTCCGCATTGGCTTCCAAGGCAACGGGTTTCCCGATTGCTCTCGTATCTGCAAAACTGGCAGCCGGATTGACATTGGAAGATATTCCATGTGGTAAATATGGCACACTGGACAAATATAAACCGGACGGTGACTATGTGGTTATCAAGTTTGCACGATGGGCTTTTGAAAAGTTCAAAGGTGTAGAAGATAAGCTTGGTACTCAGATGCGTGCTGTCGGCGAAGTTATGAGCATTGGTAAAACCTATAAAGAAGCTTTCCAGAAAGCTATTCGGAGCCTTGAGACCGGACGTTATGGTCTTGGCCATGCAAAAGATTTTGATACAAAGTCTAAAGAAGAGCTTTTGAAGATGCTGATCACACCATCCAGTGAACGTCATTTTATCATGTATGAAGCGTTGAGGAAGGGTGCCACGGTTGAAGAAATTTTTGAAATCACCAAAGTAAAACATTATTTTATCGAACAGATGAAGGAACTGGTGGAAGAAGAAGAGGCGCTGGCAGCCAATAAGGGACATTTGCCGTCCGATGAAGCACTTATCGCAGCGAAAAGGAATGGTTTTTCGGATAAGTATCTGAGCCAGATTCTTGAAATTTCCGAAGACGAAGTACGTGAACGTCGGATATCCCTTGGCGTTGAGGAAGCCTGGGAGGGTGTTCATGTCAGCGGAACTCCGGATAGTGCTTATTATTATTCCACCTATAATGCAGAAGATAAAAATCCGGTGAGCAATGATAAACCGAAGATTATGATCCTTGGCGGTGGTCCAAACCGAATCGGCCAGGGTATTGAATTTGACTATTGCTGTGTTCATGCTTCTCTGGCCTTGAAAAAACTTGGGTTTGAGACGATCATTGTGAACTGTAATCCGGAAACGGTTTCCACAGACTATGATACGTCTGATAAACTTTATTTTGAACCATTGACTCTGGAAGATGTTTTAAGCATCTATAAGAAAGAAAATCCGGTAGGCGTCATTGCCCAGTTCGGCGGACAGACACCGTTAAATCTGGCCAGCGCTCTTGAAAAGAATGGCGTGAAGATTCTCGGAACGGCACCTGCGGTCATTGATCTGGCAGAGGACCGGGATTTGTTCCGTGCCATGATGGATAAACTGGAAATTCCTATGCCGGAATCCGGTATGGCTGTTACGGTAGAAGATGCACTGGCAATTGCTGATAAGATTGGTTATCCGGTGATGGTACGTCCGTCTTATGTTCTTGGCGGACGTGGTATGGAAGTTGTCTATGATGCTGAAAGTATGGTTGGTTATATGAAGGCAGCAGTTGGCGTGACACCGGATCGGCCGATTCTGATCGACCGTTTTCTGAACCATGCAACGGAGTGTGAGGCTGATGCCATCAGCGATGGTATCCATGCCTTTGTGCCGGCAGTTATGGAACATATCGAATTGGCGGGGGTTCATTCCGGTGACTCGGCTTGCATTATTCCATCCAAGCATCTTTCTGAGGAAAATGTAAAGACCATTAAAGAATATACACGGAAGATTGCAGAAGAGATGCACGTTAAAGGCCTTATGAATATGCAGTATGCGATTGAAAATGGTAAGGTTTATGTGCTGGAAGCAAATCCAAGAGCCTCCAGAACCGTGCCGCTTGTTTCAAAAGTATGTAATATCCGTATGGTGCCTTTGGCTATTGATATTGTGACATCCGAATTAACGGGAAGACCATCGCCGGTTCCAGCATTGAAGGAACAGCATATTCCTTACTATGGGGTTAAGGAAGCCGTATTCCCATTTAATATGTTCCAGGAAGTAGACCCGGTACTCGGACCGGAAATGCGTTCTACAGGTGAAGTCCTCGGACTTTCCAAATCCTGGGGAGAAGCTTTCTATAAGGCTCAGGAAGCAACTCAGACACGGATTCCATTGGAAGGTACAGTGCTGATTTCTGTCAGCGATAAGGATAAACCGGAAGTAGCTGAACTTGCCAGAGAATTTGCTGAAGCTGGCTTTAAGATCATTGCTTCAAAGAATACATGTAAAGTGATTCGTGAGGCAGGTGTCGAAGCTGAGATGGTCAATAAACTGAGCGAAGGCCGTCCGAATATGCTTGATCTGATCACAAACGGTAAGATTGATCTGATCATCAATACGCCGGTCGGTCAGGAGCGGAAAGCGGATGACAGCTATCTGCGGAAAGCAGCTATTAAGAAGAAGATTTCCTACTTCACAACAATGGCAGCAGGCCGGGCAACGGTGAGCGGTATCAAGTCTATAAAACAGTTTGGAAACAGTGAAGTAAAATCCCTTCAGGATTTGCATGCAGAAATTAAAGATAAATAAGATGGTATTGAAAAGCGACGAAGCTTACATGAGGCTCCGTCGCTTTTTTTAGACTAGTTGACTTTTTTAATACTGTAGCTTCCTGTACTTTGGCGGAAAGCATTGATAATGGATCTGGCGCTGCAGGCGATCGTCAGAATATAACCGATGACCAGTTCGCCATAGTAGCTGCCCACCAGATCGGTTTCTTCGAGGATATAGCCGAGTTCTTTATAGACATCTGTGAAAGTCCAGCCATAATCCTTTAATGCGCTGTAAGCGTCCCAGGACCAGGACATTTTGTTTGCAAAGAAGATGGCAATAAACATGATAATGACAGAGCCGATAACACCTTTTTTATCCAGATGGCCTCCGAGTATGGTATACCCTTTCATGGCGCAGATGGCGGTAACGGCTCCGGCGATTCCGGCAATGTAACCTAATTTATAAATGAGAATCCAGAGAGCGGCACCGATCAGAGAACCGAGGAAGGCACCGACGAGTCCGGCCACAAGGCTGCTCTTTTTGGATCGGATTTCCTGCTGACTGGTCTGCAGGGAGGCATGAATCTTATCTTTACAGGTATTACAGAGGAAATAGTGACCGCCATTGATTTCAAAACAGTCAATCTGGTCCATCGTGCTTCCGCATTCAGAGCAGCCGGAAGTAAATGTATAACTGATCAGATAATCAATCACCGGGTCTACGATACTGTTGATCGTATCCGGAATATTTTTGCCTAGAGAAGGCATCTTAATAGTGAGTGAAATGCTGTGAGAGCCAGTGACAGCATTGATCAGCTTTTTCTGGTTCAGTTTATGATTATCCAGAAAACTTATCAATGTGGCCATATCTGCATCGTTTGCAGGATTGATACTGATTTTTACAAGATACTGTCCCTGAAGGCCATCCAGTGTAATGTAAAATCCCTTATAGAGACCGGATAAATGATTTTTGTAATCCTGAAGGCAGCCACCAAGGATTTGAGTGCGTAATTTTTCTTTAAACATAACATCTTTCTCCTTTGAATTAACAGATAAATTCTATTTTCATAGTAGCACTTTTTGTACAATTCGACAAGATAATTCTTGCTCTATGCGGCGAGGAAGGGTTATAATTCTATGGGTAAATATAGTATAGAAGAATCAGGAGATTAAATAAATGAAAGCTTGTATTTTTGATTTGGATGGAACCTTGGCAAATACGCTGGAGTCCATGTCTGTAAGTGCGAATCAGGTCATTGAACCTTTTGGATATGCTCCATTGCCGACAGAGAATTTTAAGTATTATGCCGGAGACGGAGCAAGGATCCTGGTAGAAAGGGTACTGCGGGATGCGGGTGATCAGGACTTGATACATCTTGAAGAAGTTTACCAGGCCTACAGTGCGATTTTTGATCAGGACTGTACCTATAAAGTTACGGTATATGACGGGATGGAAGAGACTCTTGAAAAAATAAAGTCGATGGGGATAAAACTGGCGGTTCTTTCAAATAAACCCCATGCCCAGACCAAAAAGGTTATTTCAAATCTTTTCGGAGATGAATTATTTGACTGGGTGCAGGGGCAGCAGGAAGGTATTGAAAAGAAGCCGGATCCGTCGGGGGCTCTGGCCATCGCGAAGGCTTTTGGTGTAAAACCGGAAGAGTGTATGTATGTGGGCGATACAAACGTCGATATGATGACCGGAAATCGGGCAGGAATGTTTACTGTTGGTGTTCTCTGGGGATTTCGTGACAGAAAAGAATTGATAGAGCATCATGCCCATGCACTGGCGGAAAAGCCGGAGGATTTAATGAGACTTTTATGTTGCAAAATGAATTAAAAGAGACTACAATAAATAAATACAAAATTTGGAGGCGATAAAAATGTGTGGTATATGCGGTTTTACAGGAAATTTACCGGACAGCAAAGAAGTATTGACACGGATGATGGACCGTATTAAACATAGAGGACCGGACAGCGCCGGTCAGTTTATCACGGATAAAGCGGCCTGGGGATTTCGGCGTTTGAGCATCATTGATCTGGATCATGGTTCTCAGCCGATGTTTAATGAAGATAATAGTATCGTCATTGTCTTTAATGGTGAGATTTATAATTATAAAACTCTCAGACAGGATTTAATTGCCAAAGGACATGTGTTCCGCAATAATTCGGATACAGAAGTGCTTGTTCATGGATATGAAGAATATGGAACAGATTTACCGAAGTACTGCCGTGGTATGTTTGCATTTATGATTTATGATGCGAATAAAGACATTGCCTTCGGTGCCAGAGATTATTTCGGTATTAAGCCATTTTATTATAGCCTTGTCAATGGTAATCTGGTTTTTGGTTCTGAAATCAAGTCGATTCTGGAATACCCGGGATATGAGAAAAAAGTGAATACAGAAGCCCTGGAAGAATATCTGACTTTCCAGTATTCGGTTCTTCCGGAGACATTTTTCAAGGGTATCTTTAAACTACCTCCGGCCCACAGTATCTTGTTTAAAGACGGTGAGGTCGATATTCAGCGTTATTGGGAGCCGGATTATGATATTGATGAAAATGTGGATTTTGATGAGTTGGTGGATAAGATCGATGCCCAGATGGCCGAATCTGTTGAAACCCATATGATCAGTGATGTGGAGGTTGGCTCCCTTCTTTCCAGTGGCATTGATTCCAGCTATATTGCTACGATTTCCAAGGCGGATAAGACATTTACCGTTGGTTTTGATTATGATAAATTCAATGAAATTTCCTACGCAAAGGATTTGTCGGAAAAAATCGGTACCCAGAATTTCAGTAAATTGATCACGGAGGAAGAATATTGGAGTGTGCTGCCGGAAATCCAGTATTATATGGATGAACCTCTGGCGGATGCTTCCTGTGTGGCTCTGTATTTTGTAGATCAGACGGCGGCAGAACATGTGAAAGTTGTGCTTTCCGGAGAAGGCGCCGATGAATTTTTCGGGGGCTATAATATTTACCATGAGCCGGTATCCTTAAAGGGTTATCAGAGATTGCCGCGTGTATTGCGTCGAATGATTGGCAAATTTGCAGAAACGGTGCTGCCGGAAGGCATGCGGGGAAGAAGCTTTCTGATGCGCGGCGCCCTGGATGTGGAACATCGTTTCATTGGAAATGCGAAACGTTTTTCAGTAAAAGAGAGGAAACGTATTCTTAAAAATGCCACACAGGCCAAGTCCCCGTGGAAGCTGACGAAGCCTTTTTATGATAAAGTAAAACATGTGGATGACACAACAAAGATGCAGTATATTGATATGAATTTCTGGCTTGTGGGAGATATTCTCTTAAAGGCGGACAAGATGAGTATGCGGCATTCCCTGGAGACCCGTGTGCCGTTTCTGGATAAAGAAGTGTATAAGTTGTCAAAAACGATTCCGACCAGGTATAAACTGGCCGGCGGTACGACAAAATATGCTTTGCGCAAGGCGGCGGAACGGCATATTCCGGAAGCGACAGCGATGAAAAAAAAGCTTGGTTTCCCTGTGCCGATCACTCTGTGGCTGAAAGAGGATAAATATTATAACCAGGTAAAGGAAGCGTTTACAAGCCCTGCCGCAAAGACATTTTTTAATACAGATGAACTGGTGAAAATGCTCGATCAGCATAAAAACGGAAAACTGGACAACAGCAAGAAAATCTGGGTCGTATACATGTTCCTGATGTGGTATGATGTTTACTTTGTCCGTGAGAACGTGGCATTTTAAGAGAAAATACAGTGAGGATAAGAAAATGGATAAAAATTTATTACAGTTGTATGCTGTGACGGACCGTCAATGGCTGAGGGAAGGGCAGAGCCTTGCAGAGGTTGTGGAAGCGGCCATAAAGGGCGGCGTTACCCTTGTGCAGCTTCGGGAAAAGGCCATGGGAGATGATGAATTTGTTCAGGAGGCTTTTGAGGTAAAAAAGGTCACGGACGCCTATGGCATTCCGCTCATCATCAATGATAATCTGAAGGTTTGTCAGGCCTGTGATGCGGCTGGTGTTCATGTGGGACAGGAGGATTTATGTGCGGAAAAGGCCCGTGCATTGCTCGGTCCGGATAAGATCATCGGTGTTACAGCAAAGACGGTGGAGCAGGCCAGAGAAGCGGTGCGTCAGGGAGCGGATTACCTCGGCAGCGGTGCCATGTTTGGCTCTTCGACCAAGACGGAGGCCCGATCGATGACATTGGAGGAGTTTCAAGCGATTCGTCAGGCAGTGTCCGTTCCGATCGTATTAATTGGCGGGATTGACGCGGAAAATATCTGTGAGCTGAAAGGTTCGGGCGCTCAGGGAGCCGCTGTGGTTTCCGGTATTTTTGCCCAGCCGGATGTGGAAGCGGCAGCCAGAAAGCTTAAAAAGCTGTCTCTGGAAGTGTTTCCGTAAATATAAAAAAGGCCATTATGAAATCTTTTATTGGATTTTCATAATGGCTTTTTTAGTGTATAAATAATTTATTGGGCTTTAATCTGATAAAATCCCTTCTTACCTTTCTTTACCATAAAGGCGTCGGAATCATTAAAATCTTTGGAACCATATACGGCATCGAAGGAAGGGACTTTTACATCGTTGACTGTAACGCCGCCCTGTTTTACGAGACGACGGGCTTCAGAACGGGTTGGCGCCAGTTTTGTATCCACGAGAATGGAAACAATATCTACACCTGCATCCAGAGTTTCTTTTGGATAGGTGAAAGTTGGTACAGAGCCTGCCACACCGCCGGAAACAAAAAGGGCTTTTGCCGCTTCCTGAGCTTTTTTAGCTTCTTCCTCGCCGTGAACGATTTTGGTGATTTCGTAAGCAAGAACTTCTTTGGCCTTGTTGATTTCGGCGCCTTCCAGAGCACCAAGACGGTGAACTTCATCCATTGGAAGGAAAGTCAGCAGACCGAGACATTCTTCAACTTTGACGTCCTCGATATTTCTCCAGTATTGATAGAATTCGTATGGAGATGTCCGGTTAGGATCAAGCCATACGGCACCTTTTTGAGTCTTGCCCATCTTTTTGCCGTCACTGGTCGTGAGCAGTTTAAAGGTCAGACCGTAAGCTGGCTTTTGTTCTTTACGGCGAATCAGATCCACACCACCGAGAATATTACTCCACTGGTCATTGCCGCCCATCTGGAGACAGCAGCCGTAACGGCGGTTTAATTCCAGAAAGTCGTAGGACTGCATGAGCATATAGTTAAATTCAAAGAATGTCAGGCCCTGTTCCATACGGGATTTATAGCATTCGGCTGTGAGCATCTTGTTTACGGAAAAATGAACGCCCACATCTCTTAAAAATGAGACATAATTTAAATCCAGCAGCCAGTCAGCATTGTTAGCCAGAATAGCCTGGTCATTATCAAAAGAAATAAAATGAGAGAGCTGTTCTTTAAAACAGTCTGCGTTGTGCTGAATCTGTTCGATGGTCATCATCTGACGCATATCGGAGCGCATGGAAGGGTCTCCGATCATAGTTGTTCCGCCGCCGAGAAGAGCGATCGGACGATGACCGGCTTTCTGCATGTGCATCATCGCCATAATTGTAAGAAAATGTCCGGCAGTTAAGCTGTCGGCCGTTGCATCGAAACCAATATAAAAAGTTACTTTTTCTTTTTCAAGTAATTCGCGTAATTCCTTTTCGTGGGTACATTGTTCGATAAAACCACGTTCCACGAGTGTATCATATACACTTGACATCTTCATTCCTCCTAAATATCACTTCTCATAGACTAGCATATTTTTAAAAGCATTGCAAGCGGAAACCCGGCTTTATAGGCTATTTTCAGCATTTTACCAGTTGTTATATAAGGGAAAATCTTATATAATTAATCATATAAAACGAAAACGTTTACGGGGGACAAAGATGAAATATAAAATGATAGCCTTGGATTTGGACGGCACATTGACGGATTCCAAAAAAGAAGTGTCAGCGCATACGAGAAATGTGTTGATCGATATACAAAAAAAGGGCGTCGTTGTGGTGCTTGCTACGGGACGGCCGATCAACGGGGCACTGTCGATCAGCCGGGAGTTGGAGCTGGATGTTTACGGTGGCTATATACTTTCTTTTAACGGGGGAATTATTCAAAATTGTAAAACAAAGGAAATTATTTTTCAGCAGAAGATTCCGGCGGCTTACATTCCAAAACTCGGGGCGGCGAGTCGGCGGTTTCAAGTGCCAATTGTCACTTATCAGGGGGATGATATTCTGACGGAGGATACAACAGATAAATATGTGCGTCTGGAAGCCGGAATCAATAAAATGAAGATTCGTGAACTGAATAATTTCTCTGAAGAAATTAATTTTCCGGTGACAAAATGTCTGATGGTCGGTGATGGATGGTATCTGGAACAGATTTTACCTGAAATGCGTAAGGAATTCGGACATATTTTAAATATTTTCCGTTCGGAGCCATATTTCATGGAAATTACACCGCCGGGAGTTGACAAAGCCTTTGGCCTGGAACAGCTTTTGGAGTATACGGGTATTAAGAGAGAAGAACTGATCTGCTGTGGGGATGGCTATAATGACATTTCCATGATTCAGTTCGCAGGACTGGGTGTTGCCATGGAAAATGCGCAGAATGATGTGAAGGCTGTGGCGGATATTATTACCGACACAAATGATGATGATGGAGTTGCACATATTATAGAAAAATACATGAAAAACAGATAAAAGAAAAAACATGAAAAATATGTAAAAAAAGGGTTGACAAATTGTCATTACTAAGGTAGAATCATTTATGCAGTCGGGCGACAAGAGTTGTTCACTACGATGGCCTAGTGGCTCAGTTGGTTAGAGCGCCGCCCTGTCACGGCGGAGGTCGAGGGTTCGAGTCCCTTCTGGGTCGTAACTGCGATAATCTGTCGTAGCAAGTTGTTTTATCTGGGATCTTAGCTCAGCTGGGAGAGCATCTGCCTTACAAGCAGAGGGTCACAGGTTCGAGCCCTGTAGGTCCCATTCAGTCGAGAGACTGAATAAATTTCATATGGCGAGGTAGCTCAGTTGGCTAGAGCATGCGGTTCATACCCGCAGTGTCGGGGGTTCAAATCCCTTCCTCGCTACACGATAAAGTCCAGAAATCTTGTGAATTCAAGAGCTCTGGACTTTCTTGCTATAAAATATTGTCACTCATACTTATCTGTATATTACAATAATTCCATAGTTGCCGGATAGGATGTGATAATAAAGGCTGCTGACAGTGTTGTTGGCAGCTTTTCAATTGCTCGTGCATCTACTTGAAAATATTCCCTGTTTCTGGTAGATTATTAAGAGTCAGGAGTGAATAATATGAGAATAGGCATGGGTTATGACGTTCATCGTCTTACGGAAGATAGAGAATTAATTCTTGGGGGTGTGGAAATCCCTTTTGAAAAAGGATTGTTGGGACATTCAGATGCGGATGTACTGTTACATGCAATCATGGATGCCCTGCTCGGCGCATCGGCGCTGGGAGATATCGGAAAGCATTTCCCGGATACGGATCCGGCATATAAAGGAATATCAAGCATTTTGCTGTTGGAGCATGTAGGGCAGCTCCTTGAAGCAGAGGGAATTAAAATTGGCAATATCGATGCCACGATTATTGCTCAGCGACCGAAATTAGCCCCTTACATTATGAATATGAGAGAAAATATTGCAAAAGCTTTAAATATAGACATTCAGCAAATTAATGTAAAAGCGACGACGGAAGAAGGACTTGGATTCACCGGCGGGGGACTTGGGATTGCATCCAGTGCTATCTGTCTCGTTGAGAAAGAAAAAGGAGATCATGAATAAAGGAATTAAAAATTTAACGGATTATTTTATACAGGGATGTAAAGAAAACCGGGAGTTTCACATCGGTCTGGAAGTGGAACATTTTATTTTGAACCGGAAAACCCATAAGACAATGGTTTTTGACGGCGAGCATGGTGTCGGCGCATTGATGGAACAGATTTTTGACGACTATCCTGAAAAACATATGGAAGATGGCGCTGTTATTTCTCTGGAAAGCGAAGATATTCTGATCACTCTGGAACCGGGATGTCAGCTTGAGATCAGTACGGCCCCCTTTGATTCTGTGGAAAAGGTGATGCAGGTATATCGCAGTGCCAGAAAAAAAGTGGAAGAAGTACTGGATTCCTGGGAATACGATCTGGTTACTGAGGGCTATCTGCCATATGGAAAGGCTGAGGATATTCCGTTGATCGGCAAAGAGCGTTACCGGTGTATGGATCGGTACTTTGAACGAACAGGAAAATATGGGAAAAATATGATGCGGGCCACGGCGGCCTGTCATGTGTCCGTGGATTATTTTGATGAGGAAGATTTTGTCAATAAATATCGTCTGGCCTGGCTTTTGGACCCGCTGTTTGCATTATTGACGGAAAATGTTTCCCATTTTGAAGGAGAAGATTTTCACGGACATCTTTTGAGAGACACGATCTGGCAGGGAGTTGACCCAGGAAGGACAGATATATGTCCGGATATCTTTGAAGAAGATTTCGGATTCGCATCCTATGCCCGATGGCTCATGAAGGTCCCGGTCATTGTGGTGAAGGATGGAGATATCTATCGCTATGAGCCGGAAAAAAACGATTGGGCAGTGCTTTGAGACTTATGGCGGAGAGGAAGCTTTGATAAAACATTATTTATCCATGGCTTTTCCGGATGTACGGCTGAAACAGTTTATTGAAATCCGTTCCGGCGACAGTATGCCGGAAAATTATGTGGAGGCATACTGTGCGCTGATCAAGGGGATTTTCGGAAATGAAGAGACTGTCGTTAAGGTGTTATCTTTATTGCCCCAGGATATATCTGCCATCAGGGACACGAAAACAAGTCTGAAAGCCAATGGTCATAAAGGACGGGCTTATGGTCAGGACGTGCGTCTTATGTTATACTGGTTGTTAAATGAAGCGTCAGCAAACCTGGAGGGTAAAGCTCGTGAAGCGTTGGAACTCTGGTATCCGCTGATTGAAAATGAAACAAACATGCAGGGAGTGACAGAAAAATGAGGGCACGGGAATTAACTGAAAATATCGGCGCCTACATTCGGGAGCATATGTCAGAGAGTGAGAAATCCGCCATGCGTATGGAAGAGTACATTAAACATTCGGATTTGAATGCGGGCGGCAATAATTACACTCGAACGCTTCAGATTCCGAAAATATATGATAAGAAAACCATTGATGTGTTTTCAGCAATCGTGGATAGGACCTATGGGATTTTTGAGAAAGTCATTCAGAAATATTTGGATGATCCGGAATATCGGAGATTATTTCCCTTTTCAAAGGAATTAGAAGAACTGATTCTGCTTCCCGTTGGTTATCCGGTGTCGGTTCCGATCTGCCGGATCGATATTTTTTTTAATGAAGAAACCGGTGATTTTAAGTTTTGCGAATTTAATACGGACGGCACCAGCGCCATGAATGAAAATAAGGTACTGGATGATATTTTATATATGAATAATGCCTGGATACATTTTGAAAAAGAAGTTTCGGCTAAACGGTTTGAACTGATAGATTCCTGGATCGATGCGCTTTTGGCAACCTATCATGGCTGTGAAAATGCCAGAGAGAAGCCTTATGTGGCAATTGTGGACTTTCTGGATAAGGCTTATCTTCGGGAATTTTATGTGTTTGAGCGGCATTTTCGGAGCAGAGGTATCGAGGCAGAAGTTTGTGATATCCGTCATATGACTTATAGAGATGGAAGACTTTATTCACCGACAGGTCACGCGGTGGATGTGGTCTATCGACGGGCCGTGACCAGTGATGTGATGAATTATTATGATGAGATTCAGGATTTTATCCGGGCGGTGAAGGAAGGCGGCGTGTGTCTGATCGGTGCCTTTAAGACTCAGATCGTTCATCATAAGGCCATCTGTCAGGTGCTTGTCCATCCGATGACAAAGGCTGTCTTAACACCGGAGGAAAATCAATTTATTGAGGCGCATTTACCCAAAACGGTTGAATTGGATAAGTTGACCCGGAAAGAGATGGCAGGGCTGTGGGAGGATAAAGATTCATGGATTATTAAACCCGTGGATTCTTATGCGGCCAAGGGTGTCTATGCCGGCATAGATTATAGTCATAAAGAATGGAGACGGATTGCTGAAAGCTGTCTGGGGCAGAAGTATATCGCCCAGGAATATTGTCGGCCTTATAAAACGGAAAATATAAATTTTGGTATCAAACCTTATGAATTTCAACTTTACAGTAACCTGACCGGATTATATACTTATAATGGAAAGTTTCAGGGAGTCTACTCCCGAATGTCGGACGGCGGCATCATTTCCACCCAATATAATGAAAAAACAGTTGCAACCCGCTATATTGACGAGGAGGTACAGGGATTATGAAACTTTATAATACATTATCACGGAAAAAAGAAGAATTTGTTCCAGTAGAAGAGGGAAAGGTGCGTATGTATGTATGCGGACCGACCGTATATAACTATATTCATATCGGAAATGCCCGACCGATGATCGTTTTTGATACGGTGCGTCGGTATTTTGAGTATAAGGGCTATGATGTGAACTATGTATCCAATTTTACAGACGTAGATGATAAAATTATTAAAAAGGCCAACGAAGAGGGCGTTCCGGCTTCCGTCATCTCCGAGCGTTATATTAAAGAAGCTCAGACAGATATGGCGGGGCTGAATGTAAAAGAAGCAACGACTCATCCGAAGGCAACGGAAGAAATTGACGGTATGATCGAGATGATTCAGACGCTGATCGATAAGGGCTATGCCTATGCGGTAAATGGCACCGTATATTATCGGACCCGGAAGTTTGAAGGCTATGGCAAGCTGTCCAAAAAGAATCTGGATGATCTGTCGGCAGGTATCCGTATCGCTGTCAGCGATGAAAAGGAAGATCCGATGGATTTTGTACTCTGGAAACCGAAAAAAGAAGGGGAACCGTCCTGGCCGTCGCCTTGGGGAGACGGACGTCCGGGATGGCATATCGAGTGTTCCGTGATGTCGAAAAAATATCTCGGTGAAGAGATTGATATCCATGCCGGCGGTGAGGATTTGATTTTCCCGCATCATGAAAATGAGATTGCCCAGAGTGAGGCGGCCAATGGCAAACCGTTTGCAAAATACTGGCTGCATAACGGCTTTTTGAATATTGATAATGTAAAAATGTCCAAATCCCTTGGAAACTTTTTTACAGTTCGTGAAATCAGTGAAAAATATGACCTTCAGGTGCTGCGTTTCTTTATGCTGAGCGCTCATTACCGCAGTCCGCTGAATTTCAGTGCAGATCTGATGGCAGCATCGAAAAATGGCCTGGAACGAATCCTTACAGCTGTGGAACGTCTGGACGGCATTCAGGGCACGGATCTTCCTGTGAGTGATGCAGAAAAAGAAGTGATGGCACAGGTAGAAGCCCTTGTTAAAAAATTTGAAGATTCCATGGAGGATGACTTTAATACGGCAGATGCGGTTTCGGCTATTTTTGAATTAGTTAAACTGGCCAATGTTCATGTAACAGCAGAATCTTCCTCGGACTTGGCGGAAGCAGTTCGGTCTACGATCAAAAAGCTCTGCGATGTCCTTGGTATTATTATCGAACGGGAAGAGGAGCTTCTGGACGAAGATATTGAAAAACTCATCGAGGAACGTCAGGCAGCCCGTAAGGCAAAGAACTTCGCACGGGCAGATGAAATCCGTGACCAGCTGGCTTCCCAGGGTATTTTGCTGGAAGATACAAGAGAAGGTGTAAAATGGAAGAGAGCATAAGCGGTCTTAACCAAAAATTCCGGGAGACTTTTGATCTGGAGCCGGTGGATCTCAAAACCTATTCTCCGTTGACGCTGGCCTATATTGGCGACGCGGCCTATGAGCTTGTTATCCGTTCCCTTGTCGTGGAGCAGGGAAACGCTCCGGTAAATAAGCTCCATAAGCGTTCCAGTCGTCTGGTGAAGGCTCAGGCCCAGGCCGAGGCGGCAGTGAAACTTTTAGATGTTTTTACGGAAGAGGAGCTGGCAGTCTATAAGCGGGGAAGAAATGCCCGTTCCCATACGATGGCTAAAAATGCGGAGATGACAGATTACCGGATGGCGACAGGTTTTGAGGCCGTCATGGGATATCTGCATTTAAAACAGGATTATGAGCGTATGGTGACCCTCATTCATCTTGGAATCGGCGATAAGTTAGGAGAATAAAGCATGGGATATGAAGAATTCAAAATCGAAGGACGGCATCCGGTCATGGAAGCCTTCCGTTCGGGAAGAACGATTGACAAATTATTTGTGTTGGACGGATGCGAAGACGGGCCGGTGAAGTCCATCATCCGTGCGGCCAAGAAACAGGATACATATATCCGGTTTGTAAAAAAAGAGCGGCTGGACCAGTTGTCGGAGACCCATCAGCATCAGGGCGTCATAGCCATGGCAGCGGCCTACAGCTACAGTACGGTGGAGGATATTCTTGCCATTGCCCGTGAGAAAAATGAAGAGCCTTTTATTTTTCTTCTGGACGGCATTGAAGACCCTCATAACCTGGGAGCAATCATCCGTACAGCGAATCTGGCCGGTGCACACGGTGTGATCATTCCGAAACACCGTGCCGTTGGTCTGACCGGCGTTGTGGCAAAAACTTCCGCCGGAGCATTAAATTATACGCCGGTGGCGAAGGTCGCCAATCTGGGGCAGACCATTGATCAGCTCAAAAAAGAAGGACTCTGGTTTGTATGCGGACATATGGGCGGAGATATGATGTACCGTTTGAATCTCAAAGGACCGATTGGCCTTGTTGTTGGAAATGAGGGTGAAGGCGTCAGCCGTCTTGTACGGGAAAAATGCGACTATATCGCTTCCATACCGATGAAAGGGGATATTGATTCTCTGAATGCGTCGGTGGCAGCAGGCATTCTGGCTTATGAAATTGTTCGGCAGAGGATGAAATAAATGACAGATGACCGAGAGAAGGATGAAGTACTCATCAGCCGGTGCCGTCAGGGAGACCGGACGGCGCTGGAGCGTATTATGGAAAAATATAAACCGCTGGTCATAAAAAAGGCCCGTTCCATGTTTCTGATCGGCGGGGAGACTGAGGACCTGATTCAGGAGGGAATGATCGGCCTTTTTAAGGCGGTGCAGGATTTTGACCCGGACAGGGAGACTTCATTTTACCGATTTTCCAAGCTGTGTATTGATCGTCAGATATATTCGGCGGTGACCAGCGCGGGACGAAAGAAACATAGTCCGTTAAATGGCTATGTTTCCCTGAGTGATTCGGAAGAAATAGAGTGGGAAGAACGATGGCATCAGACGACGGCTTCCGAAGTCAGCCCGGAAGAAACGCTTATCAACAGGGAGCGGATGGAGATGATTCAGGAGAAACTGGGCAAGGGTCTCAGTCCTCTGGAGTGGTCCGTTTTAAAATTATTTCTTGAGGGATATAGTTATGCCCAGATGGCGGATAAGCTCGGGAAAAAAGAAAAGTCTATTGATAACGCGCTGCGCCGGATCAAAGGGAAACTTCAGGATATTCTGGAAGGCATGAATCAGGTTTAGTTTCATCTTTTCCGACAGGGGAAAATTCAAAAAACAGTTGACAAGAAAGCGTTTATATATTATATTAATTAAGCGGTTTACAGATTTGAGACCACGCTGATGTGGCTCAGAGGTAGAGCACTTCCTTGGTAAGGAAGGGGTCACGGGTTCAATTCCCGTCATCAGCTTTAAGGAATAGCGATAATAAAGGCTTTTCGATACATAATTTCGAAAAGTCTTTATTTCGTTTTAGGCTTCTTCGGGGCCGGCTGAAAATGATATTGGTAAGGGAGATGTTCTGTATGATTAAAGTGGGCGGAGAAACGGTACTCCTGTATAATCTGAATAACGAAAAGGGCAGAAAGATTCGCTTTCTTCTTGTCCGTCTGGGAATGCGTATCCGGGTCATCGAAAAAGAAGACTATGGCAAGCCCCTTGGCGTGCTGGCCGGGATGAAGGACGTGACGCTGGAGAATGAAAATGCGCCGGTGGAAGACTTTAATGATGAAATGATGGTTTTGTACAGATTTTCTGATAAGCGTCTGGATGCACTTTTACAGGGAATGCGCAAAGAGGGGATTGAGCGTGTGGATTTGAAGGCTGTTTTGACGCCGACAAATTGCCGCTGGAATTCCTGGCAGCTTTTTCAGGAAATTCAGGAAGAACATCGGACAATGACCGGGGGAAAATGACGCGAAATATGGGAATAAATGGCAGACAAAAGTGTCGTAATATGATAAAATCAATATTTAAGAATTAACAGGAGGCAGATGTTATGGAAGAAAAAGAAGTGGTATCTAAAAATTTTATAGAGCAGATCATTGATAAGGATTTGGAGGAAGGCCATACCCATACGGTGGCGACACGGTTTCCGCCGGAGCCAAATGGTTATCTGCATATCGGACATGCGAAATCTATTTTACTAAATTATGGATTGGCCCGGAAATACCATGGACATTTTAATCTTCGTTTTGACGATACAAACCCGACAAAAGAAAAAACAGAGTTTGTGGAATCCATTATCCGTGATGTCGAGTGGTTAGGCGCAAAATATGACGGCGAAGTACGGTTTGCATCCAATTATTTTCAGGAAATGTACGAAGCTGCGATTAAGTTGATTAAAAAAGGCAAAGCTTATGTATGTGATTTGAGTGCAGAGCAGATTCGTGAGTACCGAGGAACTTTAAAAGAACCTGGAAAAGAAAGTCCATACAGAAACCGTTCTATTGAAGAAAATCTTGAACTTTTTGAAGGGATGAAAAATGGCGAATTTCCGGATGGTTCAAAAGTTCTCCGGGCAAAAATCGACATGGCTTCTCCGAACATGAATATGAGAGACCCGGTACTCTATCGTGTGGCCCGGATGAGTCATCACAATACCGGAGATGCATGGTGCATTTATCCAATGTATGATTTTGCCCATCCGATTGAAGATGCGATTGAGGGTATCAGTCATTCCATCTGTACATTGGAATTTGAAGATCATCGTCCATTGTATGATTGGGTTGTTCGGGAGTTGGAATATCCGGAACCACCGAAGCAGATTGAGTTTGCAAAGATGTATCTGACGAATGTTGTTACCGGAAAACGCTATATTAAGCGTTTGGTAGACGAAGGAATTGTAGATGGATGGGACGACCCTCGTCTGGTGACCATCGCTGCACTGCGCCGCCGGGGCTTTACACCGGAATCTATCCGGAATTTTATGGAATTGGTCGGCGTATCCAAGGGAAACAGCTCTGTGGATTATGCAATGCTGGAATACTGTATCCGAGAGGATCTGAAGATGAAACGGCCGCGTGTGATGGCGATTCTTGATCCTGTGAAATTAATTATTGACAATTATCCGGAAGATCAGATAGAGTATATGGATGTCATGAATAATCAGGAAAAGGAAGAAATGGGTGTGCGCCAGGTGCCATTTGGCCGTGAACTCTATATTGAAAGAGAAGACTTTATGGAAGAACCGCCGAAGAAATATTTCCGTCTCTATCCGGGGAATGAAGTACGTCTGATGAACGCCTATTTTGTCAAATGTGTGGATTACAAAAAAGATGAAGATGGTAATATTACGGAGATTCATTGTACCTATGATCCAGAGACACGGAGCGGCAGTGGTTTCACCGGCCGTAAAGTGAAGGGGACGATTCACTGGGTAGCTGCACCGACAGCGGTGAAGGCTACGGTGCGTCTTTATGAAAATCTGGTAGATGAAGAAAAGGGCGTTTATAATGAGGATGGTTCTTTAAATTTGAATCCGAATTCTCTGAGAGTTCTGGAAAACTGCTATCTGGAGCCATCTTTGGCAGAGGCCAGACCAGGGGAGAGCTTCCAGTTTGTTCGTAATGGCTATTTCTGTGTGGATGAAAAAGACAGCACTCCGGAAAGGCTGGTGTTTAACCGGATCGTTTCATTAAAGAGTTCTTATAAACCTGGAAAGTAAAATATACAATAGACAAAAAGGATGCGAAGCGAAAGCCTGGCATCCTTTTGTTTGCGCGCCATGGGCGCGCTCTAACGGGTGCAAGTCCCGAACACGC
>ERZ1673746.126-NODE-126-length-108554-cov-39.592393_pt1 | contig 108554 bp, 115 predicted proteins | sample MGYA00580205_ERZ1673746 | MGnify/ENA primary metagenome ERZ1673746 (study PRJEB41218, sample SAMN15661771) | gut metagenome | host: Homo sapiens | place: Canada: London | collected 2015-08-20/2019-03-30 | study: EMG produced TPA metagenomics assembly of...
ATGTTCATATCCTAACAGAATGACAACTAGCTGTTATCTTCCCGTTTTTTACTGTCTGGAGTGCCTTTCGGCACCATTCGTTTTTTCTCAAAGTTGTTACGCTGCCACCAAACTCGAAAACACCTCGTTAAGTGGTCAGGTAACGACGTTCACACTAGATTCGTCCGTTCAGACTCATCAAGTGTTCACAGTCAAGAACTTTCGGGATTGTTTTATTGTTTAATTGTCAATGTCCATTTTTTGATGTTGCTCATTTCCGTCGTGCAACTTTTATAGGATAACACAGTTGCAAGTTTTTGTCAACATCTTTTTTTATTTTTTTTAGTTGTTTTTTCAACTTGTTTTGCTCTCTTGCGACAGCTTTGATAGAATACCACTATTTTTTTATCTTGTCAACACTATTTTTTAAAAAAATCAGATTTATTTTTCAGGTAGAATCATCTTTCGACATAATGCTCCGCCCGACTCAGAACAGAGACAATCGGCACGATCAGCATACCGCAAAAGAAGTTGCTTATCCCATGTATACAGTCCCACGGCAGGCCCGCTATGATCCATGCGGCTACCGCCTTCAGATTAAAACCAAACAAAACAATCTGTATGGGAGCGTATAACGTCCCAAATAAAAATCCATGGGCAGAGCATACCAGCATATACACGATTGGTCTTACTTTTTTTGGCATATTCTTTGGTAAAAGCATGACCATACCCCAGAGAATTGTCCATATATACAAGTAAGGTATCCACCATACAGAAAAACCGCTGAAGAATCCATTGAGAAATACATAGATATAGATTGGATACAGTGCTTTCTTCCGATAAACCAACGTAAATGCGACCACGAAGACGCCCAATAAATGTATATTGGGCAGCATCTCCATGATTACTTTTGAAACATACATAAGCGCTCCGAGCAGAGCAAATAACGTCATTTCTCTGGTTGACAGTTTCATTACTTTTCGACCTTAAAAGTATAATGGGCTCCCGCAGTAACTTCTGTCAAATCCACACTGTTCGCTGCGTACACATCATCTACATAAAAAGCCCAATATGTCTGATCGACATCATAATCCGCCGTGATCCCGTTTACACTCTGTACATATAAACCGTAAGGTCCCTCTTCGCCCGCTATCAGATTCAATTCCTCCAAAGCGTCTCCAACCGTTTTTTTGTCTGTATGAATCTCAAACTCTGTTTCATTTCCATCTTTGTCTACGACGCAAAAAGTAAATTCCGTCTGGCCGTCGCCCAAAACACTTCTTTCACCGGCAACGCTCTGTACCGACTCGGCTGTTGTCTGAGATTCTTGATTTTTTGTTCGGTTGCATCCTGTTGTACAAAATACTATAGCCACAATAAGCATCATACAAAGGAGCAAACAAAAACTCTTTTTGTTTCTTAATTTCATTTGCATTTTATTTTCTCCTTTATTTATATTTCCTCAAATACCGGCACTCGCAGTTTTTATAATGAGGCATATGTGTCTGGATATTCCGACTTGATACTTTACTGTTCAGCCTTCTCAGGGAATCCCAATGGCTCTGTCTCAAAATGTGGCCTTTGATAAGAACAGTCATTTATCCATATTTCACGGCGACGGGCTCGTACAGGATTTACACCTGTTTCCCCACACACATAATTTCTCTTAAATTATAACATCAAAATGTGAAATTTTCTCCTATAATTACAAAATTAAAAAGCTTTCACCGCACACATCTCCAGTGCATGAAGAATTTCTGCTTTTGTCCGCTCATCTGTATTTTCCTGCATTAACTGGCGTTTCAACGCTGCTTCCGCTTCTTTACCGCCAATCTTACCCAACGCCCAGGCAGCTGCACCCTGTACCCTTGGCTTACATGTTTCCAGAGCCTGCATAAGCGCCGGAACATGAGCCTGATCGCCGGTATTTCCTAAAGCGATCGCCGCATTTCTCTGAAAAAGCTCCAGCTTATGGATATAATTATAAGCAATTGGATAAATAACTTTTTCGTAATAATCCGGGGTTAAAAGCAATACCTTTTCCAGATCAAAATCTTCTGCCAACAGTTCCAGAAAATGATCGCGACGATTTGCCTGCGCCGCAACTTTTTTATTCCGCGGGCAAACTGCCTGACAAATATCACAGCCATGGATACTCGTTCCCGCCTTGTCCCGCACTTCCATATTGTAAGTTCCCCGCATCTGATTATAAAGCAGGCATTTTTCAGGTTTCAGTTTGCCCGGTGCATAAAGCGCTCCTGTCGGGCAGCTGTCAATGCAGAGATGACAATTCGGAGGGCAGCCGCATTCTACGGTAGGTTTATCATAAACTAATTCCTGATCGACCAGAAATGCTCTCAATATGATGTAGGAACCACATCCTTCCGCATAGGCAAAGTTATTTTTTCCATAATTTGTAATTCCTGCACGGGCGCAGGCGTTTCGCTCAGGCATATGAAGGCCCGGTGCTATATGGAGGCCAAGACTTTCCATATAATCCGTAAAAACCCTGAGGCGGGCTCCGTGTTCAGAATTCTCCTTCGGAAGATAGGTCCGGCTCAAATACGCTCTGCCAAAACTCTGAACCAGTTTCTCCGGATAGATTGTCTTGGAATAATCCCATACCAGCGCCACGATGGACTTTCCCTCCGGCATGACCGTTTTTGGCCTTGATCCTTTCAACGGGTCAATGGCATCGCCAACCAGAAACTGATAATCATCTATCCTGCTTCGAAATTCTTCTTCATATTCGCTGAAATCGTCTGCCGGAGCGATTCCTACCCTGGCAAAACCCAATTCATAGGCTTTATACTTGATTTTTAAAGTCAATTCCTGCTTATTCATGTTTTCCCTCCTTATCGCCCTTTCAGACCGCCGCTTATCTTTGCTTTAGCTCCTGGAGCCGAATTAACGTATCCACAAATTTTTCCGCTTCCTGTTCTCCGCCCAAAAGCTCGATCATCTCCTGCTGCATTTTTCTCCAAATCGGAAAGGCTTCCGCCATCTTCTGCTGCCCTTTTTCCGTCAGACTGAGAAGAACCTCTCTGCGGTTCTGTCCCCGCTCCGAATAAATATATCCCGCCTCAACCAGAGGCGCCAATGTCCGGGTCAATGTACTCTTATCCAGCTTGACTACCCGGGTCAAATCCGTAATATTGGTCGTCCCGGCAGACTTAATATTAATCATCAACGAAAATTGGGTCACTGTAATTTTCAGCGGACCAAACATTTTATCATAATACGCCGTCAATGCATTAGCCGCCCTCCGGGCGCTCATACACACACAGGGCAGAAATTTTTTATCCATTTGCCACACCTTCTATCCCCCCTTAATCCTTCAGCTCATCGCCGTTCCAATTGTTGTATATACAATAATTGTATCTACAACCAAATTACATAATAAAATGCGGCCTGTCAAGCCGCATTTCATTAAAAAAGCATTTTTCCCATATTCGTTAATGCAGACAACAAAAAGTTATGACCATAAAGAAAGCTCAACAGCGGATTTGCATTAATCTGAGCGCTGATCCATTGACCCGGTCCGGTCCATGCAAATACGGTAATAACAATACACAAAATCCATAAAATAATCATACCGTGGATCATCCCGCACACCACACCGCCAAGCACATTGATTCCGTGAAGCACCGGAAGCTTGCTGATCAAGTCCAATCCGGCCTCTATCACTTTCAATAGGATAAATGCCAGAAGAAAAACAATCAAAAAAGAGACGGCATTTAACACAAGACAGGCCATATAAGAAGCCACATATTGATTAAACTGGCTCACACCAAGTGCTTCATAAATCTGATTATTATTATTTTCAATCAATGCATCTTTCAGGTACTGAGGCAGTGGATACTGATTGATCTCTTCAATCTGCTGAGAAACTTTTTCTGCCTGAGTTTCACTGTATGTGTCCAGTTTTTCCTCAATCTGTCCGGAAATCATCGTATACATCGGTGTATGCTGAAGCACTTTTCCGAGATAAGGTCCGGTCTGAACAGCCACAAAAAGTGCGATTGCCACAGAAAATGCTGCAAAAAAAGTTTTAATAAAGCCCCGGATACCTCCGGCAATGATGGCGATTAAAAGAATAGCCGCCGCCACGATCAGAACATAATTTATACTCGTCAATTCCAATACCGCCCTTTCTATTTCAGTCGAATCGTCTGTACGTTTTGAACGTCAATCAAAATATATTCTTCGGATTTAATGCCAGGGAGAATACTTTCGATATTATGCTCAAAAGCATATTGGAATTTTTTATGTCCCCGATATGTATACATCTCACATTCCTGATCGTTATAAAATATAATATCCTTATCCGAAGCAGATACGGACTTATAATCAAAATCAAATGTAAATGATGCAGCTCTTCCTCCGGAAAAACGATAAACATTTACCTCATATTTATCTACTGTTTTCCCTTCTTTTGCTTCTTCCGTATTCTTTGTAATAACGCCTACATTCTTATCCGTAATAAAAATACTCTTTGCTTCTGCTTTAAACGCACAACTGAACTTTTCTGACACTGTATCTTTAAAGTGATATGTATAGAACCCATTTGCACCGCAGGCCAGCACTGTATCCGTCCCGACAAATTCCAGCCTTGGGAAAAGTTCATCATAGTCAAAGCTCCCCGCCGGTTCGCTGCTTGTTTCCTGGTTGGAGAAATTATAAAAAACCAGACTGGAACTGATCTTTCCTCCATTAAAGATAACATAGCTGACCACCAACCGTGTGCCGTCCTCCGATAAAGCCAATGTCAACGGATAACCCTTTGTGTTGATCGATGCCTTCACACTGGCCAGTATTTCGCCTTGTTTGCTGTAGAGATTAATCTGATTTGCATCATTGTCCGCAAGGACGACAGCGATAACCCCCTGCTGGCTTACCCTGATATCCTGCACTGGTTTTTCCAGTGCAATCCGCCCCTCCAGCCCGGTACCGTTAAAGATGTATACACTGTTGGCACCCACATCACCAATAGCCATATAGTCACCACAGGTACTCATCTTTGGCGCTGCCATGCCAAACACCTGATTCCATATCACTTGGCCATTATTATCTGTAAAGGAAATACCATCTTTACTATAACAGACCACACCATCTTCCCGAAAATAATAATTTGCAGACGTATCAGTCTTTCGTTCCATGGAATCCACCACTTCATAATTATGATACGTCCGCAAGAAAAACCAGAACGCGCAGCCAAACAGCAGCACGGCTGCCGCTACACCTATGGCAAAGGATTTTTTATGTTCTTTGATCCAGCATTGCGCCTGACGGAGCCGGTGTCTGATTCCCTTTGGGGTCTCTTGTGATTCATATTCTTCTGACAGATGGGCTTCGTCCGGCTCTGCACGATGAAGTACTCTATTCCATAGATTTTTCCAATAAGTACGTATTTTTTCCATTCTGAATTACTTTTTAACCTCCGTAAGAGACAGTATAACGCATTTTTTAAAAAATAGCACTACTTTTTTTATGGCAGTTCTAAAACCATTCCCTCATAAATTACATCCGGATCTTCAATATCATTGATTTCGCAAATGGTATCCACGTAATCCCGATCATTGTAAAGACTTAAGGAAATATTCGCCAGAGTGTCACCCTTTCGAACCGTATACCGTTTAGAGGTGGTCACATTTGTTGTCTTTGCCGATTCGGATGTCGTGCCGTTTTCACCCGTATCATCCTCCGTCACCACTTCATTCACAGGGTTCTGTTCCGCCCCTCCTGCAAAAGTTTCGGAAGTACATTCTTCTGTCATTCCTGCACTGTTATTCGCTGTAACTGCACCTTCCACAACCTGAACATTCACTGTCTCATCGGTTACACTGCCGTTCACTGTTTTTGCCCGATTCGGCATATAAAACCGATTTACTAATGTCACTCCGAGAACTACAACGGCCGCGGCCGCTGCCATCGTCGCCGCCACATTCCTTCCCCGATGTTTATTTTCAACCGGCTTTACCTTTTCCGAACGCCGGCGGATATTTGTGGTTTTTTTCAGATTGGCCGCTTCCAGAAGCTCCTCGCTGCCGTGCCCTTTTCTATTTTCCACCATGTAATTCTGCATGTCTTCATTGCGTTCATAATAAATATAATATCCGTGCTGGCGCACCAGCTTTCCGCCTTCATAAAGAAAGAAAGCATCCTCCCGGTCCAGAGGGTCCATTAAAAATAATGTTTTTTCTCTCCCCGGAAATTGGTCGACATGAATTTTCGTTATTTTTTCATTGATACCCAAAGATTTTCCCGGACGCGTCAGAAACCATCCCACAATTTCGCAATCATGGAAATATTTCCGCATCGTTCCGTAAATATCTTCCCAGAGGTCCGTACAAAAAGATACCTGATCCTCTTCCACCTTCGCCGCCGGAATCCCTATGGCGCCATGGATAAAGGTCAGACGTATATCATCCTGCTTTGTGTGGAACCCTAAAAGCACCGCCGCACTCTGACGGTTTGGGTATTCCGATGCCAACTGATTCATATAGGTTACCACATAATCTTCCACGTAAATCTTTTTTTTCTCTTCTGGTAGACCAATCTGTCGGATATTCTTCGGTAATTTGAGTTTTTCCTGACTGTTTGACTGACTCATTACTTCAACCATTACCTCACCTTCCCTGAATCGCTCTTCGGAACATAGACAGAGTATCATATTCCTTCCGATTTATCTGGCGAAAGCTGTCACTTCAAATTTACAAATTGTCTTCCCTTTTCGCCCCAAAACATCAGGAAATTTCCTCCTGTCAAAAAACTGCATTCCATGTTTTACATACAAACGGAATAAAATGGCATATATTTGTACAGACTCAGGGAAAAAAGGAGTTTTCATTATGTATTGGATTCACCCGGATTTTCCGGATGCTTCTCAGTCTTTTTCAAATTGTCTGGCTTCCATGCTCCGGCAATATAATAAAAAAAATCGTCCCCTTGTGTTTGTTTGTATTGGCACCCCGTCCATTCTTGGTGACTGTCTCGGTCCGGTCATCGGTTCAATATTGTCTGTTGTCCCCGCTTCCGGCAACTCCGTTCCGGCGGACATCTACGGCACTCTGGACGCTCCCGTCCATGCCCTGAATTTTCAGGATACATGCCGTGAAATTAAAAAACGGCATCAAAAGCCATTTATTATAGCCATTGATGCCGCTCTGGGCAATTCCACCCAGTCCGGTTATGTTCTTTTGAAAAAAGGGCCCCTTCATCCTGGAAAAGGTGTCGGCAAAAAGCTGCCCCCAATCGGTCATCTGCAGATTACTGGTGTCTTTCAGGATATTTTTGCTCCGGCAGCCGGCCATCAAATGGCCCGTTTCAGCCGCTGCATCAGTCAGGGCATCTTAAAGCTCTACCCTGCCCTCCAATGCCCGAAGCAAAGTGACCTCATCGATGTATTCCAAATCCCCGCCAACGGGAACACCGCTGGCAATCCGGCTGACCTTGATTCCGGTCGGTTTGATTAATTTACTGATGTACATGGCTGTCGTCTCCCCTTCCAGACTGGAATTTGTGGCAATGATCACCTCATCCACATCCCCCTGGAGGCGGAGCATCAGCTCCTTAAGGCGGATATCATTGGGTCCGATGCCGAGCATCGGCGAGATAGCTCCATGCAGCACATGATAAACCCCTTCATATTTCCCGGTTTTCTCATAGGCTGCCAGGTCTCTCGGTGTCTCCACCACCATGATCACCTTTTTATTCCGCTTTTCATTGCGACAGATTGGACACAACTTACTGTCAGTCAGATTAAAACACTGACTGCAGTAACGGATATTTTCTCTGGCATCCACAATCGCCGAAGCCAGACCAGCTGCCTGATCTTTTGGCATGTTGATAATATGGAACGCCAGCCTCTGAGCTGATTTTGAACCAATTCCCGGCAATTTTGATAATTCTTCAATCAGACGTGTAATCTGACTGCTGTAATATGCCATTAAAATCCAAAGCCTCCAAATCCTCCAAGGCCTCCGGTAACTTTCGCCATGGACGCCTGAGATATTTCATCAATTTTGCGCAGTGCTTCGTTGGTAGCAGCAACAATCAAATCCTCCAACATCTCGATGTCATCCGGATCAACAACTTCTTCCTGGATTTTTACGGACAAAATCTCTTTTTTACCCGAAACCTTCACTGTCACCGCGCCGCCGCCGGCTGTAGCTTCTGCTTCTGTTTCTTCAAGAGCTTTGGACGCTTCCTCCATCTGTTTCTGCATCTTCTGTGCCTGTTTCATTAAATTATTCATATTTCCCGGCATCCCGCCCGGAAATCCACCTCTTTTTGCCATTTTATGCTCCTCCTTCAATTATTTTAAAATTGATCTTCATCAATAAATTCTACATGCTCTAAATGAATTTTATTCGGATTTATGAACAAAGCTTCTCCTGCTCTGCCCTTCTCTAAAAGTCTGGACACAATATGAACTTCCTTGCCAATATGCTCGCTGACCGCCTTTTCCACAGCTTCCCGGTGCGTCTCTGCATCAAAATAGCCTTTCTTCATATCATCATGAAAGCCTAAAATAATCTGATTATCCGGCCCCGCACTCACCATGGCAGATTTCAGCATCATCATTGTGCTTGTCTCAAGACCGCTGATAATTTTCCCCCACTGGGCCACCACAGCCTCTACATCTTTCGCCTGGGCCGACGGCAGACTTTCTTCGACCGGTTCCGTCACCTTTTCATCCATCTCCACCGCGATTGCTCTCACAGGGGCCGCAGCCACGCCCCGCTCCACCATGTCTTCCAGTACAGCCAGCCGATTCAGGATGGATTCATAATTATTTTCCATCTGAGGCCTGCACAATTTCACTATGGCAAGTTCAACCAAAACTCTTTTTTGAGTTGAATAGCGGAGCTGATTCGTCAAATCAGAAAAAATGCGGATATAACGCATCAGTACGGCCTGCTTTATCTGCCCCGCCTCTTCTTTTAAAGCTGCCAGATTTTCTGACGACATATCTAAGACATCCTCAAGCTGGTCTGAGCTCTGGACCAGCATGAGATTTCTCAGATACCATGTAAAATCTGTAACAAACTGATTCAGTTCCCGGCCCTGAATAACGACCTCTTCCACCAATTTCAGCGCTCCGGCCACATCCTGACCCATCACGCAGCGCAAAAGCCGGCTGAAAACACTGGTATCCACCGCCCCGAGAATCTCCAGAACATGATCGTAAGTCAGACGCTCATTCAGATAAAAAGCCACACATTGATCTAACAGGCTCAGGGCATCTCGCATGGAGCCATCCGCTGCCCTGGCAATATAACGCAGCGCTTTATCCTCCACATCCATTGCTTCTTTATCGGCCAGTTCTCTCAGACGGTCTGCGATGGTATCGATCGTAATTCTGTGAAAATCATAGCGCTGACAGCGTGAAAGGATGGTTACCGGAATTTTATGCGCTTCCGTCGTTGCCAGAATAAAAATAACATATTCCGGCGGTTCTTCCAGAGTTTTTAACAAAGCGTTAAAAGCACCGATGGAAAGCATGTGCACCTCATCAATGATGTACACTTTGAATCTTCCCTCTGTCGGAGAGTACTCCACCTCGTCCCGAATCTCACGGATATTATCCACACCGTTGTTGGAAGCTGCATCAATCTCGATGACATTCATTGACGCCTGACTCTGAATTGCCCGGCACATGGCACACTCGCCACAGGGGCTCCCGTCCACCGGATGCTCACAGTTCACCGCCCTGGCAAATATCTTAGCCACCGTCGTCTTTCCTGTTCCCCGGGTACCACAGAACAGATAGGCATGTCCGATGCGCCCGAGACGTATTTGATTTTTTAATGTTGTAACGATATGCTCCTGTCCTTTAACATCCTCAAAATTCTGGGGACGCCACTTTCGATAGAGCGCCTGATAGGACATGTTTTCCACTCCCTGTTCTATTTTCTATTCATCACCGAAACAGATGCCCATATCCTTTGCTTCCTGGATAGCGGCTCCCTTCGGGTCCACATATTTTAGTTTTCCGGCTACGCTGTTAAGCGATACATTCACGACCTCAAAGCCATCAAAGGCAACCATACGGCCATATTTACGTTCTACGACCAGACGCCCCGCCGCCGCGCCAAGTCGTGATGAGATAAACCGGTCATAGGGGTCCGGTCCGCCGCCGCGCTGCGTATGTCCCGGGACGGTGATCCGCACTTCCCGTCCGATAGCCTCTTCGATCTTTGCTCCAAGCTCATAAGAAATGGACGGATACGGACTACTGGCAATCTTTTTATTATATTCTTTTTTGCTGAGCTGCGCATCTTCTTTGGAGATTGCCCCTTCGGCAACCGCCAGAATCGAGAAACGTTTTCCCGCCTTATGACGGCGTTCAATAGCCGCCAACACACAGTCCAGATCATAAGGAATCTCCGGAAGAAGGATGATATCCGCACCACCCGCAATACCTGCATGGAGTGTCAGCCAACCGACTTTATGACCCATGACTTCCACAATAAACACCCGTCCATGGGAAGCAGCAGTGGTATGAATACAGTCAATCGCATTCGTCGCAATATCTGCCGCACTCTGGAAACCAAAGGTCATATCCGTACCGTAAATATCATTATCGATGGTCTTTGGCAGTGAAACCACATTCATTCCCTCTTCCATCAGAAGATTGGCTGTTTTCTGTGAGCCATTACCGCCTAAAATAACCAGGCATTCCAATCCCAGTTCCCGGTAGGTTTTCTTCATAGCCGCTACCTTGTCCAAACCATCTGCTTCAATGACACGCATTTTTTTAAAAGGCTGACGCGAAGAACCTAAGATCGTTCCTCCCATCGTCAATATCCCTGAAAAATCTGAGGGCCTCATCACCCGGTAGTCATTATGCATTAATCCACGATATCCATCCATGAAACCCAGAATTTCCACATCATCCAGTTTATTATAAAGAACCTTTGCAACACCGCGCATCGTCGCATTTAATGCCTGACAGTCGCCGCCGCTTGTCAACATACCAATTCTTCTCATAGCTTTTTCGCTTCCTTTCTGTTAAGCCCAGTTCTCCACTCTCCGGCAAAACACACTTCTTATCATAAATGAAAGAAGAAATAAATGCAATATCCTTCCGAAAAAAGAAAAGCTCCCGTCATAAAACGAGAACTTTTTTAATTCATTTAAAATCCGTGCATCCTGCTTCGAATCACTCCCACAGACGTTACCTGTACAGTTAACTCAGCCCAGGCACCCTCGCGGCACACAAAAGATCCCGCTTAGTGCTGCTCCATTCCTGACCTGACACGGTTCACGGGTTTCTGTTGCGCAAGACCCAGGCTTCAACGCCACTTATACAGGGCAGCTCCACAGGATATGACCCTCAGACAGGATATCACCCCTGCTGTAGCGGATTGCAGGTACAAGGCACCGCTATCTCCCCGGCTGCACGGAAAGGTTATAACATTGTCGCATCACCCAGTATATCTTGTTTTTATTTTTCTGTCAAGGACTGGTCTGCCTGCTTTTTTCGAGCTTTTTTGAGTTTCCGCAGTTCCCTGAAAAAACTACTGAGCATCTCTGAACATTCCATACCGAGTACCCCCGTCTCCAGTTCCACCTGATGATTAAAACCTTCTGTTTGCAAAACATTTAAAACCGAACCCGCACATCCTGCTTTCGGGTTCATTGACCCTATGACAACCCGCGGAATCCGGGCCTGCACAATGGCCCCGGCACACATCGGACAGGGTTCCAATGTCACATACATCGTACAGCCTTCCAGCCGCCAGTCCCCGATAACTTTACTGGCCTTATTCATGGCGATAATCTCCGCATGAGCCAGGGTATTTTTCTTCAAATTCCGTTTGTTATAGCCTCTGGCGATAATCTTATCTTCGCAAACAATCACACAGCCAATAGGGACTTCCTCGATGGCAGCCGCCTTCTTCGCCTGCTTTATGGCTTCTTTCATATATTTCTCGTCCTGTGTCATGAATTATTCCCCATTCTTCTGCGCATTATCTAACAAATACTTTCCTTCATAGATTTTAGAACGCAAACGTCCCGAATGAATCCCCCAGGCAATCCCCAGGCCAACACCGATCAAAACAGCAGACAACACCTGGGACACCCGGACTCCCGGAATCAGATACAAACTGTCTGTCCGCAATCCTTCAATGAAACACCGTATGGCGCCATAGCCAACCAGGTAAAGCACGGTCATCCACCCATCCTTTTTGACTCGCCGTGCCACGATCATCATAATGATAAAAAGGACCAGATTTGCTGCACTTTCATAAAAAAATGTAGCCTGATGCCATTCCTGAAGATCATCAATAAATACACCATACGGGAAAAACTGCAAGTCCGGATTCGTGATCAGATTTCCAAAAGCCTCCTGGTTGGTAAAATTTCCCCATCTGCCGATAATCTGTCCCAGCAGCAGACTTGGCATAGCAAAGTCCATCAGCTTTAAAAACGGAAACTTCTGAATTTTACAAAACACGATTGCCGTGACCACACCGCCAATAACGCCGCCGTAAATGGCCAGACCGCCTTCGCGAATGGCAAAAATCCGGCTTAAATCCTGACTGTAATATTCCCACTCAAAAGTCACATAATATATACGTGCACAAATAATGGCGATCGGCACAGCAAATAATACAAAATCAATGATCAAATCAGATTTATATCCGGCTTTCTGAGCACGCCAGGCTGCGATGCAGGTTGCCAGAACCATGCCGAATCCGATAATAACGCCATACCAGGCAATATTAAATCCTTCAATGCCAAACAGGTTGTGTATGATAAAACGATCCATTGTTTCGACCTCCGTCCTACAAAACTTACTTAGTGAGTATATTACTACACTTTTTTCAATAATTCAAATTTAATTTCATTGTACCCACTTTCGTTTTATGCTAGAATAAAAAGAAAACAAATGATTTAAAATTTGAAGAGGGTATACGCATGGAAATCAAAGGACTTGCAAAAACAACTTTATTAGACTATCCCGGACATGTGGCCGCCACATTATTTGTCGGCAATTGCCAGTTTAAATGTCCTTTCTGTCATAATGGCTCTCTCGTCACCAAGGCGTCTCAGCTTCCGAATATTCCTTTGGAAGAGGTCTACGCCTTTCTTGAGAAACGCCGCGGTGTATTGGACGGCGTATGTGTCACCGGCGGTGAACCGACGTTTCAGCCGGACTTAAGGGAATTACTTTATGATATAAAAAGTATGGGATATCTCGTCAAGCTGGACACCAACGGCTATGACCCGATTCAGCTTGACCATTTATTTAAAGAAGGCCTTGTCGATTATATCGCCATGGATATTAAAAACAGTCAGGAAAAATATGCAAAGACCGTCGGACGGACGGATTTCGACCTGACCCGGATCAAACTGTCCGTGGATTTGATTCGTGACAGCGGCCTGGACTATGAATTCCGTACAACCGTTGTCCGTGAACTGCATTCCATTGACGATATGTACGAAATCGCCCGCTGGCTGGAAGGCTCCATGGCTTACTATATTCAATCTTATGTTGCTTCTGAAGATGTCATTATGCCGATTTTCTCCAGCTATTCGAAGGATGAACTGATGGCTATACAGGCACTCATGAAAGAATATATTCCCCGTGTCTTTCTCCGGGGCGTCGATTAAAAAAGCTGCCAGAAACATGCTAAAACGTGTTTCTGGCAGCCTTATTTTACACCCATGCGAAGCATCTGACATACGGTATGCCCGGATGGGTATGTATTCCGGGTCACTGTGAATTACATAGCCTGACGGATTATCTACGGTCTCCCATATAGAACAGTGCAATGGTCCCCGGTCCGGAATGGGCGCCGATCGTCGGGCTTACCGGACTGATCAGAAAGTTTTCAATACCGAATCGTTCTTTAACCAGACCGGCTACATATTCTGCCTCTTCCGGCGCATCCCCATGACTGATAAATACGATGTCATTCTTATCCCGATAGCTGCCGATGGTCCGCTCCATATTATCTACAAGGGCATTCAGTGACTTCTTTCGCCCACGCACTTTTCCGATTGGAATCAATCGTCCTTCATCACTGACATGAAGAATCGGTTTTACATGAATCAATGTTCCGGCCACAGCCGTCAGCTTTGAAACTCTTCCGCCCCGATACAAATGATTAAGGTCATCTACCGTAAACTGATGGCAGAAATGCAGCTTATTTTCTTCAACCCAGGCTGCCGTCTCTTCAATGGTTTTGCCTTCTTTGCGAAGCTGCACAGCTTTATGAACGACCAGTCCCTGACCCAGTGATGCCGACAACGTATCTATGACGATCACTTTATTTTCTGTATACTGTTCATTTAATTCACTGGCAACGACCGCCGCGTTATTATAGCTGCTGCTCAATTCCGAAGAAAAGGCCAAATGCAGGATATCCTTTCCTTCCTTCAAATATTTTTCAAACATTTCATGCAGTTCTTCCGGATTGGCCGCCATAGTCGTCGGCATCTCCCCGCCCCGCATCATGTCATAAAATTCTTTAACTTCCAGTTCTATCTCCTTGCCGTAAGCAACGCCTTTCATATTGTAATATAATGTAACTACATCAAGCCCATGCTCTTGAATGTAACTTTTTGGCAGGTCACAGCATGTATCTGTAGTGATCATAAAACTCAAATCGCTCATTGTCTCTCCCTCCATATCTGATTTCTTATAGTCAGGCCCATTTTAACACAAGCATTCCAGCTCCGCAACACCCTGTTCCGTTCAAAACGCCCATCCCAGTCACTGCTGCAGACTGTAAAATACCATATCAACCGTACAAATCAGCATCTCTTTATCATCCCGGATTTCCACCAAAAAAGTCCGAATTTTTTTCCCCAGCTTTTTCGGCACAGCTTCCGCAATCAGATATTTCGGCCAGAAGGCCGCATTTAAAAACTGGATATTACTGTTGACCGTTGTACAAATGCCTCCCAGAGAAGAAGCCGCGATGCCACAGACTGCATCCGCCAGTGTGAACAGGCAACCGCCATGCACTGTCCCGATCGGATTCATATGCTCCGGGCGAATATCCAAACGTGCTTTACATGTTCCTTCACCCCGTTCCAGAAAATGCACGCCGACAAACTTTCCAAAATCATGATCGTTCAGCAATACTCCCGTAACACAGGCTATCGGCATGTTGGTTTTTTCCGGAATAAAATTCAGACTGACAAATTCCTTTTTATCGATCTCAATAACAACCCCACTTCCTGCCTCACAAGAGCATTCCTCACCATTCCATTCCATCCGGAATCCGGTATCAAATCCTAAAAATGCCATCACGCAAGCACCCATCGCTTCCCCCACACGCATTTTCTTTTCTTTATCAAGTATCATCTTTCGAATAAAACCTCGGACACCACCGGCCATAAACATATTAAAAACCCGGCCCGTTCCGGTTAATTCCATTCTTTCCTGCTCCTCACAGGAAAAAGTCTGTCCAATCCCAAACGTCTGTTTTCCGGATTCGCAATTCACTGTCTCTGCCCGGCCGTCGAGCATAATATGGTAACTTGATACATGATCACTTCCGAAATAAAGTTTTTTATTTTCATCCAGCTGACTTACTGAAAGACCGATTCTGAAATCAACATTCTCTAAAACGGTATGTTCCGGATAGGAGAAAAAAAGTCTTTCCCCCACATCTTTTAATAAAACTTTTGTTATTTTCATTTCTATCACATCCCACATCATTATATCGATTAATTGGCAAAAAAACAATGGTGGGACTGTTCATTTTGTTTTTTTGTGTTATACTAATTAATGACATTTTTCCGAAAGGCAGGTGGTTTTTATGAAACATCATATAGAAAATTTTCTTGACGTTCCCGGGCCCGAGCCCTCTGATTTTCTAAAAACTACATACCGAAAAGGAGAATGGCGATGTTTAATAAGATTAATGAATTATTAGAAAACAAGCTGTACATTGAAGCTCGCCGGGAAATTGCCGAGATGAATCCGGTAGATATTGCCGTATTGATCGAAGAATTTCCAAAAGACGAGCGAAACAAAATTTTTCGACTGCTGCCAAAATCTCTGGCAGCCGACGTATTTTCCTATCTCCCCATTGAACTTGAACAGGACATCATCATTGCCCTGTCCGACAAGGAAGCCGGCCACATTCTGGATAATCTGAACGCCGATGACGCGGCGGCTCTGATTGACGAAATGCCGGCCAATGTGGTGAAAAAACTTTTAGCCAATGCCGACCCGGAAACGCGCCGGGATATCAACCATCTTCTCCAATACCCGGACGACTCTGCCGGAAGTATTATGACTGTGGAGTTCATGGATTTAAAGGAATCCTATACCGTGGAACAGTCTCTCCGCAAAATCCGTATGGAAGGAATTGATAAAGAGACGATCAATACATGTTATATCCTGAATCCGCACCGCCGTCTGCTCGGTGCTATTTCCCTGCGCCGTCTGCTTTTAAGTGACCCGGTAGAAAAGATGAATAATATCATGGAAGACCATGTCATCTCCGTAAGCACTCAGACAGACCAGGAAGAAGTTGCCCAACTTTTTCAGAAATACGACTTTACGTCAATCCCCGTAGTCGACAGCGAAGGTCGCCTTGTCGGCATTATCACGGTCGATGATATCGTAGATATCTTACAGCAGGAAGCCACTGAGGATATTGAAAAGATGGCCGCCATTACACCAACAGATAAGCCTTACATGAAGACCGGAGTGCTGGAAACCTGGAAAAAACGTATTCCCTGGCTTTTAATTTTGATGATATCCGCCACATTTACCGGACGGATCATCTCCCACTATGAGGCAGCATTAGCTTCTTATGTGGTTTTGACCGCTTTTATTCCGATGCTTATGGACACAGGCGGTAACGCCGGAAGCCAGGCTTCCGTATCCATTATCCGTGGTCTTTCCCTGAATGAGATCGACTATTCGGATACGCTGAAAATTTTACTTAAAGAATTATTGGTCGGCATTTTGATCGGCGCCACTCTGGCCGTTGCCAACTTCGTAAAACTGCTCGTCATTGACCGGGTGACCGTCACTATTGCTGCTGTTGTCTGCCTGACCCTGATCGTTACCGTTGTATTTGCCAAACTGGTCGGCTGTTCTCTGCCAGTCTTAGCCAAACGTCTCGGTTTTGACCCGGCGGTCATGGCCAGTCCTTTTATCACGACCATTGTTGACGCATTATCCCTGATGATGTATTTCAAAATTGCCGGTGCAATTCTTCATATTTAATGAAAGAAGGTTTGTTATGTCCATCATTACCGACACTACCGTTTACGACGGGGCTCCGTCTGATACTGAAGGCCGTCAGGAACGCGAACTCCGCACCTACCGCCTGCTGGAACAATTAAATATCCCTTTCCGGCGGCTTGACCACGGAGCCGCTATGACGATGGAAGATTGTGACGGCATCGACGCCCTCTTAGATATCGACCACTGTAAAAACCTGTTTTTACGCAATACACAGAAAACTAAATTTTATCTGCTTCTTCTGCCCCACCACAAAAAGTTCCGCACAGCCGTCCTTTCCAGACAGATCGGCACGGCGCGGCTCTCCTTTGCGGAGGAAGAATTCATGGTCAGATATCTGGATATCCATCCCGGCTCTGTCAGCATCCTCGGACTGATGAATGACACGGAGCACAACGTCCGTCTGCTCATTGACACCGAAGCTCTGAACCGTGAGTATATGGGATGCCATCCTTGTGTCAACACCTCCAGCCTGCAGATCAGGACTTCGGATATCTATGACAAATTTTTAAAATATACCGGGCACGAACCAACTTTTGTGACACTATAATGAACTTATTACCCATATTCGAATGAATAAAATGAAAATGAAAAAATTCTTTTGCTACGGACAGTAGCGAAACAAATCAATCCCTCAGTCACCGGAATACTTATCCATGACTGAGGGATTGTTCTATATTTCATTTAAAACATCCTCGTAATTTTCTTCTATTTTCACCTTTAAATCAATAAATGCCGGAATATATCTGTCCAATATCATTCGTGCAAGTTCTTTTGCCTGATTACCATTATAAATATGACTGGTATCATTTCTATCCCGAAGCATCGAAAGCCAGACATCTTCATCCAAGAAGCCAAAATATGCGTAAGACGCTTTTAAAATCTCCCTCGGAGAACCTGTCTTTGCTCTGCTTTCACCTTCATACAGCAAAAGTTCTTCTAACACTTTCCAGCCCAATTCAAATTGAAGAGAAAATTTATCAATAATACCACTGATAATAAATTCATTATCCATGTCTTCATCATATGCTTTCTTCAAAACATTTAACTGTCTTACATAATTATCAAATTTTTTCATATAAGATAACTCCATCTCTATTGATTTCATCAAGTAATTCCGCTGAAATACTTTCTCTGTTCATATCCACCATATCAAAACGAAGCAGTGTCCATACCTTTTCTTCTACTTCTGCCTGAAAATCGAAAAACTTTTCACATCCATATACAGCCAGATCTATATCGCTTTTTTCCTGATTTGTCCCTCTGGCTCTTGACCCAAAAAGCACAATCTTTTCTACTCCAAACCTCTTCCCAATATGAGCAATCTGACGATATATTTCATTTATTTTATCCCTCTGATACATTTTTCACATCCTCCGGGTTCATACCTATCACTTTTTTCAGTATATCATATCCTCTGAATAATAAAAAGCAGGAAAATATGTTGACAGACGATATATGTCGTGATACGATATATTTAAGGATGATATATCGTCAATCGACATATATGCACTACAGGAGGATGAACATGTCCAGAAAAAATGAACCTCTCACTGAAAGTTATTTTTATATTCTTCTCTGCCTTTACCATACCCCCATGCACGGCTATGGCATTATGCAGAAAACCGCAGAACTTTCACAGGGAAATGTAAAAATCGGTTCCGGTACCATGTACGGTGCGACGGAAAATATGATGAAGAAGGGATGGATTCATGAAACCTTCAGCGATAATCCCGAAGATAAACGCAAGCGGCTCTATGAATTAACCGATTCAGGCCGGGATATTCTGGAACAGGAAATCCGGCGTCTGAAACACCTGGTAGAAATTTCAGAAAAAGTAATTAAGGAGGGCAACTAACATGAAAGACACTATCACCAGTCATAAATTTTATGCCGTATGGGAATATAAACGTGAAGAGAATGATCTGAATGAAGCTTCAAAAAACGGTCTGCAGCTGGTCAAAGGCGGATGTTTTCATTCTGTTTTTCGTAAAGACAACTCTATTCGCTACATTTACCAATTAGACTATTGCCCTAAGATATCCGACAAAAGCCGTTACATTGAATGTTTTCAGGATGCGGGTTGGGAATATGTAAACTCTACTTTTAACGGCTGGCACTATTTCCGCCGCCCATATGTCCAGGGACTTTCAGAGGAAGATACAAAAATATATACGGACCTCGACTCTCTCTATGCTATGGAAAACCGCTGGTGCCGACTGCTTCGCTTTCTTTCCATATTCGCCCTGCTCATGGCTCTTATAAATATCGGCATGCTCCTGTGTCGTTTCGATGCCACAAATAAACACACCCTTATCTATGTGCTGGAAACGGCAGCCATGTTCATTTTTTCAGCGACTTCTTTTATGGCTCTGCAAAATATCAATCGGATGCGTCGGGGGGAAAAAGCCGGATTTGTACCGCCTTTTCAGATCGTCTACCCACTGGTTTTGTTTCTGGTTATTTTCTGTATGATACTTATCTTCTTTATCTGATCAGGCAGATATTGCATCCAGCTTTTCACTATGCCCGGCAACAACCCTTTTGAGCAGCTCAACATCCTGCCCGACCGATTCCACCTGGTTTGTTGCCGACGCGTACCGCTGGGCGGCCGGCAGATAATTCTCCGAAAGGATTCGGATATTGGGTTTCACCTCCTGCTCAATATGAAATTTTACCGCTTGAATATCCTTTTTTAAAGGAGCCAGTTTTATGTCAATTATATTTGATATTTCTAACAAAAATTGTTGCTCTGTCATCTGTCTCATCCCCCTTTCTTTTTGTACTATTATATCCCCCGGCGAAACTAAAATCCATCTTTTTCGTTCGACAAAAGCCACAATCTGGCGCATAAGTTCTGGTTCTTGCCCACGGCAATTCTTGCAAGTTTCTTAATTCCTTCCCTCGCTCCTTGGTTTTCCCCGGTTCCCATGTTAAAATGAAAGCACTTGGCAAAAATAAAGCAGGTGAATATATGTATACGATAGCTATTGTAGATGATGATTGTTATATAGGAAATATGTTGGAAGAGGTTCTGACCCGGGCCGGATATTCAGTCATCCGCGCCTATTCGGGAACGGAAGCTCTTATGTTATTTGAACAGACTCAGCCGGACCTGATTCTGCTCGACCTGATGCTTCCGGGCTGTTCCGGAGAAAAGGTTCTGACAAAAATCCAAAAGGTTCCTGTCATCGTCATCAGCGCCAAAGTAGATATCCAAAATAAAGTCAACGTTTTACTCGGTGGTGCCGTCGATTATCTCACCAAGCCTTTTGAGATGGAGGAACTCCTCGCACGGATCACCGTTCAATTGCGCCGCCGCCCCGGCCTTCACCCCGGAGAGATGCTGACCTTTGATGAGATTCTTCTGGACCCGGACAGTCACAGGGTTTCAGTCTCTTCTAATAATGTCCATCTGACCAAAACAGAATTTGCCATTCTAAAGCTTTTGATGCAAAATCCGTCTCAGGTGATCACAAAATCGGTCATGCTGGACAAGATTGCCATGGACACGCCGGACTGCATGGAAAGCTCCTTAAAAGTTCATATCAGCAACCTTCGAAAAAAGCTTCGGAGCATTAACGGCAAAGACTATATTGAAGCCGTCTGGGGTATCGGTTTTAAATTAAGGGAAGATGACCTTTAATCTTTATTTACTTTTTATTTACGTTTTTCTTTACCGCTTTCTTAACGTTTCTCACTTAAAATGGTCCTATCAAATAAAAGGAGGCTATCCCATGGAATATGTACTGACAACTCAGGCCCTCTCAAAACATTATGGCCATTTTAAAGCCCTGGACCATCTCAATATGAAGGTTCCAAAGGGCGCTATCTATGGATTCGTCGGAAAAAACGGTGCCGGTAAAACAACCCTGATTCGTCTCATCTGCGGACTTCAATCGCCCTCCGAGGGGGAATATACACTTTATGGAAAGAAAAATACTTCGAAAAGCCTGCATGATGCCAGACGCCGTATGGGTGCTGTTGTCGAAACCCCATCCATTTATCTTAATATGACCGCCGAAGAAAATCTGAAACACCAATATATCATTTTAGGCAAACCTTCTTTTGAAGGCATTGACGAACTTCTCAATCTTGTCGGTCTCGGCCATGCCGGACGAAAAAAAGCAAAAAACTTTTCCCTTGGAATGCGCCAACGTCTCGGTATTGCCATTGCGCTGGCAGGAGACCCGGATTTTCTTGTTCTGGATGAACCCATCAACGGTCTGGACCCACAGGGAATCATTGAAATCCGTGAATTAATTTTAAAACTAAATCAGGAGCATCAGATAACTTTCCTGATTTCCAGCCATATACTGGATGAACTATCCAGGCTGGCTACTCATTATGGTTTTATCGAAAAAGGACATATTGTCCGGGAAATCAGCGCTGAAGAACTGGAAGCCGCCTGCCGTAAGTGTATGCATATTGAAGTTTCCGATATACGGGCTTTGATTCGATTTCTGGATAAAGAAAAACTGGACTACAAAATCATCTCGGATACACAGGCAGATATTTACGGTCACACAGATATTACGGATATGACCGTGAAGCTTGCCGAAGAAGACTGTAAAATTATTACCATTAATGAAAAAGACGAGAGTCTGGAAAGCTATTATATCCGTCTTGTAGGAGGTGAGGATTATGAGTAAATTACTGGTTTCCAACTTTATCCGCATAAGATGTTCCCTCTCCTTTTGCCTCAGTCTGGCCTTCATCCTTGTATGGAATGCCTTCATGCTGTTTTCCAGTTATGAAGTTATGACAAAATATAATGAAAAACTCGCCCTGGACGGCATGCTGTTTTCCTTCCTTATCATTATCGGGATTATTCTTTCTGTTATCATCAGTCTCTTTATCGGAACCGATTATAACGACGGAACGATACGGAATAAAATTCTGGTGGGACACAGCAGGCAGCATATTTATTTGTCTAATTTTATTACCTGCGTGCTGGTTGGTGTTATTCTCTCTGTTTGGGGAATCATCGTAAACCTTGCTATCGGTGTCCCCCTGTTTGGAACGCCGGAAATGGCCTTAAATGGCATGGCCCTATTGATTGCAGATACCCTTCTGGTATGCATTGCCTATGCCTCTGTCTATAACATGATCGGCATGTTATGCTCCAGTAAATCCCATACAGTCATGATCTGTATACTGGTCTCGGTCGTCCTGTTCTTTGCAAGCGTCTATCTCTATTCCTCGCTGTCTCAGCCGGAAATCATCGACGCCGCTGTCTCCGTTAACGGAAACTTTTCTTTTGAACAGATGCCGAATCCAATGTATCTCACCGGAATCAAACGCCAGATTTATCAGTTTTTCATGGATTTTCTCCCAAGCGGCCAATGCGCCCAGATTGCAAATCTTGAGGTTCTTCATCCTTACCGACTTGGAGTTTATTCCATCATTATCATTGCTGTGACTAATTTGTTCGGACTTTTTGTTTTCAATAAAAAGGATATCAAATAATAAAGAGGCATTTTTATGATTCTAAATTTGTTTATAATACTATGTATCCTGTTGGGTATTGGGCTGACCATATGTCTCATCAAAATACACTCTATACACCACGGAGCAGACGAATTGCGGACCGAATTTGCCGCACGTCTCAGAAACGATACCAATGTAGGTATTGATATTTCCACTTCCGACAAAAAAATGCGGGCTTTAGCTGCCGATATGGACCGGCAGTTAAAACTGCTCCGTAAAGAACACATACGCTATGCTCTGGGGGATTCTGAATTGAAAAACGCCGTATCCAGTATTTCTCACGATTTGCGCACGCCTCTGACTGCTATCTGCGGTTATATGGATTTGCTGGCAAGAGAAGAAACTTCAGATACCGTCCGTGAATATCTCTCCGTGATCAGTGGAAGAGTCCGGGCTCTGAAAGAACTGGCCGAAGAATTGTTTCGCTATTCCGTGATCATGTCTGTGGATAACTATGCGGCAAGAGAAAATATCTCCCTCAAACGTGCTCTGGAAGAAAGCCTTGCCGCCTATTATGGCGCTTTTAAAAATGCCGGGATTGAGCCCCAAATTCATCTTCCCGAATCAGACGTCATATGCCGGCTGAATGCTTCCGCTCTGTCCCGAATCCTTTCAAATATTCTCAGCAATGCTGTGAAATACAGTGATGGCGGCTTCTGTATTTCTCTGGACACTGATGGTGTCCTCCAATTTAAAAATGAGGCGGCCGGTCTGGATTCGATTCAGGTCGGACACCTGTTTGACCGTTTTTATACCGTCTCCAGCGGAAGCCAGGCCACTGGTCTGGGGCTTTCCATTGCCAAAGCCCTGACCGAAGAAATGCACGGCCGTATCGACGCCGGTTATCACGATGGCTGCCTCATCATCCGTCTCATTTTTCCTCTGACTGAATTTTCCCATTAACCAGGCAAATATCGGGAAGAACCTACAAAAAACGCCTGCTGTAAAAAGCGTTTCAGGCTTTTGACAGCAGGCATTTTTATTATAATGTTACCTGAACTTTTTTCAGATGCCAGATATCTCTGACATATTCCTCAATCGTTCTGTCTGACGTAAACTTGCCGGAATTGGCTGTATTGAGCATTGCCATCTTCGCCCAACGCGCTTTATCCTGGTAAGCTTTATTTACCCGTTCCCGGGCTTCCGCATAAGAACGGAAATCTTTCAGTATAAAATACTGGTCTGCCCGACCATAAGAAGGCGCAAGGAAGGAATTGTAAATCTCCCGGAACATTTCCCGGTCACCGTGACTGAAGGTGCCATCCACCAACTGGTCGAGTATTCTGTGGATATCCGGGTCATTCCGGTAAATCTCTTCCGGATGATAACCGCCGTTCGCCTCATAAGCCATAACTTCCTCGGAGGACATGCCGAAAATGAAAGCATTTTCTGCACCGACTTCTTCAACGATTTCCACATTGGCACCATCCATTGTTCCCAACGTCACTGCACCATTTAACATGAACTTCATGTTGCCCGTACCGGAAGCTTCCTTACTTGCAGTAGAAATCTGCTCAGACACATCACTGGCAGCAAAGATAATTTCCGCATTGGAAACCCGATAATTTTCGATGAACACGACCTTAATCCGTCCGCGGATATCCGGATCGTTATTTACCACATCCGCTACGGAGTTGATCAGCTTAATGGTTTCTTTAGCCCGCTTATATCCGGCTGCTGCTTTTGCACCAAAAATAAATGTGGTCGGATAGAAATCCATCTGCGGATTCGCTTTCATCTGATTATACAAATACATAACATGCAAAATATTCAGTAACTGACGTTTATATTCATGCAGACGTTTTACCTGAACATCGTAAATAGAATTCGGGTCCACATCGATATGATTATGCTCTTTAATATATTTAGCCAGACGAAGTTTATTTTTATATTTAATATCCATAAATTCCTGCTGTGCTTTTGTGTCGTCCGCATAAGCTTCCAGACCTTTGATCAACGGTAAATCCGTAATCCACTTATCGGTTCCGATTTTTTCTGTCACCCAGGAGGCCAGCAGCGGATTGCCATGAAGCAGGAAACGTCTCTGAGTAATACCATTTGTTTTGTTATTGAATTTTTCAGGCATCATCTCATAGAAATCTCTCAGTTCACGCTTTTCAAGAATCTCTGTATGCAGGCGGGCTACACCATTGACAGAAAAGCCTGCCACGATTGCCATATTCGCCATGCGGACCTGGCCCTCATAAAGAATCGCCATGCTTCGAATCTTATTATACTGATTCGGATAACGTTCCTCTACCTCGATGAGGAAGCGACGATTGATCTCCTGCACGATCTGATAAATTCTTGGAAGGAGACGCATAAATAAATCTACCGGCCATTTTTCCAGAGCTTCTGCCATGATCGTATGGTTTGTATAAGCGCAGCATTTTGTTGTAATATCCCATGCTTCATCCCATTCCATACCTTCCTCATCAAGAAGGATACGCATTAATTCCGGCACGGTGACCGTCGGATGGGTATCGTTCAACTGGAAACATACTTTTTCCGGCAGTTTATGCAGGTCTGAATGGGTTTCTTTATATTTTCTGATGGCCTGCTGAACACTGGCAGATACGAAGAAATACTGCTGTTTCAATCGAAGTTCTTTGCCACTGTAATGGTTATCGTTTGGATAAAGCACGTCAACAATGTTTTTCGCCAGATTCTCCTGCTCTACCGCCTGAAGATAATCGCCTTTATCAAAGGATGCCAGGTTAAATTCCTGAATGGGCTGTGCATCCCAGATTCGCAGTACATTGACCACATTATTGCCGTAACCGACAACCGGAATATCGTATGGTACGGCATTGACTGCCTGATATCCGTCATGGATAAAACGGTTTCTCTGACGTTCCGCATCCCACTCAATCCGGACATAACCGCCGAATTTAACCGTCTGAGTATATTCCGGACGCTTAATCTCAAATGGATTTCCGTTTTCCAGCCAGTTATCCGGCACTTCCACCTGATATCCGTCATGAATTTCCTGCTTGAACATGCCGTATTTATAACGGATACCACAGCCGTACACCGGATAGTTCAATGTGGATAAGGACTCGATGAAACAGGCCGCCAGACGTCCCAGGCCGCCATTGCCCAGAGCGGCGTCCGGCTCCTGGTCCTCGATAACATTGATATCCAGTCCAAGTTCCTCAAGGACCTCTGCCACTTCATCATAGCAGCACAGATTGATGAGATTGTTGCCAAGGGCCCGGCCCATCAAAAACTCCATGGACAAGTAATACACATATTTTGCATCCTGTTCCTTATAGGCTTTCTGCGTTGCAAGCCACCGGTCAATGATCAGGTCCTTTACTTCAAAAGCCACTGCCTGAAAAATTTCCTGTTGACTTGCTGTCTCCATCGTCTTACGGAACAGAGATTTTAAATTATCTAACACATTTTTCTTAAAAACTTCTTTGTCAAAACCAATTGCTGTCGGGTTCTTTACTACTGTTTCTGTATTCGTTTCCAATAAGATTCCCTCCATTATCCTGTATTTTCAGGCTTTCTTAACACCCAGTGTTACTGTCTCACCATTAATATTCCATTCTTTTACATAACCATCTGTGCTTCCGAAAGCGACTGCTTCAGCAAGGACATCTTTCTTCACGCTGTCCGCATTCTTTTCTGTAATAGCTTTCAGCTTTTCATTACCTTCCATAGAAAGAACAATGTGGTCTGTGACCTCGAAATCAGCTTCTTTACGCATTGTCTGAACCTTGGAGATAATCTCACGCACGAAACCTTCTTCAATCAGTTCCTCCGTCAGCTGAGTGTCCAGAACAACCGTAACATTTTTGTCTGTTACAGATACATAGCCTTCCGTCTGAGCAGAGTCAATTAACAAATCCTCTTCCAGAAGTACAACACTCTCCCCATTGACCTCAAAGGTAAGCTGTCCGTTTTCTTTCAGTTCTGCCATCGCCTTATTGCCGTCCACACTGCTCAGATACTGTTTGATGCCGCCAAGAAGTTTTCCATATTTCGGACCAACGGTACGAAGCTGAGGCTTAAATGTATAAGATGTAAAAGCGCTCACATCCTGGGCAAAAGCCATCTTCTTTACATTCAGCTCATCTTCCACGATTTCCTGATAGAATTCCGGAAGCTCAAAATCCGCTTTGACATACATCTGACCGATTGGCTGACGGTTTTTAATGTTGGCTGTGTTACGGCAGGCACGGCCAGCCACAACAATCTGAAGTACCAGATCCATATTGGCTTCCAGTTCGTGATCGATAAAATCTTCGTTTTCTTGCGGGAAATCACACAAATGAATACTTTCGGGAGCTGTCTTATCCACACTGCGAACCAGGTTCTGATAAATATCTTCAGACATAAACGGAATCATCGGTGCAGCCACCTTAACCACCGTAACAAGTGCTGTATACAATGTCATGTAGGCATTGATCTTATCCTGCGGCATACCCTTTGCCCAGAACCGCTCACGGCTCCGGCGAACATACCAGTTACTCATATCATCCACAAATTCCTGAAGTGCACGTCCTGCATCCGGAATCCGGTAATTTCCAAGATCATCATCCACTTCTTTAATCAGTGTATTCAGTTTGGACAGAAGCCATTTATCCATAACAGATAATTTTTCATAGTCCAATGTATATTCTGTAGCATCAAACTTATCAATATTCGCATACAGGACAAAAAATGCGTAAGTATTCCACAATGTACCCATGAATTTACGCTGTCCTTCCACAACCGCTTTTCCATGGAAACGGTTTGGCAGCCATGGTGCGGAATTTACATAGAAATACCAGCGAATCGCATCAGCCCCATAGGTCTCCAATGCTTCGAACGGATCTACCGCATTTCCCTTGGACTTACTCATCTTCTGGCCATTTTCATCCTGAACATGTCCGAGAACGATAACATTTTTATACGGCGCTTCATTGAAAAGCAACGTCGAGATCGCCAGCAGAGAATAAAACCATCCACGGGTCTGGTCTACCGCTTCGGAAATGAAATCCGCCGGGAACTGGGCCTTGAACACATCCTCATTTTCAAATGGATAGTGATGCTGTGCAAATGGCATGGAACCGGAATCAAACCAGCAGTCGATCACTTCCGGTACACGTTTCATCGGTTTTCCGCACTTTGGACAGGTAATGGTAATCTCATCGATATACGGACGGTGGAATTCTACGGTTTTCGCTGCTTCATTGCCACTCATCTCGAAAAGTTCCTGACGACTTCCAATGGAATGTTGATGGCCGCATTCACATTCCCAGATATTTAATGGAGTTCCCCAGTAACGGTTACGACTGATCCCCCAGTCCTGAACATTTTCAAGCCAGTCACCGAAACGGCCTTTGCCGATACTCTGCGGAATCCAGTTGATCGTATTATTATTGCGGATCAAATCATCTTTCACTGCCGTCATCTTGATAAACCAGGATTCTCTTGCATAATAGATCAGCGGAGTATCACAGCGCCAGCAATGCGGATAGCTGTGTTCAAACTTCGGTGCGTCGAAAAGAAGTCCACGGCTTTTCAGATCTTCAAGTACCAGTGGGTCTGCTTTCTTTACAAATTTTCCTGCAAATGGCGTATCCTCTGTCATGTTACCTTTGGCATCAACAAGCTGTACAAACGGCATGTCATACTTACGGCCAACACGGGCGTCATCTTCACCGAAAGCCGGAGCCTGATGCACAACACCTGTACCGTCGGTCAATGTAACGTATTCATCACACAGTACATAGAAGGCTTTTTTATGCTGTTTTTCAGCAATTTTTGCCGCTGCCTCATAAAGCGGTTCATATTCTTTATATTCGAGAGCTTTACCTTTGAAAGTTTCCAGAACTTCATAAGCCGGAGCATCTTCTGTTTTTAATTTGCCAAGCACTGTATCCAGCAGCGCTTCTGCCATATAATAAGTATAGCCGTCAGCAGCTTTGACCTTGGCATAGTCCTCATCCGCATTCACACAAAGAGCCACGTTGGAAGGCAATGTCCAAGGGGTTGTTGTCCATGCCAGAATATAGGCATCTTCACCGACAACTTTGAAACGCACGATTGCCGAACGTTCCTTAACGTCCTTATAGCCCTGAGCCACTTCCTGAGCAGACAACGGAGTCCCACAGCGCGGGCAGTAAGGAACAACCTTAAAGCCCTTGTACAGCAGGCCTTTTTCCCATATCTGTTTCAGTGCCCACCATTCAGATTCGATGTAATCGTCATGATAGGTAACATAAGGGTGCTCCATGTCGGCCCAGAAACCTACAGTGCCGGAAAAGTCCTCCCACATGCCTTTGTATTTCCACACGCTTTCTTTGCATTTATCGATAAATGGAATCAGACCATATTCCTCAATCTGCTCTTTTCCATCCAGACCGAGCATCTTTTCAACTTCCAGTTCCACAGGCAGACCATGGGTATCCCATCCGGCCTTTCTTGGCACCTGATAGCCCTTCATCGTCTTATAACGCGGAATCATATCTTTAATGACACGGGTCAGCACGTGACCAATATGGGGTTTTCCATTAGCCGTCGGCGGTCCATCGTAAAACGTATATTCCGGAGCATTCTTCCGGGATTCGATACTCTTTTTGAAAATGTCATTTTCCTGCCAGAATTTTTCTACTTTCTTTTCTCTTTCCACAAAATTCATATTCGTAGAAACTTTTTCGTACACCATAATTCCTCCTTTTATATTCCTTCAGTTCGCAAGTACTCATAGCAAAGGGCTTCCACCCGCAAAGGATGAAAGCCCTGAAAAAACTATCATTATACCACCTGTGCAACATACCCTTCATATGTCCTCCCGATAACGGCGGGATACCGTCTCCCCTACAGGCCTTTGAGACTTTCAGTTTGCAACTCCGGAGTGATCTTCGACTTTATACTACTGATATCCGGCTTCCACCATCCCGGACTCTCTGGGAAACTTCCTATAAAGTTACTGTCTCCATCTTCGTTTTTTGCACTCTATATCATATTATATATTTTTTCTACTGTCAACTCTTCAATTTTAATTCCTTAGATTTTCTTTCGTAAATCTTAAATTTTCCCTTTTAGCAGTATTTTCCACTGATGCTGTGGGATTTATGGTATAATGGCTATATTGTATACACTTTTTATTGGAGGAAAAAACATGACTAAAAAGAAAAAGATTATCTTTGTTTCGGCCGGTGCATCAATTGTTCTGGTTCTTCTCATCGGCATCTGGTTTTTGGTTTTCAGGAAATCTTCATCCCCTGCCGACGGTGTGGTTGCTTATACGACTCCGGTGTCCATGCTGACCAACACATCCATCGGTACGGTAAACCGCTATGCCGGTGTTGTTGAGCCTCAGAAGACCATCAAAATCCAAAAGGCCTCTGATAAAAATGTTAAGGAGGTTTTCGTGAAGGAGGGCGATACGGTAACCAAAGGCGCACCGCTTTTTTCTTACGATACGGATGAAATTCAAATGAAGTTAAGCGAAGCCGAACTGGAGCTGGAACGAATCACCACAGAAATTTCCACCCTCTATAACCAGATTGAAACGCTTCAGAATGAAAAGGCCAAAGCCCCGGAAAGTGAAGCATTTTCCTATACGACTCAGATTCTGACTGCCCAAAACGATGTGAAACGAGCCGAGTATAATCAGAAGAGCAAAGGTGTTGAAATTGAGCAGATTCGCAAATCCCTGGAAAATTCCACTATCACCAGCGAAATTGACGGAGTTGTAAAATCTATCAACGACGGTTCTCAGGCATCCTACGGATATGACAATGATACTTCCTACATGACCATTCTTTCGAATAATGAATATCGCATTAAAGGAACGATCAATGAACAGAATATGTATGCCATCTCCACAGGACAGGAAATGCTCGTTCATTCAAGAATCGATGAAAATCTCACCTGGCGGGGCACAGTGACTGAGATAGACACGGAAAATCCGGTCAGCAGCCAGAACAATATGTATTCATCCGGCAGTGACACGAACACGTCCTCCTCTTCCTATAATTTTTATGTGGAACTGAACGACGAGGCAGCCCTCATGCTCGGACAGCATGTGTTTATGGAGCCGGACTTTGGGCAGACCGGGGCCAAAGAAGGTCTGTGGCTTCCGGCTTACTACCTGATCATTGACGGAAACGACGCCTATGTATGGGTCTGCGGAAAGAATGACAAACTGGAAAAACGTCAGATAACTACTGGCGAACATGACGAAGAGATGGACGAATACGAAATCACTTCAGGGCTCACACCGGAAGATGCCATCGCTTTTCCAGAAGATACACTGACTGAAGGTATGCCATGTGTCAATGCCGGCTCTCAGGAAGACTCCGATATGGGTATTTCCGACAATATGGAGGGAATGGTTGAATGATACTTGAATTAGAACATGTTTATAAGGATTATATACAGGGTAAGATGTCCGTCCATATTCTGAAAGATATTTCCCTTTCTGTTGAAGAAGGTGAATATCTGGCGATCATGGGTCCTTCTGGTTCCGGCAAGACAACTCTGATGAATATCATTGGCTGTCTGGACAAGCCAACATCCGGTTCTTATCATCTGAACGGAAAAGATGTGCTGACCTATTCGGATAATGAACTCTCCGACACCCGGCTATACAATATCGGCTTTGTATTCCAGAGTTTCCATCTGCTTCCGAAACAGACAGCTCTGGAAAATGTCTACCTGCCGCTGATTTATGCCGGTATCTCCAAGAAGGAACGCATTGAACGGGCTACTGAGGCCCTGGAAAGAGTCGGTCTTGGCGACCGCCTTCATTTTAAACCGACACAGCTTTCCGGCGGACAACAGCAACGTGTGGCTATCGCCAGAGCCATCGTCAATCATCCGACGATTCTCCTCGCCGATGAGCCCACAGGCGCACTGGACAGCAGCTCCGGTGAACAGGTCATGGAGCTCTTCCAGAAGCTCAATGATGAAGGTATTACGATCATTATGATCACTCACGATGCGGAGATTGCCTCCCATGCCAAACGCCAGGCAATCATCCGTGATGGTATTCTCACAGGGAGGGAGGCTCTGGCTTATGAAAAAACCACTGATTCTGACAATTAGTCTGGCCGCTGCTGTCGCTATCATCAGTATCAGCATCGGAGGCTATCGTATTTATAAGAATGCGAATACTCGGGTAGAAGTTTCTCCGGTCTCAGCCGTTTCCGTTCCAATGTGGGAAGATAATTCCTCTTACGGCATAGTGACCACGGACCTGACCCAGGATGTTTATATCACAGAAAATCAGGTCATTCAGGAAATTCTCGTCAACGAAGGTGATACGGTTTCCGTCGGAACACCGCTGATGATCATGGATAACACGTTGGCAACTCTGGATTTGGAAATGCAGGCTCTTGCCATTGATAATATCGACCTGCAGATACAGGCTGCAAACCGGGACATCCATTTTCTTGAAACAGCCGCCATCGGCTACGGCACCCCTGGAAATTCGAATGGGGAGGGGCTTCCGGAGATTTCAAAAAAAGCTGATGAACATCAGCTGCTTTCATCCCCGGGTACGATTCCCGCAGACCCGGATGCGATCGTTTATCGGCTGGACCGCCAGACGGTTTTATTTTTAAAAGATGATACCCAGAATATCTATACCGTAAAATGCGCACCGGAAACCATTATTATTCCCGATTTTCTATACCGGATCAAAGGTCTGGATATGGACACCGGCCGTAAGATCGGTGAACCTCTGGTTGTATTTTTGCAGATCCCATCCATCGGAAAACGTATTTATCTGGACGGCTATAATTTTGATATCCCGGAAGATTTTTATGAAATGACTCTGGAAGAATTTATGTATAACTACAACACTCAAATTTCCGATATCACTTCCGCTGGCGAAAGTGAAGTGAATCCATATGATGGAATTACCGCTGAAGAGCGTGACCGCCAATTGACAAAAAAGAAACATGAATTGACCACCTTAAATATTGACCGGAAAGAAGCCGTTCTCAAATATGAAAAGATGCGCAAAGAAATCGCGGAGGGAACGATTCTGAGTACCGTCAACGGACAGATTAAATCGGTTGGCGATCCGAACACAGGCGTTGATGCCAACACTCCGTTTATTTCAGTATCCAGTCAGGACGGATTCTATCTAAAGGGTACAGTCAATGAATTAAAACGGGAAGAAATCGCCGTAGGACAGCGTATTTCTGTCACTAATATGGAAACGGGCATGATGGCCGAAGCTGAGATTACGTCTATCTCCGACTATCCTGTATCCGATAATGCATCCTCCTACGGCACCAATCCGAATACGTCAAATTATCCCTTTACCGCTTTCTTAAGTGAAACCAGCGGATTTAAAAATAACCAGTCGGTCAGCATTAATATTTCTTCTGACGGAAGCGGCACTGATTCCAAGTTATATATTCCAAAAGCCTACGTCCGGGAAGATAACGGCGAGCACTATGTTTTTATTGCAGATGAAAAGGGGCGGCTGAAAAAACAGGTGATTGAAGCAGGAGCTGTCATGTACGGTTACTATCAGGAAATCAAAAGTGGTCTCACCACGGAAGATTTAATTGCATTTCCATATGGAAAAAATGTAAAAGAGGGAGTTAAAACTGAAGAAGTTGAATCTCCTTCCTATTATTAAAGGAGGATTCCCATATGCTTGAAAATATAAGACTTTCCATCCAGGGAATCTGGTCTCACAAGATGCGTTCCTTCCTTACGATGCTTGGTATTATCATCGGTATTGCAGCCATTATTTCCATTGTCTCCACGATCAAGGGAACCAACGAGCAGATTAAACAGAATCTGGTCGGCGCCGGAAATAATACAGTAGAAATAAAATTATATCAGAATGATTGGGAATATGAGGCCGCCTACAATGGACTGCCTCAGGGTGTTCCCATCATCACTGATGAAATCCGTGAAAGTATTCTGGAAATTGACGGTGTGGAAAAGGCATCTCTTTACTTGAACAGAAATTACGCCGAGGGCATTTACTATCATAATACCTCTTTAAACGGCGGCAAAATCTACGGTATCGACGAGCAGTACTTTTCTACCTGTGGATACCAGATACAGAAAGGGCGCGGCTTTGTCGATAAAGACTACAAAAGCTTCCGAAAAGTAGCTATTTTAGATTCGGCGGCTTATAATTCCCTATTTGGCGGCAATGAGCCAATTGACCAGACCATTGAAATTCAGGGGGAACCTTTTACAGTTATCGGTGTCTGTGAAAAGTCCAACACCTTTAAGCCGGTCATCAATTCGATGGAAGATTATTATAACTATATGGCCGCAGGCAGCGACGGCGGCATCATCTTTATTCCAGATGCATCCTGGTCAATTCCTTACAGTTACGATGAACCGCAGAACCTTATCATCCGGGCTGCCAGCACGGATGAAATGAGCAGCGCAGGACGCAAATGTGCCGATCTGCTGAACAGTTATGTCACCTCCTCGGATATCAAATATAAGGCTTCCGACCTTTTGGAACAGGCAAAAAGCCTCCAGGAATTAAGCGCAGCTACAAATCAACAGTTAATATGGATTGCCAGTATCTCTCTTCTTGTCGGCGGTATCGGCGTTATGAACATCATGCTTGTATCCGTTACTGAACGCACAAGAGAAATTGGTTTAAAGAAAGCGATTGGTGCAAGAAAGCGCCGGATTCTCGCCCAGTTTTTGACCGAAGCTGCCGTATTGACCAGCCTTGGCGGTATTATCGGTGTCGCGGCCGGTATTGTCATGGCTCAGGTAATTTCCAGAATTTCACAAACCCCATCCGCGATCAGCGTGCCGGCTATTATATTCTCTGTGCTTTTCTCCATGGCCATTGGTATTCTCTTCGGTCTGCTGCCTTCCATTAAAGCAGCAAACCTTAATCCGATTGATGCCTTGAGACACGAGTAAAAGGCGCCGCTGATATGTTCCTCAAAAGCTTGAAACGCTTTTTCTGAACATATCAGCGGCTTTTTTTGTGCAGCCGGAAGTTTACTGAAATATACTTTCTAAAGACCTGATGGCCTTTGGCATGTTCCTTTTAGCATTGCTGACTTTCATTTACATGATTTGTCACTAACGTTTTAGAATACAAGAAAACCACCCTCTAAACTTTTGACCAAGGAATGAGGATGGTATTCTTAACTTATTGACGAAGTCAACCACTTTTGTGGGCGGTTGTTCTCTTGTTTTTACTATAGCACGTCTGCCGACACTTCGCAAGATATCTTTAATTCATATAGCTGGCAATGATCTGCCAGATTTCCGGGCCGCTTTCCCATCCGATGCTCCAGCTGGCAACACCGGCCAGATCATATTCCTGAATCATCTGCATGCGGGCTCTGAGGGATGTCTCATCCTCCAGCCAGATCTGATAGCGGCGCCCATCGACTTCCGATGTATATTCGCCGTAATTCTGTCCGGTGCTCTCATCATAGACTGGTGTCACGTCATGGCTCTCAAGATAGCCAGCCGCCTCTGTCATACCCGCATTAAAGGATTCCACAATGCCATTGACATCTGTTGCCCATACACGCGTATACAGAGGAATCGCATTGATAACCTTTTCCTTCGGCACCATGGCGATCATATCTTCAATCCCCTGGCGTACAAAGTCCATGGACGCAACAGATCCCGCCACCTCAGATCCGGAATGATGTTCATCATACCCCATAATGATGACATAATCGGCAAAAATTCCCTCTTCTTTATGATTATAATGCCGCCAGTACATCGGTGTATAATTATCAATAGAGAAAACAATATTCTTTTCACGACACAATTCGGAAAGTTCACGGACAAACTGAATATAATTATCCGCGCCCGACTCGCCGATCATCTCAAAATCAAGATTGATACCATCCAGATTATATGCATCAATATAAGATGATAGCTGTTCCAGCACATGCTGGCGTTTCGCTCTGGATGATAAAATCTCATCTGTCATCTCCCCATCAAAGTTGGTAAATTCATTGGTAAACATCGCCCAAACTTCAATTCCGGCTCCATGGGCTGTATTCACATAGTCTGCACTTCCAAGTGTCGTCAGATCACCGTCCGTATTCTGGAAATAGAACCAACGAGGGCTGATCGTATTAATTCCAGGCACCTCTGTCAGAATCTGTTCCAATTCTTCATTAGCGGATTCACTGTACACACCATGCCACGCCAGATTAATTTTATAGTTTTTAGAAATGCCGGTAAACACCGGTTCCGTAAATTCCGGTTCGGTCAGGGCTGCCATAGATGGTGTATCCAGATCTTCATTCCTAACCCATCCGTTATAACCATCCTCAGTAATCACCTGGGCCCATTCATCACCGGCGCCATCGTCCAGCACGTAAAGTCTTTCTCCCCGTTCCAAATCTCTGAAAACCGGGCTTTTTATACCTCCCTGATAGCGGATGACCGCTTTCTTTCCAGTCACCGTCGTCATATAAGCTTCGCCCCATTCCGTTCGGGTAACTACCCGATTCGGTTCCGTAAAGACCGCACTGTCCATCTTCGTATTCTCTTTCACAAAATCAAGAGAAATATAGAGCATTCCGTTTCGATCAATAACCACAGGAATATTGCTCGTTGTGGTCTTTGTTCCCACTATATAAGACGTAGAATCCGGTGTGTACTGGGCCATACCTTCCGGTGTTGCATACAAAACGCAGTTCTCGTCTTCCTCCCAGTAAATTCTGGAGTTATAGTAACGATTTGCCGTATTTACATCCATATAGACATTCCCGGCACCGTCATCGATCGCCTTTGCCTCCAGCATAGAATTATTCAATGTAATTGTATACTCCCCATCCGAAACACCATATGTGGCATTATAGTCTACCAGGTCTTTCTCTGATCGAAATTCGTCAATTATGCCACATCCGCCAAGAATACCGAGGAGGCATACAGAAATCAACAACATTCCCATAATTCTTCTTATCTTATTCATGTGCTTCAACCTAACCTTCCTTTTTGGTTTTTAAGTCTCGTGGATAAACAATCTGCCTGCCACAAAACAACCGAGCATGATTAAAAATCCAATGGCATAATAAAGGATATCTGCTTCCCGGTATGTATCGTAAGTCAAAAGAACTCTATCAGAAATATTATAGGTCTCAATATACGTTTCTGTCGTCATACTTTCACTTTCCGCCGCTTTTTCAAGCACCGACATGTCGTCCGATACCCGGGCCACAAATTCCATATCTGTTAAGTCCGGCATCGCCTGAGAAAGGCCGGCGTCATCTGTCTCTGCCGGAATTTCTACAAACCATGACTGTTCTCCAATAGACCCGATATAATAGTATCCGCTGATTTCATTTTTTGTATCCACCGTATAAAAACCTGTAAACCTCAAATCCATATGATTCACCCGAACGTACGCCTTCGTTTCCTCCGGCTGCCAGGATACCGATTCTTCCGAGGCATCCACGGACGATATCATAAATGGATTTCTCCAAAAAAGTAATCCGCAAACAATGGCGATCCCTGTCAGAATCCCCACGCCGTAAAATATCCGTCCCACGATCGAATGCTGTTTTTGCGGATAACCCTTTATCTCTTGTTTTTCCATAATGATAGACTCCTATGCAGATTATATTTACGATTATACTACATTGGAGCCTATCAGGCAAATGTAAATGGAAATCTTACCCACTTTTAAGGAGATGCAGGCCCAAAATATGTAATGATATCCCACATTTGACATATAATAAGACTAGCTAAGTATAATAATGCCAGGCATTTTTAATCGTAAAGGTTCACATAATGGGAAAGTAAAGATTTTTGAAATGAATTGGGAAGTCAGGCACATTACCTTAGAAATCTTATATAATTTATTATATCAAATGAAAAATTAAGCAGCAATTACATTGCTTCGACAAAAATTTTATAAAATTTAATACTTTAATCTCTTTACAGTTCCCGCTGCTGTAGGTATACTGTAGGTAACCTCAATCCTACATTAAAGGAGTGATTTCTATGAAGATTGAGAGACTTAATGAAAATCAGATTCGCTGTACGTTGAGCAAAGAAGATTTAGTAAATCGTGAGATTAAGCTGAGCGAGCTTGCTTACGGTTCTGATAAAGCCAAGCGGTTATTCCGCGATATGATGATTCAGGCTTCCACAGAGGTCGGATTTGAAGCGAACGATATTCCGCTTGTCATTGAAGCCATTCCTGTCTCCAGTGAATGTATTATATTAATCGTAACAAAGGTGGAGGACCCAGAAGAGCTGGATACTCGATTTTCAAAGTTCTCACCAACGAATATATCCCTGGATGATGAGGATTCGGAAGATGAATCTTCCGACAGTCCGACCGGTTACCGCAGTGCGGCAGATATTTTGGATCTATTCAAAAAGATCAGTGAGGAATTGATCGTTAAAGAGATCTCCTCCGACGAATCCCAGATTCCTCTGCCCTCCGGTTCCAAGCCGCAAAACCTCCGATCCCTCGGAAATCTGAATATGACAAAGATTTTCTGTTTCCATCGATTGGACGATGTATGCCGCTATGCTGACGCTATCTATTCCAGATATCACAGCTCGAACACCTTATATAAAGATCCAAAAACCGGCGAGTTTTACCTGATCCTCACAAAAGGCAAGGCATCTCCGCAGCTATTCAATAAGGTCTGCAATATCGCCATTGAATACGGCGATTATGTACCGGCCACCGACGCATCTGTGGCTTACTATAATGAACATTATAAAGTGATTTTAAAAAACAGGGCTATCCAAAAACTGGCGAATCTGTAAGCAGCAAAAACAGCGGGAAGTATCTCTCCCCGCTGTTTTTCTACGTCTATTGAATTGAATCCTATTTATTATTCTTTTCAAGGAAGTTATTAATTTCTGCAACTAACGCTGCCGGATCAATACCATGGACCATTGCTGCTTCAGCGATGGTTTCACCCTGAGAAGATGGACATCCCAGACAATGCATACCAATGCTCATTAAAATAGGCGCTACACCTGCATCGATTCTTAATAAATCGCCAATCATAGTATCTTTTGTTACCTGTGCCATTTCAAAGTCCTCCTTCTGAAATTTTAATCATTGCTTATTATAATACATTATCTCCAGGTTTGCAAGTCCTCAATCACCCCTGCCTATTTTCCAGATATTCTCAACTATTTAGCTAAATGATAAATTATATCATTCATCTATCATGTTATGCTTGTCTAACCGATGCCTTTTGTATTACAATAAGGTCGTACAATTTAACAGTACTAATTGATTTATCATACTTATAAGGAGGTAACTATCATGGCATATGTAATTTCTTCTGATTGCGTTTCCTGTGGTGCTTGCGCTGGCGAATGTCCAGTAGGCGCTATCGTTGAAGGCGATGGAAAATACGAAATCAAAGCTGATGACTGCATCGATTGCGGTACTTGTGCAGGAACATGCCCTACAGGCGCTATTTCTCAGGCTGATTAATTCTAAAAGAATAAAAAGTAAGGTGCTTCGGTTTTCCCGTAAGCACCTTATTTTTTTAGGACGCTCTTCCGGTCATCTGCCACCTCACGAGCGCCCTCTCCCTGTATTTTTAAAATTATTTTTTCATCTACGGAACAGACTAAAATGCCTCTTATGCATTTTGGTCGGCGTATATGGCGGAAGCTTCGCCGCAGCCGCTTCCTGATATCCTCGCTGTCTTCCCCGAATGGCTTCATCCAGCTTTCTGAAACGCATTTCCTCCCTTTGCTCCCGTTCCTGTTCCATAACATCCATCTCCCGCATCAATCGTTCGGTCACCTGCCGTGCAATTGACTCTTCCAATTTCAGGTTATTTGCCTGAAGCGCCTGAGACACGATACCATCCATTATGTATTTAAAATGACTCATCTTCTCCGCAGGACTTACCGTAACAGCGACAGGTTTTTCTGTTTCTTCTACCTTTGCCAATTCCGTCACCTTTTCTTTTGCGGTTTTTCTCTCCGAATTCTGCACCTTTTCTTCAGTCTTTTGAACCTTCTCCTCTGTTCTCTGAGTCTTCTCTTCAACTTTCTTAGATTTTCCTTCCGACTCTCCAAAATTTTGCCGTACATTATTCAGTGAGATAATCTTCGTCTCTTTTTCTTCCGCAAACATGATCTCAAGAACATCTTTTATCGCTTTCAACTGAAATCCTCTGTCCTTTAACGCCCGTATTTGGCAAAATACATCGATTTCCCGCTGTGTATAATAACGATGGCCCATTTCATTCCTTGGTATGTCCAGTGACAGTTCGTCCTCCCAGTACCGGAGTACATGAGATTCAACCTTCACCATTTTTGCCGCATCCGATATTGTGTATCGCATCTCTTCCATAGAATACCTCCACTTAACCTTCTCGTTATCTAACAATCAAATTATAGCAAACCCCCGAAATATTTCAATTTTATGCCCTAACAACTTATCGACACCGGTCTTTCGAAAAACAAAAAAACCGGTCACATTATTCGTGACCGGCTTAATATACGCCGAAATATGCGCTATTTTATTTTTTTGATTTATTAGCAAACTTCGTGTAATTCGGAAGCCATACCAGTTCTACCGTCCCAATCGGTCCATTACGCTGTTTTGCAATAATAATCTCAGAAATATTTTTCTTATCTGTATCTTTATTATAGTAATCATCCCTGTAGATGAACATTACCACATCCGCATCCTGCTCTATGGCCCCGGATTCACGTAAATCGGACAAAATAGGCCGATGGTCAGGCCGGGTCTCACAGGCTCGTGAGAGCTGAGACAATGCAATGACCGGTGCGTTAATCTCTCTGGCTAAAGCTTTTAATGAACGGGAAATTTCGGATATCTCCTGCTGCCTTGAATCTGTCCGTTTACTGCCGCCGCTCATGAGCTGAAGATAATCGATAATGACCAGTCCCAGATCATTCTCGAGCTTAAACTTCCGACACTTGGAACGCAGCTCTGAAATGGAAATTCCAGGGGTATCATCTATGATCAGAGGCGCCTTACTTATATCGCCTGCGCTTTCAATAAGCTTTTCCCAATCATTAGCGCTCAGATTACCTGTACGAATCAACTGAGAATCCACTTTTGACTCCATAGAAAGCAAACGGTTGACGAGCTGGTCCTTCGACATTTCCAAACTGAATATGGCCGTCGGTACTTTATTTTTCACAGCAATGTACTGAGCCAGATTCAAAACAAAGGCTGTTTTTCCCATAGATGGTCTGGCTGCCACCAGAATTAAATCCGACGGTTGAAAACCGGATGTCTTATAATCCAGATCATAAAATCCGGTAGCCAGTCCGGTGACTGTACCTTTGTGTTTCGCCGCCAGTTCAATTTTGTCAATGACACTTAAAACCACATCCCGGATGGGTACAAAGTCATCGGAACTTTTTTTCTGGAGTAAATCAAAAATCTTTTTTTCCGTTTCCTCCAGAATCTGCTCTACAGGCTCTTTTCCGAGATAACAAGTATTGGCGATTTCCTCATTCGCCCGTATCATCCGGCGAAGAAGGGCCTTTTCCGCCACAGTTTCCGCATAGTGCTTTATATTAGCTGAGGTCGGCACATCGTTTAAAATACCGCTGATAAACTCCACACTGGTCAGTTCCGGCGGCACATCTTTATTTTTCAGCCGCTCCTGCAGTGTGACCAGATCTACCGGCTTGTCTTCCCCGTACAGCTCCGTCATCACGTCAAAGAGAATTCCATACTGTCTCTGGTAAAAATCATCACTGGTGATCATCTCCGAAGCCGTCACAATAGCATCCGCATCCATCAGCATGGAACCGATAACAGCCCGTTCCGCCTCATCACTGTGCGGTAATATTCTCTTGATCAACGCTTCTTCCATCGCCATATCAGGCCTCCACAACCTTCACTTTCAATTCTCCTGTTACCTTCGGATGTACCTTATAAGGCACAATGACCGTACCCACCATACGAATCGGCTCCTGCAGATTCAACTTTTTCTTGTCAATATCCAGATTGAGCTGAGCCTTGGCCGCAGCAGCGATCTCCTTCGTAGAAACCGAACCAAATACCCGTCCACCTTCGCCGGTCTTAATGGATACCGTAACGACTTTTTCTTTTAATTCCTCAACAAATACTTTCGCTGCTTCAAGCTGCTCTTTGGCAATTTTCTCTTCATTTGCCTTTTTCAGTTTCAGATCATTCATATTCCTGGCTGTTGCTTCCAAGCCAAGTTTTTTCTTAAGAATAAAGTTTCTTGCGTAACCTTCATTCACTTCCACAAGTTCACCTTTCTTTCCAAGGCTCTTTACATCTTCTAATAAAATAACTTTCATCTATATCGCTCCTTCTTTCTGCATCTCCGCTATCGTCCGTTTCACAAGGTCCATTCCCTGAGCTGCTGTCATATTCTGAAGCTGAGCTCCGGCAATCGTACTATGACCGCCACCACCGATGCGTTCCATGACAAGCTGGACATTAATTCCATCCCGACCCTCCATCGAACGGGCACTGACATAAATAGTTTCTTTTACCTGGGTAAATACAAAGGATGCTTTGATTCCTGTAATATTTAAAAGCTCATTGGCCACCTGTGCGCCGACGATGGTCGGACTTTCCAGTCCCTCCGCAGGACAGGATGCATAAGCCATATTATTTTCCATTTCCGCATGGCGCACGGCTTCCGCCCGGGCCCGGTAAATTTCCATGCTGTCTCTGAAAGCCAGATGGACGCGGGTAATATCCGCACCACTCTTTTTCAGGAAAGCGGCAGCCTCAAAGGTACGCGCCCCTGTCTTGCTGGAAAAATTGTTCGTATCAATCATCAATCCGGCAAACATGGCATCCGCCTCAATCGGTCGCAGTTTTACGCCATCCGTAATATACTGTAAAATCTCGGCAACCATCTCGCAGGCCGATGACGCATAGGGTTCAATATAGGACAATACCGGACTTTCAATAGACTCGCTGCTCTGACGGTGATGATCCAGAATGACCACCGTTTTCGTTCGATTCAAAAGTTCCGGTCCTTCCGTATAAGATGGACGATTCACATCCACCACGATCAGTGCCGTCTCCATATTCATGATCGCGGCCGCTTCGCTGCTTCTCAGAAACATATCCGGTTCATAATCCGGATTATTTTTAAAATTATTAATAATCGGACGCACGGATGTCGTAATTTCATTAATAACAATATGCGCTGGTTTATTCAGGGATTTCGCTGCCCGATACACACCAATGGCCGAACCAAAGGAATCTACATCGCCAATCTTATGTCCCATGATGATAACCTGGTCTTTTCCGAGGATAATCTGTTTCAGAGCATGCGCCTTCACACGAGCTTTCACACGGGTTCCTTTTTCCACCTGCTTCGTCTTGCCGCCATAGTAGGAAATTTTATCTCCCGCTTTAACGACCGCCTGATCGCCGCCACGGCCAAGGGCCAGATCAATAGCATTCTGGGCCCACGTATAGGACTGCCCATAGGAAATGGCATTCATGCCCACGCCGATACATAAAGTGACGGACATTTCATTACCAATGTTAATCTCCCGAACTTCATCCAAAATGGAGAAACGGCTGGATTGGATAGCCGCCATATGTTTATGATTTACCACGAAGGAGTATCGGTCTTTTTCCACTTTGGTGATGATCGCATCATAAGACTGCATATATTTTGTGATCTTCCGTTCGATCAGAGCCGCCAGCAAAGAACGCCGGACCTCTTCCGTACTGTTCATAGCTTCTTCAAAATTGTCAATAAAAATAATACCGGCAACCAGTTTCTGCTCCTGATTTTCCCGGATATATCGCCGTATATCCGTCTCATCAAACATAAACATGGCAATCAGAAGATTCTCCGGATGATCGAAGCCAACAAGATCATTATGCTCGGCAAAATCTTCCACATGCATCCGACAGAACTCTGTCCGGTATACCCGATTTTCATGAACGATTTCTAAATAGCACTTCTCCTCCATCTCCAAAACTTTCTGCAGATCCAGTGCAGGAAATACACTCAGAATATTTTTCCGTACGGCCGTATTTCCAATAAGCCTTGACAGAGCCTCATTCTCCCACATCAGCTTTCCAGTCGCATCAAGAACTCCGTAAGGTACTTCCAGTTCGTGAAGCAGCTTCTTTTGTACCTGACCAAATTGAAGACCAAAGTTAATCAATTCCTCCATAATAGCTGGCTTGGAATAAAAGGATACAACGACGGAAAATATCAGGTGGACAAGAAAAAAAACGCCCATCAGAGCGCCTGCCCTATGGTCGATCACCGTAACGCCCAACGTCATAACCCCTACAATGATATTCAATATAATCGGCCATCTCAGGTACCATTTCAAACGCCCTTTGATTTCCATATCATTTCTCATTATATTACCTCTTTTTTCTGAATTATATCAATACAGGTAAAAGCAACTTATCCTATATTATAGCATTTTACGAAGTTCTGGTAAACACTTTTCTCTATTTCAAAATCAATGAATCTATAGTATAATAGGAACAATTAAAAATATGATTGAAAGAAGGTGCCACCACATGAGTCGAGTTTGCATTTTTCTCGCACCGGGTCTTGAGGAAATTGAAGGTTTAACTGTTGTGGACCTGATGCGCCGTGCCGACATACCAGTCCGTATCGTTTCCATCAGTGATACACTGGAAGTCACCGGTGCCCATGGTATTCATATCACAGCAGATACCTGTTTTACCGACACGGATTTTGCAGATACGGAGATGCTGGTTCTGCCAGGGGGAGCTCCGGGGACCTGTAACCTGAATGCTTGCGAACCTCTCAAAGCTTTATTAAAGGAATTTTATGACAAGGGTAAATATATCGGAGCCATATGTGCCGCGCCTATGGTCCTAGGACATCTTGGCTTTCTTAAAGGCCGGAAAGCGACCTGCTATCCGGGCTTCGAAAATGACTTGATCGGTGCTGTCCATGTAACTGATGATGCGGTTATTGACGGACATATCATCACAAGCCGCGGTCTGGGCACCGCCATCGAATTTGCCGCCGCACTGATCGGCCTGCTGACTGACGCGTCCACCGCGGAAGATATAAAAAAATCTGTAATGTATTCAAAGGAGAAATAATTATGTCAGACAGAATCACCAAAGCTCTTGAAAATCACGATAAAAATTATAATTGCTGTCAATCTGTTGCCTGCGCTTTCTGCGATCTGGTCGGCGTTGACGAAGAAACCATGTTTAAAGCCGGAGAAGCCTTTGGTCTGGGCATGGGTGGTATGCACGGCACCTGCGGCGCTATCGCCGGAGCCGTCCTTCTGGCCGGTTTTAAAAACAGTTCAGCCAACCTGGAACAGCCAAATTCAAAAGGGGCAACCTACAAGCTTTCCGCAGCTATCGTTAATGAATTCCTGAAAAAAAACGGAGCTATTGCCTGCTGCGACCTAAAGGGTGTCGAAACAGGAAAAGTTCTCCGTTCCTGTCCGGGCTGCATCGAGGATGCCGCACGGATTGCAGAAGAAATCCTCGGATTAAAATAGTAAAGGATATGTCTCTTGTTATATAAAGAAGGTCTCCGAAGCATCACTTCGGAGACCTTTTTATGTATCTTCCTTATGCGATCGGATTAAATCCGGAAAGAATCAAACCGCCAAGAATCAAAATAGTTAATGCGGCGTAGATCAGACAAGGAACCACGTTGGAACGCATCAGACGACCTTCGGCACCGATCGTACCACAAGTTGCACATGCAGAAACGATATTGTTTACACATACCATGTTACCCATAGCACCACCCATAACCTGCATAGCCAGGATCAGCATTGGAGCCAGTCCAAGACGAGTTGCTGCTGCGTACTGAAGTGTGGAGAACAGTGTACAGGAAACAGTTGCTGAACCGGAAATGAAAGCTCCGATAACACCGATGATAGGCGCTACGACAATATAAGCTGTACCAAAGAGATCTGCAAGACCGTTAGCCATAACAATCAGCATACTGTCCATGCCGCTGTTATTGAACTGTGCACCGGACATCTTGAACAACTGAACCATGGCAATACCAAAAAGTAATGCGATGGCAGCGCCGCCAACCATGGAGAAGGTCTGTTTCCAGGCAGCTTTCACACGTTCACCGTTCATCTTATGCAACGGAATGATCAGCAAGGCAACAAGAATGAATGGAAGTACGCCCGGGTTCCAAGCCCATTTCCATGCAAAACCAACTTCAACACCGAAGATGGAGTTGATCGCGATGGCAAATGGTGGTGTTGTAACATTAAGAATCCCTTTGATACCAATCTGAGGAATACGTGTGATTACAAGGATGATAGCAATGATACCATATGGTACCCATGCCATAACAGGGGACATAGTTGTTTCCACTTTCATGGATTCATCTTCCTGAACATCGGATGTAGATTTCCAGTGTTCGGCCCACTGAGAATGTTCCGGGAATTCAAACTTGCTCTTAGGAACAAAGATACCCTTTTTAGCTGTAACAACACAGATAACCAATGCGATCAAAGCACCGATCAACGACGGGAACTCTGGTCCAAGGAAAGCTGCGCAGATCAAATATGGTACAACGAAGGCTACCGCTGACAATAAAATGTATGGGATAACTTCAATTGCATATTTTGTTGATTTGTCTTTACCGAACATCTTAACCATCATAAATACAACGATAAAGATAATGATCGGACAAATAATCGCACTCGGGATAGCTACCCATTTTGTCAATCCTAATTTCCATGCTTCAGTATTCGTGACACCTGCAGCACCCAGCTCACTGGAAACCATGTTGAATGCGGTGTTTGTCGGTGTACCAACAGCGCCGTAGGCAACCGGCGTGCTGTTCATGATCAGGGCGCACATCGCTGCACAAAGCGGCGGGAATCCCAAACCAATCAACAACGGAGCAGCCAGAGCAGCTGGTGTACCAAAACCGGCAGCACCTTCAATAAATGCACCGAACATAAAACCGATAATAATAACCTGAATACGCGGGTCATCACTCACGCTTGTGAACATACGGTTGATAACGCCCATACCACCGGACTGTTTCAATGTGTTCATGATCAAAATCGCGCCAAAGATGATAACGATGGTATCAATGGAATTCAGGAAACCGGCGATCGTCTGAGCAGCGATCGTGATGATGTCCATTTTCCATGCGGCAAAACAAACCACTGCTGTGATAAGCCATGCCAGCGGAAGGGCGATTTTTGCCGGCCAGTTAAATCCGGCCATAACAATAATTGTGACAATGATTGGAATAAAAGCTATAATTGCATACATGTTTTTTCCTCCCTCTCTTAAACCCTGTCAGCCTTTATTTTATCGTCCGAATCCTGCTAGATTCAGGATTCTTCTAATATTGTTAATAATATTACAATATTCAAGATTAGTCAACACTTTTTAGACAATCCGCACATTAAATTGGCGCTTTTTTATCTTCATTTTGTTAAATATGTATCATTTTATTTTTTTAATTTATTTTTTTTGAATATTTTTTAAATTTGAATATGTTTTCTTTCTAATTTATTGTACATTTTGTACATATAAAAATACAATGTGGACGACTATTTGGAAATTGGTTAAACCATTCAAAACTTGATTCAAAATTGGTCAAACCATTAAACACACTTTTTTGCTTTTTGTTTGTTATTTTCTTAACATTTTATTGTTAAAAAAACCCCAGTCTGTTTTTCAGTCTGGGGCCTTATTCTTTCATACCCATCCGGGCATACTTATTTATTTTCTGATGTTCTTATCTTTTGTTGCTTTATGCGCCGCATCCCGGATACTGATGTTCTGGCCACCTTTTATTTTAGAAGCGCTGGTCAGTTTCGGCTGTTTTTTTCCATGTCCGGATGCATTCATGTTATTTTTACTTTTCTTTTTACCACTCTTTATCTGTGCATTTCTTTCTTCTTCCGCTTTTTTCTCCATGCGCTTCTTAAAATCCAGATAAAGACAGTACAAAACGATGGCCGCGCTGAAAAGAGTCATATAAAACCGGCTTGTACCCTGCAAATAACCAAAATAAACCATCACGCCCGCTCCCGCGGCAACCAGAATATACATAATGATAAACATCTCAAGTTCCCCTGCCTATCTCATAAAACTAAGGGCCATCGCAGCGCGACGGCCCTCTTATAGTATAATTTACTCTTTTCCTGTCGTCAATCTTTTTTTAATCCCCATCATCAGAGTACAGATACTAATCCCAGATTCATAACAATGAGGGATACGACAACGACAACAATACAGAATGCAATACATGGAACAAAGTTTGTACGGATGATCTTACCTTCGTTACCCATCGTACCTGTAGTTGCACAAGCCGAAACAACGTTGTTTACACAAACCATGTTACCGATTGCACCACCGTTGTTCTGGAGTGCAACGATAATAACCTGCGGCAAGCCAACCATGGTTGCCGTCTCAAACTGCAGACCGGAAAACAGTGTATTCGATACCGTATTGGAACCGGACATGAACGCGCCAAGAACACCGATCAGCGGCGCGATGATAATATATGCACCTCTGAAAATAGAACCAAGGCCGTCAGCCATCATGGTCAACATAGAACCAAGACCTTTAGATGCTCCATCCATCATATATGTAACGGTCACGCTATCATTTGCAGAATTACGGAAGATGTAAACCATCGCAACACCAAACAAAAGTGCGATCGCAGCGCCTTTAACCTGATTCAGAGAACCAGCCCAGGCCGTTTTAACAGCCTTGCCATCCATCTTATGCAAAGCAATCGTAATAAGCGCAACAATGATGAAAATAACACCCGGATTCCACAGAATCGCCCAGCTCCAGTTGATTACCGGAAGTGTGATCTTAAAGCTCTTCATAGCACCTGCCCAACTGTCCGGCTGTAAAGTGGACCACACACGAGTGATAACCAGTGCACCGCCGATAATGAAATATGGAAGCCATGCTTTCATCAGAGGCATATCCGACTGAGCCGGTTCGGAAACTTCAGATACGGACAGCCAGCTCTTATCCCAATTTTCCTTCGCATCGAAAGTCCATTCGTTCTTTGGCATGAGGAAGCCGCTCTTAGAAGTTGCAAGAACAACAAACAATGTAACAACGGCTGCTACAAGAGACACAAGCTCCGGACCGATAAATCTTGCAATTATAAGATAAACAACGTCAAATACAACAGCTACAAATACGATAAATGGAAAAACTTCAAAAGCTTTGGAAACTTTTCTGTGTTCCGCATCTTTACCAAACATCGTAACAAGAATGATAATGCCGAGAGTAATGATAACAAAAGCGCCCACGGCCATGTTTACAGCTGAGAAAAAAGTCAGCTCTGAAAGAAAACCTTCCGCACTGTGCCCAAGATTTGTAACAGACTCAGAAACAACAGCAAATGCGGAGTTTGTCGGTGTACCCACCGCACCATAACATACCGGTACGGAGTTGTAGATCAGAGCAACAATAGCGGCCGCCAATGGTGGGAAGCCCACGCTGATCAGCAGCGGCGCTGCAAGCGCTGCAGGTGTACCGAACCCGGCGGCACCTTCAATAAACGCGCCAAAAATGAAACCGATAATAATTGCCTGAATACGTGCATCTGAAGAAATGCCTGTAAACATGCGATTAATTGCAGCCATAGCGCCTGATGCAGATAAAGTGTTCATGATCAGGATAGCACCAAAAATGATAACCAGCACGGCGAACGCCTCAAGGAAACCGATGACCGTTTGTGTCACAGCGGCCGCAATACTCATCTTCCATACCGCAACACCAATCACAAACGCCAATGCCCACGCCAACGGAAGTGCTCTCTTCGCCGGCCAGTTAAAACCGACCATCAATACAACCGTAACAATGATAGGAATAAAAGCAATTATAGCATACATAAATAAAACCCCTCCTTTTGAATCCCTTTTCGAATCCCTTTTGCTTTTTTATTTGCAAGTTCCCTTTCATAATGTTAATAATATTACAATCCGTTTTATTCGTCAATACCTTTTTGGATATTTTGCATATTTTTTTTACTGTTTGTCCAATATTTTTGTTAATTATGTATCATGTTTTTGTTTTTTAATATTTTTTTCACAATTTTAAGAAAATAGTATATAGTTATTTTGTCTATTTTTTATTTTATTTTTTGTGCTTTTTGTCTTTTTTGTGTGGTTCACCAGTCAAAAAGCACCAAGTGGTTAGACCACTTAAAACACTTTTTCAGGATTGGTTGAACCATTTCAAACACTTTTTTGATATTTCATTAACAATCATTCCCGTTTTCAGCAAACCAAAAAGAGAGCATCCTTTCGGACACTCTCTTCAACTTCCCATTATATGCGCCTTAATTAATCTACGATATAAGGCATAAGTGCGATATGTCTTGCTCTCTTGATAGCAACTGTAAGAGCTCTCTGATGTTTTGCACAGTTTCCTGTGATTCTTCGAGGAAGAATCTTACCTCTTTCAGAGATATATCTTTTTAATTTGTTTACATCCTTGTAATCAATTACAGCGTTTTTATCTGCACAATATACGCAGACTTTTTTTCTTCTGCGTCCGCCACGTCTCTTCATTGGAGAGTCGCTTCTTTTTTCTCTATCGAATGCCATACTATTAACCTCCTAATCCAAATTCTAATTTCCGGAATCTAACATTTAGCTGAAAGGTAATTCCTCATCCAAACCGTCCGGAATATTCATAAAACCATCACCTACAGGAGCACTCGGTGCTGCTGCCGCGGCCGGCCGACTGCCATAGGCTGCTGCGGACTGGTCACTGGCCGCTTTGCTCTCGGCAAATTCCTGATCTTCCACAATGACGTCTGTCGTATAAACTTTAACACCGTCACGGTTTGTATAACTGCCGGTCTGGATTCTTCCGGACACAACAATACGGATACCCTGTCTGAAATACTTTTCCGCAAATTCTGCACTGCGTCCAAATGTCACACAGTTGATGAAATCTGCATCCGGCTCTCCGGCTCTTTTAAATGTCCGATTGACCGCCAATGTATATCTGGCAACTGCTACCGGGCGTTCCCCCTGAGAATACCGTACTTCAGGATCTCTTGTTAATCTTCCCATCAAAATAACTTTATTCATTTAGACTTACACCTCTTTCTGAAAATGAAAATTAAGCGTCCTGTCTAATGCATAAATACCGAATTACATTTTCCATGATGCGAACTCGCTGTTCAACTTCATTTGGACAATTAGAATCAGATTCGAAAGTAATGAAATAATAGAAGCCTTCTTTCATCTTCTGAATTTCGTAAGCTAACTTTCTCTTACCCCATTCATCCACGTTTGTCACATTGCCACCGAAACGAGTAATGATGTCTTTAACCTTTTCTACGGTTGCGGCTCTTTCCTCATCTTCGATTTTAGTTGTGACAACAACGCATAATTCATACTTCTTCATGCTGCTGCACCTCCTTCTGGTCTTCTGGCCCTCTGTCATACGCAGAGAGCAAGGAATAATAAAAAACATATCACGATTAATCATGATAACATAAAAAAAGACTTGTTACAAGTCTCTTTTTAAATTTCTGATATTTTTTTCCACCAGTTTCCTGGAAATCATAACAGGATGCCCGCAGCCGACACACTTCAAACGAAAATCCGCACCAATTCGCAGGACTTCCCATTCAAAACTTCCACAGGGATGCTTTTTTTTCAATTTTATAATATCCCCTACCTGAATATCCATAATAGCCTCGCATCAAAACATTTTCTATAAATTCCCGCTTCCGATGCTGCGCATAGGCGCATCCCGTCACGCCATGCGGGGTATGGTAAAAAAAAGCGAGCTACTGAGGGGATTCGAACCCCTGACCTACGCATTACGAGTGCGTCGCTCTACCGACTGAGCCACAGTAGCCTGCTTTTCCATTATACCAAATTAATTGATTTTGTCCAGCCCTAAATATTAATATTTATTATGAACGACCTCTACCGCACAAAGAAAATCTTTAATATCCAGCACTTTTCCGTCATCCAGAACGGCTTTCCCGGTAAATCGGCCAAATACCTGATGCTGGTCTGTCATAATAATCTTCATGTCGGTTTTGGCACTTCGGTCAAATATCGGAATAAAATCCCCTTCCAGACGCTCGTCGGAGGAAAGAATCTGCCAGCGCTCCGTATACAGTTCATTACCATCCATATCCTGAGGGATGCACAGCGTCACATCGGATAACTTATGGATCTTTCCGTCATAGAAAATCACATTTTCGCTGGCGGAGGTACGGTCACTGAAACCATAACCGACATTAATTCCGAACGGCACCCCGTCGATCCGGCCACTTCCGGTCCCCCAGTACCATACATTGTCATAAGTCCATACGCCCCGTCCCCAGTCCAGAACGCCCATGGCATCCTCCGGCTTAAACCGCCACTGTTCTTCGCCCAGACGGATACAACCGCTGGCCGGCAGACAATTGATTTTCTGATTATAATAAAAGGCCTTCGGCTTATCTGGCCACGGTGTTGCAATGCACATACTCTCCGCTGGTTTCTGCAGCAGCCATATTTCCGCATTCAAGTCCTGTCCATCCTTAAAGCTCTTAAAATGGCACTGAATCTTCCTTCGGTCAAAAACCATAGAGTATTTCAAATGTACCCGACGATTTTGGAAATTGGCATTCCCATAATCCGAATGGCTCCCGAGGCGGAGCCGTCCCATTGTAAGCGGGACCAGCACGGTTTCCGTATGATGCCAGGTATTGTCGAAATCCAGCACAGAAACACTGATCATCCCCAGATAACCTAAATCCGAAATGGTAAAAGCCGCTCCAAAATGGTCATTGGTGATCAGATAATAATCCCATTCCTTAATCCGATATTTTGGCGCCTTAATTTTTTTTCTGTCATACTGCCATACAAGGCTCCGCGCCCAGCCAGGCTCATTCACACACCCTTTTCCATCAGGCAATACCACATTGAGACCCCGCAAGAAAACGATAGTTAATTTCTACTTTTTGCTTGCGATCTTTGCCGGTTCCCTCTGCCTGATACACATAAATGCTATCAATCAGTTCTACCAGCATAGAACGGTTCAGCTCTGTTACAGTTTCATACTTGCGTATGGTTTCCAAAAATTGATTGGTGCTCTGGGTTTTCTTTTCCTCGGCTATGATCCTTGCTTTCAAATCATCCCTCTTTTGGGTGAGCTCTTTCTGCTCGTTCTCATAAGCCGATGACATTTTCTCGAAACGTTCGTCTGAAATCTTCCCCAAAGCATTCTGCTCAAATAGCTTCACAATTACACTGTCAATTTCCGCGATCCGTTTTTCAGCTATTTCCAAGTCCTGCCTGAATTGCTTGATTTTCTGGCCACCGCCCTTTTCGCTCAATTCGTGCATTTCTTCGATGAACTGATCGCCCAGAGTCTCCATGCCCTTAATATGTTTCTGAATATCGCCCATAACAATCTGCTGTAATGCGTCATACGAAATTGCGTGTGTCGTACAAAGATTACTGTTTCTCGCATAGGTTCTGCAGCGGAATCGGGGTTCCCTTCCATTTGGATTTGAGAACGCCATGTTACGGCCGCAATCCGGGCATTTCACAAGTCCTACAAACATATTAGGGCGTCCTGTCTTGTTGGGCCGTTTCTTCACGCTGATAAATTTCTGTACCAGTTCAAAGGTTTCCTCGTCCACAATCGCCTCATGGGTATTTCGGACTATAATCCATTCCTCCTTAGGAACCGATACCAGTTTTTTGTTCTTAAATGATTTTGTCTGTGTTTTATGGGACACCATGTGGCCTAGATACACTTGATTCTCCAAAATCATTTTTACATTTTTCCCTACCCAGTCTGTCGGAAACTTGAATCCGTTGCTTGTGTCCAATGTACCGTTCTTCATTGCCCGGTATGCCCGCGGGATTAAGATTCCATCCTCGCATAGAGCCCTTGCAATCTGATGTACGCTGTTGCCCTGCTTCGATAATTCAAAAATACGCTTGACGGTAGGCGCTGTTTCCGGGTCAACCAGTAACTGGCGTTTGTTCTTTGGATCGACCATATAGCCATATGGGGCAAAGGAACCGCAAAACCCGCCATTCAAAGCCATTGTTTTCTTGACACTGCGGATTTTCTTTGATGTGTCACGGGCATAATACTCATTCATAATGGATTTGAACGGCATCATTTCATTTTCATCAAACCTTGTGTCAACATCGTCATTCAGGGCAATAAACAAAATGTCATTGTTGGGGAAGATTTCTTCCACATAGTACATGAACATGGCATTGTTTCGCCCGAAACGCGACATATCCTTAACCATGATACCGGTTGGCCTTGTATCGTCCATAGCATCCTTAATCATACGGTTCAGGTCTGGCCGGTCGAAGGTAGTCCCGGAAATTCCGTCGTCCACATATTCACCGATCACTTCAAAGCCTTTTTCCTTTGCGTGATACCTTAACATCTGCAACTGATTGGTAATGCTGTTGCTTTCCTTATCAGCATCCCCGTCATCTTTGGATAAACGTGCATATAATCTAACTGGAAGTTTTGTCTGCTGTTTTAACATTTCTGCTCCTTTCCAACAGCAAACAAACTACTCTGTACTCTATGATTATACCATGTTTCCAAACTTTTTTCAGCCATTTGCTGCGTTATTTTTTCGGCTAACCGGCACTGTTTTCCTGCTCAATTTCCTTTTGTATCAGTCTTTTTATCAAATGCTGCAACTGGACCGTTCCAGAAAAAGTTGCGGTTACATAAAATGTCGTGTTCCCGATCTGGATCGTGTCTGACTGTTTTTGGTTCTCCATGTTCCACCTCATTTCCGGGTAACAAAAAAGCACCATCACTGGCGCTTTCCTGTCATTTTACATTTATAACTTTCCGCGAATACTCCCTGCCCTGCAGGTCAAGCTCCGCATAGACCATATTGTTGTCGTTAAGTTCTGTCTGGCCCGTCTGAATACAGGCTGTATCAAGTATCCGGTTTATCCATTTTCCTTTTTCCGTATCAGGGCTTTCGTGGATATGCCCGTGCAAGGAGAGCAGCGGCTGTTTCTCTTTCAGGAAATCATAAATATCCACAGAGCCTATATCCAAATCCTGATACAAAAGCTGCCCCAGCCTCAATCCGGCAGGAGGCATGTGCATTACATAGACTGTCTGCCTGGGATTTTCCGGTTCCGGCAAATCTTTCAGAATATCACACATAAGCGGAAGTTCTGTCCTCGAATACTCCAACCAGTTATATATCCTGTCATAGCCGTATTCATTGGAAATACCGGCGACAGGGCTTAGCTGCCTCTGCGGGATATAATGCGTTTCTGTGACAACTCTGTCCTTGCACCCGAAAGGATGGTCTAAAATATGGTTCATTCCAATAAACTCATATTCACCGACATGGACCTTTTTACCGGCTATATTATGGATATTTCCAAATTCCCTACAGACTGCATCAAACAGTCCATCTACCGACAGAAGATCGTCGTTCCCAAGCATGGCGAGATATGTAATGCCGTGCTTTTCAAGTTCCGAAAAATAATCCCTTAAAAATCCATTGATAAACGACGGCTGCTCCAGATGTCTTTCTCTGAGTTTAGGAAGCATATCCCCGCCATTCACAATGACGCCGATATTCTTCTCAATAGCAATGTCCAGCGTTTTCCTGTATTTGTTCTTATCTCCATGTAAATCTGTAACATATAATATTTTCATGCTGCATACCGCCTCTTGTACTAATTTCAAAAATCTATCTTTCTGATTATACCATATCATGGGATAACTTTCAGCGCGTTACTTTGTCTTTTGTCGAAGATACTTTGTATTAATACCCCCTTTCCGTGATTTCCATATTCCTTCATCAAAACCACATGAATAGGTCGGACCTGCGCCCATACAGTCACAGACCCGGCCCATTGTATCTGATTTCGATTAGCTGCCGTATTTGCCACGCCCCCCGGCAAGCTCTGATTTACCAGAGCGGGGCTGTTACAGGCTGCGGATAGCGTCACCGCATCATAGCCCCGCATACGCCGCCGCTTTGCCAGAGCTGGCGCACGCCGCAGGAACTCTCCCCAAGTCCTTAGGGAGCCGTGAAGAAGTACCATTGTGATCTGTGCCGTCGTTGCGCCCGGCCTGCCACAGCCAGATTCGTGGATTGCGTTTATCGCTCGGACAGCCTGAATTCATCACCTCCTTAAGCTGCCTGTCACCGCGCCGCCCCATCTGCCGCTCGGAACACAGAATGAAGTACCTGTAACAGCGTATATTCGGTTGTCAAGGAGCAAGCGAGGGGCGTGGCAGTTATGACAGTATTTCAGTTGGGGTGGGCCGGAGCATATGCTGTACGGTCACACCCGTCAGGCTTGTCCCGCCGAATATGTCCCTCTATTATTCATTTCATTTTTTGGCATTATTTTCGGGGTTTGTTTCCATTTTTTCTAAAACTTTTTTCAGACGCCGAAGTCCGCGCTGGATTCCTTCATGCACAGAGCTGACACCGGAACCCTCGCTTTTTGCAATTTCCGATATACTCATGCCGAGCAGGAAATGCGAGGTGATCCGGTTTCGCTGTTTCTCCGGAAGGGAAGCAAGTGCCTGATACAGCCGGGCATTTTCCTCTTTCTGTTCAAGAATTTCGGCCGGTGTCAGGACGATCACCAACGCATCACGCTCCACGCTGGCATCATAGTCAAGAGAAAAATATGCCCTATGGCGGTATGTACGCAGAATATAGGCGGCTTCAGCCAGCTTATATTCTCGGAGCAGATCAGCCACCTCGTCCGGCACTTCAACAATCATGTCTTGTGTATAAAACGGGTAGTAATCCCGCAGATTGATTTCTTTCATGGGTAATTCCTCCAATTTCGATTTTTTAGTTGTTAGGCAAAATCGAAATCAGAGGGTGGGGAGCGGCAGTGCGGACAACCCATGTTGTAACAGCCGCTTATATATGAAATACGCGCCCATAGAAGAATGGGCGCGCAGAAAGGTGTATGATATAAAACTATTGTAAATTCGGCCAAACTTAAAAACGCCGCAATCCATACTACATGGATTACGGCGCATAAAACTCTATATGTAAAATAACCATTCTGTTGAATATTCCCCTTTGGCAGCATTATCAGCCCTCCCCGAAAAGGAAGCGCAGAAGGCTTATCCTTCATCAGCCTCCTTTTGGGGAGATTATACAAGGGCAAATTCTATGTTCTTTCCTGAAACATCATAGTTTTGGTAAGGCTTATATAAAATGTGTTTTGAGGTAATCACGGCCTCAAACGGATTTTATGAAAAAGCCTCATATTATAATAAAGGCCACAGGACAAATAAAATTGCCTTGTGGTCTTTATCACAATACTTCAAATTTATAACCAACACCAATAACACTTTTGATGTAGTCCGGGGAATCAGGTGTAGTTCTCAGTTTCCTCCGCAGATTACTCACATGGTTATTGACGGCTTTTCGGGAATAGAGCGAATAATCCTCATTCCAGACCAATTCCATAATAAGCTCATAAGTAAATACACGCTTCGGGTGAGCGATTAACAAAGCAAGGATGTCAAATTCCTTAGCGGTTAATTCAATTATCTGCTCGCCAATACATACAAGTCGTTGTTCCTGGCAGAAGTATAAATCACCTATGCGAATCTCTATAAACGGTTCATCAATGACTGTCTGCAACTTATAAGTTTCGGAAATGATACATTGGCTGTCAGCAAGATTATTTTGTTGTTTCTGGGAATCGAGAAGATAGTTTACCAATTCCTGACGCTGACGGGTGCTTAACAACATGAGCAGCTTTTCTGCAATTATGCCGCCCGGTTCTGATATATCAAATACAGCTAATTTCCCATGTCGTCACCTCCATCAGTGTAGGTATTTGTGCTTTCATTTCGACTGAATAAAGTTGTCATTCGTCACTGTTAGCTTGACTATATAAAAACATATCCCCTTATAATACGGAAACAGTTTCTTGTTTAATAAGAATATTTTTTCCTGTAATGTATCAGGCAGATGGCAGATACGACAAACATAATTCCCTCTGCGACAGGTACAGCCAGCCATACTCCTGTTATTCCCCAAATGTGAGGCAGCAGCAAGATACCCCCAGCTAGCAGGCCGAATGTCCGCAAAAAGGAAAGAACTGCAGATACTTTTCCGTTTGACAATGCTGTAAACATTGCGGATGTAAAATTATTCAAACCGCAGAATAGAAAGCTATATGAAAAAATAGTGAAACCATTCGCCGCAATTTGATAGACTTCCGATGTATCATCCGCAAACAGCCGTACAATATAGGAGCCTCCAAACATGGAAACCGCAAATATCAGCACCGATGCCGCCGCAATAAACCGCATACTGATAGAGAAAACCTTTTTTTGCTGAACCTCATTCCTGTTTCCATAGTTAAATCCGATGATAGGTGCTATTCCCATAGAGTAGCCGATATACAGCGTGTTCAGCAGGAATTGAGAGTAAATAATAATCGTGATTGCCGCAACGCCATCCTCTCCCAGCAGGTTCATCATAGTGCGGTTGAACAAAAATGTTGTGACGGCTGTTGCCAACTGGCCTACCATTTCAGAGGAGCCGTTAAAACAGCTTTCTCCGATGACTGCCAATTTCAATTTTGGCCTTGTGAAAGACAGCGTTCCTTTGTTCCGAGCAAAATATGCCAGCCCAGTGACTGTGGGAATCAGATAACCAAAGCCTGTCCCCAAAGCTGCGCCTTGGATACCCAGACCACAGGGGACAATGAAGATATAATCCAAAATTATATTTGCCACGCCCGCCAGGACAGACAGCCCAAAACCAAGGCCCGGTTTTCCAGCCGTCACAAACAGGTTTGAAAACAGCGTTTGCAGTATATTGGCTGGAATGAATAGAAACAGCACCATGAGATAATCTTTGCAATAGGGAAAGAGCAGATTACTGGCACCAAGAGCATAAATAATGTTGTCAATCCAGATCGTCCCACCCAAAAGAATGAGAAACCCAATCACCGCACCTGTGATAATAAGCAAGGTGAAATCTTCCTTTGCCTCCTGATTTTTACCTGCCCCCATTTTTCGGGAAACAATCGCGTTTCCGCCCGTTGCAATCATGGTAGCCAGTCCCACCGTGATGTTGATAATGGGGCACACGATATTGATAGAAGAAAGCGCATCCGTATTCACAAACTGTGCCACAAAGATCGTATCTACAATGGTGTATAGTCCCATAAAAATCATCATTACGATGGTAGGAAATGCAAATCGCAGAAGCGATGCCGCACTCCATTTTTGATCTAAAATGTTATCGTTCATCGTCGCCTTTCTCCTGTTTTGGTGGTAGAATGAGCCGCTGGGTGGGATAGCCAAATTCAGTGAGAAGCTCTGACTCGGCAAAACCCAGACGTTTATAGTCCTCTCTCTGTCCCGTATCAGCTTTATCTCCCTCGCGGAAAGTAGTAATACTGATTTCACGACCTACAAATATATTGCACATCATAAAGTCAAGGAAAGCCTTTGCCACTCCATAATGCCGGTATTGCGGATGTACAGCCAGAAAGTCGATGCTTCCGGTCTGATGGGAAAATGCAGCGGCTCCAATTATGGTTGAGCCATCCCGCATAATAAGGGCTTGCCGCTGTCCGACATATTGCCTGACTTGTTCCAGATGGGAACTTTCGTCAAGGCAGGGAAAACCGTCAATGACAAGTTTAATAAAATTCATCCAGTCGGGAATATCTGCCAGCGTAGCATAAGAAATCTCTTGCATGATCGTATCAGGAACAGTTGGATTTTTGTTCAATGTAAATTCCAGTTGCAAAGGATAAAAGACTTCGTTTTGTCTATATTCCAGCGGCGTTTGCTTATACATGGATTTGAAGATGGAAGTAAATGCCTGTTGACTCTCATAGCCAGCAATCAGCGCAATTTCGATAATCGGCTTTTTAGAAAACACCAATAGCTTTGCCGCCTCGGTCAGCTGCCTGCGCTGGATATAGTCGTGAAGTGTGATCCCAACTGTATCTGTGAACATTCGGTGCAGATGGTACTTGGAATAGCAAACCGCATTTGCAACAGTGTCTAAATCTAATTTTTCATTGAGATGCGCTTCAATGTAAGAAATCACTGCCGCTATATTCTCAACTTTATAGCTGTTCATGGTTTCCCTCCTTTCTGCTTTCATTATAACAAAGCGAATCATGCCGCTTTTCATTATTCTTGCTGTCTTTTCATATATCATATGCCCAGGAACATCTACTCCGGGACAGGTGACAATGATCTGTTTATCCCCCTGTGCCTGTCGCCAGAGCAGCATATTATCTTTGAACAAGGCGTTCACTCTGCCGGTATTCTTCAGCCGTTGCAGATTGGGCTATATGGATTTAGCTCTTTCGGAAAAAGCGTTCACAGTGCTCGTAAGGAGGCAGCCCCTTATCGGTGATTTCAATATCATCAGCTTTAATCATACCGTACAAATAGTAATATGTGTTTACCATTTTACCCTGAAGATCAATTTAAGCGGCTTCACAGAGCGAGATAAATACTGGCCGTTACTGCCCAAATAAGAAAAGGTAATGATTCTTCCAAAGAGATACCGCCGCCTTTTCCCTGTGTAGCATAAATTGGGATTCCTGCCGCACTAATGCTATCTAAATCTCTGTAAATGGTCCGAGTAGAAACCTCGAATTTGTTTGCCAGTTCAGGAGCCGAGGATTTTCCGTTTTCCAATAAATAGTAAACAATTTGAAACAGCCTTTTCATCTGCATACCGTACACCTCCGTCTTTATTATAACGCAAAAAACTTGACAAGTGTATGGCAGGTTAATCCATAATATTTCCTGTTATGACGGTATACGCTTCCTGAGATTGATGAGTCTAAATACATCATCCATAATTCCTCTATCCCGTACATCCAGCATCAACCATTTCTGTCCATTACCAGTTTTCGTGTTTTTGAATACTGTCTGCACATAGTCGGAACATTGCGGCATAAGAAACTCTGCCTCCGTAAGTTCATGACTTCCTACAACCACGAGAGCGATAAAATAGCCCTGCATCGGATAGAGCGTACAAAGAGACTTTCCACCTTTTTTATACTTAATATTCCAGCCTGCCTGCATGGAACAACGGCTGTATTCCATACAGGGCTTGATCTGGTAGGCGGACTGGATACGCTCATTAAACTCCGCCCATAACGGACTGCCGATATATTCTGTGACCTGCTCCCATGTAGGCGGCGTTACATTTGAATAGAGCAAATTCCAATCCATTCTTATTTTCCTCCTTAGCTTTTATTTTTCAGCGGCAGGGGTTTAACCCAAATTTCCATGTAGGCCATGTCCTCCGCATCTCTGTAATACTTCTCTGCAGAGAAAGGCTCCGTGGTTAAATTGTGGCGGGGCAGCCATATACCAAAAAGATATTTGCTGGCCTGATCTAAAGCGACCGTCACCAAATCCTCAAAATTTTCTGCTTCGACTCTGCAAACGATGTATTCTCCTGCCGAGAGTTCTCTCTTAACAAACCCATCCTGCAGCCGATCCGGAATATTTTGAACAAGGCCACCTGCAAAATAAGTGAAAAGGTTTTGTGAAGTACCTTCCGTATGGGACATTCCCATTTCTACAGTAGTATTTAGATTGGCTTCGATTGAAGCCTTCTCCATGTGGTAGCGCTTCCAAAGCTGCCCTGGCACATCTACACCTGTACTTTCACCAACCGGCATTTGTTCAGAAATGCGAACTTGCGTTTCCAATCCGAAATAAATTTCCGGTTTTTCCAATGTCTTTCTCTGGATCTCCAAGACGATATCTCCTACCACCAGCGGAATCCCTTCGTCTACTAAAACATAATTCATGGAAACTTCCGGCTTGTCAAATGTATTGAGCATTGGTAAATCCCTCCTGTAGCTTTCAGGCGTAATCCCATACGTTTCCTTGAAAGCCCGTGTAAAATTCGCATGGCTTGAAAAGCCATAGTCCAAGGCAGCGTCAAGAATTCTCTGGTCGGTACTTTTCAGATTTTCAATAACCTTTGCCAAACGGCGGAGTTTCACATATTCCTGAACCGGTTTATTTACCAGCCGCTTGAACAAGCGCTGAAAATAAAAGGGGGACAGACCTACAGTATTTGCCAGTTCTTCCGTTGAAATTTCTTTTGTCAGGTGTTCCTCGATAAAAGTCAAGGATTGTTCGATTGCTTCATATGCGTGCATTGCGGCACCTCCTCGTATTTGATGTTCAAATTATATCATTTTATTTTTTGCCAGGCTTTTCACGCAATGCGCTTTTTGATTAGGAAAATGCGCTTTGTAAAACAGAGACATGGAATAAGGGCCGCTGCACGACGTTTTTTTCTTTTGCCGTCGTCCGGCAGATTGGGGCTATATGGATTTAATTCTTTCGGAAAAAGCGTTCGCAGTGCCAATAAGGGGGTAGCCCCTTATCGGTGATTTCAATATAATCAGCTTTAGTCATACCGTACAAATAGTAATCGCAGTATGTGTTTACCATTTTACCCTCACGGATAAGTCCCTCACGCTTGAAGCCTGCTTTTTCCAAAGTTTTATACGATGCAATATTTTGTACATGAACATCCGCCCATAAACGCTGTAATTCCGTTTCTTCAAAGCAGAAGATAGTTACTCTCGCCAGCGCTTCTGTCATAAACCGGTTGCCTTGATAGGCAGGTGAAAGGCGAAATGCCACTTTTGCCATGCGGTCATTCTCAATGAGATACACCCACATATCGCCAATAACTTTATTATCCTGTTTGTGTACAACACCCCAATGAAAACTTTTCTTAGGTTTCTCCGGCTTTTGGAAAAGTAATTCTGGATTTAAGTCGCTTTTTCCGGGACGTTTGCCCCAATACCGATAAACGGAGCTGTCTCTCAGCCATTCTTTCAAATCCACAACATCTTCTTTTCGCAGAGGGCGCAGGATAAGCTGCCCCGTTTCAAGAATAGGTTTATCCTGAACAAAATCCTGTAATTTCATAAGCGCCCCCTTAAAAGTTGAACACCTGTCCCCAATCGAAACAGCCAGACACTTCTGTACTTTTCGGCCATTCTCTGCACCATGCAGGAACACCGGGCGTTTCAACTCTGTCAAAACTCGGGGTGTAAGGCTTGATGTCGAGTACGGGTGTATTGTCGTTTGCGTCAATGAATGTAACACGAATCGTGCCATTGGTGAAATCAATGCTAATAATTTCGGATGCTGTTAATGCAATGGGGTTCGGACGTGCAGGAGAGCGTGTCGCAAATACACCCATGACTTCGGGTGCGCCTTTATAGGGTTGATTTGTCTGTAATTCATTCCGGTCTGCGTCGTTGTCGCAATCGCTGAACCACCAAAGGACATTGATATGGCTGAAGCCCTCTAAGGCTTGCAGTCCGGGAATGTACTCCGGCTCTAACTGAATAAATGTGCCGGTTTCATCATTCTTTACTTTGCCAATGATTTTTAATTGATAGGTCATATTTTTCCTCCTTGCTATGTTGGTAAACCCAGTATAATACCTCACATCATGTGAGATGCAACAGGGAAAAATGAAAAATGCCCTACATTTTTAGCAGGACATTTCAAAGCCTGTACAATCATATGTGTTCCAGCGGTATTTGAAGTTCAATCAAATATTTTTCAGGATTATTCTCATTCCACGGGCCTCTATGCACGATTTGACGCATCGGGTCAGCCATTTTGTATTCGCTGTTTTTTTGCAGCCATTCGGCAAAGGAAAGATAGGCCCCTTTTATATTTGCAAAATCGCCGTAGACCATTGTGCAAGCCATATATGGGACTGGTTCTGTCATACGAAAACAAAATGGATCTTTTGCCGTTCCCATTTTCTTTACCGGAGCGCATAGCTCAATATCAACATCTGTCTCCCGAAATTCTGTATCGTGATAAATGGAAAATGTATTGCTCGCTATTCCTATTTTTTGCGCACCTGTAAAAGTAGAAAGTTCTTCCCATAAGTCGCCCTCGGAATAGTAGTTTGGTACAACTTTCCGCAGGGATAGCACCTGATACGCAGGGATCGACTTAACGGAGATGTTATAACGCGGTTCTCCTTTACCACCCTGTATTTCACTTTTTGCAAGTTCAATCTTCCGCAGTTTTTCTCGTTCGGCCTGTATTGCATTTTCTATCTCTATGCGCTTTTTGTCAAGCTGCGCAAGGAGTGATTGCTCGTCCAGCGTCAGGGCAAGCGCGATTTCTGAAACATTCAGCCCACTATCCCGCAAATACAGGATTTTATTTAGACGCGGTATTTGCTCCACCGAATACAGTCGGTGTCCCGTCCACTTGTCAACCTCTGCTGGCGTCAGAATGCCCGCCTCATCATAATAGCGGAGCATACGAATAGATACCTGCGTCAGCTTTGAAAATTCTCCTATCCGAAACATCGTTTCACCACCTACTCTAACTATATTTGTACTTTTATCTCATCACAGCTTTATATGTTACTTGCTGCATCCTTATTGTACCGTCTTTCGTTTAGTCTATCAATGCTGTTCATGGTATGAGAACTTTTTCCTAGTCACCACAAAATGGCAAGCAATGCAATCTTCCGTAAGATTGCGTATTTTGGCAGGAATCCGTTTCCGGTATTCCTGCCAAAATGCTTGTTGGTGACATGTCCCCAAACCCCTGAGATCACCACCTGCGGTGATGGCTACGCGTTCCGTTGGAACGCTTGATTATAGGTTGCCGCCTCCAAATAAAAGGACAGCAATACCCGTTTTCGAATTGCAATGAGAAGATGGATGGCATCAAATTCTTTCACAGTCAACTCAAACCAATAATGGACGATACCGAAATACCGCCCACTACTTTCTAATATGGGATTTTTATAATGACCTGTGCGCCATTTGTTATATCAGAATTTTCCAATATGAGCTGCCCGTTATGCTGCCTGGTAATGCAGCTTGTAATATAAAGCCCCATACCAAAATGCAGGTTAGAAGTCCGGCTATGGTCACTCATGAAAAATTGCTCGTGTGCATGATGCAGGGCTTCCGATGTAAAACCGCTGCCCTCGTCCGTTATGGAGATTTGCAGAAAGTTGTCTGCCTTTTTCGTTACGATATAGATGGTTCCTTTCGTGGGAGAGTAGTCTATCGCATTGGCAATCACATTCATAATCGCCCGTTCCAGCAGCATTTTATCCGCTTTAAAAACACCTAAATCTATGCCGGTTTCCATGTGCAAGGAAATTCCTTTCGTAAGACACATAGAGCTTGCCCGGACTTCTATCAGCTCCATATAATCAGCCATATCAAATTTTTCTAAATTAAGCTGATACCCAGAGGCAGTCCGGGATATATCTATTAGCGTCCTAATATAAACGCCTATCTGTTCGGAGCTTTCTGTAATATACCCAGCATATAACCGCTGCTCGTCGTCAAGTTCCGTTTCACTTATCAGATCGATATTTCCTTGAATGACAGTCAACGGTGTTTTTAAGTCATGAGCAAGCGCCGCGATTTGTTCCCTTTGCAATCGCTCTGCGTCCCATTGTTTTTCTAAAGATGATTTCAGATTGTTTTTCATATCGGAAAAAGAACAAAGTACATCTTCAAATTCTTTGATTTTGGAGTGTCCCACTTCAAAATCAAGATTTTGCCGCGCAACCTGTTCTGTTGCTTCAAAAAGCGGGGAAAGCTGCACCTGTAGATTTTTTGCGAATTTTGCCGTTAAGATTATGCACACCATTATACAGTTTATGGCAATGAGGATATACAGCAGGATTTCCGGCGATGGGAAATGCTCATAAAGCCATTCGTTGGTAAACTGCGAACCGACATAGTATTGAAGCACCACATATTCGTTTTCACGGGTAACAAATAAGTACTGCTTGTCCGGATTTTGATTTGCCTTCCCCGATATGGCATATTCCATAGCCGAGTCCAAATCTTCACCCTCTAAGGACGTTTTTACTACCCGATAATTCTTATCCAGCACCAGATACCTGCACCCCATAGGAATCTGAACGTCTGCCAGATCCGGCGTGGCAGCGATAACCGGGGCGAGGTTTTTTACGCTGCTTTCCATATAATTGGCATAAGTAATAAAGCCCATATTTGTTCCGGCTAAAATAAGGCCGAAGGGGACGGCTGCCGCCCCCAACAGTCCCACAAGCAGCATACATAAAAATTTCCAGAAAGACGCTTTCAATGATGTTGTTTTCTTCATTCCCATTTATACCCAATCCCCCAGACTGTCACAATCGGCTGAATATCCCACTTACTTAATTTCGCCCGAATATTTTTGATATGAGTGGAAATGGTGGAATTATCACTGTCGCCCTCTAAGCTAAAAACCGCTTCGTAAATCTGTTCCTTTGAAAATACCTGCCCTTTATTCCGGGCAAGGTATTCACAAATCAGGTATTCGCTTTTGGTCAGGGGAACAGGGGTATTATCTACCCGTAATTCCTTTGCAGATAAATCTATTTTTATCCTGTCAAAAGCAAGGGCCGTATGCCGTTCCCTGTGTTCGCGGCGTAAGTGAGCGTTTACCCTTGCCCTGAGTTCTGCAATGCGGAAAGGTTTTGTCAGATAGTCGTCTGCGCCCAGACCCAGCCCAAATGTAATATCATTTTCCATTGTCTTTGCGGTTAGAAAGAGAATCGGACAGTCCACAAGGGAACGGATTTTATCACAATAGGAAAAGCCGTCTATATCCGGCATCATAATATCCAGTATAATCAAGTCGTACCTATTCAGTTTATCAAGTGGCACCTGTGCAGCAGACGTATAGATGGTAACGAGATGTCCGTCTTTTTGCAGCCCGTTTTTGACAAGTTCTAAAATAGACTGTTCATCATCAACCATAAGGATTGCTGCCATATTGTCGCCTCCTTTCGTTGTTCTTTTCAGTATAGCATAATCTTTAAGGGCAGAAAAACCATCATTGCCGCTTGGCGATATGATAGATGTTATTTACCTTGACTGCAACCGCTTCGGTTGTATCGGTTCCATAAATCTCATAAACATCTGTGTAAAACCATTGCTCCCGCCCCTGCCCGGCATTCTCCCCGTTCCAGTCAATCTTGTTCAAATCCTCCTTTGAAAAAGGGATTTTTGTTTCGGTATCGAATGTAACGCTTTCTGCGAGAATATCAATATATCTGCCTAAGTCATCATTTGATACCACGTCAGACGTTACTTGATAAACCGTCCCGTCACAAAGAAGCTGCGTAGCATTTGCCGGGTTGACTTCAAAGCTTCCGTTTATAGATTGTTTCGTTTCTTTAAAGTCAAAGACAATATCCGTGTCTTTCAGTTTTTCATGTGTAATAGCTTTGTGGTATTCTCCATTTACATCTACAATCAGATAGGTGTCGGCATTGGGAGCTGCATACACATTCAAGAAAGGGATAATATAAGCGGCTTCCGGGGCTTTTTCCGCTAAATCTGCCAACGTGTGAAAGGTGGCAGATTCCACATTTTCTTGAAGCAACACTTTTCCCGCTTCATCTATGGCGGTAAGCTGCCGGATATATCCAACCCATTCCCCAAGCCCGCCGTTAGATACGGTGTCCTCTAAAATGATATAGTCATTTCCCTTATAGGAAAATTGCGTCACGTTCTCTGCATTCAGATAGCATTGCTCCTTGTTACTGGAATATTCCTTGATTTTGTCCTGTAAAGAACAGCCTGCAAGAGAAAAGCAAACAGCAAAAGCGGCCAGTAATGCCATCATCATTTTTCCACATTTATTCATAATTTTTCCGTCCTTCCCAATGAGAAAACCATAATAAAGTCACCAGTAAGCTGCCTATTGTCAGCACAGCAATCCATACCCATTCTGTTCCATGAGCGAAAAACTGATGATTCAAAATATCGCGCACCCAGTTCATAGACCATGCAAAGGGGATATACCGGGCTACGCCATTCAGCTCAATATTGCTATACAAAATACATTGCATACTTTCAAACACGCCCCAAAACAGTGAGATACCCAGGCCAAATTTAAGGCTGAGAAACAGGTGCAAAACATAAATAATCAAATTACAGAACGCGATTCCCGCGGCCGCCCTGGTTAATGTGCCAGGCTGCACTGTATCAGCTATTCCCAAGAATTGTATTCCAAATACGAATAGCAGGAACAGACAGGATAACGAGGTGATCCCCGCGCCATAAAGATAAGCTAATTTTGCAAGTATCATCTTGCGCCGGTTTGGTACGGCAAGCAATGGCTGGAAATGGGAAGCCTTTTCTTCTAATGTAATATTCAAGCCAACAATAACGCTGATCAACAAAGGAAAAACCGTTGCTGTGAGTTCCAATATCATTTTTAGTTTTTTACCGTCTGCTGTGCTGCCATACAGAAAATAGTAAACAACAAACAGCAACGCTCCCATAACAGGTACACATAAATGAATGATCCTAAATGGCGTATGCTTTGTTTTGACCAACTCGGAATGAACTGCACCAAGAAAGCCCATTTCGTTACCTCCTTTTTAAAAAATCTTTTGCGTCCACGAAAGACAAAACAAAAAACAGGAATATTGACAATGCGAGGGAAATCAGAATAGTTATAGAAAATCCAGTATTTCCCGCAAAGGTTCCCCGGAGTTCAATTCCCATAAGAGGCTCTGCCAATTTTGCCGCATAGCAATAAGGTACTAACCACCAGACCGCCGTATTCCCTAATAAGATAGGGATAAATATACCAAGTATAGTATTTACTATGATTGGTACAAACAATCCTGTTTTGCGAGCAAGATATAAACACAACGGAATCTGCCATACAGATGCAAGGATAATTGCTATACTGCCCGCTATGCTTTGTGGAACGGAATATACTGCCGTTGCTGGGGAAATAACACTGCTGACAGAGATAAGTATTGCTAAAAATATCCCTGCGACAAGTAACTTTTCAATCAGAATAATCCCCTTTGCCAGTTCAAATTTTGAAAGATTCACAGGCATAGAATATACGGAATAGTATTTACCTGCGTTTTCTTCTTTCCGGTGTGACAGCGAACATAAAATTGCGATTGCCCCCGGAAGCAGGAAAGCATACCACCAGTAAAGAGTCATGTACTGAAAACCATAAAAACCGCCGATAAGCCATGCAAAGATAGCTGTGAGAAAAGGAATGATAAAAATCAATTTGTTTGATATTGTCCTTTTGAATTTTAAATGCTCTGATTTTAAGTAGTTCATACCTTAACCCTCCCTGTGATTGCTCTTTACAACATCCATAAAAAGCTGTTCCAGATTTTCATTCGCATTTAGTTTCCCCTCATATCCTAAAATACCGCCCGCAATAATGCCAATATGGTCGGCTGTCTGCTGCACTTCCGAAAGAATGTGACTGGACAAAATAACGGTAATGCCTTTTGTGGGGAAGGAACGGATCAGCTCCCTGAGTTCTTCAATTCCCACTGGGTCAAGACCGTTTGTAGGCTCGTCAAAAATGAGCAGCTTCGGATGATTCAGTAATGCAATCGCAATTCCAAGCCGCTGCTTCATGCCAAGAGAAAACTGCCCGACCCGTTTCCTGCCGGTATTTGTGAGCTGGACAATTTGCAATACCTCGTTAATTCGTGCATTGTCCAGGCCGAGCAATGTAGTTCTGACTTTGAGATTTTCGTATGCAGTCAGATTTTCGTAAAGCGGGGGCATCTCAATCAACGCGCCGATATGCTCCAGATCATTCCGCTTCCACAGGTGCCCGTCAAACTCTATACTTCCAGAGGTCGGTTTTAAAATGCCTGTAATCATTTTGAGCGTTGTAGACTTTCCAGCTCCGTTCGGTCCCAATAGTCCATAGACGGAATTTTTTTCAATGTTCAGCGATATATTATTTACGGCCATCTGCCCGCTGAAAGATTTGCAGAGGTCAATCGTTTTCAAAATCATATCCATAATAATCAAGTCCTTTCTTTGATTTTACGGATAGCATACCGGGCAATTTTGAAGATTCCATAAAGATTTTCTACTTTTCTTAAAATACACAAATGAATTTGGAATACTATTATTGTCGTGTCTTATCTCGATTCTGCTCAATGGTAGATACATTCAACAAGTAATCCACATTCGCCCGGACATTATAGAGTTCTTTCATATCAGCTCTGGCCTGTTTGTAAGAAGAATAGGCTTTCCGTTTCTGTTCCAGAAGTCCGGCATATTCCTCCCGCAGAGATTTGACGGAGGGTAGCTTTGTGATTCCAACTTCGTCAAAGTATTTCTTCGCCGCCTGGTGCAGAAGGATTTCTGCCTCATGCGCCGCGCGGAACTTTTTGCTGTACCCGGCTTTCCGGTACTCCACATAGACCGCCCGCGTCTTGGCATAATTTACGATCTGTTTCTGCAACTCCCCGTTGGCGGCCATCTGTGATTCCAGTTCCTTGATCTGTACCGACAACGCATTGAAGCTGGCGGTAGCGGCATCTGATTTTTTCTGCAAATCCTCATAGCTCATATCGCCATGCTCTTTGAGCCAGATCACCGCCTGGGAAAGCTGTTTTAAGTTGAACACCTTCGCCCAGCGTTCATACCCCGGCCCTTTGCCGGAACGGACCACCGCCTCAATGTCCACCAGCAGACCAACTTTGGAAACCGGCTTTTGGTGAGAGGTGCGGCGCGGCTTCACCGTCCGGGTGCCGGCGATCCGTTCTTTGATGGCCTGCTCAGTATAGTCGCCCTTTAGCGTGTCACACCGGGTATATCTATCTTCCGGTGACAGGCGAAAACGGAGGTACTTCCGCTCTTGGTTGACTTCGATCCCGGCCGCCTCCAGCTTCTTCAAAAGTTCTTCAAAGTCCTTCGGCTTTTCCTCCAGGGCAGCATCGATGGCCCAGCGTAGCTGCTCCTGATGGGAGGGCTGTTTCTGACTTCCCATCCATGTGCCGTAGTGGTTGCGGCTGGGCTTCGGATTCTCTACAATGGAAAGCCCATGCTCCAGGCACAGCTTGTCATTCATGCGCCGGATCGCCCAGGTGGAGCCCCAGAAGTTGCGGAATTTTTTCTGACAGTCCAGCGTGGTAGAATTTATGATGATGTGGTTATGGACATGGTGCTTATCCACATGGGTGCAGACGACAAAGGCATGGTTTCCTTTGGTTAGCTTCAATGCCAGTTCTCGCCCGATCCGGTTGGCTTCTTCCGGCGTGACCTCGCCGGGCTTGAACGCCTGCCGGAGATGGTAGGCAATCACATCATCCGCGCCCCGGTTACGTCCGGTCAGGTTCGCATACTGCCGTTTGGATAAAAGAAACTCCGCATCGGCGGTCCGGGTGTCACACTCATAACCATAAATGAATTTTCCAAAATCGGTTTTCTGCGGATTCTCTACATAGTCAATGATGTCTGCTATGGCCGTGGAAACATCCCGGCCTTTTCCAACGTGCAGCGGCATGAGCCGTGTGGTCGCCATCCCATCACCCCCTTATTGTAAAACTGGCTTTGTTATCGTGCCTGTTCTTTTTTCATTTTCGGTTTATCACTATGCGCCGCCTGCTGCCCAGCGCTTTTGCTCATGTGAGATAAAGAAGAAAAAGAAGTGTAAAAAATTTTGCCGTTCCCTATCCGGCTGACTGCCGGACAGGGAACGGCTTTATGCGTCGGGCAATTCTACCTTGACGATGAAAGAACAATAAATTTCGATTTCCTGTCTGCGGAACTTCCTTACCCGGCGTTTCCCGTCCAGTGCTTCCGATTCGTAAATTACGATTTTCTCCACAAACTCCCGTAACAGGGTAGGGGTGAGTTCTTCAAAGCTGGTGTACTTGCATACCACTTTCATAAACTTTTCAGCGTTTACCGTGGCTTCCAGTGTCCGTGAAAGTTCGCCCTGCAGAACGGAGGCTTTCTCTTTCAGTTCCTTTTCACCGACCACTAATTTGATAGCGATTGTAGACTATTTTCCCAATTATCGAAAAGATAATAGCCATAGCAAAATACACAATCGGTGCTATTTGATAACTTAGCATAGCCCTCTCACCTAACAGAAACATGGAATAACGAAATGCTCCATTTAATGAAACAAGATTACTCGGAAGCATATACCATATTTCAGAAAGAATTTTGAGGTTTGCAGGCATTTCCATAATAAACATTGTTAAAATCAGAATACCTGCAATGATACCAATGGTGCCAACGCTATTTTTTGTAAGTTCTGATAATGCCATTGTAAATACACTGACTAATATAGCACCAGCAAAGGACAATCCAATTAAAATCATAACGGCTTGCCCAAGTGTCAGATTAAAAGGACGCATTAAAACAAACTGCAATATCGTATTGTAGCCGTCAAATCCATATAAAAAAGCTATGATTCCAAACATCAGCAAAGAAAGTATAAGAGTAAATGCAATGCCAACTGTCAATCCTGCCATAAGTTTTGCAAAATACAACCGTTTCTTTCCAAAGCGACTGCATAAAATTATCTGGTCTGTTTTTCTGGTATGCTCCACTGTGAATACTGTTGAAAGACATATTGCAATAAACATGATTTCCATACAAGCAAGCACTTTCATCATGCTCGCCATTTGCCGCCAACCATCAAAATATCCTTGATAAAAAAGCTGCTCATTATACGAAATATTTTCTTCCCGTCCTGCCAGTGCATTGGCTTCCAACTTTGTATTTAACATAGCGTAAAAAGTATCACTATCACAGTTTAATATTTCTGCACTGGCATTTGTTTCTAAAACAGTTCCAATAAAATTATAAATATCCAAATATGGAAGTGCTTTTTTATAATCGCCGTCTACGATAAATTCTTCATAAGCAGGCTGCATTTCGTCCAGTAGTTTTTGTTCGATTTTCCTGCCGGCAATTTGTTCGGCTGCTTCTCGTTCAGCTCTATTCATTTCCAATCCACTCAATGAAACTGTAGAATACTCCCTGCTTTGCGGGAGAACAGCACTTGCCAAACCCCAAAGGAGAAGTGCCATCAACAAAATACCACCAGTAATCCAGAGAATTTTTCTGTTTATGATTTTTCGCAACTCAAATTTGTATAGTGTAAACATACTCACTCCTCCTTAAATTCCTCAAGATAAAATTCCTCTAAATTATCAATTTCATCAGCAGAGCCATTATATATAATTTGCCCTGCTTTCATCATAAGCACTGTATCTGCAATATGCTCAATATCAGAAACAATATGAGTAGACAATAGTACAATGCTGTTTTGCCCCAAATTTTTAATCAAGTTCCGAAACCGAACACGCTCTTTGGGGTCTAACCCTGCGGTTGGCTCATCTAAGACAATAATTTTGGGATCATTCAAAAGTGCTTGTGCAATACCAAGCCTTTGTTTCATACCACCGGAGTAGGTGGAAATTTTCTTTTTTGCAGCATCAGATAAACTTACCAACTCCAAGAGTGCTTTGGATTTCCGTTTTGCTTCTGACTTTGTAAGTCCTTTCAGAGAAGCCATGTATAGCAAAAAATCCAGTCCACTAAATTCGGGGTAATATCCAAAATCCTGCGGAAGATAACCAAGTTCAGCTCGGTATTCCTCCGATGATATATCAAGATTATCAAAAGTGATTGTACCGCTTGTAGGCTTCAACACGCCACATAACATACGCATGAAAGTAGTTTTTCCTGCGCCATTTGCTCCAAGCAGACCATAGACACCATTTTTCAGTTGTAAACTTATCCTATCAACAGCAATCTTGTCCTGATACTGTTTTGTCAATCTGTCAATGCAAAGTTCCATATAAATCCCTCCGTTTTCCTAAAAGTTTGATATAGTTCCCGGATGATAGATCCAAGCAGAAGCAATGTTGCTATTACCCACCAAACCAGATAATTAGTCTGATAAAGGAAATCTGCCAGATAGCGGAGTGCTATATTTGTTCCACTGACCAGGACGGCTACCGCCATGCACCAAGAAACCGCTTCTTTGCTTTGGGAATGGCGCACAAGGTACAAGCTAATGTTAGTTGTCAGCAGATACGGAACAAATAAATAAACCCCTGTTTGCAGGAGTGAAGTCCCACTAACCAGATAGCAAACTACAATCAAGATAGCAAAGATGAAAAAATCAAGAATTCCCAAAATACTTAATTTTGCTAACATCACACTCTTTAGGGAAAAGCGAGATGACATCTCCAATTCGTTCATTCCATAAATTTTTGATTTTGTGCTTTCAGTTATAAGAAGTAAGGCTAAAAAGGGAATAAATGAAGATACAATCCATATCGTATCTTCGCCGACAAACCAAGCCCCACCTATCGCTGGCAACAGTATTAGCAAAGAAAGAAGCCATACACTTGTCTTAATAAACGAAATCTGCCTCAACACAAACGCTTTTGTGCTTATGCGCTGACGAGGTAACGAACGAAGAAACTGTGATTTATTACTTGGGACAGGAAACTCAAATACTTTTGCTATCTCGTTTTTCAGTTTTTTATTCATTTGAAAATCCTCCTTTCTGCAATTCTGACTTCAAAAATTTTAATATCCTTGCATTTTTACGATATACTGCAAATCTGGAAAGTCCAGTGATTTTGCATATAGAGGATATAGGTACTTCATTCGCATACCGCAACAGCAAAAATTCTTGTTCATCTTTTGGAAGCTGCTCTACAACCCCCCTCACTGTGATATTGTTTATCCAATCGTCTGACGGGTCATAACTTGTATGCTCGTCTATTTCAACTGTAGTTTCTCTCTCACTTCTTCGATACTCATCGATACATAAATTGCGGGCAATCGTATAGAGATATGGAAGTTCCTTGTCGCCATCAAGACTTAACTCTTTATTAAAAAAACGCAAAAATGCTTCTTGTGTTATATCTTCTGCTATCTGGGTATTATGGAGCCTGAAATAGCAGTATCGGTATATTCTGTCATATTGTTTTTCTAAGTCCATGCGCTTTCCCGAAACCTCCTTTCACTATGTATAACGGTTTGATCAACTTAAATGTGCGGCTGCTGCGAAAAAATTATAATATTTTTTATTGAAACGGAATAGCGAGTTGCTGTCTATCAATTATTAGTATTATTTTACCGCACACGAGCATTTATCCAGACTGTCACGGACAGAAGGTTTCTCCTGTACCAGCGCATACTCCCGTCTTGCCTGCGTGAGAAATAAATCCATCAGCCCTGTATGGCTGCGGTCTACAACAAAGGAAACATTCCGGTCATATCCGAAACCGTCCTTATCCTCACAGACCGGGATTGTCTGCGCCCACGCCTTGTTGTCCCGTGAAATACGCCCGTCGTAGTCCTTCTGCCGGACCGTGTTGGCAAGGACATAGAAAATCCGGTTAGGATCAAATTGCTGTAAGAGCTGCTGCACACATGCGGAGCCTAAACGGTTGTCCCGGTAATTGTCCGCAATGGCCTGTTCGATTGCCTCCTTACACGCAATGTTTGCCTTGTGGGAAGCACGGTACTGATCCAGCTCCCCATGCTCATGCGCATAGGTGGCAGAATGAAAATAAATCGGCGTTGTATCTTTCAATGAAATCCCTCCAATCAAAAAGCCGCCATAGCAGACAGCCATAATTATAGAAAAAGGGCGGGGCTGCCAATGAGCCCCGCCGAAACTGTTTAACCAAATACAAAATCCTTTAACGCGCTGTTTGCGCCGCCGATGATCCCCACCAGCCAGGCCGCCGCCATTGGCAGACCGTAGGGGCTGATCAGGAACGCAATCACCAGCCATGAAAGCCCCGGCCAGAACCCGGCTGCGAAGAACAGCGCCGGAGACTACCACAAGAAATTTGCACACCAGATAGAGAATCCCCGTAACCACTACGAAGGGAAGTGCCAGCAATTTACCAATCAGACGCATATGCCCGCCTCCTTTCCGTTTCCATGTCCGTTTTTTCAGGACAATCAGGTATGCCAGAAGGGTGTTTCAAAGAGAAACATATTTGCCCCTCTATCAAAATTTTACCGTGCCGGTTTCTGGAAAGCAACGGCGTTTTTTCCTGTTTACGAAATGTTCGCAAATCCCCGCAGCAGCTTATCCATGCCATCCCACAAACTATCCAGGCGGGTGTGCAGATCGTCTACGTCGGCAGCGTAAATACTCCCGGTCTCATTGGCACGTCTGGCGTACTGGTTTAAGTTATTGGAGCAGATACGAAGGAGCCGTATCATTTCCTGAATGTCGCTCATATCCAGATGGATAATATAACCGTCTACCGCCATCTTGCGGAGATACGCGGAGAGGTTGGTAATGCCGAGCTCCGCCATGCGTCCCTTTACCAGCTCCGCCTCCTGTTCAGACATGACGAATTCCACCCGGACGGATTTTTTGTTATGCCCGGCCTTCATCGTTCCGGCTCCTTTTTATGGGAAGGCGGTTTCCGGGTGAAAGCGGTTGCCGCCTGCACCTCTTTCAGTTTCCCCCGCAGTGTGCTCTTTTTCAGGCTATCCATATATTCCTGAATATCACCGGACTTTGCATGGTAATCCCGCTTAACGTGCTCACGCCGTAGGATTGTTTGTAATTCCCGCTCACTTTCCGGCAGCCAGGTCACGCATTTGGAAGTTCCATGCTCTGCCTTAAAGATGTTAATCTGCTGCATATAAGAATCATAGGGGAATACCGCCTGTGCACCATCCTGGAACAATACCGATACTTTTTCAATCGCACAGGAAAGCAGCTTGACCCGTTCCACATGGGCGTGATAATCGAGAGGCCAGATACAGCCGGTGACTTTCCCGTCCTGTATGCCATCCAGCCGGATTGCATACGCCAGGATAGAATCTTTTGTCTGCTCATGGTAAAACCGCCACACCTTATTTTCGTGGCTGTCCTGCAGGTAAACATCCCTTTCCCATAAACAGTAAGTGCCGCAGGTCCTGGACATCCATAAGAGTTGTTCATTTTCTCCATTTCTGCAGGCTGCAAGATTTTGTATCAGTTCTTTGTCAATATCAAAATCGTCCTTATAATGCTGTGTGTGCAGCTCTACAACCTTCCCTAAAAAGTCCAGTACGTCCACATCCTCGAACCTTACCGCGCCCATCAGCGTTCCCTTTCCAGTGCAGGAGGGGCAATCTGCCTGGCCTCATGTTCCGGGCGGTCTGCTTTCAGCTTCTCCATGAGAGAGGTTTTTTCCTCCGGCAAAGTCTCCGGGGCAAGCTCCTGGATTTCCTCATACGTCTGCCCGTCTGTCAGGTCAGGGCGCACAGGTGGTTCGTTGTTGAGCCTGCCATCCAGCATATTGTAATTTCCGGTCTGTCCTTCCTCGTAGAGTTCCGCATTACGCAGATAGCTCTCCGGCGGCTGGAAGGGCTGCCCGGCGAACAGGATTTCCCGGCTCGGTGTAAACTGTGAGAGCACGCAGTCCCGAAGCCTTGCAAATTCCTCATACTGGCGCAGGGTAAGGCCGCGCTCCAGCATTTCCGCCTGGGTATGTGCCCAGCCTTCCCCATAGAGAAAATAGTACATATCCGGCTGGTCGCAGACAAAGCACAGGGAGCCGTCCTGATTGTCATAATAGGACGCCTGCATATTCTGGTAGTGGCAGCGTTCCTCACGCCCCAGGTACACCCGGTTATCCGCACCCAGCATGGCAACCATGCCCGCATAGTTGCTGTGGACCGCAGAGCGGATTTCCACCAATGGGTCCGCCTCCGGCATGATCTGTCTGCCGGGAATCTCGTTCTGCTTTTCTGCCCCGTCATTTCTCGGCGTCACTTCCTCATGGGCGCGGGCATCCAAATCCGGCTGTGCCTGTGCGGAAGTCTTTCTGACGGCGCCCGGTTCCGGTTCTTTCTCCTGTGCGTAATAATGGACATTGGCGGTGGTTTTGTTGTTCATTTTCCTGGCGTAAGCCTCCGCAGCCTCGCGGGTGTCAAATTCCAAAGGCTTTCCATCTTCCTTGCACCACGCCTCGGCATGGCCGAAGATAGAAGCGCCGCTGCGCACCGCCCATACGCCGTAGGTTGTTTCTTTTCCCATTCTGATCCTCCTTATCGTTCCTGCTGTTTTGATGGTTTCTGCTTTTGGGGCGTCTCCGTCTGCTTTGCGTCTTTTATCTGCTGCCGGAGGGAAGGTCTGCGCTCCGGCTCCGCTTCGGAATCCGTGATAGTGACATACTCGCCAATGATACAAAGCGCCTCCCCGTAACTGCCGCAAGCAAACACCCGGTCCTTCATTTCCTTTGCCTGGTCCTTCAGGTCATGCTCCCGCAGGGTACGGGCCGCAATGCCTACCAGATTGAAGATATTGCCGTCCTGGCCGATCAGCGCACAATCCGGTTTTTCCGGCTCCGGCGAAGGCTCCCCGATAAAACCGCCCAAACGGTTTGGTACAAAATCGGACAGCCAGGTGCCGCCGAAAGTATCATGGGTCTGCAAACGCCACATGGCAAGTTTCCCAATGTCCAGCTTCACATCCTCGAAAGGATAGAGCAGACAGGCAAGCTCCCCATACTGGAAAGTGGAAACATCCTCAAATTTACTGCCGTCCCTCAAAATTCCCGCCTCGGTGAACATCTCATTGATCCCGTCCACCCATTCCCTCAAATCCCCGCCGCAGCCCTGCAGGATCAGGCCGTCTTTGCCTTCCATGTGCCGTAGATCATCGGTTGTGATCGTATTGATATTCAAATAAACCGCCTCCTATCGTTCCTGTTGATGATTGGTTTTCTGCCGGCTGGCTTTTGCCTCCGGCTGTTTCTTTAGTTGCCTGCGGACAGAGGGTTTCTGCCCCGGTTCCCGCATATCCGTGAAAATATCGGATAACGGCTGCTCCCAGCGTTCCCCGAAGCCGCGGACCACCGTGCCCGCCAGCGCGCCGCTTTCCTGAAACATTTTCAGTGTGTCAAAAGCCTGGTCAAACAGCATGATATTTCTTTTATCCACACAGGGGGCAAAGTGGATCACCCCTTTGGGGTAGTCTCCGCCAGTGCCGATCCAGCCCCGGACAAAATCATCATAGCCTTTTGTGATCCCGGCGTCGGCCAGTTCGTTGGCATGGCTGGAAACCATTGTACTTGTAGCTGCATACTGATAGCCTAAGACCAATATGCCTGTTTTCGGGTTATACATAAAGCGCCGGTTATCAATCTGCTGCATATCAATCACCTGCCTCCTAGTATCAATCCGCATAAGCTCCTTTGTAATCGATGTCTTTTCTATCTGCATCCCTCCCGTCCATTGATTTGTCCGCAACTTACACCCGTTTTGGGGCGTCAGAGTATTCTAATACAGCCTCCCTTCAAACCGGGGTCCGAAAGCCTTGAAAAGCAAGCCTCTTTTTGACCAAGTTGCGGACATATTACCCTTAATTTTTCCTGATCCGGCGCTTGCGTTCCCGCTCGGATTTCCGTCTGGCAAAGGCGCGGCAGGAATCCGAACAATACGCCTGGCTGGTGGTGGGAAGATATGCCTTGCCGCAGACCGGGCAGTTTTTTTGTTTCAGGGAAGTGTCCTCGCCGGTAATGGAAGATTCCAGCGCCGTGTCCACCGGCAGCACCGCCTCCTGAAAGTACCGGCAGAAAGAGCCGGTCCACCATTTATGCAGCATATAACAGGGGCAGTCTAAGGGGAGGCAGAGCCTATCCTGATTGTCATGGTTGGCGCAAAGGTCTGTTACCAGCCTTCGGACCCTTGCCCGTTCCTGCCTGGTTAATTCCCGTGAGGGCTGCCCGTTCATTTCCGCCTGCCTTTCTTAGCCGGAAATTCCAGCTTGAAATTCACATATTTGCCGCCTGTATCATCCAGCAGCACCACGGCGTCATAGGTCTTTCCCGTCTTTTCGCTGTAAAGCCCGGACATGGAAACGCGGCCCTCTTTCAGAAGGGCCGCCGCCACAGATTTAGTTATGGATTTTTTCTTGCCGGAAAAGAATTTATTGTCTTTCCACAGCGCAAAAGCACAGTCTTGGTTATCACAAAAGAAGCCTTTTTTACCCTCATATACGGTTCCGCCGCAGCGGGGGCAGGTGCCGACAGCTTCACGCCCGTTTCTCTTTGCATCTGGGAACAGACCGGTAAAACATTCCTCCGGGGCGGTATGGGCCTTGACAAGCGCCCGGCTCATATCTGCGATCCCATCCATGAAATCTTTTGCCGGAACTTCGCCGCGCTCCACCTGCTTTAACATGGATTCCCATTCCGCGGTGAGCATGGGCGATTTGATGTTATCCGGCAGGACCAGAATCAGGTTCGTACCTTTTTCCGTGGGGATAAGCTGCTTTTTCTTCCGCTGCACAAATCCGGCAGAGACCAGTTTCTCCAAAGTAGCCGCACGGGTGGCCGGGGTGCCTAATCCTTTGCGCTCGGCGTCCTCCGGCATGTCCTCGGTGCCGGCGGTCTCCATAGCTGCCAAAAGGGAATCCTCCGTATAATGCTTCGGCGGGGAGGTTTTGCCCTCCCGGACACTGGCAGAAACCGTTTCAAAAATCTGCCCCTCCTGCAGCACGGGAAGGGAGGCGTCTGTATTCTCGTCATCCTCCGGTTTGGATTGTTTCAATCCCATGCGGTAGAGGCGTTCCACTTCCTTCCATCCGGCCTGTAATACGGTTTTTCCTTTTGCCGTGAAAGAACGGTCCCGGCAGTCTAAAACCGCCGTCACCGCCTCGAACCGGTGCGCCTGAGCCGTGGCAGAAAGCAGCCTTGCGGCGATCAGCGTCAGTACATCCTGTTCCCCGGAGGGAAGCTCCGATAAATCCGTCCGGGCAATCTCCACCGTAGGGATAATGGCATGGTGGTCGGTGACTTTGCTGCCATCCGTTACGCGGTCAATATCCGGTTCCCCTACGCAGCCCTTTCCAAAAGGCATATGATCCCGCAGCCAGAGAACCAGAGAAGCGGCGGTTGCCTGCATATCCTCGGTCAGATACTGGCTGTCCGTCCGGGGATAGGTCGCCAGCTTTTTCTCATAGAGGGATTGCACATAGTCAAGGGTCTGCTGCGCCGTATAGCCATAGATACGGTTACATTCCCGCTGCAAAGTCGTCAGGTCATACAGGCGGGGCGGCTGCACCGCCTTAACCTGCTTTTCCACGGACAGCACTAAAGCACCCTGCCCGTCACAGTCCATACGGATTTTTTCAGCTTCATTTCTCCCAGACAGCTTTTCGCCGGAGGCAGTAAAGCCGCCGCAGGTGATCTCCGGCACATAGAAGGGCTTGCTCGTAAATGCCTGAATATCCGCCTCCCGCTGTACCAGAAGGGCCAGCGTGGGCGACATGACGCGCCCCACATTCAGCGTGACGCCATACAGAACAGAGAAAAGCCGGGTGGCGTTAATACCGATTAGCCAGTCAGCCCCGGCCCGACAGACCGCCGCGTCATAGAGCTTATCGTAGTCGCTGCCAGGACGCAGGTGTTCAAACCCGTCACGGATCGCCGCGTCCTCCATACTGGAAATCCAGAGGCGTTCCATCGGTTTCTTACATCCGGCGTGTTCATAGACCAGACGGAAGATCAGTTCACCCTCACGCCCGGCATCGGTAGCGCATACCACCGATTCCACCCGTTTGTCTTTCATCAGCCGGCAAAGAAGGTCAAGCTGCTTTTTCTTATCCTTCGGCACTTCATATTTCCATTCTTCCGGCAGGATCGGCAGATCACCATAACGCCATCTGGCATACCGTTCCCCATAAGCCTCCGGCTGTGCCAGTTCTAGAAGGTGCCCCACGCACCAGCTCACCAGGTAGCCGCCACCCTCTATGTAGCCGTCTTTTTTCTCATTCGCACCCAGAACCGCCGCCAGCGACATGGCGACAGAGGGCTTTTCCGCAATTACTAATTTCATTCCTGTAACCTCCATTTCTTTGAATTAGAAAAGGCAGCATAGCCGCTGCCCCTTATAAGCTCGGTTCCTGTTTGGTTTTCTGTCTTTCTTTTGGTGCTTTTGCCTCTCTTTCCTGTACCTGTGCTTTATTTTCGGAAAGACGTTCCAATAGTCCTTTTTCCTGTTTCCGCCCCAAAGTTTTCGCTGCCCGGTCATAATACTGTACTTTATCGGAAAGTAAATCCTCTGGCGCAACCTGAGTAGCGTTGACTTCCTTTACCATATCCTCCAGTTCTTTAGCCTGCATGTTCCCGTTATCCGGCACAATTAAAACCTCATGGATTGATGATGGAAGTACATAAAAGTTGGAACCGATCAGTTCACCAATTTTCTCCAGTACGCCATCCCGCGCCAGAACACCGGCGCCATCCATTTTGCTTTGGCTCGTTAGGACATACATAGGTACAGCACCAGTTTCTACCAGTTCAGGTCGGTTAAATAAATTTGTAGGTTTAGCAGACAGCATCATCTCTGACATCACATCATCCATTGTATAAAAGCAGACAGGATTTCGGGTGTTTTCTGTTGCTACTGTATCGTCGTGAAGCTGCTCCTGTGTAATCCCCCAAAGATTCAACATATCATTTGTAACAACAGCGGAAGCCGTTCCGTTGCTGTCCTCCATGATCTGAATCCGGTAGGTTGCCGCCAGTTCTCCACATGCGGTGTGGGGTTTATCTTTCAAATATTCCTGATTCTTTTCCGGGTCGCACAGACGGATAGCAAGCAGCGGCCTGACTGTTTCATAATCCTGAAGTCCTTTCACATCAATAGGAAGCTCCAAGCTGTTTTCCATTTTTATCTGTGCAATTTCCTTCATAATGTCGTCCATCGGGCGGCCTTTGCCAAATTGTTCCTCATAGTGTTCCAGATAAATGGACGGCGCAACCTTTTCATCATCCTTTCGGATGATAAGCCCTGTAAGAGTCCGATCATTTCCTTTTGTGATTTTTTCAAGGGTTATCTTTGCATCCTGATAGTCCACCGGCAGATATTCCCGGATATGGTTTTTGATATTTTCTGCAAATTCCTGATTCATTCGTTTTCCTCCTGTTTCCTGTTTTCTAACCATTCATCTTCCTGCTTTCCTGTCTGCATGTAAATACCGGCCCGAGAGCGCCACGTGCACGCGGTTCGAGCGCCACCTTACCGGAGACGAGCGCCACGCAAGAAAAAGCGGTATAATAGTGGAGCGCGGGAAACTGCGACAACTATTATAGGAGGGCTACCCAATGGTAGATTACCGAGAGATCTTGAGACAGGCAAGCCAGCAGAACAGCCAGCGAAGCATTGCGACCAGTGTACACTGTTCCAGGCATACCGTAAGCGACGTATTATCCGCAGCAGCAGAGAAGGACATCCGCTGGCCATTGGAAAGTGACATCAGCAACGAGGAACTGGAGCAAATCTTGTTTCCAGAGAAACACCAGGCCAGCAACCGTTATGCAGAGCCGGACTACGCCACCATCCATAAAGAACTGGCAAAACCAGGTGTAACGATGACGCTGCTGTGGGAGGAGTATCGTGCCAAGTGCTACGAGAATGGTCAGACCCCATACCAATCCACCCAGTTCGGAGAGAAGTACCGCCGCTGGGCACGGGTGACCAAAGCAACAATGAGGATACAGCACAAACCCGGAGACGCCATGGAGGTTGACTGGGCGGGTGATACCATCCCGGTATTCGACCCAGTGACAGGAGAGGAAGAATCGACATATCTGTTCATAGCAGTTCTTCCATGTAGTTGTATGGTATATGCGGAACCTTGCATGGACATGAAAACGGAAAACTGGCTGCTATGCCATGTGCACGCCTATAACTACTTCGGCGGCGTGACCCGGCTGCTAATCCCGGATAACTGCAAGACTGCAACTGTCTCCAACACCAGATACGACACGGTTCTAAACCGCAGCTACCAGGAGCTTGCCGAACATTATGGTACAGCGATCGTACCAGCCAGAGTGCGCAAACCGCAGGACAAGAGTCATGCCGAGAGCACAGTCAGGTTTGCAGAAACATGGATCATTGCGGCCTTGCGTGACCAGAAGTTCTTCTCGTTAAGCGAAGTGCGCACCGCCGTCCGGCAGAAATTGGAGGAACTCAACGACCGCAAGTTCAAGCAGAGAGCAGGTTCCCGGCGTAGTGCCTATCTTGAGGAAGAAAAGGAATATATGCTGCCTCTGCCGGTTGGTGATTTCGAGCCAGCCGTATGGTCAGTGGCAAAGGTAGGAACGGATTATCTTATCTCGGATGGCCGGAATAAATACTCTGTTCCTTCCACTTTGATCGGGGAGAAAGTAGATATCCGCGTTACCAGTCAGATTGTGGAGGTGTTCTTCCATGGAAATCGGGTAGCAGCTCACCGTAGGTTCCAGACAAAACAGCATGACCCAATCATTAAACCAGAGCACCTTACTCCTGAACATAGAAAGTATCTCAACTACAATGCGGAACACTTTACTGAATGGGCAGCTTCTGTTGGCCTCATGACGGCGAAAGTGGTCCGCTGTTTTCTTGCCTCCGATAAAGCACCAGAACAGGGTTACAAATCCTGCGTAAGCCTTATGAAACTCATGGAGCGGTACGGTGCCAGCCGTCTGGAAAACGCTTGCGAGCGCATCTTGTCCTACAGTTCAATTCCCTCTGTACGAAATATTGCCAGTATACTGAAAAACGGGCAAGATAAAGTCATGGCCAAGAAGGAAGAACCTGTAGCTTCCAACAGCTATGGCATAACCCGTGGCGCGGCTTACTTCCGCAAGGGAGGTGCTGACAAGTGATTTCTCCGCAGACTGTGGACATGTTAAAATCAATGAAGATGAGTGCTATGGCCGCTGAATTTGAGAGCCAGCTCACTGATTCCTCCTACAAGGACCTGAGCTTTGAGGAGCGCCTGGGCCTGCTGGTGACTGCCGAATGGAACCGCCGACAGACCAACAAGGTGAACCGCTTTATCCGCAACGCCAGGTTTTCCGCACCATCCGCTACTGTAGAGAATATTGAGTATTATGAGGACAGGCAGTTGGATAAGTCTCAGATACTCCGATTCTCCACCTGTCAGTATGTTGACGATGGCCACCATATTATCCTCAAGGGTGCTTCTGGCAACGGTAAAACATACATTGCCTGTGCATTGGGAAACGCCGCCTGCCGCCGGTTTAAGTCTGTTCTATACATTCGTATGCCGGAGTTGCTGGACGAGCTGAATATTGCTAGGGGCTGCGGTGAGCTGCAAAAGCTGCTGAAAAGCTACAAGAAAGTGGATCTGCTCATTGTTGACGAGTGGCTTATTCGCTGTCTTACTCCTCAAGAATCCTATGACCTTCTGGAAATCATGGAGGCCCGCTGTGGACAGCAGCCTAACCGCTCCATGATACTCTGTACTCAGTACGAACCCGAGGGCTGGTACAGGAGGATCAATCCTGACCCCGAGAGCGATAGCCCCATCTCTGAGGCTATTATGGACCGCATTATCCACAATGCCTTTGACGTGACTGTCGGCGGCAGGATCTCTATGCGAGAACGGCATGGATTAAATGGCTCTGACCACATCTCCGATTAAATAAACCTATTCCACCCCTCTGGCGCTCTGCTCCGGCGGGGTGGCGCTATTTCCCCGGTGGCCTGGCGCTCGAATCGCGTGCACGTGGCGCTCTCGGGCCGGTATTTACACTGCAAAAGACACATCAGCACAACGCTGGCAGACATCCCTCCGGTGAATGTAAGAAAGTGTGTAATCATGTTCCACATAAAAATCGCCTCCTTATTGAGTTTGGTTAATAAAAAACGCAAAGGCTTTCAACACCCTTGCGTTTTATTACAAAGAAAAAGCACCACCAAAAATATGTGGCGCAGTTTCAAAGATATTTAATTAGGGGAAGGGAAGATTAGATGATCTATAAGCATTGATTCATGTGTAAAAATCATAGCATATTCAAATTATCCCTTTTTCTTATGGAGCTTTAAGTCAATATTTTTTGTTGCTGCTGCATCCTGCAGTAATCCGGCAACAAAAGCGCTTTTTTCTTTGAGCGTCATTGTTTCCATATCAGGTTTACGATCAATTTCTCTAAGTACCGTTTGCAGCTCTTGCAGTTCCAGCAGATTGACGGCTACACAAAAGAGTGTCTTTTTGCGGCCATCATTATAATTGGATAATAAAACCTCCAGAATGTTGGCCTTCTCCGCCTGCTCTGCATTATAAGCGTCTATCCCGAATCGTTTGGCCTTTTCCATATCGGATTTTCGGTTTCGGTGTGTTATAAAAGAATCAAAATCGTCAATATGACTGTATTTTTCGCAAGGGTATTCGCTGCAATGGAAACAATATTCAACACCGCCATGCTCCATGCTGCACCTTGCGATTTTGCAGGACTGGTTCCCCTCACCGCCGCCGCAGCCGGGGCAGTTTTTATTCAAGAACATAGGGCAAAGCCCACAATTCAAACCGCATAGAGCGAATAATTGGTTTGGTCGGTTAAATCCTTTCATGGCATCTCCTAATGTAAAATAAATCCTAATCTTTGCTAAACGAGACTCTCAGCGGACAGCTATCGAATCCCTGTTGTATGCTTGGCAATACTTCATCCTATTCGGATTTCCTTATTTCATTTTTTCTTGACACTCACTGCATTCTCTATCATGGATTGAAATGATTCCTCCACATTTTAGGCAGGTATATTTCTCTCTCTGCTCTTCCATAAACATTTCCAAACCATGTTGACGGACAGCTTCGCTGTTTGCCATGAGGCTTGCCTGATACCGCTTGTTATAGCTTTTTTCAAGATTTTTTATCTGTTTACATGGATATTCGGAACATTCAAAGCAATAGGACAGTTCTTTGCTCCTGATACAATCTTTTATTTTGCACTTACGGCAATGTTCTGGTTTTCCCTTATCACTATTTAAGCAGCCTGCACATGGCTTTTTGTGATAGCAATGTTTATAGCAAACAAGACAATTCATTCCACATGGAGCAAACATGTTTGTGTCAATATTTTCTTTCGGCATTTTCATAAGTTCTTGTCCTTCTAAAAGTCAGGAAGTTATCAGTCATATTTTTCGATATTTACCGTGGCAATCGCAGATTGATTTGGCTCGCCCGTGACAAGGTCTTGAGGAGCCGGTATCAACATCATAAAGCCGTCTTTCTCATATCGTTGTTTATATCCCTGCGCATATTTTTCATCAACAGAAATATGCTGTACCTGTCCGATAACCATTGCAGTAATTCCCGCGCCGCTTAAATCCTGTATCTCTTTCAAAGTACATTCCATATTGATAAAAGCTTCTTGAATGACTGGTGCATGAACCGTTTTTGCATTGGAAAGTGTAAAGTTTCCTGCTGCAAATTCATCTGTGTCAAGGTCATTGTGGTTAATCGTATCTATCAGTTGATCGTAGCAGCTTATCGGAAGAAAATTGATACAAAAACAGTTCTCCCTTTGGATATTGGTATAGGTATGTGTATGTTGGTACAAATTTCCCATAACAGCAAAGAAGGCTGTTTTATCTCCATGAAAGCAGCTCCAGGAGTGAAAGCAGACATTTGGTTTCCCATTTTCTTTCCATGTAGTAATTGCAAATAAAACGGTTGGTATGCCTGCTGTTGTTTCAAAATGTGAAAATAATTCAAATTCTTCTGGATATGATGGCTTAAAATACTGCGGGAAATCTTTTCCTATCTCTATCTTCATTATCTCACCTCCAATAAAATTTCGATTTGTTCAATTCCATAAACTGGAACTTATAGGTACTATTGACTTACTACTGGCTTTCCATCTTTGTCAAGCAAAGGGGTAAATCCTGCCGCATTTCCATTTCTATGAAAAACATAGTTTACACCAGTTTGTGTATCAACCCAAATTTCAACCACATCAATCTTTCCCTGCTGATAAATCTTTTTAAAACGCTCCATAAGTATTCCTCCTTAAATATGAATTTGAAGTCTAAACCACATTTTCACCTAAAATTATTTTAGGCATTGTGGTTAAACAGCGATTCCAACGTTTATAGAATTTCTCTACACCAAGTTTTGAAATTCTTGCATGTGCTTCTTCATTTTCCAGCACCCAATACAAGACATATGTTACCTTACCTACATTTCTTGTAAGACGAACAGGTAATTCTCCCTCTTTAACAGCATTAAAATCTTTTTGTCGGTGGGTACGTTTTATGTAATGTACATCAATGACACCATCTTGCTTCAAGTAAAATTCCGCTACTTCCCTCATCAGTTCTTCAATTTCATCTAACTTGGTCAGTTTTGCCTCATATATACATATTTCATTAAACATAAAATACCTCCACAAATGTCGATTTGTCGCTTTTACTTCCCAGTATATTCATAAGCCGGAATCAGCTTTTTCATTTCATAATTTCTCGGTTCTGTTTCGTTACTCGCCGACAACCAGGAAGTTATCTTATCGACACAATCCACCCGCCACCCTGAACCAAATACTGAAACTCTGTCAGTTCTGGTGTATTCATCACTTTCAAAAGCTCTGCAAGGTCCTTAACTGTTTTCATGCTTGGAAGGTGGCTATATTCGACCCATTCCATAAGCCCTTCTTTCGATGAAACAACATTCCCCAACCACTCTGTTGCCTTAAACAGCAATACAACATACCTTCCGTTTTCTATCGGAAACTGCTTTATGCCAACTAACCTGGGATTTGTAATTACTAATCCGGTTTCCTCTTTCATCTCCCGGATCACAGCATCCACAAACGATTCTCCCTGTTCTACATGACCTCCCGGCAAGGCATACCCTTGCCAGTCTTTCTTTGTCCTGTTCTGAAGAAGGACCCTATCTCCATCCTCTATTAAGCATAAGACCGTCAGTTCAACATTCTCTGTTCTGCTCATATTTGCATCCTCACAACTTCGATTTTCCGCTTTAGAATTCCTAATAAACAAATTTATATTCAAATGGAATTTCGTATTTTCTTTACATTTCTGTTCATAAGATGACGTCCTAAATTTCTATAAGCAAATGCCTTTATAACAGATATTTCCTGCCGGTGCTCTTTCAACAAATCATCCGGACAGTCATATATTCCAAAATCCTGATTGATACCTTCACTTTGTATATAGGTGTTATTCCCATCAAAATCAATGACAGGGTGCTGAAAGTCTTTTACGGCAACGCCATAGCCGCAGAATGCCCCGATACAATCGCTGTGTACCTGCTGTAATTTAGAGAAATATTTGTTGTCTAAAATAAACGCTTCCAATTCATACCAAATATCTTCAAAGAATACCTCTACCCAACTATGCAATACATTTTTTGGAGCTGACCTGTAAACCAATCCCGTCATTGCCCCTTTTTGCAGTTTCTTGTCAATCGTAAATCCATGTACCCTGCATGGAATATTGCAGGCTCTGAGCAGCGCCATAAACAGGGTGCCTTTTGTATTACACTGACCGTAACCGTCAGCAAGAACTTTGGATGCGGGAATACTGTCGTCTATATTATATCCAAACGGGATTTCGTCCCTCACATAGTTGTAGATTGCTTTTATGCAGTCAAAATCAGATAATTCCAACCAACCTCTGTTTTGTATTAAATTCTGAATATGGATATCTGAATAATCAAGCATATTCGTTTCTTGTATGTATCTGTCCACCGCATCATATCCTTTCATTGATGTCTGACTCTTTGATAATGTATTCTTATGTCCGAAAAACTAAAAGTTACTTCTTTTTGTTTTTTATAAAGCAGTTGTTATTCCACATATACTAATATCTCCATCAAACTGGAATCTTTATCAATATTATCGCTATTCAACAATACGAATGCTATAAACATTAGTAATCTGTGCAGGAAATGATTCTGCAATCGAACCGTCATATTCAATTTCCAAAACATCTCCAACTTCCGGCTCCGGTGAAAGATTCTTATTTGTCATAGGGACTGTTATTTGGTCTGCAATGTTCAATTCTGTACTTCCGTCAACGGGCTCGACAAGGTAATTGCCATCACGTATTTCTAATATAGTCACTTGAAATGTGGCTTTTCCGTTTTCGTACACATCTGATTCTCCACCACTTATACTTCCAACAATCGCTTGCTGTGTCTGTTCTGTTTCGTCAAAAACATTTTTATCAATCTCAGGCATATCTGAAACATCACCACCTCTTACAGGTTCTCCACTGCCAGTTGCTTTATCACAAGCAACTAATGACAACATACAAATCAATACCAAAAATAATGCCAATACCCTTTTCATAGAAATACCTCCTGAAATCCTGCTTTTACGCTCTCTGCAATTTTCCAACAAACCTGAAGCTGTAGCACTATTGACTTACTATTGGTTTTCCGTCTTTGTCAAGCAATGGGGTAAATCCTGCCGCATTTCCATTTCTATGAAAAACATAGTTTACACCAGTTTGTGTATCAACCCAAATTTCAACCACATCAATCTTTCCCTACTGATAAATCTTTTTAAAACGCTCCATAAGTATTCCCCCTTAAATATGAATTTATTTACTGTTCCATATCATTTGACCGCCCAAATAAACGTTTTCTATCCCGTCTATATCGATGGATGTTTGGTATTGACCGCTTGAAAACAGAAAAGATACAAGTACTTTTTTTGCACTTATAAACACATTATTTCCCTCTTGTTCAAATTTCCATCCTCTAAGGGCAACCGCAGGTTCTTTTGCAGATACTTGCAACTCTAAAGTTGAGTTATTTTGCGTGATATTATATGCTAATTGCTCTCCATCAATCGGTTCTCCTATTACAAATAAATTTAACAAAATGCACAATATAATAATTCCTAAAGTTGCAATGCCTATCCCTATTTTCTTCTTCACAGTATGTTCCTCCATCAATCCCGATTTGTTTATTCATCCATCTTATATTAGCTGTTTAGAAGTTTTGTCAAATCCTCAATAGAAATGTCCATTTTCACAGAAATTTCTTCCATTGTCATGCCGGAAGCAAGAAAACGCTTTATCACCATTTTCATATCCTCGCCAACCTCTATGATATGCCCATCTAAATCGTAAAACCGAATCACCCGCTGACCCCAGCTATCTATGTTCGATTACTTCTCCCAGATATTCAATGTCCGGGTATTCTTTCAGTTTGTTCAGGAAACTGTCAAAGTCCTGTTCCTCAAAGACGATTCCCGCATTGTTAGCCTTTTTCAGGACACACTCTTTCGGCAGGCCGACCAGCCAGTCAAAATCCTGCTGCAATGCCAGACCGCAGGTAAAAGCAATGTTTCTACCGTAATCCTGGAACACCTCTAATCCGAACAAATCCTCATAAAATTTTCTTGAGGCATTAATGTCAGCCACCGATTTTTATTACCCAGAAGTAAAACTTTCCCGTTCTTAGCATTGATGATTGTTTCCTTTTTGCATTTTGGTCAGTAGAGAAGAAAGTTTCGTTTCTTAATTCCGTATCTTCCCGTATCATTGTCCGAGTTTTATTGTCGCAGATAGGGAAATATATCCGTTCTGTTCCATTCAAACTATTGCCCTCCAACCTATTTGGATTTTTGTTTATTCAAAAGTATTGCACATATAATTACCGCCGCACAAAATACAAGAATTAAATACCATAGATTTTCAAGGCAAAAACCATTATCTAACATCAATCGGTATCCCCAAGAAGCGGGAAAAATACGCCCTATGGTTTCAAGAAAATCGGGCAGCAAGTCGATAGGGAACATAATCCCTGAAAGCATAATCGAGGGTAAAAACACAAGTTGCGCTATCATCGTCAGCTTTGCCTGATTTTTTACAACTAACCCTAATATACTTCCAATACTCAGCGACACAATGATGTATATAGCAAGCGCAAGAAAGAAAAATGGAAGCTGTACTGGCAAAGCCGCCTCAAACAGTATCGGGGCAAGCAGTAATATAATGGCACAGCTAATCATCAAATGCACAAATGCAGAAAGAAACATTGTAACAAGACCTAAATATAAAGGTACTCCATTTGCTTTATAAACCTTTTTTACATCACTTCCATAAGTTTCAACCAACGATGGCGGCAACCCAATAAACGCTCCCATTGAAACGCTCATCACAATCATAGATTGTATCAGCGTGCTTCTCATTTCGGGCATAACAGAAGTAAAAATACCACCCATAAGCAGAAAGAAAATAAGCGGAACGATATAGCAGGTTACTAACAAAGATTTACTGCGCATATCCAATTTCCATTGTAATGCTACGCCATATAAAAAACCGTTCATTTAAGCTTCCCTCCTTGCCATTTCGATAAAATGCTGTTCCAGCGTGCCGCGATCAACTTTAATATCTAATACATGGATTTTTTTCTGTTTTAATTCCCCCAGCAAGGAAATCAAAGTGTCCTCGACATTGTCCGTTTCAAAAGTGTTGTCTCCTTGCTGCGTCTTAATATGAATAAAGTATTTTCTTCCAACCTTATCGGTCAGTTCCGACGCTGTTCCGCAAAAGGCAATATTTCCGTTATTCAAAATGGCAATGCGGTCACATAGGGTTTCTACTTCCGCCATATCGTGGCTTGCCAAAACGATTGTTTTTCCGTGTGATTTGAGCTTTCGGATTTGTTCGTGAAGAGATAGTCTTCCTTCGACATCAAGCCCCGCAGTTGGTTCATCGAGAAAAATAACATCGGGATTGCCGATAAGTGCAAGGGCAAGATGTAACCGTCTTTTCTGCCCTGTGGATAATTGTATATACTGCTTCTTTTCAATTTCTTTGATACCAAGACCGTTAAGCATGGCATAATCAATTTTTGTCTTATTCCATTTTGCAAACAGCTTTACAGCCTCCATTGGCTTGATATGGGCGGGCAAAGATGATGATTGTAACTGAATACCCATTTTCCCGTTTACAGTAATCGCACCACTGTCATATTTTCTTAGACCTTCGATACATTCAAGCGTTGTCGTTTTTCCTGCTCCGTTTACGCCGAGCAGAGCAAAAATTTCTCCTTTTTCAATTTGAAAATCAAACCCCTTGAGAACCATGTGGCTTCCGTAACTTTTCTTTAATTCACGAACTTGTATTGCGTCTTTCACGGTTTCACCTCCTCAAAGGGATTTGTTCCAAGTCTTGAAAAATAGACTTGCAAAGCTGGATCTATATAATCGTTTACGATTTTTTGCCTTTCTTCCCAAGCGTTTGTGGCGGTATCAATGTTACCGACTTCCATCAATTTCGGAAGCATACTCATATCACCATTTGTAAACTCCATAATCAGGCCCCAATATTCTTTTACAACCTGTTGGCATTTTTCGCTTTCAGGCGGTACATTTTCCTTTTGAAGCTGTATGATTTCATCACTCAGGCGGTTAAATCTGTCCATAAAATCTAAGCCGCTTTCCTTATCGAATTGACTGCGTATATGGTCGAGTGTATCATCATCGAAACGCTTAATAAGATAATAAGAGTCATTCTCCATTTGTAGATTGACAATAATATCTGCATACTTCTTAAAGTTGACCGTCTGCATTTGTAAAACTTCTGCTTTTAACTGTTCTATTGCTGACAAAGAAACCTTTAGCTGTTCTATTTTTTGGCGTATATCATCTGCCTGCTCTGTAAGAGCATTTGCAATATCAGCCGGTGTCTCTAAAGAAATCAATCGCCCCTTTATATCGTCCAAAGAAAACCCTAGTGATTTCAAAGATATAATCTGATGAAGTGTGACCAAATCTTTATCTGTATAAAGTCTGCGTCCACCTTCGCTTTCTGCCGATGGGGAAAGCAGTCCTTCTTTATTGTAGTATTGTAGAGTACGGACGGTAACACCCATTTTCTTTGCCACTTCGCCAACTGTCATAAACCCTTGCGGAATTGCTCTGTATTTTGCCATAATTATTTACCTCCTCATATCTATTATAAATCATTACGCAGCGTCACAAACAAGACCTTTTTTAAAAGATTTTTAGGCGGCAAAGATTTTTCACCGCCACCTTTCTGTACTTATGCAAAGATGATTTCCTTTTCCACAATCTCCTTTGCACACGCTCGTATGCTATTCATTCTCTGTGAAATCCAAAAGTTTAGATTTGCCCTATCCATTCTAAAGCGTTTTCCGTCTTTAGCTGCTCTGTGATGCCCTGCACCCGTTTCATCTGCGCTGTGAGCCTTTCCGTACGTTCCTGTGCTTGTTTATCTATATCGGCAAGGTAAAAGTGTTCAGTCTGCCGCTTGTAAGTAGCGTTGTGTATCATGTATTAGCTGTTTATGATTTTGTCAAATCCTCAATAGAAGCGTCCATTTTCACAGAAACTTCTTCCATTGTCATGCCGGAATCAAGAAAACGTTTTATCACCATTTTCATATCCTCGCCAACCTCAATGATGTGTCCATCCAAATCGTAAAACCGAATCACCCGCTGCCCCCAGCTATGCTCGATCACTTCTCCCAGATATTCAATATCCGGGTATTCTTTCAACTTGTTCAGGAAACCGTTAAAGTCCTGTTCCTCAAAGACGATTTCCGCATTGTTGGATTTCTTTAATACCTTTTCTTTTGGCAGATCTACAAGCCAGTCAAAATCCTGCTGCAATGCCAGGCCGCAGGTAAAAGCAATGTTTCTGCCATAATCCTGGAACACCTCTAATCCGAACAAATCCTCATAAAATTTTCTTGAGGCGTTAATGTCGGCCACCGATATAAGCGTACATACATGTTTCATGCAAATACTCCTTTCAAACTGTGGTTTCCCATTTCCACAAAAGGTTATCTATAATTCTCTGTAAGTCCAACCGAATTTGTCACTGGCCTTCTCGGTTGAACGTTTATTATACCATAGAGCAGCCTGTATCTCCACTTTTTCATATCCGGTTTTGTCCAAGATTTGTCCTGTTTTTGTCCAAGATTAACCCTACGGGTATTTCCCGCAGTACCTTTTTCATCTGGTGCGCAAACCGGATGGTCCTAACCGTGCCGCCTTTTTCCCTCCCGTCATACACAGCGATTACCCGGTCTGAGTGTTCCACCATGTAGCGGTTCCGGTGGGAATAGACGCTGGGATGGCATTTCTCCTGCATAACAACAACATCTGCGCAAGCCTCCAGCATTTCATAAGTCCGGCCCTTTGCCATCAGGCTGTCCAGGCGCTTTTGATAGGGAATGACAGCAATCAGCTCCAGCGCCGGATTTGTCTTTTTCTTCTCCAGCACGATCTCGGCAAAATACTGGTCCACGCCGTCAGCAAAACCGCTCATAAAGCGGGTAAACCCGTCCGCAACGGCAGAATCAATTTCACGCCGCAGGGCTGCCTTTACACGGCCTATCTCTTTCTGGGGTAAATCTCTGTGCCCGGTGACACAGCAAGTCTTTCCTTCCATTTCTATTCCTCCATCCGATAGGTGTTATTCTTCACTTTCTATATTGTAATAGATTTAATTTAGCGAGTCAACGAAAACACCCTTTTTCCCTTTGCGAATAATGCAATGGTGTGAGGTACAATCTATTACAGAATAGGAGGTGAAGGCGATGTATGAAGATTTTGTCCCGGAACGGCTGGCAAAGCTGCGGACACAGAAAGGTGTATCTGCGCGCGATATGTCCTTATCGTTAGGACAGGCAAACAACTACATCAACAACATTGAAAACAAAAAGTCACTTCCCGCTATGCAGTCTTTTTTCTATATCTGTGAATACCTGGGCGTGACGCCGCAGGAATTTTTTGATGAGGGTAACACCTATCCCGAAGCCTTGCGGGAATTTATCGCAGAGGCGAAACAGCTCGACTCCAAATCCATGCAGTATATCCTCGGTATTATGAAAGAGCTCAATAGCAGAAAGTAAGCGGTCACGGTGCTGGCCGCTCTATTTGTAAATTTTTTTCGTACCCCTTGCATAAATCCCTCAAAGTGGATATACTATAAGTAAGAAAGTGAGAATTTCCTACTTTCAAACTCAAAGTAAAGGAGATGATCGTATGCTGGCCGAATTGCGTCAAAAAGCCCAGGTCACAATTCCAAGAGAAATCATTGTCAAACTCGGTCTGTCCGAAGGCGATAAACTGGACATCTTCGAGAAGGACGGTTCCATCTGCATCATGCCGGTGGTTGTCTATCCAAAGAACACCCTGAATGAGCTCCGGGAAGAAATCGACGGGGTAAAAGCAAAAATCGCATCCGGGGAGCAGCCTGTCTTTGACAGCGTGGACGCCCTGTTTGACAAATTGGAGGCGGAATGATGGCGTATGAGTTTACCTTTACGCCCCGTTTCCAAAAGCATTTTAAGGGTCTGACCGCACAGGAGAAAAAGCAGCTTAAAAACAAGCTGGAACTTCTGGCCGAAAATCCTTCCCATCCGTCGCTGCGCACTAAACGCATCCAGGGAACCACGGATCTTTTTGAGTGCAGCGTCAACATGGACATCCGCATTATCTGGTATTACGAAGGCGACAAAATGATTATCCTGGTGGACGTAGGGCATCACGACATATTAAAGCAGTTTTAAGCAGCAGGGCGGTACGCTATGACAGTGTACCGCCTTTTGCTGCCTTTCTTTTATTGTACCCTGCAATTCTCCTGATATGCCCAATCCCACTACCGGCGATAATTCCCGAATTACTCTCTAAAAGGCACTTTTTTATTTTCCTGTACTTCCAAATCCGCCTGTGCCGCGCTGCCCACCAAGCTCCGAAACAAAATCTGCGATCACAACCGGTGTAATCACAAGCTGGCCCACGCGGGAACCTTTGGAAAGCTCCTGTGTCTGATTGCTTACATTACTGATGATCGCATGAATCTCCCCACGGTAGCCGGAATCCACAGGAGGCAGTTCACAGACCAGCCCTTTTACCGCCATGCTGGTGCGGGGAAATACGAAGCCAGCGTACCCGTCCGGCACTTCAATCCCGAACCCAAGCGGAACCTTTGCGATCTCTCCCGGCTGCAAAATACAGTCATAGGGCATATACACATCCGCGCCGGCGTCATTCCCGTGTGGACGGAAAGGGCGGCGGCCCTCCGGCACTCCAAAGTCAATCAATTTGATTTTCATACACCGCCTCCTTCCAAAAGTACCGGGTAGTCGTTTCTTAAAATGTCCTCTGGCGTCATAGTTGCCGCCAGTTTCTGCCCACAGGTCATTTTTCCCTCCAGGCATTTGTCCATCTGGCAAAACGGTCCGGTCTGGGAAGGGGAGAACAAAGCCGGGCTGAGTGCGTAAAGTTCTTTCCAGATTTTCAAGAGTACGATCCGGGTTTCATCTGTATTTCTTCGACATACCCGCTGGCCGATGATGTGCTTCCACTGATAAGGCGTGGCGCTGATCATCAGCACATTCCGAAGCCCCTGGGGTGTGGCATATCCCGCCGCATCATGGCCGATTCCTTCGGCGCACAGCTTTTCGTAACAGTCCATGCCTTCGTGGCAGCTTTTTAAGTACAGTTCCCGGACCGCAGCCGGGGCGGCCAGAACCTCATAGGGTACGGCAAAATCCGCCTGCCCCGTATAATTGCTGTATTGTAAGGACGCGCTCATAAATTTTACCTCGTTCTGGTGCCTGGTGATCTGTGCCAGAAAACGCCGGCTTGCCCCCACAACAGCAACGGTAATAACAGCGAATTTTTGGACCGTGGGGTGTGGAAGGACGCTGATTGCCGCCACGGTATTTTCGCTGAATGATTTTTCATAAAGAGCCATCAGATCATCCATTGTGGCGATCCGGTGGCCCCTTTGGGTAAGCCTGGCTGTAAAGACCATGTTTTTCTCGGCCTCCGCAACCGCCTGGCAGTTCAAAATCTTCACTTCAATTTGGTTGATTGGTATGTCCCTCCTTTACAATGGCTTTCAGTAAGAACAGATAGTTGAGGCTGTCTGTGATCTTTTCATTCCATGTGCTTATATCGTAATCCGTATCACTGTCAAAGCACATGTCATACAGGGAGACGATATGCTTCGCCAGCATCCCGGCAAGGGCACGCTCCGGCGTGGTGTGCTGCAAAGCTGCCGCCGCCTTAAAAGCCCCCAGCCGGTCCGTATCGTCCCCGGTGTATTCTTTGGTTTTCTTTTGCAGAATGTCAGCGCAGAGCTGCACCTGCTCGTCAAATACGGCATTGACTTCCTTTTGTGTGATATGGCATCCCTCCTTTGAAAATGAACTGTCCCGAATTTTGTCTATTATTCGGGACAAATTTATATAAAGTTCCCGGCATTATGCGCTGGGAAGGTAGATCCAGTCGTGCATCAGGCATACGCTGGGTTCGTCCTCCCTGGGAACCAGGCGGTAGGTACATTCCCCGTACACGGTTCGTTTGTCCTCAATCTCCATGCCATACGCCTTATAGAAGCGGTATTCCAGGTTGGAAATGATACACCGCAGGGTTTGAAGCGCCTCCCGCTGTGAGGTCACGATCAAATCCCGGTCAATGCTGCGCTTTAAGAACAGCAGGGATTTATAAAGCTGTACTTCTGTCCGGTAAGGGCGGCAGTCCATATGTTCCAGCCAGCCGCTAAAAGCCACCGGCCCGCTCTGGATCACATCACGCTCCGGGTGGTAATACTCGTAGCAGTCCAGGTTCGCCGTATTCAGAAGATAGAGCATTTCCCGGACCTCATTTTCCGGCATATCATAGAACCGCAAAAGGGAGCGGTACAGATGGACGTAGCCGGGTATCGAAACAATGGCATTCACCATAAAAAAATCCTCCTAAATAGCAGGTGCGGGAGCAGACAGCCCCCGCACCGGTTTCCCATATTCTTGTTAATTGTTTACAGCCGCCAGCTTTCCCATGACAATGAAGCGGCTCGCGCCTCCGGGCGTACAGGTGGAAAGGGTCAGCACCTTATCACTGGAAGTCACCGTAACATCGGTTTCAATGACAGACCGGCCCGCCATTTCAGAAAGCCATGTGGTGTAGGCGCCGTCATCCTTGAAGCTAAGCCTCCAGGGAGAAGTGTCGCTGCCGGACTCGCTGGGTTTTGCCACAAACGCCGTGAAAATTTCCACGACATAGCCGCCGCCAGGGGTGACAAGGTACATCTGGGGGTGTCCGTCATAATAGCTCTGTTCGTCATACTCATTCAGCGCAGCGAACATGGAGCCGTCCCGCATGTTGTGTCCGTAGATAATGGTATTGCGGTCCGAAAAATCCTCCTGATTTTCATAGTCTGCAAACAGGCAGCCCGTCTTATTATAGGTGCCGTCATACAGGTGGTGCAGGTAATACTCGTTGTCGTCTGTCTGCGTGACCGGGTAGTTAATGGCCGTATCAGGAAGGGTAAGCCACCCGATGATGTCCGGCCCGGTTTCCCGAAGCACATCAAAATCCACTGTGGGGAGGACCACAGAAGGGTCCTCCCCGGCAGGTTCCGTTTCCGTGTTATCGTCCTCCGGCGCTTCGGCCTGCTCCGGCAGCTCTACAAGAGCCGAAATGTCCTCATAGGCTCCGGCGCTCTCTGAATACTGGTTCAGGTCGCGGACCATCAGGAACCCGCTGCCAAGTGCCAACAACCCGCAGAGGGAAACCACCGCAATACCAACAGCTTTTCTCTTTGGGGTATTTCTGCTGTACTTGCCCTTTTTGAAATAGGCTGCGGCAAACAGCCCGCCGCCAATCACAGCCAGCGCCAGAAGCCCGCCATACAGGAAAATGAAATTGTCATCCCCGGTCTGCGGTACCGCTTTGCCCGGATTGGACGGTGTGGACGGATTGGAAGGTGTTTTCGGATTATCCGGGGTAGCCGGTTTCTCCGGCTTTTCATTGAAGAACTGGACCGTTGCGGTTTCGTCCGCCTTGATCTCCACGGTGGCAGCGTCAGGAATGATATAGTCCTTACTTGCCCGGTTGGAGATTTCCGTTACGGTATAAATGCCAACGCGCAGCCCTTTGACCTCAATCACGCCGGATTTCGGGCTGGTAAAGGTCTCACAGTAGGAGCCGTCCGCATTCTTGACTTCAAAAGCAAACCCATCCTTACGCCCGTCGCTGGAATCCTTTGTAATCTTTAAGTTTCCGCGGTACGCCTCATTGGTAAAGCCACGTCCGGCCTCGCCATTTTCCACAACCGTCACCTGGCCGTCCTCTGTGATGGCAAAGTAGTAGGCGTTCTCGTCAAGCTGGTAGCCCTCTGGCGCCTTGCTTTCTTTCACAAAGTAGCCCTTTGCCAGAAGGCCCTCCGCGGTGTGGTAGCCCGCCTCCGATTCTTTCAGGGTACCGATCTTCATATCTTCGGAATCAAATTCCTTGTTGCCATTGGTGTCCTCATACAGATCGAATACCGCGCCGGAGAGGAAACGCAGGAAGGTGTTATTATCTTTGTCCTCCTTCTCCACAGAAGAAGGCTCGTCTACTGCCTCGGTTTTCATCACCTGCACGCTGCCGCGGATCAGAGTATTTTCCACTTTGATTTCAATGCGCTGGCCGTCCACACCGATATAGATATGGTGCTGTTCGGGGCTTACCGTATAAAGCGCCGGAGAGGAAATTTCCTTTACGATCCAGTGGCCGTAAGGGATATTCTCAAAGGCAAAGCTGCCGTCCTCTCCGGTGGCAACAGTGATCAGGGCGTTTTCCTCGGTAAATTCTTCGGTATCAGGTTTAAACAATCCCATGACCGCACCGGCCAGCTTCACATCTTCGCCGCCCTCCGGGTTTTCACCGACTTTCACGCCGTCCACACGCCCGCGCAGCAGGTCGTTGGAAACCGCTTCGCCCTCATTGACAAGAATCTGGACCAGCGCCGCCTCCTGGCCGGCATATTCAAAGACAACCGGATATTCCGTATCAGGGAGGATATAGGCGCTGTTTGTGGTGCGTTCCTTCACATAGTAGCTGCCAAAAGGCAGGTCGGAGGCAAAGGAAGCGTCATAGCCACCCGCCTCATTCGGGTCAATGGAAACCACTTCTAAAAGCCCGCCTGCCGGGATCACGCTGCCGTCAAGGGCCGTCAGGTCTGCGGAAGCATAAAGGCCGAAAGAAATATCTTTGTATTCCTCATTCATGCCAAGCCCGAACAGCTCGTCTGTTTCCAGTGCTTTAAGCAGGCTCACAGCCACCTTCTGGCGCTCGTCATAAAGTCCGATGGCGGTCTGCGTCACTTCCACAGTTTCACCCGCATAAGTAAGCTCGGCATATTCCGGCTGGGTATTTAAGACCATCCCCTCCGGCGCCTGGCGTTCTTCCAGACGGTAGCGGCCCAGGTACAAAAGTCCGCTCTGTGCCGTTCCATCCTCCCCTGTGGTAAGGGTTTCCACAACGGTATCTTTTGCCGCCCTGAGCGTCCCGTCTCCGGTATAAATGTCTTCATCCGCGATCACGTCATAGACCGCACCCGGAAGCCCGGCCACTTCATACACCGGCTGGTACAGGCCATCGTTCTCCTGGACGGAAGCGAATACCTCGCCGGTCTTGGTGATGGTAAGCTGCCCCTTCTGCGGCATATTATACTGCGTAACCGTGACAACGGCCTCGCTGCCGTCAATGGTAAACGGCACCGGTTCACTGGATAATACATATCCATAAGGCGCCGCCACCTCGTAAAGCTCATAATCGCCAGTGTGCAAAGGCTCCGGCAGCATCAGCCAGCCTTCATCCGATACATAGAAAGTATCAAGGGTTTCCGGGTTCGGATAATAGATTTCCTGGGTGACAAATTCCCCGGTAGACAAATCCTTGATCTGGAAGCCGGTACCCGTCATCGGGATAATATTGCCGGTCTCCGCGTCGCATTTCTCCACTTTCAGCCGTGCCGTGATGGTACGGTTATTCAGGATATAGCTGTAAGTCTGTCCGTTAGAAGAAATAAAGACCGTAAAGTCCGGGATAAACGCTTTGCCTTCTTCGCCGGCTACCTGGTGAACCGTATAATGGCCATAAGGGAGCAGTTTGGAGGAGGCAAAGCCGTCACCATCGGTGGTGAGCAGATCACGCTCACTTTCCTTTGCCGCGTCATAGCTGCCTGCCGCCTTTAAGTAGACCTCAAAGACCGCGCCGGCCTCCGGGCGCTCAATGATGCCTTCATTGGGTTCATCCGTATTTTCATCTTCGGACACATCCGGGTCCAAGTCGTCCGTATGCTTCACAAGCTGTATATTTCCATAAATGACCATCTCCTTGACCTGGTTTTCCGTGGTGTTCAGTTCCACTTCATACAGGGTCGGGGAAGCGCCCACCTTATAGACCGTATCGTTTAAGAGGTAGCCGGTGCTGGGATCAATCTCCCGGACAGTCCAGTTATCGCCGCAGACATAGTACCGGGTCATAAAGCTGCCGTCCGGTCCGGTGGTGTAGGTGTCCACCAGCTCGCCATTGTTATAAATTCCGTAGGTTGCCCCGGCAAGGGTAGCGTCGCCCTGGGCGGTGCCGGTATCAGCGTCACTCTTTACCGCATGGACACGGAATTTTTTCAGGATATTGCTGAAATGCACCGTGGAGGTCTGTCCGCTTTCAATGGTGACATACTGTGCGGAAGGGGTCACATAACGGTCCACTGGCAGCTCTTTCACCAGATAAGTTCCGGGCAGCAGCTTTTCTTTGATCTGCCCGTTTTCTCCGGTAGTGACGGTTTCATCCACTTTATTTCCCAAAATGTCTGTGCCGGAGATATGGAAAGGAATCCCGGACACAATGCCGTCCTCGCTGGTCTTGACAATCTTTGCGGTGCCATAGGTTTCCGTCTTAATCTTTACAAAGAAGGAAACCGGGTCGCTGGCGCCGGTCATCATGGTCTGGTAGCCCGGCCTGCCCCAGATCAGCATGTCATTCGCAACCGGAATGTCCTTTCGGAATTCAAAAGTGACAGGGTCCATAATCATGTTCTTACTGGTGAACGTGTACTTGTTCCCGTTTCTTGTGACGGAAACGCCGCTGCCTTTCAAAGTCTCCAGATTGATTTTCAGGTTATTGGTGTCCGTGACGGTCAGGGTATAAATTTTTTTCTCCGTGTCCCATTTCAGTTCCAGTTCCGGGGCTTTGCTTTTCTTTGTGGAAGTAAAGGAGGGAACCGTGGAATGGGAAGCAACCTGTGACAAAATCCAGTTGTAGGCTTTTTCCGCAGGACGTCCGGCGATCACGCTGAAATACTGGTTGGCATCTGCATGGCCGTTCCCGTGCCGGCTGTATGGGTCGCTGCGAAGCTGCTGCTGGTACTCCCAGAGGATAATCTGTGTCGCCATTTTATAATCGTCCTCGTTAATGCCGGACACAGGGAGGGAGGCGCCGGGTTTCCAGCCGTAAATCGCCGTGAGGGTGATCCCCCGTCTTGCCTCGGAAGGCAGCAGGTTTAAGTAATTGCTATTGGTGCCGCTTTCCGATGTATAGGTATTGTCAGAAGTGTTATAGGCAATGCCGCTTTCCACGCAATACACCTGCTGGCTGCTCCCGTCCGAAGCTGTCAGCATATAGTGCCGGTAAGCATTGCCCCCGGAACTGCTGCGCACATCCATCGTTCCATCAGAATTGTAAACAAGGTAGGTGTAAGGCGCCGGCGCATAATAATGCTGCCCGTCAGACCCTACATATTGATCGCCCAGCCAAGAGCTTGCTTTCTGTCCCGGTGAAAACGCGAACGCCTGCGTAGGGATGAGCCCAAAGACGCATACTGCGCAAAGCAGAAATGCCAGCAGCCGCTTTACGCCGCTGCGGTAATGGGTATTTGTTTTCTCCATGAAAAATCCTCGCTTTCTTAAAATAGTAAAGGACAGCTTTACTCGCTGTCCTCCTGTTCCTTATTGATTCTGTCGTCAAAATCATCTTCGGAGAGATATTCCGGCTCTCCATAGGCTTCATCCGGGTCAAAGCCTTCTCCGTACCCGTCATCCTCAAAATCCTCGTCATCCTCCACCTGCTGCTTCGGACGGACGATCTTCACATAATAACCAACGCCGCCTACCGCAAGCAGGGCAACGATAATAAAGATAATCGTGCCGACGCTGCCATTGCCCTTTTTCGGCTGTTCGGCCTGTGTGGGTTCCTCTTTTTCCGCAGGTTTTTCCTTTCCGGTACAGCCTTTGAGGTCGTTCTTGCAGACCGGGCAGGCGGTATTGACTTTGCCGGCTTCGCATTTTTCCGTACAGGTGCAGACGTCCTCTGCCGGAATCACGCTCATGGTGCCCTCATTCTTTTCCGCCAGGGCCATCAGGTCAGCCTCGGTAACACCGTTCAGGAAGTAGACGTTATTGTCGTCACGCTTGCCGTCAATGATAAGATAGAACACATTCCCGGCCTCGGTGGTAATGGTATAAAACTGCTTATCGTCACCCTCTCCGGTAGCTTCATCCAGCACTGTGCCGGTTCCCTCCGGGGTAAATGCGCCATCCGGGATAGAGGAAGTGGTTCCTGTTTCCTCCTGGGAATTGGAGCTGCCGTTATTTGTGCCGGAGGCTGTATTGCTGCCGCCATTGGCGCCCGTATTCGTACCCGCATTCGAGCCATTCCCGGAAGCATGACTGCCCAAATTGCTGCTTTGGGCGTTATGATTGGTACTGCCGGAAGAAGCAGCCTGGGCCTGTGCGGGTTTTACCGGCGCGCTGTTCTGGTTCTGCGGTACCGTGGAAGCAGGTTTCTCCGTGGGCACCGGTTCCTCATAATAGGGATTCTCAAACTTCACGGTCTTTGAGCGGTTCCCGGCATAATCCTGGACGTACACGCTTACCTGTTTTCCTGTGCCGGCATAATCCTTTAAGGTGACGGTAGCCGCCCCATTGGTCAGGGAATTGATACGGTTCCCGTCCACAAAGACCGCCTCCACGCCGGAATTGTCGTCGCTGCTTTCTATTTTCAGCGTGTCGCCGTCCAGGGAAGCCGCAAGCTCCGGCGGTGTGGTATCTTTGTCCCCGGCGGCATAAGCCGTCAGGGGCAAAGCGATGGCGCTTATGACAAGCACAAGCGCCAGTAGCAGAGAGATTTTTTTAGTCCTCATTCCTATCCTCCTGTTTCTTAAGCGGGCCATCCCCGGACGGGACGGACTGCTGCGATTTCAGAAATTCGGCCAACTGCTGGGGTGTCAGATGAAAGCTGCGGGCAATCGCCACATAGTCGGTGTTCTCCAGCTCCGTTTTCTGTTTTTCCAGGTCGCGGAGCTTGGCCTGCATCTCCGCAATCTTGTTTTTTGTCTTGTCGATCTCTTTCTCCAGTTTTTCAATCTTAGGGTTCAATTTATTACCTCCAATCTGTCAGGGCAGACGCCCAAATGTATAAAAGTGCTGCTGCCAGTAGCTTGTGTTGATGTTCGCGTAGGAGATCGGGTCTCCACAGTGGATCATCATTCCATTCCCGACATAGATTCCCACATGGCTTGCGCCGCTGGTGTTATAGGTGCCCTGGAAGAAGATCAGGTCGCCGGGTCTTGCGTCCGCACTTGATACAGGCGTACACACGCCTAAAAGCCCGTCCGCGGTCAGGCGTCCGAAGTTCCAGCCTACACCACAGTGATTGACGACCCAGGAAACATAGCCGGAACAGTCAAAGGAAGTGGAAGGGCTTGCGCCGCCCCACACATACGGATAGCCTAAATACTTTTCAGCCTCCTCAAGCATAGCCACAAATTTTTCATCCGCAAGGGCCTCCGGCGGTACATCATAATTGAAATAATTCCCCCCGCCGCCTGCGCCTATTGTCGGCAGATGCCGCTCGCTGGTGTCGCCGGTATCGGCGAAATACATGGGATTCATATACTGGCCGTCAACCAATACCTCCAGGTGCAGGTGCGGCCCGGTGGAATTTCCGGTACTGCCGACCTTCGCAATCACATCCCCGGCTTTTACCTCCTGTCCGGCAGATACTAAGATTTGCGAACAGTGGCCGTATTTGGTGGTAAGGGAGTGCCCCTCATAAGCCTCGCCTTCAATGGCGACGCACAGGCCATAGCCGCCTGCGTTTCCTGCCAGCGTGACCGTGCCGTCATGCCCGGCCAAAATCTCCGTGCCCTGGGGCATCCCGATGTCAACGCCGGTATGGTAGTTCTTTTCCCCGCTGATCGGGTGTACCCGGTAGCCGTAGTAGCTGGTGACATAGGGCAGCCAGTTGGTGCCAAACACATTTTTCACATACTGCCGATTTCCTTTGGTCTGCAATAAAATCTCGCAGATTTCTTTCTGGTCTGCGTCCATGCGTGAAACCACCAGGTTTTCAAGCGGCGTGGAAGTAAGCGTTACATTTAAGATGTGCCACTCATAAGGCACTTCTTCTTCGGTTTCTTCGCCGGTCTCCGGGTCAATGCTTGTTTCTGTCCGGTAGCGGATTTCCGTTTCTTCTGAAAAGGATAAGGAATACTGCCCGTTAAAAAGCTCCCGGAGGACGCTCTCGATCTGTGCATAGGTAAAATCCTGATACGCAGAGGTGAGATACCCCATCAAAACATAAGGGTCATGCTCAATGGGGCCGATATTATAGCGGTATTCGTCATAACCGGGCCGGTCCGATTCCACACGGTTGACCTGCATCTGCAGGTCCGTTTCCCACTCAGTATATATAAGCTCCGCATTGTTGATGTCCGCATCGTCCGCCAGATAAGTAGAGGCAGCAAGGCTTCCCAGCCCTCCGGTTCCGATATTGGAAAAGGAAGAAAACAGGGATGTAATCAGGAAAAATACCAAAAGGAGCAGAACCACGATTCCGCATAGAACCGGGTGGCGCTTGATGGCATGAACCACGCCGGCAGCGATCTTCTCCGTGGTAACGGCGGTGTCCTTTGCACGCTTTCCCGCTTTTTTCGCTTCCCTGGCTGCTTTGGCATACTGGCGTTTTATTTTTTGTTTCTGCCACATCCGGGCAAGAAGGTTTTTCTTCAGTTCCGGGTTATCCTGTAATGTCTGCCGGTAGGCAAGCCGGGCATTGGCTCTGGCTGATTTTTGCTGTAACTTTGCCACCCTGCGGTATGGCGCGGTCTTATGTTTATGGTAGGCATAGCGTAACCCCCCTTCGCCCGCAAGCTCGGTACGGTGGGCCGCTTTAATGCCGACATTTTCATCCTCCGCCTGATAGATTTTTTTATGGGAGTAACCAACCGCCATATTTGCGCCGGCCTTTACCGGGCGCATCGGAACAGGACCCTTTACATGGGCCCGCTGGGATTTCACCTCCTTTTCAAATTTCAAGTGTTTTTTGGCCTTACCCGTATCAGGATCAGAAGATGTTTCCATCCGCAGCTTACGGCGGGCAGGCAGGCGGTTTTCCGCCTGTTCCAGCTTTTCCGCTGTCCGTTCCGCTTTCCGTCTGGCCTGGGTGAGTTTTTTATCCGCTGTTTCCGGTGGGAGCTCGTCAGCGGCAAATTCCAGCTTGGAAGGCCGTTTCGGTTCTCCTTCGGCTGCCTCCGGCGGTTTCTCCTGGGGTTCCTCGGCTTTGGCCGCCTCCTGGAAACGCTGCTGGTACTGATTGCCATGCTGGTGCATCCGGGAACGGCGTTCTGCCTGACCGGGTTCTCCCTGTGTGTGGCGTTCTGTACCAGAATTGCCACTGTCAGAATCCGCACGCCGGGAATCTTCATATCTGAAATCCCTCCGGCGCGGTTCCGGTGCAGAAGTTCCCGGTTCCAAATGGTTCTGTGTTTCAGGTGCCCGTGCCGGCTCATGGTCCATATCTCTGCCTTCCGAATATTCCGGTATGGAAATATCCGCCTGCTGCGGTACATCCGCTTTGAAAGGCTGTGTATCATCCACTGCCTGCTGTGCTGCGGTTTCATACCTCCGGCTCCGGGCCGTTCCCGGAGAAGAAGGGGCGTCCCTGACCCGCAGCAGGCTAAAATCCGGTTCGCTCTGCCGGGTGTCCATACGTTCCTCCGCATGGGAATCACGGACTGGCATCCGGGTATCTTTCTTTTTCCTCTGAAATTCTTTTTCCCGCGGCACTGTTATCACCTCCAGTCATTTTTATTTTCGGGAATTTATGCACCTGCCACTTCATCAGGCCGTGTTGTGAGTACGCTGTATAACAGGGTGTCTTTCGGAAAATGATCGACAAAGGGGATAATCACATTCCCGAAAAACAGAAGCCCCTCGCCGGGGCCGGAATGGGTCACATAGGAAAGCTGGTGCGGGGAAATCCCCAACTGCTTCGCCAAAATCTGCCGGTCTCCCTGGGCCTGGTTCAGCATGTAGATAAAATCCGAGTTCTCAAAGATATTCTCGATCTCACGGGAGGCCAGTAGGTCCTTCACATTCTGCGTCAGGCCCGATGGTATGCCGCCCCATTTCCTGAACCGTTTCCATATCTCCACACTGAAACTCCCGGTCTGGCCTTTCAAAAGGAGATGGAATTCGTCGATATAGAACCAGGTCGTCTTGTGCTTCGAGCGGTTGGCGGTAACACGGTTCCACACGGCATCCTGCATAATGAGAAGCCCGATCTCTTTCAGGGCCTTACCCAGAGATTTGAGCTGGAAGCAGAGTACCCGGTGGTTGTTCATGTCAATGTTAGATTGGTGGTTAAATACATTCAGGGAACCATTGACGTAGATTTCCAGCGCTGTAGCGATATTCTGTGCCTCCGGCTCCGCCTGTTTCAAAAGCAGCTCGTACAGGTCGCCCAGGACCGGCATATTCTCCGGGCGTGGGTCCTGCAGGTAATCCCGGTACACAAGCCTCGTGCAGCGGTCAATGATGGTCCTCTCAATCGGGGAAAGCCCTTCCTTGCCGCCGATAATCAGGTCACACAGTGACAGGATAAAATCGCTTTTCAGTGTGATGGGGTTTTCATCATCCGAATAGTCCAGGTTAATGTCCATCGGATTGATATAGTTGGTGGAGGTCGGGGAAATGTCAATGACCTGCCCCTGGGCGCCGAACTGCTGTACCAGAGGCCCGTACTCATTTTCCGGGTCCGCAATAATGATGTCATCCTCCGTTAAAAGGAACACGTTGACGATCTCACGCTTGGCAGAGAAGGACTTGCCACTGCCGGGCGTTCCAAGAAACAGGCCGTTTGGATTCTTTAAGTTCTTGCGGTTCGCCATGATCAGGTTGTTGCTTAAAGCGTTCAGGCCATAATAAAGCGCCTCGCCCTCCTGGAACAGCTCGCAGGTCGTAAATGGTACGAAGATGGCGGTGCTGCTTGTGGTAAGCCCGCGCTCAATCTCGATCTGGTTCAGCCCCAGGGCAAGAGAGGACATAAGGCCCTGTTCCTGCTGGAAGTCCAGACGTTTCAGGGCACAGTTATATTTCTGTGCAATACCGGAAGCGGATAGAATATCGTTAAACAGCTTCTGGCGTTTCGGCGCGATATTTTCCACCAATACCGTAACCAGAAACATACGCTCATTCCGGCTCTGCAAGTCCTGTAAGAGATTTTTTGCTTCTTCGCCGTAGGTGGCAAGGTCGGTAGGTATGATGTATAGTGATAGGTAATTCTTTGAAGTTATCT